>WNGK01004087.1_pt1 | contig 15704 bp, 19 predicted proteins | sample 5400601 | NCBI WGS metagenome assembly WNGK01 (sample SAMN13153376, study PRJNA577476) | soil metagenome | isolation source: 60 cm soil or saprolite under Garry oak tree replicate 1 | place: USA:California | collected 2016-06-15
TTGTGTTCGTCTTCGAGACGTCCACCGGCGGTGCGAAATTGCTGGTGGTCAACGCCTCGTCCGAACCTTCGGGGCTGAACGACTCACGGAAAATACGGTTCACGCGGTCTTGCAATGTCGAAAAATCACGACGTGCCACAAATGTCATACGACAACTCCTTCTTCAGAAATATCGGAAATGGTTTACGAGCCTCTTACAAACTTGCGCTTGCCAAACTTTTCTTCGATCAACCGATTCCCTCAGCCGGTCTCACCGGGTCGGTTGTTAGTCGCCCGTGTGCTTGAGGAGCAGGGAGCCTTACCGTGATCGGCGGTTCTCGCTGCGGCCGTGGTCGATTGTGCTGGTCATACGGAGCCAGAAACTCTTCTTCAGGAGCAGGCCGTCGAAATATCTGTCTATAGCGCTCTCAACGGTTGCCCTCACGCTCCACTTGGCATGATTTTTGGGTTTAGCCCATTGCCGATTTCATTCCTTCTACTCGTCGGGATAATTGTGATGGGGTACATTATTTCGGCCGAAAATGGCGAAGACGATTCTTTACAGGAGGGTGAGATCTTGAACAACGCTGAAGTCGATCTTCGGTCTATCGCGCAACGAGCGATGCTCGACCGAGGTTTTCCGATTCAGTTTCCCGCCGAGGCTCAGACTCAGTCGAGAGTCGAAAGCGAGCCGGCGTTCGAAACGCTGAAGCTTCCGGACCTGACCTCCTGGATGTGGTCTTCAATAGACAACGACGATTCTCGAGACCTGGATCAGATCGAATACGCAAAGAAAGAAAAGGGGGGAACCCGGATCTATCGGAGTCGCAGATGTGGACTGGTTTGTCCCGCTGAACTCCGTCCGCTCTGGACCACGCTGCGCAACACAACATCAGATCAACAAAGGCTGGACAGGGGACATCGTGCGTGTCGATCCTTACGTGACGGATCCGCTTAAAGAGATTTACCGCCTACGAGACCACGTTCCAGCGTCAAGGGACGTGAAAGTCTTCTCTCAAGGCGATACGGCCGAGGCACGGTTGCCACTTGAACAGGCTGGTCCGACCCGAACGCACGCGTCCTTGGCCACGACTATTGCCGGTTTCAAGGGCGAATCCGAGCGCCGCTAAGTCATGCTGCTTAGCTCAGGGTCCAACTCCGCCGATGGAGTCCAGCGATAAGTGAGCTCCAAGAATAGTTGCTACTTTGGCAGGTTGATAAATGGTATAGCGCCCCCAGTCACCTGCGGCAGAGTTCCGTTCCATTTTTCGAGAGCACGCAGCTCCAGGATCTGGGGGTTGGACTTGAGCGCGTTGGATTCGATAGTCATCGCTTCCGCTTTCCCACGAGCCTCCGCGATTTTCTGGTCCGCCTCGAATTTAATCTGTTCGAGTTTGTTCTTGGCTGCGAGTGCCTGCTGCTCTGCCGTCACCTTGGCTTCGATTGCATCGTTGAAGTTTTTGGAGAATTCGAAATTGACGATGTTGAACTCGTCGACCAAGATGTTCCTCTCCTTAAGCCTGGCTTTCAACTGAGCCTTGATCTCATCGCGCACCAGTTCCCGCTTGGTGATCAGTTCTTCTGCAGTGAACTTCGCCGTCGAAGCTTTGATGGCCTCCTGCATTCCCGGATCAATAATTCGATCTTTGAACTGCAGGCCGACGTCCTGGTACATATTGGCAACCCGGTCCGGATCGATGTGAAAGTTGAGTGCCACGACGGAATGCACTGTCTGCAGATCCTTCGATGCGGCGTCGGACTTCATTTCGTATTTTTGGACCTTGACAGCCCGCGTTAAGTTACTTCCCGACGCGATCAGATCTCGATTTCAGATCTGACGGCGGCACCTAAGTATCGGTCGGCTGCCGGGCGAAAGGTGTGCACAAAGGCACAGCAGGTCACTCACGTTACCAACCCGCCCTCCGGCCGCTTGTGCGATAACGCGCAGCGAAGACCCGGTTTTAGGTCCAATCGAGGAAACGGACTACAGTGAAGAATGCCGCTGGACAATTCCGTGGAGTATATCCATATAGCGATGCGCCCAGGATTGACCTTTATATTCTTGAAATACCTGAGAGAAGAAAAGTGGATGAGTATACGCCGCAGGCACGACGCCCGCCAACCCGATAGCGAGGCCGCCCTGCCGCTGAAGAGAATTCAGCCTTCCGAGCGGATCTGGGTGGTCCTCGGACACGAATTCGAACCGATTCTCAAAGGCCACGACTATTGCGGCGTCCATCCACCGCCCCGGAGCTGTTCTCAACTCCTTGACGAGTTCATTGTTTGACCGCATAGCCTGTTAGACTCGTGTGAGCCGCTTTTGTTCTTGACTGAAAGGAAGAATAACCATATAGGGCTCAAAAAGAAGTCAGCGCATTGATCGCGGCCCATCGATCCCTACGTCGCGGCCCTCCTTGGAAGGATCTCAGAAGGCAAGCCTGTTATCAGCATCCAGAAAGGTAAGAGGATCTTTTCTCAAGGCGACTGCGCGGATGCTATCTACTTTGTTCAGAGTGGCACAGTGAAGGTTAGCGTTTCGGAGACGAGAGCTTCGGTTGTAAGCATCATCAATATTGACTCCGACCTGCTCGTCGTCGTCGAGCGTAAGCTTTTCAAGAGCCGGAATCGCGCACAGGAATGCGACGCCTCCTCCCGGAACGATATCTTCTTCCACCGCGGCACGAGTCGCATGCATCGCGTCTTCGACGCGGGCCTTCTTTTCCTTGATTTCGATTTCGGTCGCCGCGCCCACTTTGATGATCGCCACACCGCCGACGAGCTTCGCCAACTACTCCTGCAGTTTTTCGCGATCGTAGCCGGAGCTTGTCTCTTCCACCTGATCGCGAAGCTGTTTCACACGCCCTTCTATAGCGGCGCGCTTACCGCCGCCTTTGACAATGGTGGTGTTGTCCTTATCGATGACGATCTTTTTCGCCGTACCCAGATCCTCCAGTCCGACATTCTCAACTTGATTCCTAGGTCTTCGGTGATCGAACGACCGTTAGTGAGAATTGCGATATCGTCCAGCATCGCCTTTCGCCGATTACCGACGCCCGGCGCTTTTACGGCGGCCGATTGCAACGTGCCGCGCAACCTGTTCAGAACGAGCATCGCGAGTGCCTCGCCTTCGATATCTTCGGCAATGACCACAGTGAGCGTCCCAACTTCGACACCTGTTCCAAGATCGGTAGAAGGTCTTTCATGCTGCTGACCTTTTTCTTAATAGTTGCGGCGCGCGAATCTAAACTCTGAAATCCAGCGCGTGGGCGTTAACCTATCGGCTTGGGGGCGGCGGCAAAGAGGGTTGAGTAACAATACGGGTGATAGGTCTTGCCGCCGACATCCCTCCGTTCTTCGCGCGCGTCAATCCGAATGCGGCAGAGTTCACACCACACTTTAATAAAATCCGTGATTGGGATTCTGGCCTTTTCTGCCTTCATCAGTACCTCCCCCTGCTTGCGACTCAATGAAGCGCGGCTCGCCAGTTTTGCGGCTCGCCATACGGATTGTTATAGGTAGGCCGGGCGGGCCGGGCGGGCCGGGCGGGCCGTCCATCGAACGCGAGTGCGGCCATCAGGAACGCTGCCAGACCAATTCCATTCAGCCACAACACGTCCCTTCCAGAAAGAGCAATGGATACAAAAACAGCGAGAAGTAACATTGTGACGGACAGCCATTTCATCGTTTTTGTCATGCTTGGCGCCTTTATCTTCCCCGATTCACCTAAGGACGAAACTTCGGCTTACTGATCAATCTGGCTTTCTCAAGCGCCGCGCGCCTTTCCTCGTCCTGCTTCAACTGCCGCGCGAGTTCTTTCGCCGGCGCCTCCAGCTTGTCTAACCGTTCCGCCTCTTTGCTTGCATCCGCCGCCGTAAGGTCGAGCTGTTTGGAAGTTGTGACCAGTCCGATCACTGGTTCTCCTTAAGGGCCGGAACGGTTTCGGTCCGGCATTACGTACGATTGAGCTGATGATGTGAATCGAGCGACTTTGCGGTGTGTTGCTGCGTTATCTACCGAAATTCCCGGATGCGCTCCCTTTGGCGGAGCCGGGCTTTCCGTTTTCGCTCCGCTCGAGCCCTGTCTCCATTTCGCCGCGACATAATTCCTTTCGGGCGCCAGCCTATTAACCAGATTAAGTGAATTTTATCGTGCAGTCAATTGACAATCTTGATTTAAAATACACCAGAAGTGGTTAATTAAAGACTATAAGGCTGCAAACCGGCAAAAGCCCCGAACTCGACGAACGGGTTTGGCAAGCCTGGAGAGTTAATGAAGCCTTGCAGCGGCCAACGCTGTCCTGAATGCAACGCCCCTGACATGCACGCTTCACGTCCGCGTTTCTTGGAAATAAAACCGTTGCGCTGTCACCGCTGTCTGAAGCGCTCATGGCGGCTGCGGTTGTTGCCGCCGCGCAAGAGTGCATAGCCTTCTTGCGATATGCTGTTCATGCGGTGATTTCATATCCTAACATCGTTTTACGAGTGCTTTAACTCAGGACACAAACGCGCCATTTGCCGAAGACAGCCAGAGGTATAGGCATGAACATATCCAAAGCAGATGCGATAGCACATCTTGCGAAATGGTACAACGCGGGGGCCGAGGTCAGGGCGGTTTACCACAGCGTTACAGGGAACCTGCGGATTATTGGGAGAATCGAGGAACTTTCTTCATCGGCGATAAAGGTCGTTACGATCGGCTCTGAGATACTTCTCTATTTCCGGGACACGTCGGAATACGAGTACAACGATGTGCGTGAGCCGACTACGGAGATCAATAAAGATAGGGTCAACAAGTATCCGATAGTCATCGAGATTACGTTCAGTAATGGAGACCGCCTCGAAGTTTCTGAGTCTTTCAAAGAATGATCAATCCGCCAGTTTCCAAAACCTCGGGAGCAGAAATTACTGCCCTCAGGCATTACGGGCAAAGCAGAATCAGCAAAAGCAAATCAGCATCGAACGGTTTTTGCTTAACTATAGGTGTCTCGATTTGTTATCAAAGGCATAGAGAGCGTGCGTTTCGTCTTCAAGACCATAGCCGCAACCAGGAACGCTGTAAGGCCGACCCAGCTAAGCCAAACAAAGGCCCTGCCGGTCGCGGCAATGGGTGAGACGGGACTGAAGGCCGCGATAATCGGCAGGAAACCGATCGCGAGGACGTATTGGCCGCAGCGAAACGCCTGACAGCTGACCAGAAGACCGGAGACACAAAGCACCGTTTCCACGAGTATTGTGCCACCCATAACCGGAAGCCCTAACAACGCCAGAAGCACCACCACGATCGAAGCCCACATCATGATTTTCACAAGCATTAAAACCTCTTTTCTCGAATCTCTCTCTCTAACTCTGAAATCCAGCTCTTATGCTTTGCCCTGTCGGTTTGGGGGCGGCGGCAAAGAGGGTTGAGTAACAATCCGGGTGATAGGTCTTGCCGCCGACATCCGTCCGTTCTTCACGCGCGTCGATCCGAATGCGGCAGAGTTCGCACCACACTTTAATAAAATCCGTGATTGGAATTCTGGCCTGCTCCGTCTTCATCAGTACCTCCGTTACTCGCCACAGCAATGAAGGGGGCCTCGCAAGTTTTGCGGTTGGCGATATGGTTTGTTATCGGTAGGACGGTGAGCGAGCGCCGGCCCGGCCGCCGATGGGCCTTCCGTTTTCGATCCGCTCGAGCCCTGTCTCCATTTGGCCGCGACATAATTCAAATTGGGATGCCGGTGTCTTAACCAGCCTAAGTGAATTTTATCGTGCAGTCAATTGCAATCTTGATTTAAAATATACCAGAAGTGGTTAATTACACTTGTGCTGCAAACGATAAAAGCCCCGAACTCGACGAACGGGTTTGGCAAGCCTGGATAAAAAAGTCTGATCAAATGCAGCGCCAAATTAGGCTGCGCGACGTCCGTAGCGGTAAAATATCAACCGACGAGGAAGCGGCAAATGCCATTACGAAATTCAATGGCATGGACTTCGACGGCCGATCCCTTACGATCAATGAGGCTCGCCCTATCGTGCGCCGTGACGGTGGAGTCGGCAGAAGCGCCGATTCTGGGGGCGGCCGGGATCACGGCAAGTATGGGGGCGGACGAAACCGATGGTAGGCAGCGAGTGTTTATTTCGTGAAAGGAGCCGCAATGGGCAAGAGTGTCCGGCCTACGGCGCAAAAGCGCGCGAGAGAAAAAGCGCAGCAAGAACGGCAAAAGGAAAAGGTACAACGTCGCACTGAAGCTCGTGAACGAAAAGCAAGCGCGCTCCCTCCGACGGGCGACGAAGATCCCGATCTGGCGGGCATGAGTCCAGGCCCTCAGCCTCCCCCAGAATGGCTGGATCTTGACTCGTCCACGTCAAAGAAGAATCCGTAAGCTTCCGGAATGTAACGCAAAATGCATGGCCGGCGGGCAAAAGCCCGAAGAGGGCGGCATCGGATCGCAAAGAACAAAGGAGGTTCTTTCCCCTCTGCTGATAAGCTCCGCTTTTTCTTGTAAGAATGAACTGAGCTTGGCTAGGCTGTGGCGCCCTCAGCAGGTTCTACGACTTCGGCGTTCAGGCTCTGGCAGTTTTTCTTAGTCGGTCAAACTGTGACGCCGTCGGCATCTCCTGGCGATCCCTAAGATGCCCGTCGTTCGCCTTCACCCGGAACGCTGCCACTCGACCGTGATCGATGGTGACGGTACCTGAAACAACGGCGCCGGAAGTGGTTTGCGCTTGAGCACGCAACCAACCCATCGCAAGAGCGATGAAAATCAGCGTACCAATCACCCTGGCTTTCGGACTTTTACTGAACAGCGGACTCGTTATCGTCGTGCCTCCGTTTGTTGGATTCTGTGGCAGTTCACTTGCCGACCAAATGTGGAAGATCTCTATTATTTTCGTTGCAGATGTACTCGATGATCTCGTCATCTGGAAAGAGACTGAAGGGTAAAGTCACAGTCCAGGGTTTGGCATAAGCCTTCGGATCGTTGATCGTGACCTCCACATCCATGTGCCCGAAATTCTTCCGATGGAATCGTTCTGTGACGTGCAGAGCGTCGGAACCTGGATGGCCTTCGTTGTCCAACCAGGCGCCTTCCTTGAATCCGGAAGTCTCAACCACGAACGTATCTCCCTCCCAACGTCCGACTGAATAACCCGTCCAGGTGGGATTCGGGTCTCTCGGAAGTGCGCGGTCATCGACGAATATTTGACGATAGCCCTGAACGGCTTCAAAAAGGATGATGACGAGTTTTGGCGTGGTGACGATCTTGAACGGGTACGGCGGCGTATACGACCGCGGTACTCCGCTGGGAATGCAGTAACCATGAGGATCGTCTTTACCCTCCGTCGCACGCCGTTGGTTGTACACGTTCTGGGCCCAAGGAAGCATCACCAGCTCGCCGGGTTTCAGGTCTTTCGCAATATTCAAGAGGTAGCCGGGAGGTGGCGGACCCTGCCAGAGTCCTGAAATATCGGTTTTGCCGTCCGGAGTTTTGGGCGCTGCTGCGTTCAAATCCGGCTTCCCATCCGGAGTCCGCGGTATTCCCGCAGCTCGATGGTTATCCCATTGTGCCAAACACGGAAGAGCGGACAACAACAACGCTGCTGTCGCGATTCGTATCGGGGACGCAAGCTTCTTCATATTTGTCCTCCTTGAGGAACCGCAGCCCGCCGGCACAAAGTGAGTACACTCAGCTTTGCCGGCCAGTGTATTCTTGGCCCCGAGCTGCGTCAAGTTAACCGAACGGATTCCACAACATTACTCGCGTCGGCTCGATTTTGTACAAGCGGCGCACCTCGCCGGGAAAGCGCATGCTGAGTGGATAAATATCCTTGTCCAAATACCGCTATCCCTGCGCGTATAGGAGTTCCAGCCGGCGCAATTCTCCTCGCCGGATTTTTCCGGTGGTCGTCTTGGGTAGCTCCGTGACGAAATCTATTTTTCGAGGATATTTATAAGGAGCGATTTCCTCTTTTACAAATTGCTGGAGTTGCCTCTTCAAATCCTCCGAAGGAACATGGGTGTTGTTGAGGACCACGAAAGCTTTCGGAACGAAACCATGCAACTCCTCGGGTGACGCAACAACCGCAACCTCCATCACTGCTGGGTGCTGTAACAATACGCTCTCGACCTCCGGCCCTGCGATGTTGTATCCACCGCAAATAATGAGGTCGTCGTTGCGGCACTGATAATGAAAGAACCCCTCCGAGTCGCGCACGTACACGTCGCCGGGAATGTTCCACCCGTCACGCACGTACTCCTTTTGGCGTTCGGGAAGGGAGAGGTAACGGCATCCTGTCGGGCCGCGCACGGCCAGCAATCCCGCAGTGCCGTCCGGGACCTGCTCGAAGTTTTCGTCGACGACCATGGCCTCATACCCGGGTACAACCTGGCCGGTTGTACCCGGCCGGGTATAGCCAGCCCGTCCTGAGATAAAGATGTGAAGCATTTCGGTGGACCCCAGGCCATCCAGGATCTCGACACCCGTCGTATTCATCCACGCCGTGTACGTCGACTCTGACAGCGTCTCACCGGCGCTGACGGCGAGGCGGAGTGACTGTATGCGTTGCTTGAGATCCGGAAACTGTCGCATCAGGATTCGGTAGGTGGTCGGCGCGCAAGAGACGATCGTTACATGGTGCTGTTCGATCGTCTGGATTAATCCTTCCGGTGTGTACCGGTCTAATAAGACGGTTGATGCTCCGAATCTGAAAGGAAAGAGAAGGAGACCACCCAGGCCGTATGTGAAGGCCATCGTCGGGTGTCCCCCGAAGCGATCATCACTTGTAGGTTTTAGGACATAACGGGCGTAGCTGTCCGCACTGGCAAGCAGTGCGCGGTGAGAATGCATACAACCTTTCGGAACCCCGGTGCTGCCGGAAGTGTAAGCGATGATTGCCAGGCTGTCGGGCCTCGTCGAGCTGCACGGCACGTGCGTGGGCGAGTGAGCGTTTGTTAACTCGTCCACCATGGCGGCCATCGGACGCGAGTCGCGCAAACGGTGGACTTCTTCCATCAGATCCGGCTCCGTTACCAACAGCTTCGGTCTTGAACTATCGATCACGGCCTCGATTTCACGCGCTTTGATCAACGGCGATGTCGCCACAGCGACCGCTCCAAGACGAAGCAATGCCAGCCACGCCGTGATAAAGTGCGGCCGGTTCAGCAGCCTCAACAAGACGCGGTCTCCCGGACCGATCCCCTTTTCGTGTAGCGCACCCGCCATGCGTACCACTTGGTCGTAAACATCGTTATAGGTAAGCGTGGAACTGCCGAAATAAACCGCTGGCGCCGCGCCGCGGCCATTCGACAAGTGCGTATCGAGAAGTTCGTAGCACGCGTTGAGTTGCTCTGAGTACGCAAGCTCCGGAAGTGAATAGATAAACTTCGGCCAGAGTTCCTCGGGAGGGTAGGGTTCGATGAGAGCTGGTGTTTCCTGGCTCATCTTCGTACGGGCTGCTCAGTCCGCCGCAGCGACATCTCTTTATCGATAATAAGCGAGGTTTCCTGCGCAGGCGACGAGATCGTACTCTACATTACCTCCACAAAAATACAAAAGCTACTGACCGGCGATGCAAACATGAGTATCCTCACTTCCAATCGCCCAACGCACCCTCTGCCAGGTTTATTGAAAGATGAACACCGTGAACGAAAACATGAGCGTCCTCAGGTATTGCCCTCGCACCTCGCAGGTACTACTATTGGCGTGCGGTTAATTGAGGAGGGTTCCATGAGCACATGTCAGAAGAATCCGGACAATTCTGGAATTCGGGCGGCCTTCCGATTATCGTTGATGATGTGCTCATCGGGGCTATTGGAGTTGGGGGTATGCCGCCGGCGGCGGCAAACCGCGTATTTGTCAAATGTCCGATGTCTGTTGTGCGATGTGAAATGTACTTGTCAAAGCACCAGATGACCTACTGACCAGACGACCAAATTGGTCGTGCCCAAACTTTTTCATCAGGTCATTGGGTCAGTGGGTTCTTTGACAAGTTCATTGGACATCGCACAACAGACATTCGACATTTGACAAGTTTTATGGCCGCTACAGTGCCCAGAATATGATGGACCGTGACTATTTCTACAAGATCATGTATGGCGAAGGTAATCTCGATTACGAGCTGTACCTGAACACGGCGAAGCTGCTGCGCTGCCAGAAGGACTTTTCGGAGTTTTGCAATAAGGATGAGCTGCAGTTCCAGGTCGTGCACCAGGTCGAAGAGCTGTGGATGAAGCTCATCGCCTACACGCTGCTCGATATCGAGGAATACATCGCGGCGGGAAATACCAACCGCATCCTCACTCTGTTCAAGCGCGTTCACATGGCGCAGCGCCTTCTGATCGAACAACTGCCACTGCTGGAAACGATGTCGCCGAAGGAGTACCAGACGATCCGCCTGGGGCTCGGCGCCGGTTCAGGTCAGGAATCGCCGGGCTTCCGCGCGCTGCTGGCAATGGCGCCTCATCTGTGGGAAACCTACAAGAAGCATTATCTCGATGCGCAGGGTTTGACCGTTGAGGCGGTTTATGACGTCGCTTACGATCACGGCGACGCCTACGTGGTTGCCGAACAGCTCGTCGAATTCGATGAGCTGTTCCAGAACTTCCGTTTCCACCACATGCAACTGGTCCGGCGGTCCATCGGCATCGACGCCAAATCGCTGAAGGGCCGGCCGGTCGAGATCCTTGAAAGCGGCCAACGCCATTCGTTCTTTCCCGAGCTTTGGGCCGTGCGCAGCAAGATGACCGACGCCTGGGGAGCCCACTACGGCCTCAAGCGCGACAGTCTCGGCGGCAAGGGCGGCGGACATCATTGATGCGTGCGGACGCGTTCGAGAAGCCGGCCGGACACTATTTTCTATCGCATTCGATCGGCCTACGGCCGCTTAGCGCCGACAAGGCACTCGAAGACAATTTCACGCGTGTCTGGCGACACGGCGATTCGAACGCATGGGACGTCTGGCTCGCGAGCCTCACTCGGTTTCGCGAGCGTCTTGGGGTGCTCATCGGCGCAAGGCCGGATGACATTTGTCCACAGGCCAACATTTCGAGTGGACTTGCGAAAATCCTTTTTGCGCTGCCGGAGCGGCGCGGGCGGCGCAAGATCGTTCTTACCGAAGACGATTTCCCAACGATCGGTTTCGTCCTCGCGCAGGGACGCCGCCTTGGCTACGAACTCGTGTTCCTGCCCGGCGGATCCCGCCTCGCCGATATCGACGCGTGGACACCGGCTTTCCAGGACGACGTGCAGCTCGTTTTGGCAACGCATGTCTTCTCCAATTCTTCGGTTTTGGCGCCCGCAGCTGACATCGCAAGGCGCGCCCGCGAGCGAGGTGTCTTTTCGATCGTCGACATCGCGCAGTCCGCGGGCGCTGTTCCTGTCCATCTGGACGCCATTCAACCCGACTTCGCCCTCGGCACCTCTCTGAAGTATCTCTGCGGAGGACCCGGGGCGGCGTTTCTATGGACGCAAAGGGAAACGGCAGCGAAGACAACGCCCTTGGATGTCGGATGGTTCAGCCACGAAGAACCTTTCGAAATGGACATCCGGAACTTTCGTTATGCACACGATGCCGCCCGCTTTTGGGGCGGGACCCCGTCGGTTGCGCCTTACGCTGCGGCTGTTGCGGGTCTCGAAGTCTTGCTCGAAACCGGAATCGAAGCGGTCTCGGCGCATAATCAGCGTCTTCTCACGCGTCTTCTGGAGTCGCTGCCGCCCGGCGTAATCCTCTCGCACCGGAAAAGAGGTGAGCGCGGGTCCGCAGCTCTCATCGCCGTCCGTGATGTAGCCACGGCATCGCAAGTACTGACAAACGCGGGCATCGCCCATGATTGCCGGCGGAAAGCGGTGCGTGTGTCCATCCACCTTTACAATACCGACCAGGACGTCGAAGCGCTCCTTGCCGCCATCCAGCCCCTGCTGTAGCGGCGGTCTATTCCTTAAGGCTGCGCGCTATCGCGCTTGCGCTTCGCGGACCGCCGCTACAGCAAAATCTGAGCGGCCTCAGACTTCTTGTTCTCCAGCCCCGGAGGTACTAGTATGACGCAGTTGATCGAGACAGTAAGTTGAGGCGCCAAGTCTTCTAGGAGGTAAAGAGTGTACCGCACAATGATCGCAGCTCTGGCTCTTTCCTGGCTTTCCGTTACGGCATACGCGCAGAACGATTTGGTCATCTCGAACGTCCGCGTTTTCACAGGCCAGGAACAGATCGAAAAGGCTTCCATTGTCGTCAATGGCGGCAAGATCACCGAGATCTCTGCGGCGCCGGCTACGGGCCGCGTGTTGATCGACGGCGAAGGCAAAACGGCGTTGCCCGGTTTGATTGATTCGCACGCGCACATCTTCGCGGCAACCGCGGGCGTGACGGAGGCTGAGACGCGGGATTTCATAAGGACGAAATTGCAGGAGCGGCTGCTCGCGATGCTGCGGCACGGCGTCACCACAGTGAAGTCCCTGGGCGACCCGACCGACATTATTCTGCAGGTACGCCGTGACCTGAGAGAGGGTAATCTCGCCGGTCCTCGAATGCTGGTGGTAGGTCCCATCTTTACCGCAGTGGGTGGTCATCCCGCAACGTCGCCTGTATGCCAGGGAGATTCCTGGTGCCGGTCGACGACGGCGGCAGAGGTTGCCACGGAAGCCGATGCACGGCGGATCGTCGGACGGTTAGCGGATCAGGGCGTCGACGGCATCAAAATCGTTTATGCCGGCGGCGTGCGCGAAGGTATCGAGATGAAGAAGCTGGCAAAGCCCGTGATGGAGGCTATCGTCGACGAGAGCCGCAAGCGGGGATTGCGGGCGACTGCGCACGTTGTCGACGAACCCAGTTCGCTCGAGGTGCTGGCTGCGGGCGCATGGGGCATCGAACACGGCCCCAGCGAGCCGCTGACATCGAATGCATTGATAGGCGCGCTCATGAAGCCGGCGCGGTCGTATACGCCCACTCTGTACGGCAACACCCGCAACAACCCTGCACTATTCCAGGTCAAAGCGCGCACTGTGGCCGATGCCTACAAAGCCGGTGTCCGGATCATCGCCGCCAGCGACGTCTCGGGCGCAATGCCGCCCGGAAGAGCGCTGCTCGAAGAAATCCAGCTGCTGGTGAAAGCCGGGCTGCCGCCCGAAGCGGCATTGCGAAGCGCAACATCGTCAGCCGCCGTGCACGTCGGGAAGGAAAAAGAGATCGGCACACTCGCGCCGGGCATGATGGCCGACATTCTGGTCGTCCGGGGCAATCCGCTGGCGAACATTGCCGATCTATTCCAAACCTACCAGGTCATTCAGAACGGTAGGGTTGCCTACAACGATGACGCACCCTCCGCAACCTTCGTCATGCCGCGCCTAAAGAACGGACAGCCGGATTTGCAGGGAATGTGGCTCGGCGCACCCGGCACCCGCGGTGGAAACAACCATAAACTTTTTGATGGAATCGAGTATCTCCCGGCAGCGAAACCGATTCAGGCGGACTTCGAAGGACGTTTAGGCAACGACAATCTCTATTTCTGGTGCGCCACCGGAAGCATTCCCTCACAGATGATCTACATACCTTTCCCATTCATGCTTTTCCAGGATGGCACCAACTTCGTGATCTTCCATGAGTACGCGCACGATGTCCGCGTGATTCCCACCGACGGAAGTTCGCACCCGGATCCAAAGAAATACTCGGGCATGAACGGCGATTCGCGCGGCCATTGGGAAGGCGACACGCTAGTTGTGGATACGACGAATTTCAGCAAGGGACGGCGGCGACTGAACATGCACGGAGATTTCCTCGATGAGAATTCGCACATCGTTGAGCGCTTCACGTTGATCGGCCCCGACCGCCTTCGTTATGACTTAAGGGTGGACGATCCCACTGTGCTTGCCAAGACCTGGACGGCGACTGACGTTCTCCAGCGGCGCCCTAAGGACGACTGGATCATGGATACCTCTTGCCGTGAGGGCGAGAAGGATATCTCGCACTTGAGGGAATCGCCCGACTATAAGCCCGCGAGCAATCCGCCTGGAGGTGAACGAAAATGACGCGCCGAGCGGCTGTCCTTCTTGTAGTAGTTCTTGCCGCACCTGTAGCGGCGCAAAACACGTATAGGCCGGGCCGCACGGCCGACGGGCATCCCGACCTGACCGGCATCTGGGAAATGCGGGGTACAGCGAACTGGAATCTCGAGGGTCACACTGGAGGTCCTGGAGTTCCGGCGTCAAGGAGCGTCATCGTTGACCCACCGGATGGGAAGATTCCATACAACCCCGCGTCTCTTGTGAAACGCAATGCTAAAAATCCGGCTGACGACCCACAGGCTAAGTGTTTCCTCTCCGGTGTGCCGCGTATCAATTACACTCCCGGACCGTTCCAAATTTTGCAGAATGCGGCGATGACCGTCTTTATTTACCAGGATCAGCACACGTACCGTCTGATTCCGTACAACAGGAAACCAATGGAAGGATATGAGTACTGGATCGGTTCGTCACAAGGCCGTTGGGAGGGTGACACGCTCGTGGTTGAGACCATCAGCTTTACCGACCAAACCTGGTTCGACAAAGCCGGGAACTTCCACAGCGCCGACATGCATGTGACCGAGCGGTACTCCCTGACCGGTCCCAACACGATGCGGTACGAAGCGCGGATGGAGGATCCGAACGTGTTCACCCGTCCCTGGACGATCCGGCTCTCCGCCACGCGCCACACGGAGCGTGGGTTCCGTCTTCTCGAAGACGAATGTCTAATGGACGAGAAAGGAAAGCTATACCACACCGTGAACGCGAAACCTCGTCCGTAGACTTCATTCCCCTCCTCTGCGAGGAGGGGAATCCAGCTGCTCTCACTTTTCCGCGTAGAAGCGCCGGATATCCCCTTCAAGGAATTCCGGATTGTCCCAATTGGGATATTTGGCTTTTATTTCCGCGCTCAACGTCGTCACTGCCTGATCGGCAGATTTACCCTGCGTCCGCAGTTCGCGAGTACGGCTCTGCATGAAACTCAGGAAGCCTCGCTCCCGCGCGATGAGATCCGCGCCACCGATCTCACCGTGTCCCGGAACAACCGTGCGCGGATTCAATGCGGCCAGTTGATCGAGTGTCTTGATCCAGTTTGCGCCATCCTTATTGATGATCGGGAAAAAGCGGTTGGTGATCACGTCGCCCCCAAAAAGCACTCCGTCTTCTTTCACAAGGATAAAGTTGTCGGCGCGGGTATGGGCGGGACCGGTCACGAAAAGCCGCGCAGTCACACCGCCGAGATCGATCTCGATCGAGTCCCGGAACGTGATGTCGGGAAGGCGCATCCGCACATCTTTCAACAGAGCGGCATGAACGGGAGACATTTTGCTGAACAAGCTCATCAAGGGCGCCGAGTCGTTTACCAGTTCATCCTGCTGCACTGCCGGCCGTACGAGAACGCCGGATTCGGGAAACGCTTGAAAGCCGCTGACGTGCTCAGGATGAAAGTGCGTCGTCGTGAGGTAAAGCGGTGCATTGGGATTCAACTTCCGGACTTCGGCCAAAGTCACTTTGCCGTTCTGCGGACCCATTCCGCTGTCCACGACGAGCACGGCCTTGCGGCCTTGGACGATACCGATATTTGGAACCAGGTTGACTCGACCGTCGGGGATCACCCACACGTGTTCGGTAACTTTCATCGTTTTGCCGGACTGGACGTAAGGAGGTGCCGGGGTCTGCGCGCGCAGTAAGAGCGGCACAGAAAGAAGGACGCTGACCTTCAAAAAATTCAAAATCCGAGTCTTCATCGTCC
>WNGK01009048.1_pt1 | contig 15702 bp, 17 predicted proteins | sample 5400601 | NCBI WGS metagenome assembly WNGK01 (sample SAMN13153376, study PRJNA577476) | soil metagenome | isolation source: 60 cm soil or saprolite under Garry oak tree replicate 1 | place: USA:California | collected 2016-06-15
CGCCACGCGCATCGTGGACAGCAACTCAGGCTGGTCCATCAACCTCGCGATATAAGCTGCGAACTCATCGAAGTCGCGCGCAATGAATCCCGAACTCCCGTGGCGCACGGTATACTGCGGCCCCCCGCGATCGGTCACGACTGCGGGCACTCCCGAAGCAAAGGCCTCGAGAACCACCAGACCGAACGTATCGGTCTCCGATGGAAAGGCCAGCACATCGAAGTTGGCGAACGTGCGCGAGAGCTCCGGTCCCGTCAGCACGCCGGTGAACTCAGCCTGCCGCATACTTTCCCGCAGCCATTCCTGCTCCGCGCCTTCCCCCACCACCACAAACTGAAAATCGCAATAGCCCCTTTCCAGCAGCGCCTGCTCCAGCCGCGCCAGCGTGCGCACGCTCTTCTCCGCAGTGAGCCGTCCCACATAGCCGATGCGAAATGGTCCATCCGTCCGGTCGCGAAGTTCCGGACTGAAAACTGTGGTATCCACGGAGTGTGACATCAGGTAGCAAGGCTTGCCCGTAGCCGCCTCCAGCACCCGGATCATCTCCTGATTGGGCGCAAACAACAGCCGCGGAATTTTATAGAATCGCGCCGACGCGCGAAAACTCAAGCGCTCCGCCAGATCCGCGAGTTTCCCCGCACTGCCTTTCGGAAGGAACGACACCGCAGCCGCCATCCGCCTGCGCGCGTACTGGTGAAGATTGGTTTGCCACGACGCCGCCAGCGGGATCTTCATCTTGTATGCGACATACGCTCCCAACGTGCCCACATCGCTCGGCCCCGTAATCTGTACCACATCCGGACGGAAGTCCCGGAGCATCGGTTCTAGTTTTCGGTAGTGCCTCAAGAAAAGCAGGTCATAGTCGTGCGCCCGGTCGAGCGGAAATTTCACCGGACTGCGCTGCCGTTGTGCGCGGATCACCGGCCCTGTCGTCGAGACCTCGTCTCGCGTGCCCGCATGCACCATGAAGAACGGCATCTCCTGCCGCCGGGCGAATGCCTCGAAGTGCCTCGCGGTTTGCGCTACGCCATCCACTTCATGGTAGACGCAGGGGAAAAAAGCCACCCGTGGACTATCCTTCTTCACGTCAGAGCCTCAGACGAAATCACGTCATTGGAAACTGCCTCTGCCGGAATAGCCTCACTCGCAATCTCCCGGGGCCAGTCGGGAACCGCGCCGCGTCTGAACACGCGCCGCACTGCCCGTTGCACGGCGGCATTCTCAAGTAGACGGACGCCCGACAATATCTGCTCCACGTACGCCGGCGGCCCCTTCCAAAGCGTGGAGATCGGGCGGTCCGGCCCCCCGTTCGCGTCGGGATGGAAGATGCGGTCATCCCAGCGCCGCGACCCGATCGGATATTCCGGATAGTTCCGAATCACGTCGAGCAGCGTCCGCGTCGTGCGGATGCTGACCGGCTCCGTATATTGCGGCATCAGCAGCACGTGGCTGCGCTGCTCCTGCCGGATCTCGCTCACGAACTCGCAGAACGTTTCGGCGCGAGTCAGATTCAGCGCGCCGCTGGCCGCGCACCCGTGACGGTCTCCGCCCGAAACCAGCGGACGCTGCCACTGCTCGGCCAATACCCCTACGCAATGATTTTCCTTGCTGCTGCGCGTCGCGTTGATTTCGAACGAGTGCAGAAACTGCACCGCACAGTTCAAAAATCGATCGAGAGCTTGACCGTCCCGATGCACTCCCACGCAAGTCTGCGTCCACAATGGATGATTGAACACCACGAGCACGTCGGGGAACGCATCCAGCATGGCCAGAAGCTCACACAAACGCTGGTCGTCAGGGCTCCGCGTATATGCGGCAAGCTCGTCCACGATCGCCTGCGCTTGGCCACTGGGCAGATTATGTATCCCGAGATGAAAAATAGTTCCTGCGAACGGCACGCTCCACTCCAGCGAGACCGGCGTCTGCGCCGTTTCCGCCACCGTTCGTAACAAGACGGGCGCTTCGATGTTGTCGTGATCCGTGAGCGAGACCAGGCTCTTCAGTCCGAGAACATTCTCGATCTGATTCTTCTCGGTCTCGTAGGCCAGCTTGGGGGTCAGAGGCGGAGTCCAGTAGGCCCGCGAGAAATCCACGGGAATCCTCGACCTTAGGCACTGCTTCTCTAGGGCTGCATGCAGCATCGGGGCCCGGCGGGCCAACTCCGGGATCAGTTGAAGGCTTTCTTTGGAACAGTTCGTATGCCCGTGAAGCGAAACTGCAGCCCGAGTATCCCGGCCAAGATCAAGGTCCGGTCCGTGCCAAAAGCAAGAGAGTTTCGTTTCGAACATTCGTAGTTGTTTTTTTAAGGTGCGGGATTCTTGATTCTAGCCTAGCAACGCTTCCTTAGCGATCATTACTTTACTTTCCAGTCTCTTCCCAAATCGGTTAGATGCGAACATCGGTTTCAGTGTAAACGGCAAAAACGGCGGACAAAAATCTCTAGAGCGGATCAAACTAACTAACAGCCAATTACGCTCGTAACTTCTACGCACCATTCTTTGTGCTATACTTCTCTTGACGCTTTTTCCACGGTTTGCTCGTGACGCGGTGATCCCCAGTTGGATCAGATTCATCTCCGCCTTTCCTGCCCGCCGTTTAGTTCCAGCGTGAATTCACAAATTAAGTGTGAGCGGCATGAAAGCTTCACGTGTATCTAGTCGTGTATCGACGTGTATATGAAGACAGGCCCCTCCAGAAAGAACAATCTCGAATGACCACATTTACCGAACTGCCCTTGTCTGCTGCCTTGCAGCAGAAGCTCGCGGCAGCTCAATTCATCACCTTAACGCCGATCCAGGAGCGCGCGATCCAGCCCGCTCTTGAGGGTAAAGATGTAATCGGCACTGCCCAGACCGGAACCGGCAAGACGCTTGCATTTCTGATCCCCGTGATCGAAATGCTTCGCAAAGAGCCCTCGGCGCAAGCCACCGCTCTAGTGCTGTTGCCCACGCGCGAACTGGCCATGCAGGTCCACGAACAATACGAGCAACTGCGCACCAAGACCATGCCTAAAGCCGCGCTCGTTATCGGCGGCGTATCTGAAAAAAGCCAGATTCAGGGCCTTCGCGCCGGCTCGTCCCTGATCATCGCCACTCCAGGCCGCCTGCAGGACCTCACCGACCGCCGCTTCGCCGACCTGCGTCACATCAAGATGCTCGTCCTCGACGAAGCCGACCGCATGCTCGACATGGGCTTCCTCCCAGCCATCCGCCGCATTCTGGCCCTGTTGCCAAAGACGCGTCAGACCTTGTGTTTCTCAGCCACCCTCGAAGCATCCGTCGCCGGACTCGTGCACGAGTACATGCGCGATCCAGTTCGGGTTGCGCTCGGCTCAGTCCTGAAACCAGCCGAGAGCGTGGAACTCAAGGCCTACGAAGTCCGTCCCGGCGAAAAGCTCGACGTTCTCCGCCAACTTCTCTACGCGGAGAAGGGACAGACTCTCATCTTCACCCGCACCAAGCGCGGCGCACAGCGGCTTGCGCAAGAATTAGCTCGCGATGGTTTCACCGCCACCATGATTCACGGCGATCGCTCGCAATCGCAGCGCAACGGCGCGCTCAGCGGATTTCAGGAAGGCCGTTTCCAGGTGCTGGTCGCGACCGACATCGCATCACGCGGCTTGCATTGCGACGACGTCGCCCACGTCATCAACTATGACCTGCCCAAGATGGCCGAAGACTTTATTCACCGCGTGGGCCGCACCGGACGCGCTGGATTGACCGGACGCGCTACCACGCTCGCAGCTGGAGTCGAGGTGGTGGAACTTCGCAACATCGAGCGCACCCTGAAATTGCGCATCGAACGCATGCAGATGGACCCCTCCGGCGCAGCCCAGCCCAGGCGTTTCGTCCAGAACACGCTGGCATCGCGTACACTCACCGCATTGCCCGGCGAAGTTTTTGTCTAATGCAATTTGTTTTTGAAGTAGAAGGGAAAGTGGGGTAAGGGAAAGTGGGTGCCCCATTTCTCGCGTACTTTGCGAGAAGTGGGGCTTTTCCCCGTAGAGCTAGCTACCGCCCGATCTTGCTGCCGGGTGTAAAGACTTCCACGGAATCAGGCTCATCCTCAGATCCGATGCGGAACAGCGCAGCCTGCGCCTCGGCATGCTCGCGTAGTTCCTGCATCTCGTCGACGACGGCGCCTTCCGGCTTGTTCTCTTTGCGCTGGACCCTGCGCTCTGCCTTGTCGCGCTGCTTCTGTTGCCGGGTCTGTTCCTTCTGGCGTTTAGTAAAAGTTGATCGTCCTCTTGGCATTCACAATTCCTCCTTGGTCTAATTGCTCGCGGCGCCGGCCCGCACCTTCCTGAGTCCGGCTACTTCCAGAAAACAAGAACCTACCAGCGCGGTTCTCGCGGCTGGCGTGCGTGCCCCTGATAATCATCGCGCCCGCGTCCGCCACCACCACCACCGCCGAACCGCTTTCCACCGCCTCCACCACCACCTCGCGGACGGTCCGTCTTAGGCTGCGCTTCGTTGATCTTCAACGCGCGTCCGCCCAACTCCGTTCCGTTCAGTGCCGCAATCGCTTTATCGGCTTCGGCTGGATTCGTCATTTCCACGAACCCGAACCCGCGGGCTCGGCCCGTCTCTCGGTCCGTCACGATGCTGACTTTTTCCACCGCACCGTGAGCCTCGAAAACGGTTCGCAACTCGGACTCGGTTGTGCTGTGGGGCAAATTACCTACGTAAAGGTTCTTCATTGCATTTCCTCTCTCAGTAAATCATCTAAAGTCCTGGTTTCGGCAGGCCTGGTTTCGGCCGCGGCCCGCTTGAACTCCCTGGTCTCGAGATCGCGGGGCGGCGCCGGCTTCTCCTGAGTCGCACTGGAGCGAGCATGGGACAACGTGCGCACCGCCGAAATTCGCCGCGAAGCTTCCATGATTCCCCACCGCTGCGACACTTCGCCAAGAAGATTCGGCGCGAGTGCCGCTCGGATGTCTTCCCGCACACTCTGATCTCCACTCTTCGGAACCATCGGCGCCCGGTCCGCGTTCGGCGCGTCAGCCAGGTAACCCGGCTTCCCCACCAGAAATGAAATCTGCTGCGGCGGCGTGGCCCGGCGCATGTCGTCACAAAATTTGTCGCGGTGTCCGAGTCCGCTTTCCATGTCAATCAGCACGAGGCTGTAGAGATCGGCGCGCCACCACGACCGCGCTTCGCTGATGTCGGCCGCGCAATCCACCTCCATGCCCAGCTTCCTCATAGACTCGGCGCGCAGATCGCGCTTCGCAGACGATGCGTCCACCAGAAGAACCCGTTTGGTTTTCAGCTTACTGGGCAGCGGCGCGGAAAGCGGCAACCCAAGCAGCGGTGTGTTCATGCCACCACCGGCTTCTTCGCAGATCCCGCTACCGCCGGTTTCGCCGGCAATACCGCGTTCTTCAGCAGTTGCCGGTTTCGTATGCGACGTGCCAGCTTCTGCTTTCGCACTCGGTTAAACCTCGATTTGTCGCCGTTCACTCCGGACATAGTGGACTCCTGTCATTCGGGCAGGTTGATGAAAAAGTTATTCCGACTGGACTATCGTGGGACCACCAGCAAAGGGCTTCGTCGCAATCCACATATTTGGATTGAACCGCCGCTTCCTGCCCGGCGCATGGTGGTCTCAGTTCTGGAAAACAGCGATGTGGGGACAGCCGCCTTCGGCGGTCCGTCGAGCGAAGCTCGACTAGGTTTGTCGGTGAGGATCGGCGGACTGAGACATTACAAATCCCATTCCAACTTGCTAATCTCCGCGTCTTCGCGTACCATAGTGGTGTACGTTAGTCCGAATCGGACGTGAGCAGTTCTTGCCTCAACAGCCAGTAACCTCTCGCAGTACCTCCGAATCTCTCCAGCGTAAATTGATCAAACAAAGGAACACCTAACACATGGCAGAACAAGGAACAGTAAAGTGGTTTAACGACGCCAAAGGCTACGGCTTCATCAGCCGCCAGTCCGGCGAAGACGTTTTTGTGCATTTCTCGGCAATTCAAGCGGGCGGCTTTCGCAGCCTGCAAGAGGGCCAAACCGTGCAGTTCGACGTGACCAAGGGCCCCAAGGGCTGGCAAGCTGAGAACGTCCAGCCGCTGTAGACCATCCCCTTATTGCAAAGAGGCGATCTCCAACCAGAGATCGCCCTTTTCACGTTTTAAACGAAACCCAGCCGCGAAGCAGCGAAAGAATGCAGCCCTCGGCGCAAGCCGTGGGTAGCCAGTTCAAAAATGAGCAAGCCCCGAATGGGGCGAAAGAAACGTACTACCTGACGACCGACGTCCTCAGGCATTCAAATGAATGGTGCCATCGAAGGGACTCGAACCCCCACACCCTTGCGAGTACATGGACCTGAACCATGCGCGTCTGCCAATTCCGCCACGATGGCAAGTGGACTTCAGTTGCGCGGCGATCACAAAATCGCCGTATCAGGAAGACCTACGTTTCTATTCTACAGACGCGAAGCTATGTGTCAAACCAGCTTGTGTAAAAGAACTCGAGACGCCGTTTTTCCTTCGTGTACCCTCTTGATGAACGCTCTACGACGGCCGGAACCCCTACTCCAGCTTCGCGCTCATCGTAATTTTCGCGTTCAGCACCTTCGACACCGGACACCCCTTCTCCGCCGCCTCCGCATATTTCTGAAACGTCGCCGCATCCGCTCCCGGCACTTTGCCGACAACATCAATATGGCTCGCCGTAATCGCCCATCCAGAATCCAGCTTGTCGAGCGACAGCGTGACCGTGGTCGAAATGCTCTCCGGCGTCAGATTTCCGCTGCCCAGCTGCGCCGACAGCGCCATCGAAAAACATCCCGCATGCGCCGCCGCAATCAATTCCTCAGGATTGGTCCCCGGAGCATTCTCAAACCGCGTCGAGAACGAATATTGCGTATTATTCAGCACCCCACCCGGAGCCGAAAGACTTCCCTTGCCATCCTTCAGCCCGCCCTTCCAAACCGCACTAGCCTTGCGTTGCATTGATCTTCTCCTCGTATGATTAGGATTTCTTCGAAATACTCGCCCTCATTGTAGACGTAAGACGGCAGAACTGTCAGGACGAGCAATCAGTTTGCGGAGTGACATTCTGCCGAGCGAAAGTCTGCCGAGCAATAGCTTTGGGAAGGGTACGGCTTCAGCCGTGCCGTCGAAGTCCGATTACGTATTAGGGCTTTAGCCCCTGAAGGTTATCTCGTTGCGGGTCCGTCGCAGGCAATGAATTGATCTAGCTACGGCTGATCGCCTGCCCTAGTAGAAATCCGAGCAGCTCAAATAAAACCCGCACTGCTCATCTCCACAGGCCGTGCCCTCATTTCCGCCGCGAACCAGATCTGCAACTCACCGACGGCTCACCGCCGCTCACGCCGCGCGGCCGCTCGCCGCCAGCGGTGTCCGGCTCCAGCAGTCAGCCAAAATCCGCCACACTCCCAGCCTCCGCCACACCTTCACGTACTTCCCGCGCTCCGGCACCATGGTTCCATCCGCCTTCCGCACCACGACGGAGAACCGCCCAATCTCCATCGCCATATCGCCGGAATGCTCGACCCGCGTGGTTTCCAAACGCAGATCGCTGTACCCTGCTTCACCTAACTGGCGCAGCAACCGCTCCGCCGCCTTTTGACCGTACGCCCCCTCATAGTGTGGGGCCATCAGCACGCCGTCGCTCGCGAACAGGCCGGCAGCCTGATCGTAGTTTCCTGTATTGAAGGAGGTTGCGAAATCCTGAGAAAGGTCGCGAAGTTGAGACTCTACATCCCGAAAGGGACGAGAGTCCACCGAGGGACTCGTGTAGGGCCGGTACATCTACTACCTCCTGGGGGAAGGCACACGGCAAACTCACCGTGGCCAGGCGGGAGTCAACCGTTCAAGCCCGCTCATTCTAGCGCAAAACCAACTTGTGGAAAGAGAAAAGTTTCCTCTTCATCATTCAAAAAATGGATTGAGGAAAATCGTTAAGGGAGTTATCTCTCGAATGGAGCCGAGCGGCTGGGGACCCGCAACAGGCCGGAGTCAGTGCCTATCGTGTTCGCAGGCCCTTTCGACCTCTCCGTCAGGTCCGGATTCTCGCGTTCTGCGATCTGCTTCTTGACCCGTTCCATCAGCACCACAAGTTTTTTCGACTCGTGGTCTCTCTCTGCCTGCTTGCACATCTTCTGGAAATCTTGCGGAACGTAAGTAACACGATTTGTCATGGGGAATGATCCTCGTGCGAAGGGAAGGCATAGCCTAACCTATCCCCCGCCGCTTGCCAAGCCCCCCGCAGCCACTGCCGAATCTGGGATGTTTTCTCCGCTTGGAGGGTTTACTTCCTTTTACAATGAAATCATCAGGTTCTCTTACTACTCTCATCAACGGGTTTGGGAAGGGCACGGCTTCAGCCGCGCCGTACGTCTTGTGGAATGAATTGCGGCTTTTTAGCCGCTCAGGGGAATCGCAGCCTTTAGGAAAAAGTTTTACGCAGCGTCTTCAGGCGAGCCTCTTAGGCGTACAAAAACACGCGGGCTTAAAGCTCCTGAGGAAATAGCTTCTAGTCCGCTCGCGCCAAATACCGGTATTCATCGCCGCGCTCATCCGCCAGCAGAACCCACAACGAATACACGCCCAGCGCGGTCCCTAATGGCGGATGGAAAAGCGCCAGCACTCCAAGGATGATGGCCGCCGTCCGAGCCCAAGGAGACCTCTGCATCAGCCCTAGTCCCACGCACGGCTCCCCCCGCAGCCAAAATCACGAGCGTGCTACCAGCCACATACAGAAGAAGCTGGAAAAATCCCGGCCACGGCTCGCGCTCGTGCAGCATCAAATGCAGCCCACGCCCGAACACCATCAGGCCCACGACCGGGATCAAAAACAGCCCTCCGATCGCCATCCACAGAGCCCCCAGCGTGTGCAGATGCCGCTCCAGCCGCAATTGCGCCACTCCGCTGACCGGATCCCCAATCCGCCGCCCGCAGCTCGGACAAGGCTCGGAACCAGCCCCCGTCTCAGTTCCGCACCGGTTGCAGAACATAGAACCTCCCCGTCACTTCACTCTCAGATACGATAACAACCGTCTTTACGTTCGGACAAAACGTCTTTAGGTTCGGACAAAACAACGTTCGGACAAAAATGCCCCGGCGACATGCACCGTGTCCAGCACCGGCCCCCATCCGCCAATACCTCCAGAGGTACATGACCTTAGTGACCGTTGAGCCACCACCCGATTTGCCTGAGAATCACTTCTGGGCCGATTCCACCGTGTGGGAGAAAGCGTGTGCTCTATCGTCTTACCCTAAGCTGTCGTACCTTAAGCTTCTGTCTATTTCTCGCAGTCAGCGTTTCGCTGGCGGCCGCGCGCGATCTCGCGCTGGTCTCCAACAAGGCCAATGCCGTCTCCGCCATCACGCTGCCCGATCTCGTGAAGGTCTGCAAAGGCCAGACCAACCGCTGGCCCAACGGCAGGTCCGTCACCTTCATCATGCGCAATCCATCCGCACCCGAAATGAAGTCCTTTCTGGAAAAGGTCTATGAACTGCCGGAAGAGCAAGTAAAAGATCTCATTGCCACAGCCAACCACGGACGTGCGGGCCATCCCGCCGTCATGATCGTCGATTCCGATGAAGACCTGGTCAACAAGGTCGCATCCATCCCCGGCGCCGTTGGCGTCGTGGACGTATATGCCATCAACAGCAGCGTCGCAGTCGTCCGACTCGCCGGCAAACTGCCGCTCGAGCCAGGCTACCTGTTGCACGGCAACTAGGCGGATTGCGTCGCGGCAAGATCGCCGCGCCGACTTTGGATAGTGTCGATGATAGTGTCGATTTAGATGCGTAGAGTCGATTTGTATGAGTCAAGAGTTATGAGTAAAGAGAAAGCTCAAGCCGCCGCCGCTACCGCCGACACCGGAAGCGGCACGCGTGCGCCCGCCAATGCGCCCGCGGGCAAAGTCACCTTCACCCGCCGCTTTCCCCGCTTCGCCATCGACGTCCGCCTGCAAGTGAAAATGTTTCAGGCCGGAGAATTCCGCTCTTGCTGGGGACGCTCCACCGAAATGGGCCAGGACGGCATCGGCGCCACTCTCACCGGCAGCCTCGAACCCGGCGAGATCGTCACTCTCGAAATCCCGCTGCCCCTCACGCCCTATCCCATCAAAGTCCGTGCTATCGTCCGCTACCGCCAGGGCCTGCGCTACGGTTTCGAGTTCCTTACCCTGAATGACGGCCAGCGCGACACCATCCAGCGCGTCTGCCAGTACCTGGCCACCAAAGCCTAGAGCCCCTAATCCCGAAAACCAAGCCACACCTGCCCGCATCCCACCTAAAATAATCCCTACCGCATGCGTGCTCTCCTCCTCACGCTCGTTCTCCTCTCCACGGCCGCCGCCCAATCCGCGTCGACGATCACCGTCACCGACGAAAACGGAGTCGCCATCTCCTCCGCCCGCGTCTTCCTGCAATCGCCGCCCCTCCCTGCCATCCTCTGCCAGACCAACTTCGCCGGACGCTGCCAGTTCCCTTCCCTGCCCGCCGGCAACTATCAACTCCACGTCGAAAAAGAAGGCTTCTACGCACTCACGGAGCCCAACCTCCAAGTCGCGCAGAGCTCCGCGATCGAGGTTTCCATCTCACACCAGCAGGAAGTTCGCGAGATCGTCGACGTCCACGAGTCCCCTCCCGCCATCGATCCCGCGCAGATCGCCGCGCAAGAAACCATCAGCGGCCTCGACGTAATCAACATCGTCTATCCCGGTACGCACGACTATCGCAATGCCCTCAACTACATGCCCGGCGTCGTGCAGGACCAGGCTGGCCAACCACACGTTGCTGGAGCTCAAACCTACCAGACCGTGACGCTACTCGACGGCTTCAACGTGACTCAACCCGCCAACGGCCAACTTCTGGTCCGCGTCAGCACCGACGCTTTCCGCAACATCCAGGTCGAGCCCTCGCGCGAACCCGCCGAAGCCGGCAAGGGGTCCGGCGGCCTGCTCAGCCTCAACACCGGCATCGGCGACGACCACTTCCGCTTCTCCGCCACCGACTTCATTCCCTCATTGCAAAACAAGCACGGATGGCGTTTCGATCAGTTCCTCCCGCGCTTCACCTTTTCCGGCCCAATCGAGAAAGGAAGGATGTGGTTCTACAACGCCTTCGACGGCGACTACGACAACCTCATCTACACCGAATTGCCCGTCAACGCCGACAACGACCACTTCCTCCGTTTCGGCAATCTTACCAAAGTTCAAACCAATCTCACGAGCCGCAACATCCTCACTACCAGTTTTCTGCTGAACCACCTGCACGACCAATACGCCTTCCTGTCGCCGCAGAGCCCGCAACTCTCGAATCCAAAAGATGTGGAATCCGCATACGTCGCCAGCGCGAAGGATCAGCATTATTTCGCCGGAGGTCAGCTCCTCGAAGCCGGATTCGCCTTCGATCAATACAACGTCCAGCTCACTCCCTACGGAACGCTTCCCTATTACATCAATCCCAGCACTGCCAACGGCAGTTACTACTTCTCCGATGAAACCCGCGCCCGCCGCTTCCAGCTTCTCTCCAATCTCTATCTTCCGCCCCGCCAGTGGCACGGCCGCCACGATTTCAAAGTCGGAGTCGATCTCGATCGCATCGCCTATGACGCCCAGTTCTCGCGCCAACCAGTTTCTTTTCTCACCGCGGCCCAGTCATCGCTGGCCGCAGGCGAAACCTGCCTCAATGCCGTTCAGGACGCCACTTTCCCCTGCACCCGCTACTCCACTTTCACCGCCGCTCCGCTGCATGAGCAACACAATGCCGAAGTCAGCGCCTACGCCGAAGATCGATGGCTCCTCACCGATCGCCTCCTGATCGAACCCGGCGTCCGCCTCGACTGGGACGAAATCGTCCGCCACCCCGTCGTCTCTCCCCGCCTCGCCGGAACCTACGTCCTCGACACTTCCGCCAACACCAAACTTTCCGCTGGCATCGGCCTGGTCTACGACGCCACCCCCATCTTCTTAATCGCCCGCCCCTACGCCGGCACGCGCCAGGACACGTTCTATACAACAACCTCCGACCCCACGTGCACCACGAACTGCGTCACCACCACCGGCCCCGTCGCCACAGATTTCACCGCCAACACCAGCACTCTCCAGGTCCCCCGCTCCCTCAACTGGAGCCTCGGCCTCGAAAAGAAACTGCCCGCCGCCATCTATCTGAAAGCCGAATTCCTCGACCGCCGCGGCACCCGCGGCTTCGTCTACGACACGCTGACCGGCGCCACCAGCGGCAACTTCCTCCTCGAGAACACCCGCGACGACCGCTACCACGCCTTCCAGATTTCTCTCCGCCACAACTTCCGCGAAAGTTACATGATCATGGGCTCCTACACCCGTTCCAGCGCCCACTCCAATCAAGCCCTCGACTTCAACGTCGATAACCCCATCCTCAGCTCCCAGCAGCCCGGGCCCTATCCCTGGGACACTCCCAACCGCTTCCTCTCCTGGGGATATCTCCCCTTCTTCAAGCTGCCCATCATTCATCAACTCGAACTCGCATATTCCGTAGAAGCTCGCACCGGATTCCCCTTCAGCCTCTTCAACGACCAGCAACAACTCATCAGCCAGCCCGGTGCCGACCGCTTCCCCGATTACTTCTCCCTCAACCTGCAACTCGAAAAACGCTTCCACCTCCTCGGCTACTACCTCGCCCTCCGCGGCGGGTTCGACAACATCACCGGTCGTTGCAATCCCTACGTCGTCAACAGCGTCATCGACTCCACTCACCCCCAACCCACCTTCACCGCCTGCCAGGGCCGCTCCTTCACCTCCAGAATCCGACTCTTGGGCCGCAAGTAGCAAAGTTGACCGCGGCAGTTGATCTTCTTTGCGTTCTCCGCGGCCGTTCTCTCCGAACTCTACGGTCAAAAGCTTTGGACCCTAAACTGAGCCGCGCGCAGTTTCGTAAGCAAAAAGTCTTGTCATTCCGAGCAACGCGAGGAATCTGCTGTCCCCGCCCGCAGCAGGAACCTGTCCCATCCCTCGCCCCGCGATATAATCCCCCTATAAACCCTTGCATCGAAACGCTGCTTCCCGTCATCTCAATATTCTGGAGGACCAATCATGGCTCACGAATTACCCGCACTCCCCTATGCATATGACGCACTCGAACCCGTCATCGATAAGCAGACGATGACCCTGCACCACGACATGCATCACGGCGCCTACGTGAAAAACCTGAATGCCGCCATCGAGAAGCATCCCGACCTCGCCGGCAAGTCCGCCGAAGATCTCATCCGCGACCTCAACGCGGTTCCCGAAGAGATCCGCGCCGCCGTCCGCAACAACGCCGGAGGCCACGTCAACCACTCCATGTTCTGGAAAATCATGAAGCCCAAAGGCGGAGGCGATCCGTCCGGCCCCATCGCCGACACAATTCAAAAGACTTTTGGCAACTTCAAAGATTTCCAAACCAAATTCAACGACGCTGGCGTCAAGCAATTCGGCAGCGGATGGGTCTGGCTCGCCGGCAAATCCACCGGCGAAGTGCAAATCATCAGCACTCCCAATCAGGACAATCCCATCTCGCAAGGCGTCTATCCCATCTTCGGCAACGACGTCTGGGAGCACGCCTACTACCTGAAATACAACAACCGGCGGCCCGAATATCTCGCCGCCTGGTGGAACGCAGTCAACTGGGACGAGATCAACAAGCGCTACGCCGCCTTCAAATCCGGCAAAACCGTACACGAGCCCGAACTAGCCCATCGCTAAGAAGCTCATGTGGGGCGGACACTCCTGTCCGCCTGCTTTTGATTTCGATTTTGACTCGGGTGGACCTTAGTTGACTTTGGGTGCCCCATTTCTCGCGTCCTTCGTGAGAAGTGGGGATTTCCCAGACCGCACGCAGCATCCATTCCCAAGAAAAAAGCCCTCGCCCGATCAGCGAGGGCCTTTCCAAATTCTTAATTCTTACCGTTTACGACCTACGCGGCCGTCTCCACGAACTCATCCGGCCGCTCTGCGAATTCCTTTCTGCACTCGTCCGAGCAGAAAGAATATTTCTTGCCCGCAAACATCATCTGAAATTCAGATTGCTTCTCGTCCACTTCCATTCCGCAAACAGGATCCGTTATCATTTCGCCTCCTTGGGCTGAGTTCCCACTCGGGTATGCAACGGCCTTTCCTTTCTTCGAGCGGTGCCAAGTCACTGAGCGCATTCGTCTTGTTTGACGCTCAAACTAAAGCCGCCAAAACACCGGGAAAATTCTTCCAGCGCCCGTGCACCTTGTACGCACCGAATCCACGCAAGTCTTATTCCAATCACCCGCAATTAACGTGATGATTTGCTCTGAACCGCAACCCTGCTCCCCGCGTACTCTTCCTTGGGACCTCTGACACTCTTGAAGCGCGCCACTCGAAGACTTCGCCGCCTCGCCCTAGGGTTGTTCCTGTATCTCGCCTTCTGCACTGTCGGCGGCATCTACTTCGCCAACGGCACGCTGCACCCCGCCCGCCGCTCGCTCACCGAAAACGAAGCCGCCGAATTTCGCGAGTCCACACACGCCCTCGACGCCGAACTCACCGACGTGACCATCACCACGCCCGACAGCATCACGCTCCGCGCCTGGATCGTCCATCCCCATCATCCCAACCGCGACGCCGTCCTCCTTCTCCACGGCCTCGGCGACAACCGCATCGGCATGACCGGATATGCGCAACTCCTGCTCGCCCACGGAATTCACCGTCCTCCTCCCCGACGCCCGCGCCCACGGCGTCAGCGACGGCCCGCTCGCCACCTACGGTCTCCTCGAGCGCAACGACATTCACCAGTGGTTTGACTTCCTGGCCACGCAAGATCATCCCCACTGCATCTTCGGATTCGCCGAATCGATGGGAGCCGCGCAACTCCTTCAGTCGCTCGATACGCATCCGCGCTTCTGCGCGATAGCCGCCGAATCTCCCTTCGCTAATTTCCGCGAGATCGCCTACGACCGCATGGGACAGCCCTTCCACCTCGGCCCCTGGGTTGGACGCACCATCCTCCGCCCGCTAGTCGAAGTCGCCTTCCTCCGCGCACGCCTGAAGTACCACCTGAACATGGAAAATATTTCTCCCGAAGATTCCGTGGCCGCGACGACGATTCCGATTCTTCTAATCCACGGCCAGATCGACAGCAACATTCCAGTTCGTCACTCGCAACTCATCCACGCCCGCAATCCAAGCACGAAACTCTGGGAGGTCCCCAACGCCGACCACTGCGGCGCCATCAGCAGCGTCCCGCAAGAATTCGAGACCAGACTGTTAGCCTGGTACGAGCTTCATCAGTCTACTCACGGCGAACCGCACGCGACTATAATCGGGCCTAACGGGAGATTGAGTGTGTACAGAGACATGGATATCCCTGATCTGCGCCAGAAAGCAGATGCTGGCAGTCCAGTAGCCCGGTCCATTCTCGGTATCTGTTATCTGTGCGGTATTGATGTTGAGGTCGACTACGTCGACTACAAAGAGGTTTTCCAACTCCTATCCTCAGCAGGCACATCGCGAACTGTGGTCAATCTGGCCCGAATGTATGCCGAAGGCTTGGGTATTTCTAAGGATATGTCTGAAGCCATCCGTCTTTACAAAGCCGTCGCGAACGCGGAGTTTCATGCGCAACTTTCGCTTGGCCGCATTTACTCCCGCGGTGACGGAGTTCCGGCCGACCCTCACGAAGCTCTAGCAGGATGCGGAAAAACTCGATTGGAATCGAGCCCAGTACCATAAAACTCT
>WNGK01005831.1_pt1 | contig 15698 bp, 13 predicted proteins | sample 5400601 | NCBI WGS metagenome assembly WNGK01 (sample SAMN13153376, study PRJNA577476) | soil metagenome | isolation source: 60 cm soil or saprolite under Garry oak tree replicate 1 | place: USA:California | collected 2016-06-15
CGCATCATGGCGGTCTCGACGCGCTGGTCGCCCAGTCCAGTGACGCGCCCTGCCCACTCTCCTTCGACCATGGCTCGCCCTTCGAGCTCGAGGCCGAGCTCGCGAAAGAACTCGATCGTCGCTGCGAGGTCGTCGACGACAATGCCGACGTTGTCCATTCGTTTAAGTGCCATGGGCCCAATCTACATTTTGTCGTCTGCCTCTGTAATTCCTGCCGGTCCGGTTCTGACTTTCAACGTGCAAGGCGCCCAGCCGCATCACCGCAAACGGTCCACTTCAAGGCCGAGGCCCATTACCTCGCTCATTCAGGTCATGCGTTTTCGAGCGTGTGCTACATGCATGCCGCCAACACAGCGACGTTGTCACGTTAGCTCTGCTTATAAGGGCGGCCCTGAATTCAAGAATTGGTCGGGGGCCCGGGATTTGAACCCGGGGCCTCACGGTCCCGAACTCTACGGGGGTTCGTCCACCGAGACGATTTCGAGGGTTTTGCGTTCAATTCGAGCACTCACCGGCGAAGTCCACTCGATTTCAGCCACCAAGCTCGCCCGGATTACTACATGAACTACTACATAACAATCGATGCACCAGAGGGGCCGAGCGGGCCATCGGCTGCCCCTTCTCCGCTGGCCGGTGCAGTCTTGGCCGATCCCCGTCGCGAGGACTATTATCTCGCGGGGCGCAGGATGGCGCCATTGTGGGGGCGCGAGCGCGAGCTCGCTCTTATCGAATCGTTCCTGGGGTCGTTGGATCACGGACCGGCTCTGCTGGTCTTTGAGGGCGAGCCAGGGATCGGCAAGACTGCGCTGTGGCAGGGAGCCACGACGCTGGCAGAGTCGCGCGTCAAGACTGTGCTTGTCTCACGCCCCGCAGAGCCCGAGGCAAAGTTCGCGCACTCGGCCCTCGGCGATCTCCTTGGTGAGATCGGCGAGGGTGAGTTCCGGAGCCTTCCCGGACCGCAGCGTCAAGCGCTCGAGGTTGCGCTCCTGCGCGCCGATCCGCTTGGGCGGCCCGCCGACCCCCGCGCAGTGTCGATGGGAACTTTCCTACTCCTCCGATCGCTCGCGACGACGCCGCTGTTGCTCGCGATCGACGACTGGCAGTGGGTGGACCCGCCTTCGGCACGCGTCCTGATCTTCGCGATCCGACGGCTGCGGGTTGAGAAGGTAGGCATCCTCCTAACCGTGCGCCGGGGCACGAGCGTCGAAGTTCCCGGTGCCGACCTCGGCTGGCCTGACGATCGCTACCGCCAAGTCGTGGTTGGACCAGTAAGCCTTGCGACTCTCCACCGCATTGTCCTCGAGCGCTTCGAGCTTGCACTACCGCGGCCACTCCTTGTTCGGCTCCATCAAGCCTCCCGCGGTAATCCCTTCTTCGCCCTTGAGATCACACGGGCAATCGTCCGCTCGGGAAAGACCCCCAACCTTGGGGACCAGTTGCCGGTTCCCGACGACTTGGCCCAGGCCCTGACGGAAAGACTGGCGGCGCTTCCGATGACAGCACGTCGCGCTCTTGCGGTTGTTGCCGCCAGCGGGCGACCGACGCGCGAACTTGTCCGGAAGGCGGCAGGCGTTGCTGCTGCCAAGAAAGGCCTCGACGCCGCTTTGCAGGCAGGGATCGCGCAGGTCGAAGGCGGCGGCCGGCTCCGTTTCACCCATCCCATGCTGGGCTCGCTGATTGGGGCCATGGACTGGCCGCTGGAACGGGGCCGTTTGCACCGGCGCCTCGCCGAGCTCGCGACCGGCGACGAGGATCGTGCGATCCACCTCACTCGTGGCGGGGCGACCCTTGCCGATCTACCCGACATCGACGCCGGCGCTCGAAGTGCCTGGCTCCGTGGCGCTTCGGAGGTCGCCAGCGAGCTCGCCGATTGCGGCCTCGCCCTCGCCAGCGCTGACGGAGCCGATCTGCGGGGGCGCCGCATCCAGGCGGCCGAATACCACTTTCGCGCGGGCGAAGATCAGCGCGCAAGGGTGTTGCTCGAGATGGTTGTGGCCGAGGCTCCACCCGGAAACGAACGCGCGCGCGCACGTTGGTGGCTCGGCTGGGTGTTGAGGCACGGTGCGAGTCTCGCCGCCGCGGTCGCCACATTCAGCGCGGCCCTCAAGGACGCCGAAGCCGATGCACAGATCAACCTCCAGCTTCACGCAACAATCGAGCTCGATCTCGCATTGACCCTAGTCAACACCGGAAGGGTGCAGGAGGCCCGTCCACACGCCACCGCCGCGATAAGGTGTGCAACCGAGGCCGGCGACCGCCGCTTGATGAACGATGCGGTCGGGCCGCTGGTTTTGATTGAGTTCCTCGCCGGTCGCGGGTTGCGGCAGGATCTCGTCGCACAGGTGCGCGACGACATCTCCTCCGATCACCTGCCCGTTGCTTTGCGCACGAATGTCCTGGTTGCGATCGCACAGAAGTGGAGCGATCAGTTCGAGTTGGCCAGAGGACGGCTCGTGGCCGAGTACCGCGCGGCAGTCGAGCGTGGAGCCGAGGCCGACCTGCCCGCGCTTCTCTGGAGTTTGAGCGAGCTCGAGTGCTGGACGGGCAACTGGACGCTGGCGGCCGAGTATGCCGGGAGGGGCGTCGAGGCAGCGACGCTCACCGGCAGCCCGCATGACCACGCGCTCACGCTTTGCGCCCGGGCGCTGATCGCAGCATGCACAGGCGCTATCGAAGTGGCGTACGCCGACGCCCGAGCCGCGCTCCGCGCCGCTGAAGCGTCGGATATGCAACCGGCGCTGGTCTGGAGCCGGCATGCGCTCGGCTTCCTCGAGCTGTCGCGCGGGGACGCCGCAGCGGCGCACAGCTGGATGGCTCCGCTAGCGGGCGCCGTCGCCGCCATGGGCGTCGGCGAGCCCGGCTCCGTGCGCTTCGTCCCTGACGAGATCGAAGCGCTGCTCGGCATCGGCGACGTGGAACAGGCCACTGCGCTCCTCGAAGCATTCGAGGCGCGCGCACGCGACCTCAATCGCACCTGGGCTCTCGCGGCCGCCGCCCGTTGCCGAGCGCTTGTCTTCGCTGCGAACAACGACCTCGACGCAGCCGTACGTGCGGTGGACGAGGCGCTCGAACATCACAGGAACCTAGGCATGCCGCTCGAACTAGGCCGGACGCTGCTGCAGCAGGGTCGCATTCATCGACGCCGCCGAGAGAAGCGCGCCGCCAAGGACGCGCTGCACGCGGCACTGAACGTCTTCGAGCAGCTGGGAGCGCAATTGTGGGCAGCCCGCGCCCGCAGTGAGCTCGAACGGGTCGGCCTGCGGCCGCCGGCGAGTCATGACCTTACCGGCACCGAGTCAGCTGTCGCACGCCTCGCAGCCCAGGGTCGGACCAACCGCGAGATCGCGTCCACGCTCTTCCTCAGCCCGAAAAGTGTGGACGGGGTGATCCTGCGGATTTACGGAAAGCTCGGAATTCGGTCACGCGCAGAGCTCGGCTCGCGAATGAGCGCCTACAAAAGCCAGTAGATCCCGCTATCGTCCGCAGACAGTCTGCGCCATCGTCTGGCTGTGGGCTTTCGCGGGACAGGCCCGACGTGCGTCATCGAACAACTCTGGCCGGGGGTCAATGTGGAGTTGGCGTCTGCCCAGGCCGAGCGCATTGCTGGCGCCGTCTCGAGCCGGGCCAGAGATGGACGAATGAGAGTTCTCGGGGCGACCCTGATCCCCGACGATGAGACGCTGTTCACCTGGTGCGCGGCCCCATCTGCCGCGGTCGTGCGCGAGGTTTTGGCAGCTGCCGGCATCCGCTTCGATCGCGTGCTGGATGTCTTGGATGCGAGTGGGAGGAGGAGCTGAGGTGGATGCATCGGCTGCATTCGCGGCTGTGCGACTGCCCGCGTCCGTCGCTCCCGCGCGTTGTGCTGGACACTCGGGTGGCCGTCGTGGCTCGGACAATTGGGCGCGGGTGATGGGCGCCGCCTGGGCTGCAGGGCCACTTTCGAAGTTGCGAAAGGCTAGATCACAACTTCTTCGTCAGCCACCTCTTTGGTCGGTAGAAGTCTGGTAGTCTCGATGAGCAGTAGCAGAGATGCGTTCCGGCTTCTCAAGTCGGATGGCGTCAGGTCGGACATCGAAGCCTCCACGATGTTGCGAAAGGCGATCCTCCGACTCCATTCGGCGGGAGCGAACTCTTCCAGGGAGTTCGCCAAAGCCGTTGAAAAATTGCGCCTGAATGCCAGCGATACGGCGATCGTCGCACGGCGCTGGATTGACGCAGCCGGCCAGGACGTGGTTCTTCGCTGGTCGCTGGTCTACGTCCTCGCTGCCGTCCGACACGAGGCCTACCTGGACCTCCTTAGAGGCGAAGCCATGCGTCGCCCACCGGAGCGAGTTCGTCTACCGGGTAAATGCGAGGTCTCAGACAGTGCTGAGCTCGTGATCGTCATGGCAATCCATGGCCTCGAATACTTGGCGCAAGCTGGTGAGGATCGTGCCGTTGATGGCCTTCTTGAGGTTATCGAGCGACAGGAGCGGAAGTGGCTGCGCGAGCCAGCTGCACGTGCGGTCATCAGGGTTCGACCGGAGCTCAGGCAACGTGTTGAGGAACTGCTGCCTGCGGATGAGCGATATGTCTTGACTCTGCGAGAAGCAACCATGGAGGACTTCTCGGTGCGGCCAGGCAAGGCCCGCAAGAGCGCGTCCCCTCGCCAACCGTCGGTAGCGCCGCCGCAGCTGCCATCTGAGCTCCCGTGAACTGCGTGGTTGAGGAGGGCTAAAGGATGACGTTCTGCACAGCGACGCCTCCCTCCATGAGCGGCTCGGGTGACGATCTCTATGGCCCACGTTCATCCGACCAATCCTTCATCGACTGGGTTCGCGGCAACTACCCGATCTCTCCGGTGGACTGGGGTAATGGCTTTGGGTGGAACGCGCCAACAGATTTCACTCTCCCATTCGGTCGGACTCTTAATGCGATCTGGTGCCTTGAGTATTCATCTCCCACGCCATCAGAAGACATCGATGGGGACGCTCCTATCCTCAACTGGGCCGGTCGTTTCGCTCGAGAGAACTTCGATTCTCTCGAGGGTCATTGCGGAGACGATTGGGTTAACGGCGACGGAACGTGCACAAATTTCTCCGGGACTATTGCCCACACCACTGTGGTCCCGCTTGGGGGAAGCACCGAGCTGTATGTACCGTTCTTCTACTGTTTCGTGGTATCAAAACGTGCCGCCGTTCTCATTCACGAGGCCCGCCACGCCAATGGCGTAATGCACGATGACGACAATTTTGACTCGAGTTGGGAGTACAACGGTGCCTGGCGGTGGGAGGTATGTTGGCTGGCCTGGTTCGCGAACTTGTGTCCAAACGCATCGCCGCCGATGAAGCAAGCTGCCGTCGATCGCGCGAACATCATCCTCGGTCGCGACTTCACGAGGGACCCCGGCTTCCGAATCGGCCCGACTGGAATCGCCTTCCAAGTACCGATCCTTCAGGTGGGCACGCCGATCCTACAGAACGATGCGGCGACGAACTTCACTTTCGGTGTCGCTGATTACGACGGGCATGGGCGGCCCGACCTCTACTGCTTTAAGCATCAGAACACCGGCACCGGAATGCGTGAGATCCATGTGCTGAACGGAGCCGACGCCTACCAGTCGTTCCTCGACCAGATCGGAACCCCAATTGAGCAGGGCGGACCGAACGCCCCAAATTTCACGTTTGCGCTCGGCGACTACGATGGCGACGGCACTGCCGATGTCTACTGCCTCAAGTCGACTCAGACGGGTACCGGCACTCTCGAGGTACATGTTCTCAATGGCGCCGACAACTTCCAATCCTTCCTACAGCAGACAGGCACCCCGATCAGCGCGCAGGATGCTGAAGAAAACTTCGCTTTCGCCGTGGGGGACTACGACGGAGACGGAATAGCCGACCTCTACTGCCTCAAGCTTAAGCACACCGACACCGGGACGCTCGAAGTGCACGTGCTCAACGGGGCCGACAACTTCCAATCCTTCCTACAGCAGACAGGCACCCCGATCAGCGCGCAGGATGCTGCAGAAAACTTCGCTTTCGCCGTGGGGGACTACGACGGAGACGGAATGGCCGACCTCTACTGCCTCAAGCTTAAGCACACCGGCACCGGGACGCTCGAAGTGCACGTGCTCAACGGGGCCGACGGCTTCCAGTCCTTCCTAACGCAGACCGGCACTCCAATTTCCTCGTCGGACGTGGCTTCAAACTTTGCGAAAACCTTTGGGCTCGGTGATTGGGACGACGACGACGCGTTGGACGTATATTGCTTCAAGGACAAGAGCACCGGCACTGGGAAACTTGAGGTGCACGTCGTCCGGATTAGCTGATCGGTCGGAAGGTGCTTCGAAAACGGCAAGCACTTTACCTCCTAATGCTTGTTGAAAGGTGTTAACGCTCCATCCGCCATTGACACGTGCCTCAGGCGGTCTTCGGGTCGCAGGTTTATGCAATTCCGTCCACAAATCCGTTCACAATCGGCCTGCTTTATGGGAGGCGCGTAGATGAGCTTAGCCATTACCTATAACGACGGCACAGAGCAGCGGATATACGCCTTCTACGTCAGCTTGGGCGAGCTGCGGGTTTGCTACAAGGAAGCATCGCAGTGGAAGCACGCCTTCTTGGGCCAGCCCCCAGGGACAAAGGCGCTTGGACAGCCTAATGTGGTGACGTATCGACAACGAACAGATGCACACCAGCAGATCGTCGCCTTTGTGAGAGGTGCAAATGGACACCTATATGCCAATCAATGGAATGGATCGGAGTGGATATGGGTTAATCAAGGCTCTCCTTCGGGGACAACGCTCGCAGTAGCACCTGCTGATGACGCATCACTCGCGCCGGATGAATCGCAGCCGTCTGTAATTACATTTCGTGAGTCCATAGAAGACCAGCGAATCTATGTCTTTGCCCAAGGTGCTAACGGTCGCCTGTATGTGAACTATCGGAAAATGTCGCAATGGGCGTGGTCTGATCTCGGCCCTCCTCCACCCATTCCAGCCGAAATGATTGTCCCGCTGTTCCGGCTGTACAACGCGGGAACCGGGGATCACTTTTATACGATCTCCGCCTCTGAACGAGATTACGCGGTCTCGGAAGCAGGGTACAACGATGAGGGGACAGCCTGTTTAGTGTTCAAAGACTATGTCCCCTGCAGCTTCCCGCTGTTCCGGCTGTACAACGCGGGAACCGGGGATCACTTCTATACGATCTCCGCCTCTGAACGAGATTACGCGGTCTCGGAAGCAGGGTACAACGATGAGGGGACAGCTTGTTTCGTCTACATGTTTGGAGGCGATAACGAGCTACTGCGCCTTTATAACCCCACTAGCGGAGATCACTTCTACACAACCTCTCAAGATGAAGACTCAAGCGCAAGTTTCCAGGGATATCGCCACGAAGAGGTAGCTTGCATGCTGCCATCGGATGTGCAAAGGATTCCGACGGCGGACTTTACACCAGGTGCAATTACGTATCGAGAGAACACTCAACGGCTATACGCCTTTCTGAGGGGTAACATTCCTCAAGATTTTGATGGAGGACACAACTGCCACCTTTACCTGAAATATTGGAATGGCACGCAATGGAAATGGAGAGATCAAGGTGTCCCCCCCGGCACAACCGCAGTGTTCGGCCAGCCGGGAGTGGTTACATATCGAGAAGGAGCTCAACCCGAGCAGATTCATGCATTCATCTGTGCTGGCATCCCAAAGTACTTCGGGGGCCAGAATATTTTGGACTACCAGATTCGGCTATATGTGAACCACTGGAATGGATCGGACTGGGAGTGGAGAGATCAAGGTGCTCCTCCAACGAAGTACACCGACAATCTTCCACATTTTGAACCTGAAGTTCTGACATTCCGAGACGGAACTGAACCACAACGAATCTACGCCTTCGTCAAGCGAAGAGGTGATGATCACATCTGGGTGAACTTCGGGAAGGCATCTCAGATGGGCTGGGCCGATTTGGGGTCGCCTCTTGGGTTAATAAATCTAGCAGGTCGTCTTGGAGCCATCACTTTTCGAACAGACACAAAACCGAGGGAAATCTATGTTTTTGCCATGGGGTGGAATGGCGCCGGCGACCAATTGAGTGCTGTTCATTGGGACGGTCTGCAGTGGAAGTGGCAAGTACTTCCTTCATAGGGCGAGCAAAGGTTGTATTTCGCTTCAACAAGAATTGGGTGACGGCTGGACCAATTTGGAGTGGAGACGCCCAATACTGTGAGCGATCTCCAGCCTTTCGATGTATACGCCGGTGAACGGCAGAGCTCATGCCATTGGCTTCGGCCTGAGGGGCACAGAAACTCGTGTGCCCTCAATCGAGGACCCTCAGAGGTGGTCGGCCGCGGGATCCAGCGGCCAGTTCGATTGGCACTAAGTACCCGGGCGGCTGCCGAGAGAGGTGCAATTCCCTCCTGAGCTCACGGTTCAACTCTCGGGCGTTGCATCGGGCTAAGGCGCCGGCGTCGTCGATCGCGTATTCGCAGAACCGTGCCATCTCGTTCATGTAGCCCAAAACGGTGCGACTTTCTGTCTTCGCCAGAGCCAGGTGGCGCAGGCCGAGAACGCCGAATCGGTCGAACGGAAGGCTCTCGGCCCCAAGCTCCGTCTGAATGGAGCCCACGACCGAGGGGCCGATCGGCACCAGGTCCGGCTTGCGAATGTCCGGAACGAAGACCGAGAACAGGGTTCCGGCGTGGGCAAGTAGCAGGCATTTTCGACCGTCGAGCCAGAGCAGGTTGGCGTACGAATCTTGGTCGCTGGGCTCGATGGTCACCAGGTCTCGTGGGCGCGCACCCAGGAGCGACAGCATCTTGGCCGTGCAGCGGAAAACCACGCCACCCATGGTATTGGGAGGTGGACGAGGATTCAGGCTGCAGCCGGCAGCGGCTCCCGCGCGTACTCGTGTAATAACCCACTCAACCGCTCCCTGCATATCACCGGTCCGCCATTTCCACCGGATCCGAGCGCGCGATCGGGGTCCGCAACCCAAGAGCTCGGTGGCGACGAGCCTGGTTGTAGTGTTCGAACCACTCGGCAAGAACGCGCTCGAGATGGCGGCGGTTGAGGATCAGGATCCAGTCCAGGCATTCGCGCCGAGTCGTACCGATCTGCCGCTCGATGTGGGCATTGGCCTTGGGCGCCACGATCGGCGTCCCGATCACCTCGATACCTTCCCCCCGAAAGACAAGATCCGAGCCGCCACCGTACTTGGCGTCGTGATCGTGGACCAGGAACCGGGCGTCGACTCCGATCTCGGCGAGTTCCCAGCACAGGTTCCTCGCCTGCTGGCTCACCCACAACGCGTCCGGCCGCTCCATGACCGCGAACCAGATCACCCTCCTGGTGGCCAGCTCCATATATAAGAGGACGTAGAGGCGCTTCAGGAGCACGGTGTCAACACTCAGGAAATCTGTGAGCACGATCGCCGAAGCCTGAGCTCTCAAGAACGCCTTCCAGCTCAATCCCGATCTCAGCGGCGCCGGACCGATCCGGTTCCGGCGCAGCAACTTGCGGATCGCAGTTGCGGAAACCACGTAACCGAGCTTGAGCAGCTCGCCGCGGATGCGGACGCAGCCCCAGTTCGGGTTGTCCTTGGCCATCTCCAGAATCAGCGTCTGAAGCCCTGGATCGAGACGCGCGGTCGGTCGACCGTCGCGTCAAATGCAAATCAAACTTGACAATGCCTAGCGGCTGATCAAGATAAGCCGATAGGTTGGCATAGCTATGGCAGAGGAGGTTATCGATTTGCCGACGAAACCCAAGAAGCGCCACGGGGGATGCGGAGTACCAAGGCCAACGGCACGATTTGTCGACTTCTGTCTTTCATGACTCTGAGGTGTTGGTCATTCCGAGTGACTCCATCTCCCGATTTGTCGGGATCTAATCCGCCGCCCGACAATGGGTCATGTCGCGACCGACGGGAGGCGCTGGGGTTGTGAGCCTTCGAGGCTATCGAGTGCCCCGATGCAGAAGCTGATAGTCCAGCACGTCTACGCAAACGGTCTCGCCACCGATCTCAGTCGTAACCGGAATCATGGTTACCTCACCAGCGTGGAGCCAACGTCTCCGCCCGATACTCCGGCTCTCCGGTTCGCCGCTGATGACTCCAAGGTATTGGTCCCTCCTAGCGACTCGCTCTCCCGATTCGTCGGAGTCATCGTGCAGTGTCGGTTCCGAATCGATCCCGCCGCAGCTCCTCGGCGCTTGAACCTCGTCGAAGGCCACTTGTCGTTCGCCGTGTTCGTCGATCCCGATCGATCAATCTCGGCGACGATGCTGGATAGCTCCGGGACTTGGACCGGCGTGACGTCCTCTCCGGACGCTGTTTCCGCCGGGTCGTGGCATACGGCGAGCTTCCGCCACGATGGCATCAGTGCGATGGCGCTCTTGGTCGACGACATGCCACTCGCGTCGAGCGCCCGGGTGACCGGAGCGATCAGACCGGTCGGTCCTCATGGACTCGCGATCGGCCATTGGCCTGAGACCTCCGGCGCATACACGTTCCGTGGTGACATCGCCGAGGTCGACGTGTGGACCAACGACCCGGCTCTCGATGCATCAGTGCTCACGGGCGGGTGCTGCGTCGATTGGAACGAGCTGGAACCGCTCTTCGAGAAGTGGCGAGGAAAGGCTGGCGGAGAGACCGGCATCAACACCTATTTCCACGAGTTGGTCGACGCGGCAATGGGCGTGATGGCTGCGATCCGGGGAATGCATCCTAACGACCTCGGCTCGATCCTAGGGTACGAACGGCTCGCCGCGATCGGCATTCTGACCCGCCGCAGCGACTTCTTGACCCGGGCGATCGCAGGTTTGACCGATCGGAGCTCGGGCGCGCCGTCGGTGGAAACCGCCGTCGCCGCGCTCCAGGCAGTGATCGATCGGTCCCCGTTAACCCAAGACGAACTCGAGAAAGCCGCGAATGCGCTTTGCCTGGATTTCCTCCTCGAGGGCATCGCGGCTGGCATGCCACAGGGAGAGCTCAAGAAATGACTGCGAGGCACGGCGATGCTCGACCCTGACCTCGACCTCGAGGACTTCGTGACCGCACGCATGCCGGAATTCCACTTCTCGACCTTCGAGCTGTGCTTCCCGAGCGACGCGGAGGCGTGGGTGCAGCGTGGCTTCACCCAACCCTGGCGCCCGGGCGGAGAAAACCCAGGCGTGGCTCTGTTCAACGTAGGGCTCGGGGCGACTACGTTCAATGAAGCTGACGTAGTCGCCGGAAGCCACTTCGCCGACGGCGCCCTTCTAGGGATCGGCGCCGCCGGTCCGGGCGATATCGGCTCCTACACTTCGATCCCGGAAGGCCGCGACCTGTTCGTAGACGCCTGCGGGTGGACCCCAGAGGGGAGTGGACCGGACTGCAACTACACCCAGGGCTCTATACCTCGTGCCATGCAGTTCGCTTCCCCATTGAGCGGAGCGCTCAACCCAGCGATGGTTATGCCACAGGGCATGGATCCACTGATCCCAGGGAGCGCGTTCCAAGACATGAGGCCCCGCATCTACGCAGAGATCGATTGGGCCGGTGCCATGCCGCGTCTCGCGGCGACCGCGGGGATGACGGACTTCACGCCGGGGCCCGGAAGCACGCCCGGTGATCCCGAGCATCCCCGGCACATCGCGCCGAGGACGGACTTCGACGACTACCTTATTGTGACCTACTACCTCTTCTACCCCTTCACCGACACGAGCCTGGCTTCTGGACTGCACACTGGAGGCACCACCGCACGCGACCGAGAGGGTCAGTGGGAGGCGGTGTCTCTGTACTTCAAAGGAGTCGCGGACCTCTCGGCGTTGGATGAAGCTGGGCGACCTGGATTCTCGTTCCCAACCGGACCCGTTCCCGTCGATGTGCAGATCCCGACGCACGGCCTCACGGCGGCGTTCGCCGCGTATAGCCAGGGCACCGTCCCCGACGATCCAACGCTCTCGGACTCCAGGCCGTTGACCAATCCGCTTCCGGGCCTCCCCATCCGATTCGGCGGCTCGTCGGGCGGCTCGGGTCTCGGCGCGCGAAGTGTAACCCCCGGGAACCTGATGGTCTTCATTACAGCGGGGACGCACAAGAATCTCTTCACGACGAACGCAGTGACGACGACGACGGCGGGTCCTCCGGATGCCATCGACGCCGCGGTCAGTAGCACACTCGGTTCGATCGCCGGCCTCGTCGGTGGAGGGTGCTGGGCGACCGGACCGGCTGCGCCCTTCGCTTGCGCCATCGGGATCGTGCTCGCGGCGCTCGCAGCGTTCTTCTCGACCCTGTCGATCCTGAACGAGCCCCAGGTGACAACGACGACCGAGACGCCGGCGGGGCCTGCGAGCGATCTCACCGGCCCGGACGGAGCCTTCGTCTGGCCGATAGGCGTCGGTGGGGCGACCGCGCCCGAGGTCCGGCTGATCAACCGCTTCGCAGGGCCGCCGGCCGCTCCTTCCGGCGCCCCGCTCGCTCCTCCGGCCTGGTGGGGCTTCCCGGGCGGTTGGGGCGTCAAGGTACAGGCTTCGCTCATCTCGAACTGGACGAGCGGAACGCGCCGAGTGGACGGGCTGGGGAGGTCGTGGGCGTACTGGAACACTGTGGCGCTGCAGAATCTGTGGGACTCCCACCCTCCCAGTGTTGTTCCTCGCTGAGCGAACGTGCTGCATACACGCCGACTCCTACAAGGCCGCTACGAACCGCCTAGAGGTCAGGCAGTGCCCGGAGCTGTGGAACACCGGAATGCCGTATGGCTGGCCCGTAAGCGGGGTCGTAGCTGAGCTCCATTCGCGTTTAGGGGGTGGCGTCACTGGACGCTAGTGATGCCTCCAGTGTTAGAAAGAGGCGGGTCAACGAGGGCGTCACGGTGCATTCGCCGTTGAAGGCGGATCCGCTAGGTTGAACGGCTCACAAGATCTGTAGACACCTGGGGGCTTCCCAGATGTAGAAGCGGCGGCCCATCCTGTGGGTGCTTGACGCCCATGAGGAGGTGCCGCCGTGACTAATGATGATCTGCTCTACCGCCATCGCTTGCAGCTTCGCTGCGATCGATGGCAGCTCTCACGCCGGTTCCAAACCTTGGTATCTCGAGCGCTTCTACATAGTGAGCAAACCAATCTTCGAGAATCTGAATCCGCGATGCCGTCAGGGCATCCAGTTGCTGCGCTCGCTCAAGAGCGCCCTCAATCTCACTTCTGCGCTGCTGCAAACTTACTGCGCGGACTGACAATTGATCGAAGCGGCGGAGGAGAGCCAGGTAATCCTCCAGCCGTCGGATGCGTTCTTGCAGTTCCGAGCGTCTCGCTGCTAGCTGCTCCAGGCGCTGTGCGTTATCAGAGATGAACTGAGCTGCGACCCTGTCGAGCTCCGAGCCGAGGGCGGTACGCTCGGCAGCTAACGTTGTAAGTTGCTGCTCAATGAAGACAAGGCTCTCCCGGTGTGCATGGACCAGGCCGTCGGTCTCGGCAATCTGGGCGTTGACACGATCCTGTTCCTTTATCAGGTCCTGGCGGGTTGGAGCTGGGGGCTCGGGGTGTAGACAGACATAGCACGTAGGCGACGAAGCCCTGCCTGGCGCGACAGACGATCCGCAGCGAGGGCACACCACGAACTCGAAGTCGAAGAATCGCTCTCCGGCGACGATTGCTCTTGTCAATCGACCTGAATGGCCTTGGAGCTCATTTGCCAACTCCCCTAACTGAACAGAACTTCGGCCTTCACGCTCTAGGTCGAGTCGCCCAGCCGCGATCCTCAGGTCGACGCTGCTGATCTGAGCTCGCAAAGCCTGCGTGACGGGCAGCCCCTCTTGACTGCTCAACTGGAGTCGTTCGTTGTCGAGCGCGATGAGGGCCGTTCGTGCCTCCTCGAGTCCACGCACGAGCTCCGCCCGATTGTCCAGCGCGGTTCCAGTCAAGAACCGCTCAAAGGCAGCATGGCCGGCGCGATTCTGAGATAACTCACTCTGTACCGCGCGCAGTTCTTCCTGCAGTCGCGCGACTTCCTCGTCGTAGCCGCCATAGAAGATCCGGAAGACGTATCGGCGCTTGACGTCGCGGAACGGCTGGGACGAGCCAAGCACATCGACATCTATTTCGTCTTGCCTCAAGCGGCAATACCTTAGATAGTCGCTAATACTCACAGGGATGAAAGCGGATTCGGCGGGCCTAGACGGCGCTTGAGGCACCCGAAGAACTGGCAACTCAAGGCGTTCGAGCAACCACACGCCAAAAGTCTTTTGCGTAGCCGCGTCCGGCGACATCGCCGGCAATCGCTCGGCGGAATTACTACCCGCTATTTGTACCCGAGCCGTAACGGTCTCGACCAGGGGACGAACGATGGAATAGTCGTCGCGACCGATGATTATCCGTGCGCCTAGCTGTGTGACCGATCGATCGACCTCGGGGTTTATCCCGACAAATGGCCCTCCCAAAGCAATGCCGAGCAGCCGCATTAGTGCCGTTTTGCCCGTTGAGATCGGACCATAGATCACGTTCAGACCGCTTTTGAAGTTGATCTCACGCGTGGTTCCGATCAAAGCCAGCGATCGAAATTGGAGCCTCACAGGGGTGCGCCCCAAGCAGTTTGGGTGACCTCTGGAAAGTTCCTATAAACGAAATCCTTCAAGAACGCGCCGCCTTGGGTTGGGAAGGCACGCTTTAGCAATGCGGCCCGCTCTACGATCGGAGCCCATGGTGCGGTCTCACCGAGTGCCCTGCTAAGCCCCCGTCCCAAGGTGGTGGTCCGAAAACCAACGTATCGGCTAGTCGGGACGGTCTCAATTAGGCCCCGGCCTAACACGCTACCTAGAAGGGCGCAGTAGGCGGGATCCCATGGTCCGTAACGGAAACGGACCATACGCTGGTCAATCGTCTGCTCCGATGTAACTGGCGGATCGACAGGGACGTTGCGAACCTTCATTGCCCTATGAAAGAAAGCTGGGTAGCGCAACAGAAAATCCAGCTTTGCGAGCTTGGTTCGCCCCTGAAGAAGTCCGCGACCACCCGAAAAGGCATCGATCAGAAGTAGCAACCGCGCCTCTCCCTCGATCGTGGCGACAAAAGACCTTGTGCCACGGACGTTGCCGTCGTTACGCATCGGCAGACCACGCGAACTTGCACTCGTCGCAGTACTGGCACAGAGCTCCCATCAGTAGAATTGGATCGGCAGCGAGAATTTGGCGCGGATCGACTTGGCTCGGGTTTCCCCTGATACGGTTTTCAATCGCCACCCAGACTCCAGCCGGACTGGCACCGCGCGGCATTGCTGCACCCACTGTCGCTGCGGACAGGATGCGAAACTCTAAGTCATCTAGCGCTGCATCGGGAGCAGTGGCCGAAGCTCGATATTCGGCCAGTCTGACAGCCGCGTGCGCGCGCAACTGTTTTGCTTGGTTGACCAGCCCGGGAGGTAGTGTCGCCGCCAGCATTTTCTCCTCCATCGCGGCCGCCCTTAGCCGATTAGGATCCGAGATCGTAGTAAGCAGTGGGACGTTACCTTGGTCGATGCGCTGGAGTATCACGAGGAGACGATCCCGGTCGAGCAACTTCGAGTCAACTCGCCTCGAGACCTCCTCCATGGGGTCGGCTACGTCTAGATGAGGTTCCACCACACATCTGAGACGCCGGCACTAGCGTGCTGGCATGCCAGATTCGTCACACCACCGCGCAGATGCTCATCGCTGGCTCCGTCGGAATCGGTACCAAGAAGGACCGAACTTTCTGTTCCTTGCGACCC
>WNGK01005811.1_pt1 | contig 15697 bp, 15 predicted proteins | sample 5400601 | NCBI WGS metagenome assembly WNGK01 (sample SAMN13153376, study PRJNA577476) | soil metagenome | isolation source: 60 cm soil or saprolite under Garry oak tree replicate 1 | place: USA:California | collected 2016-06-15
CGGCACGCCGAGCTCTCTCGACAGTTCGTGAACCCTCAAGCCGGTGCTCCCATGCGTTCGATCGATGCTCGGATAAGACTAACGGTCTCCGGCCTCGCCGTGACCCGCAGCGCCCCGGCGAGGCGGCCGGCGGCGCGCCGGACGCACGTCTCGCTGCGGTGCACGTACGCGCCGCGTCCGGGCGCCTTCCCGGTGGGGTCCACCTCGACGCCCCCCGAGGGAGTACGGACGATCCGCAGCAGGTCGCTCTTCGACCCCTTCTCGCGGCACCCCACGCAGGTGCGCTCCGGTACGCTGCGCTCGCCCATCGCCGGCGCCCGCCTCAGGCCGGCGCGGTCTCCTCCGCGGCGTCCCCCGACCCGTTCGCGGCCGGCTCGGTGGTCTCGGCCGGCTCAGGAGGCTCCGGGGCCTCCGGGGCCTCCGGGGTCTCGGTCCCTGCGGCCTCCGCGGTCTCGACCGGGGCGGGCCGCGCCTGCACGGATCGCGCTTCGTCGCCCGACTGGCTCTCGCTCTTGATGTCGATCCGGAGGCCGGTCAGCTTCGCCGCGAGCCGCGCGTTCTGTCCTTCCTTCCCGATGGCGAGCGAGAGCTGGTAGTCCGGCACGATGACCTGGGCCACGCCGTTGTCGCGATCGACACGGACCTCCTTGACCTTGGCCGGCGCGAGGGCGTGCGCCACGAACTTCGACAGCTCCTCGGTCCACTGGACGACGTCGATCTTCTCGCCCCGAAGCTCGTTCACGACCATCCGAACGCGCGAGCCCTTCGCCCCGACGCACGCCCCGACGGGATCGACGCCCGGTTCGTGGGAGACGACGGCGATCTTCGACCGGTGTCCGGGCTCCCGCGCCACGGCCTTGATCTCGACGATCCCCTCGGCGATCTCCGGAACCTCCAGTTCGAACAGCCGTCGGAGCAGGCCGGGATGCGTCCGTGACACGACGATCTGCGGACCCTTGGTGGTCTTGCGGACCTCCACGATGAAGGCTTTCAGCCGCTCGCCGTGTCGGTACGGCTCCGAGGGCACCTGCTCGGCCTGGGGCAGGAGCGCTTCGACCTTGCCCAGGTCGAGCAGCGTGTACCGATGCGAGTCCTGCTGGATGATCCCGGTGACGATGTCCCCTTCGCGACCGGCGAACTCCTCGTACGTCATCTCCCGCTCGGCGTCGCGGAGCTTCTGGTAGATCACCTGCTTCGCGGTCTGGGCGGCGATCCTGCCCAGGAAGTCCTCGGGGAGCTTCTCCTCCCGCTCGGAGACCATCTCGCCGGTCTCGACGTCGAGGGCCTGCACCCAGGCCTCCATGGCGCCGGACTCGGGGTCGAGCTGGATCCGCACGCCGGTGGCCTCCTCGTCGAGCTCGGGGTCGTGCTGGCGGAGGTACGCCTTGTACGCCGAAGCGAGGGCCTCCTCGAGGCCCGCCAGGATCGTCTCGAAGGCGATCCCCTTCTCGCGCTCGAGTTCCCGGAGCGCTGCCATCAGTTCCTGGTTCACGTCCTCACACCCTCTTCGTGGAGCCGCTCGCCGGCCCCCATTCGAAGACCGTCCGGGCGGACACGATGTCGTCGTAGCGCACCGCCCGCTCGCCGTCCGCCGTCGCGATCGTCACCTCGGCCGTTCCCGCGCCGACGACGGCGCCGGACACCGTCCGGCTCCCCTCGACGGAGCGGGAGACCTTCACCTTCACCCGCTCGCCGATCCGCCGGGCGAAGTCGGACGGCGTCTTCAGCGGCCGCTCCACGCCCGGCGAGGACACCTCCAGCTCGTAGGGACCCGGTTCGAACCCCTCGAGGTCCAGCCGCCGGCCGATCCGCGCGCTGGTCTCCGCGATCGTGTCGAGGTCGACCCCTCCCTCCCGATCCACGGTCACGCGCAGCACCCGGCGGCCCGACCGGCTGGTGAAGCCGACCTCGACGAGTTCCAGGCCCGCGGCCTCGACCACCGACCCGATCACCCCCTCGAGATCCATCTTCTTCCCCGGCCCATCGAAAAAGAAAGTGGGCGCGAGCCCACTCCCCGGCAGTGCCCCTTCGGTTGTGCCAGCAGAAGTATAACACCCTCCCGCCAGCGCGTTCACGAAGGCACAAGCTCGGAGAGCCCAGCGCGCCCGGCGGCTTCGCGGTCCGCGCGGGGCGGGTACCGGGGTTACAGGGCGCGCTTCTGGCCGCCGGGTTCGTTCCAGTGGTCGCGCCGGTTCATCCTCCTGGCGAGGTCCTCGGTCCAGCCCTCGGCGACGGGCGTCCCGAGCTCGGCGGCGGCGGCCAACGCTCCCAGGTCGAACGTGGCCCGGCCGGCCCGCTGGAGCACGGCCTGGACGTCCGTTCGACCCTCGGTGAATGCCTTCAGCTCACGGATCGGCGGCGGGGCGGTCATGGCCCCAGCCTATCCCGGTCACGGCGCCCCGTCGAAGAGCTCGCGCACCGCCGGGACGGCGCCGTCGATCGGCGAGGGCCGCCGCTCCCCTGTGGCGCGGACCTTCAGGTCCACGGTCCCCGACGCGATCCCGCGTTTGCCGATCACCACCTGGACCGGGTACCCGATCAGGTCCGCGTCGGCGAACTTGACCCCCGCGCTCGCCTCCCGGTCGTCCAGCACGGCCTCCAGCCCCGCGTCGCGAAGCCCAGCGTAGAGTCCTTCGGCCGCCTCCACGACCGCCGGCATGTCCATGTTCGTCGGGATTACCACCGCGTCGAACGGAGCCAGGGCGGCCGGCCACCGGAGGCCCTGCTCATCGTGGTGCTGCTCGGCGACGGCCGCCAGGATCCGCGAGATGCCGATGCCGTAGCAGCCCATCACGTACGGCTGCTCGGTCCCGTCCTCGTCGACGAACGTGGCCTTGAGCGGCCTCGAGTACCGGGTCCCCAGCTGGTAGATGTGCCCGACGACGATGGCCCGTCCCAGCCGGAGGAGGCCCCCGTCCTTCGGGCACCGATCCCCCTCCGCGGCCTGGACCACGTCCTCCCACCGATCGACGCGGAAGTCGCGGCCCTCGTTCGCCCCCGTCACGTGATGGTCGGCCCGGTTGGCCCCCGTCACCCAGTTGGACCCGGATCGCACGGAGCGATCGGCGATGACGGTGACGTCCGCGGGTAAGCCCTGCGGGCCGACGTAGCCCTTGACGAAGCCCCGCTCGTCGAAGTCGTCCTCGTCGAACAGCCGGACCGGGGTCGGCCACAGCGCCCGCGCCACCTTCTTGTCGCTCACCTCACGGTCTCCCGGCAGCAGCACCGCCACCGTTCGGTCCCCGGCGCCGTAGAGCATGCACTTGAGCATCTCCCGGGCGGGACGTCCGGTCATCGTGGCCACCGCCTGGATGGTCGCCGCCCCCGGCGTCGAGATCTCCTCGAGCGGATGCGGCGCGGCGGGCTCGGCGGGTCCGGGCCAGGCGGGCGTGGCCGCTTCCATGTCCGCCGCGTAATCGCACCCCTCGCAGTAGAGGAACAGGTCCTCCCCGGCCGGCGTGAGGGCCATGTACTCGTGGTTCACGTCCCCGCCGATCGCGCCGGGGTCCGCTTCGACGATCCGGTAGGAGAGGCCGCAACGATCGAACACGCGCCGGTACGCCTCGTACATGATCGCGTACGAACGAGCCAGGCCATCCTGATCGCGGTCGAACGAGTACGCGTCCTTCATCAGGAACTCGCGCCCGCGCATCAGCCCGAAGCGTGGCCGCATCTCGTCCCGGTACTTCCACTCGATCTGGTACAGGTTCACCGGCAGGTCCCGGTACGAGGAGAAGTCACCGGCCACGAGGGGCGTGACCACCTCCTCCTGGGTCGGCCCCAAGCCCAGCTCGCGGCCGTGCCGGTCCTTCAGCTTGAACATCTCGTCGCCGTACGCTCGCCACCGACCGGTGACCTTCCACGGCTCGGCCGGCAGCACGATCGGCATCCGGATCTCCTGGGCCCCAGACGCATCCATCTCATCACGGATGATGGACTCGATCTTCCGCATGGTTCGAACGCCGAGCGGAAGGGTCGTGTAAACCCCGGCCATCACCTTCCGGATGTACGCGCCGCGGATCAGGAGCCGATGGGAGGGCGCCTCGGCTTCGGCCGGCGCCTCTCGCAGGGTGCGCGCGAACAGCTTCGAGGCCCGCATGAGGAAGGACAGGATACCGGCCTCGCCGGAGCCTGGCGCTTGACGCCTGCCCGGCGAACGGCCATCATGCCCGGCACGATGGCCGCGGCGACCGCGACGTGGGGCTGGTGGTGGGGCTCGAGCAGCCCGGCGCCGCCGTGCGCCCGGCCGTAGCACACGGCAGGGACAGGGACAGGCCCCGGGCGACGGACCCGGGGCTTTCGCGTTCCCGGGACCGTGTGATCCGGGCCCGGGAGGAGGAGCTGGTGCGGGCGACGCGAGCGGGATCCGACGTCCGACCGGACCGAGCGACGTTCCGGGACCTCGGCCGGGCGTGGCCGCTCGTCCCGATGTGGGCTGAGCTCCTGGCCGACGTGTCCACGCCGGTCGGCGTGTTCCTGTCGCTCGCCGGCGCGGGGCGGGGCGCGCTCCTGGAGAGCGTCGAACGGTCCGAACGCTGGGGCCGCTACTCGTTCGTGGCCGGCGAACCGGCGGCCACGCTCGTCGTCGAATCGGGAGGCGCGCGCTTGGACGACGTTCGGCGCGACCTTCCGGCCGACCCGGGACCGGCCACCGGCGCGACCGGCGCCCTGGAGAACCTCCAGCGGTTCGCCTCGGCGTTGCGGGCCCCGAACCTGCCGGACCTCCCGTCGCTCACGGGCGGCTTGGTCGGGTATCTCGCGTACGAGGCCGCTTCCCTCCTGGACGGGCTGCCGCACCCGGGCGTCCGGTCGCCGTGTCCGGCGATGGCCTTCCACGTCGTCGATCGCGCGGTGGTGTTCGACCACTGGCGCCAGCGGCTCCTGCTCGTCGCCCACGTTCCGGCCGGCGGCGACGCCGCCTACCGCCGGGGGATCGAGGCCGTCGAGGAGCTCGCGGCGAGCGTGACCAGGTCCGCCCCTCCCCCGCCGTCGGCGATCGCCCTCGACCGGCGACCGGGTGCCGAACCCGTTCCCAGCATCGACGAGCGGCCGTTCCGCGCCGGCGTGGAGCGGATCCGCGAGCACATCCTGGCGGGGGACATCTTCCAGGCCGTGCTCAGCCGGCGCTTCTCGGTGCCGGGACCGGAGGGCGCCTTCCCCGTGTACCGTCGGCTCCGCGTGACGAACCCCTCCCCGTACATGTTCTTCCTGCGGTTCCGCGATATGGAGCTGGCCGGTTCCTCCCCCGAGCCGCTGGTTCGGGTGGAAGGCCGCCGGGTGATGACCCGCCCCATCGCCGGCACCCGTCCCCGGGGGGCCACACCCGAGGACGACGCGCGGCTGGTGGACGAGCTGCTGGCCGATCCGAAGGAGCGGGCCGAGCACGCCATGCTCGTCGACCTCGCCCGCAACGACCTCGGGAAGGTGTGCCGGCCCGGAACGGTGGCACCTACCGAGCTGATGGACGTGGAGCGCTTCTCGCGCGTGATGCACATCGTGAGCACGGTGGAGGGCGAACTCGAGGATGGTCGTTCGGCGCTCGACGCGCTGGCGGCTGCGTTCCCCGCCGGGACGGTCACGGGCGCACCGAAGCGCCGGGCGATGGAGATCATCGCCGAGGAGGAGCCGGTCGCCCGGGGTCCGTACGCCGGGGCCGTCGGGTACGTCACGTTCGCCGGCGACCTCGACTTCTGCATCACCATCCGGACGGCGGTGGCGAGCGGCGGGGAGATCCACGTCCAGTCCGGCGCCGGCGTGGTCGCGGACTCCGACCCGGAGCGGGAGCTCCGAGAGACCGACGCGAAGGCCTCGGCCATCCTGGCCGCGGTGGAAGGGGTCGACCCCCGATGATCCTGGTCGTCGACCACTACGACTCGTTCGTCTACAACCTGGTCCAGCTCGTCCGGGGGCTCGGCTTCGAGTCGCTGGTGGTCCGGTCCGACGAACGGCCCGCCGCCGACCTGGCCGCCCTCCGCCCGCGCGCGGTGATCCTCTCCCCTGGCCCCGGGCGGCCCGAGGATGCCGGCTGCATGTCCGAGCTCGTGACGCTCCTCGACGGATCGACGCCGCTCCTGGGGGTGTGCCTCGGGCACCAGGCGCTGGGCACGGCCTTCGGGGCTCGCGTGGTCCGGGCCCCGGAGCCGGTCCACGGGAAGACGTCGGCGATCGTCCACGACGGACGGGGGATCCTGGCCGGCCTGCCCGACCCGTTCGAGGCGGCCCGCTACCACTCGCTCGTCGTGGACCCGTCCACGCTGCCCGAGGACGTCGAGGTCACCGGCACCACCGACGGCGGCCTGGTCATGGCCATGCAGCACCGGACGCTCCCGCGGTTCGGCGTGCAGTTCCATCCGGAGTCGATCCTGACGCCCGAAGGCCCCCGGATCGTGGCGAACTTCCTCTCGCTCGCCCGGCCCTGAAACCGTCGGGCGGGGCGCAAGCGCCGCTACCGGGCGGCGGACGCGGCGGCTTCGAGCTCCCTCTCGGCGGCGAGCCTCTTCGCCTCGTGGACCAGGACCTCCACGATCTGCGACTCGGGGACCTTCCGGACGACCTCTCCCCCGATGATGAGGTGCCCGAACCCGTTCCCCGACGCGATGCCGATGTCGGCCTCGCGGGCCTCGCCGGGGCCGTTGACCACACAGCCCATCACCGCGACCCGGATGGGGGCCTTGAGCTGGGCGGCCTCCAGACCCTCGTTGACCTCCTTCGTCAGCTTCAGGACGTTCACCTCGGCCCGGCCGCATGACGGGCAGGCCACCAGGTCCAGGCCCCGCTCGCGGAGGCCGAGCGATCGCAGGATCCACGTGCCCGCCTTCACCTCCTCGACGGGGTCGTCGGACAGCGAGACCCTGATCGTGTCGCCGATCCCCTCCGCCAGGAGGGCCCCGATGCCGACCGCCGACTTGATGCCGCCGGCCGGGAGCGGCCCCGCCTCCGTGACACCCAGGTGCAGCGGGTACTCACATTTCTCCGCCAGCATCCGGTACGCCTGGATCATGACCATCGGCGTCGCGTGCTTCACCGAGATCTTGATGTCCGTGAAGTCTTCGTCCTCCAGGATCCGAACCTCGTTCAGCGCGCTCTCGACGAGCGCTTCGGCGGTGGGGCGCCCGTACTTGGCCAGCAGGTCCTTCTCGAGCGAACCGGCGTTGACGCCGATGCGGATCGGCACGCCGCGCGCCTTCGCCTCGCGGGCGATCAGCCGGACCTTGTCCTGGTACTTGATGTTGCCGGGGTTGATGCGGAGGCCGTGGATCCCGTTCTCCAGCGCCTCCATCGCGTACTTCCACTGGAAGTGGATGTCGGCCACCACGGGGACCGTGGCGTGCTCGGCGATGACCTTGAGCGCCCTGGCGTCCTCCCAATGCGGGACGGCGACCCGGACGATGTCCACCCCGGCGGCCACCAGCGACGCCATCTGCTGCAGCGTGGCGTTCACGTCCGAGGTCTTCGTGGTGGTCATCGACTGGATGGAGACGGGCGCGTCGCCGCCGATCTCCACGGACCCGAGCCGGATCTTCTTCGACGTCCTTCGTTCGGCGAGCATCATGGTCAGTATCGCAGTCCCGCGACGGCGGGTTTCACCCGCCGAAGACGTGGAACACCACGTCCCGGTCCTTGGGCTCGTCCAACTCGAGCAGGAGCAGCCGCTGCCACCGGCCGAACAGGGGCTCGCCGCCAGACACGGGGATGGCGTGCGAGCTTCCGCCCACGATCATCTGGGCCACGTGGGATCGGCCGTTCTCTCGCTCGTGCCCCTCCTGGAGGTTCTGGGTGCGGCGCTCCAGGTCGTCGTGGGCGTAGTAGACGTCGGCCGGCACGAGCGAATCCAGGCGCCGGCGGAGGTCGTCCAGCGCTCCGTCCTCCCACTCGTTGATCAGGAGGGCGCACGTGGTGTGGGTGCAGAACGCGACGGCGCAACCCTCGGTGACACCCGAGTCCTTGATGGCCCGTCGGAGCTCGTCGGTCAGGTCGAGCACGTCGAGCCGTTCCCGGGGCTGGACCCGGATCGTCGTCGTGGTTGCCTTCACAGCGCCTCCTTCACGCGCGCGGGCTCCTCCGTGTCCCCCGCGGGGACGTCCCTCGTCCTGAGCGCCTGGGGCGCCGCGACCCGGCCGACCGGCCTCGCGGGCGGGGCGTCGGCACCGGCGGTGTCCGGCGCCGGTTCGGCGAACGGAAGGGCGAACCGGAACACCGATCCACCCCCCTCCCGTGCCTCGACCCAGATGCGCCCGCCGTGGGCCTCGACCACCGACCGGGCGATGGTCAGGCCGATCCCCGTCCCGCCGTCGGGGCGCGACCGCGACGGGTCCACGCGGTAGAACCGTTCGAACACGAACGGCCGGTGCTCGTCGGGGATGCCCTTGCCCGAGTCCTCGACCGAGATCTCGCACCGGCCCTCTCGCGGTTCGGCCCGCACGGCGATGGTCCCTCCCTGCGGCGTGAACCGGAGCGCGTTGTCCAGGAGGTTGAACAGGACCTGATGAACGCGTTCGCGGTCGGCCCAGACCGGCGGGGCGTCGGCGGGAACCAGGTTCCGCAGCTCCACGCCGCGGTCGATCCGGCCCACGCGGATCTCGCGGAGGACCCGGTCCACCAACGCCGCCAGCGGTACGGGCTCCCGCTCCAACGGCACGTCGCCGGATTCGAGCCTCGACAGGTCGAGGAGCTGCTCGACCAGGCGCGTCAGCCGCTCGGACTGACCGAGCATCACCGCGAGCGTCGCGGCGTTCGGCTCCTCCACCCCATCCAGCAGGTTCTCCAGGTGCGCGCGGATGGCGGCGATGGGCGTCTTGAGCTCGTGGGAGACGTTGGCCACCAGGTCGCGGCGCAGCTTCTCGATGTTCTCCAGCTCGCCGGCCATCCGGTTGAACGTCTCGGCCAAGCGACCGAGCTCGTCCCGCGAGGAGACGGGGACGCGCTCGCGGTATTCTCCGCGGGCCAAGCGCTCGGCGCCCGTGGCCATGTCCCTGATCGGCTGGGTCATCCCTCGGGCCAGGAACCGGGCGAGGAACAGCGCGATCACCGCCGCGATGGCCCCGGCGAGCAGCAGCTGCCACCACACCGAGCGGACGAAGCTCGCCGTCGCCCGGATCGCGCTCATCACGCTGCCCGTCTCGACCTCGTGGGCCAGGTAGACGGCCCCCACGATGTGGCCCTGGCGGATGATGGGGTAGCCGTAGTACTCGAGGTTCCCGATCGTGCCGCTGTCCGGCTCTCCGGCCAGCGCCCGGCCGGTCGTCGGCGGGACCGGGAACTGATGGATCACGACCGCGCCGGTCGGGTCGACGACCACCGCCGGCCGGTTGTACTGACGGAGCACCCGGTTCAGCGCGCTGGTGGGACGGCCGAGGGCGTTGAAGCCCGCCGACACCACCGTCTGGGTCTCGGTGACGAGCTCGCGGGATTGCTTCGTCTGCTCGGACTTCCGAAGGGCGAAGCCGATCGTCACGTACATGATCAGGATCGTCACGGCGACGGCGAACACGATCACCGCGCCGAGCTTCGAACGGATCGACGTGAGGCCGTCCAGCGGACGGAGCGCTCGGCTCCGTTCCCGGCGAGCCTTCGATCGCAGCGTCAGCGGCGGCATCGGACGCGGCGTCTCCTCACGGGGCGCCGTCCTCCCGGAACGCGTATCCGACGCCGTGGACCGTCCGGATGTACGTGGGCTCGCCGGCTTCGTCGCCGAGCTTCCGGCGGATCCGGGCCACGTGCGAATCCACCACGCGCCCCCCGGCGTAGTCGCGGTACCCCCATACCCGGTCCATCAGCTGGTCGCGGCTGAACACCACGCCGGGTGCCCGGGCGAGCGTCAGCAGGATCTCGAACTCCAGCGGGGTCAGCGCGACCTCCTCGCCCTCCTTCGTCACCCGGCGGCGAGCGGGATCGATCGTGAGGTCGAAGCGAACCTCGGGTTCGGACACGGGCATCTGGCGGATCCGCTCCATCCGCCGGATGATTGCGCGGACCCGGGCGGTCAGCTCGCGCAAGCTGAAGGGCTTCGTCAGGTAGTCGTCGGCGCCCACCGCGAACCCGGCCACCTTGTCGGCCTCCTCGGTCCTGGCCGTGAGCATCAGCACGGGGATCCACTCGTTCCGCTGGATCTCCCGGCACACCTCGAGCCCGTCCATCCCCGGCAGCATGAGGTCGAGCACGACCAGGTCGGGCCGTCTCGCCGCCACCGCCGACAGCGCCAGCGGGCCGTCGAGCGCGACGCGGACCTCGTAGCCCTCGCTCACCAGCCGCGCCCGGACGGCCTCGGCGATGGCTTCCTCGTCTTCGACGACCAGGATCGAACGCGCGGTCAGTCGGCATCTCCTCCTCGGACGGGCCCGGAGCCGTGCGGGGCGGGCCGGGGCGTTTCGCTCCCTTGAATCGTAGCCCTCGGGCTCCGCGGCACCTCCGCCCGGATGTGGAGAACCTGTGGCGGGCTGCTCAGTGGAACGGGTTCGGGATCGGGTTCACGACGTCCAGGTAGATCAAGCTCACCATCAGGATCACCATGAACCCGGTGATCAGCGCCGTGAGCGGTACCAGCCGCCGGACGTCCACCTTGCGCCGCGTCACCTTCTCGGCGACGAGCACGGCGATGTGACCTCCGTCCAGCGGCGGGAGCGGCAGGAAGTTCAGGATGCCGACGAACACGTTGAACCCGGCGAACAGCGAGAACAGCAGATCCCATCTGCCCGCCTGGGTGGCCTGGGTCGCCAGCCGGTACCCGCCCACGACGCTGCCCACGTCGCTGGTCTTCCGGGGGGCGCCCCGCAGCAGGTCCCAGATGCGCCCCAGCCCGCTCGGGCCGAACACGTGCCCCAGGCTCTCGATCACGGCCTTGACCATGGATCCCACGGTGATCGCGGCCCGGCCGACCCCGGTGATGAGGCCCGGCCGGTCGCGGGTGAGGACCGGGCCGCCCTCCACCAGGATCCCGAGGCAGCCGGCCGTGACGTCCCCGCATCTCGCCAGCGCGGGCGTGGCTTCCAGCGTGACCGTCCTCCCATCCCGGAGCACCGTCAGGCGGACCGCCCGCCCGGCGTGGGAGTGGATGTACGCGCGGAACTGGTCCTCCGTGGGGTGCCGCACCGCGTCCATCGCCGTCACCACGTCGCCGGGCCGCAGGCCCGCCACGGCACCCGGGGACGGCTTCCCGTCGAGCGTCGCCCCCACGCCGGTGATCTGGGGCCGGAAGGTCTTCGGCGCGCCGATCGCGGCGAAGTAGATCGCCAGGACCAGGAGCGCGATGGCGAAATGGGTGACCGGCCCGGCCGCGATCACCAGCGCCCGCTGCCAGGGCGGCTTGGCGCCGTACGTCCGCGGGAGCTCCTCGGGCGAGATCTCCTGGAACGGGTTCATCCCGGCGATCCTCACGTACCCGCCGAGCGGGAGCGCCTTCACCCCGTACTCCGTCTCACCACGCCGGAACGACCAGATCCGCGGGCCGAAGCCGACGAAGAACTCCTCCACCTTGATCCGGAAGATCTTCGCCATCGTGAAGTGGCCGGCCTCGTGCACCACCACCACGAGCATGATGGTCACGACGTAGATGAAGATGAACATCCCGGACGACATCGTGTTCGACCCGGCCTTCGCGCTGCCCTACGCGACCCGGAGGGAGTCGATGATCTCGCCGGCGCGCTTCCGCGACCAGGCGTCGGCGCGGTCCAGGGCCACGACGGAGACGACGTCGGCCGGCTCGTGCTCGTCGAGGACGGCGGCCACGACCTCGGCGATGGCCGTGAAGCCGATCCGCTCTCCCAGGAACGCGTGCACGGCGACCTCGTTCGACGCGTTCAGGGCCGCCGGGTACGTCTGCCCGAGCCGTCCAGCCCGATACGCCAGGTCCACGGCCGGGAAGGCCTCCCGGTTCAGCTCCCGGAACGTGAGGCGTCCCAGCGTCGCCAGGTCGAGGGGTCCGATGCCCTTCGGCAGGCGGTCGGGGAACCCCAGCGCCAGCTGGATCGGCAGCCGCATGTCCGGCGTCGCCATCTGGGCGATCATGCTGCCGTCCTTGAACTCGGCGATCCCATGGATGATCGACTCCGGGTGGAGCACGACGTCGATCTGCTTGTAGTCGAGGTCGAACAGGTAGTGCGCCTCGATCACCTCCAAGCCCTTGTTCATCAGCGTGGCGGAGTCGATGGTGATCTTGGGGCCCATGTTCCACGTGGGGTGCGCGAGCGCCTCCTTCACCGACGCCTTCGACAGCTCGTCGCGGCTCCACTCCCGGAACGGCCCACCGGACGCCGTGACGATGACCCGGCGAAGGTCGTCGCGGCGCTCGCCGTGCAGGCACTGGGCGAGCGCGGAGTGCTCGGAGTCGACCGGGATCAGCCGGTCGGGATCGCCCTTGACCAGGTCCATGATCAGTTCGCCGCCGACGATCAGCGATTCCTTGTTGGCGAGGGCGAGGAGCTTCCCCGTCTGCAGGGCCGCCAGCGACGGGGCGAGGCCCACCGCCCCGACCATCGCGTTCAGGACGATGTCGGCTTCGGACTCCCGCGCGAGGCGTTCCGCCCCGTCGGCGCCGCCGATCACGTCGACGCCCCGCACCGGGCCCAGGCGCTTCGCGAGGTCCTCCGCACCTTGCTCCTCGGCGACCGCCACCACGGGTGGCATGAACTCGCGCACCTGCCCGGCCAGCAACTCGAGGCGGTGCGCGCCGGCGGCCAGCCCGACGACCTTGAACCGGTCGGGGTGCTGCCGGACGACCTCCAGCGCCTGGGTCCCGATGGAACCGGTCGAGCCGAGGATCACGATCGTTCGCATCACGTAGAGGTTACCCGCCCCTTGCGGGTTTGGTCGGGAGGCGGCCCCGGACGCGCCGTCAGGCGATCAGGCGGAGGAAGTAGAAAGCCGCCGGCGCGACGAACAGGACCGAATCGATCCGGTCCAGCATGCCGCCGTGACCGGGGAGGATCGACCCCATGTCCTTCACGCCGAGGTCACGTTTCAGCACCGACTCCGCGAGGTCTCCCAGCGGGGCGAACACCGCCACCACGAGCCCCAACGCGACGGCCCGGCTCCACGAATCGACCAGGCCGACGCTGATCGGAGACGCCAGGAGCAGCGTCACGGCCGTCGCACCGATCAGGCCCTCCACCGACTTCTTCGGACTGATCGTGGGGGCGAGCGGCCGCCGGCCCCACAGCTTCCCGGCGGCGAAGGCCGCGACGTCGTTCGCGAACGTCAGCCCGAGGATCGCCAGGAGCAGCAGCCGGCTCCCCGTGCCCTCCAGGATGACCAGGTAGTAGCCCGCGAGGAACGGCACGTACATCAAGCCGAACAGCGTCACGGAGACGTTCGACACCACGTCCACCCGCGCCTTCGGCGCCGTGGCCATGAACCACAGGAAGGAGAACACGACCGACAGCGCGAGCACCATCAGCATCCCGGGCTCGCCGCGGAGATAGCCGCCGGCGAGGACGAGGCCGCCCAACACCAGCCCGAGCGCGGTGGCCGGGTGGTGGCCCTTGCGCTGCATCGTGGCGTACAACTCGGCCTGGGCGAGGAGCACCACGCCGCCGGCGACGATGGCGAACGCCCAACGAGCAAGGGCGATCGAGATGAGCGCGGCAGCCACCAGCACGGCGCCGGTCAACACCGCCGCCGGCAGGTTCCGGCCCATGCGGTCGGGACCGGAGGGCTCGCGGGTGACCGTCCGCGACGTGGGTTCCTCCCACGCCGGCCCCGTCAGGTCCTCCGGCTGGCCCACCTTCACGGTGCGCGGTCCGCGCGGCGGCTCCTCGGGCGCCATGAGCGGCGGCGGCTCCTCGGGCTCGAAGCCCGCCAGCACGTCGTCGTCGAAGATGTCCGGGAGCCGGCTTCCCGTGCCGACCGGCTCGTCGGGGTCCCCGGTCCGCTCGGGGGGCTGGTCGGAGGGGGGTTCGTCGGCGGTGGCCTGCGACCGCCGGAACTCTTCGGCCAGGTTGTCGGCCATGGCCTCGACGTCCGCGAGGGATGGCTCTTCGGGTTCACCCAGGACGTGGACGTGCGGCTCCCCGGGCTCCGCGGGCCCGGGCGGCGTCGGGACCCGGCTCCGGGGTGGCGGGGGCTCGCCCGGCTCCCCCGGCCCCATCGCCGCGGCCGCCGCCGAACGTCCGGCCTCGCGGGGACCTGGGAGATTCCGGTACTGCGGCGGGGGCTTCTTGAGGTCCTCGAGCGTGAGGTGCCCGGGGCCGGCCTCCTCGTCCTCGACCTCGGGCTCCGGCCAGGCGGGGGTGAGGGGTTCGATCACGTCCTCCAGCTCCGCCCCGTCCTCGTCATCACCGAGGACGTCGCGCAACCGTCGCCAATCCTCTCCCCGCATCTCCGCGGTGGGCTCGGCGGGCGGCGCCTCCCCTCCCGCGTCCGTTCCGGACCCCGTTCCCGCCTCCGGACCCGAGGGCGTCCCGGCGGTGGCCGCCGGGCCCGGCTCGGCCGGCCCCGCGGGATCGCTTGCCCGCGCCCCCGGCCTCGCCGTCCCCTCCGGCCACTCGACGTCTCCGATCGGCTCGAAGAACCTGTCCAGGTCGTCGAACAGGTCGTCGGGTGCCTTGCCCTGCTCCGGCTCTCGCCCCTCGGCCAACGAGCTCACACCTCCCCGAGTTCCTGCTCCTTGTTGGCGAGGATCCGGTCGATCTCCGCCACGTACTGGTCCGTGTAGCGCTGGAGGTCCTTCGCGGACCGTCTGAGGTCATCTTCCGAGATGGCGTGCTCGCGCTCAAGTCGCTCCAGGGAGTCCTTCGCGTGGCGGCGCACGTTCCGCACGGCCACGCGGCCGTCCTCGGCCCGCTGGTGGGCCAGCTTGATCAGGTCCTTCCGTCGCTCCTCGGTGAGCGGGGGGAACGCCAACCGGATCACGTTGCCGTCGTTCGACGGGGTGAGCCCCAGGTCCGACTGCATGATGGCCTTCTCCATCGCTCCCATCGAGGTGCGATCGAACGGCTGGATCACCAGCAACCTCGGCTCGGGCACGGAGAACGAAGCCAGCTGGTTGATGGGGACCCTCGTCCCGTAGTACTCGACCTGGACCCGATCGAGGAGCTTCGGGTTGGCCCGGCCGCTCCGGATCGAGGCGAGCTCCTCCTGGGAGTGGGACACGGCCGTCTTCATCTTGTGCTCGGCGTCCCGGAGGGTCTCGTCCACCGTCATCGCGGGTCTCGTCCTTCCCCTGGTCCCGGTCCCGAGAGCCTACTCACCGCGAGGCCTGTGCACCACTGCCGGCCTCCTGGACGAGCGTGCCGATCGGCTCGCCGTGAGGCCGCGCTTCAGGACCTCGATCGGCTCGAGCGTGTCGAACCGAACGGCGGCCGGATTGAGGTGCGGATCGGAGTCGTACACGCCGTCCACCTTCGTGCCCTTCAGGATCGCCTGGGCCTTGATCTCCAGGGCCCGCTGCGCGGCCGTCGTGTCCGTGGAGAAATAGGGCACGCCCATGCCCGCGGCGAAGATCACGACACGACCCTTCTCCAGGTGGCGGATCGTCCGCAGCGGGATGTAGGGCTCGGCGATCTGGGCCATCTGGATCGCCGTCTGGACCCGGCAGTTCACCCCCACCTTCTCCAGCGCGTCCTGCAGGGCGAGCGCGTTCATCACCGTCGCGAGCATGCCGATGTAGTCGGCCCGGCTCCGGTCCATATCTGGCGCCTGCCGTCCCCGCCAGATGTTCCCTCCCCCGACCACGATGGCGATCTGGACGCCCAGTTCCAGGACG
>WNGK01007118.1_pt1 | contig 15696 bp, 17 predicted proteins | sample 5400601 | NCBI WGS metagenome assembly WNGK01 (sample SAMN13153376, study PRJNA577476) | soil metagenome | isolation source: 60 cm soil or saprolite under Garry oak tree replicate 1 | place: USA:California | collected 2016-06-15
AGATTCATGATCTGCCATTTTCCGGTGATGTAGCTGATCTTTTGTGTTGGACTTGAAGCTGCCCCTGCCGCTTCGCCTTCGGCTGCTTCGCGATCCAGTCCGCCGGCATCCATGAAATATTTGACCGCTTGCTCGAAAGTCCATCGGCCCGTGTGCAGATTCACGTCAACTCCAATGCGAGCCGCGCGATAGCGGCACAGGCGCAGAATTTGTCCCTGTGCCGCCGAGTTGTTGGGATAAAGGCCTGTGCGCATCAGCATTTCTTCGCCGTAAAGCGCCCAGCCTTCAATGAACACGGAATCGTCATGCTGACGGCGGATCTCATTGCCTAGATGATTGGCGATTGAAAGCTGAAGGAAATGTCCGGGAATACCTTCATGTCCGAGAATCGGTCGTGGGTCTTCGATTGCCGCGCGAATATAAAAATTCTTCGATTCCGGACTGTAGGTGGGAATGAAAAAGAATCCGGTTGGATCCTTGTCGTAAACACCGGGAGGATTCATGAAACCGCCGGGGCTGGTTGGCCTGAAGGCCTCGGGCAACTGTCGAATTTGAAACGGACCGAGATAGCCCGGCAAAGACACAAGATTGTGTTCCTTCAAGAAGCTGATCATTTCTGCTTCGCGGCTTTCGTACGCTTTCAAGAACGATTCCTGATCGGGCGGAATGTGAGCCGCCCGTTTCGGATCCGGATCGGCTAATTTCGGATCGGGCAAAAGCGCCTCGAGAGCGCGATAACGGGCGAGCTCCGCCCGGCCAATCATCTCTACCTCTTCGGCGTTGAGTGGCAGAAGCAAAACGTGCTTGAGATAATAATTATAGTTTGCTTCGCCCATCGGCGTGAAATCGACCATTTTCGGCAGGCGCTTCTCCAGCTCGTCGGCATAACTGTGCACAGCAATAAGAGCGGTATCGCGCGCTTTGATCAGGTCATCGCGCTCGTTAGGCGCAAGACCGGCATCAAGCGCCATCAAACTTTTATTTAGAAGCGGATCGATTGAGCGCGCCGATTGAATCGCCAGCTGCGTATAAAGTTTTACGGGGTTTTGCAGATTGGTCAGGCCCTGCTTCAACAGCGCCGGCATTTGTTTGAGGCGCGACGTCGCAGCGAGCGCGCGTTTCCTGGGTGTATCGTATTCCTTTTTCAGCAGGGAAAAGATCGCGTCGGTGCATTCGCGAACGTAAATCTGGGGATCGGTGCGTTCGAATTTCAAAACGCGATCTGTAAAATCGACATTCTCCAATTGTGCGCGGAACAAAATCCAGTCGATGCGATCGTTCTTTGGCCAGTTATCGGCTTTCATCGCGCGCACCTTTTCCAGGAGCGAATGCACGTGTTGCGCGCGCTCCGCGATTTTCGCAGGCGAATAATCAGTCAGCCGGTCGTCCCATGTATGCAGTCCTGCGTCGCTGCTACGGACTGGGTAATTTTCGTTCCGCCAGGCGTAATACTCGTCGGCCATCTTGCGCAGCGCGTCAGTTGTGTTCGCGCTTTTATTCTTAAAAGCGTCGGCGCTTATGCCGGGCGTCGATTTTGTGATCAGTGCCTTGTTTGAAACATCCGGGTTGCGTTGGGGAGGTGACTGAGCCTGGCCAACCGCGAACGTTATTAGGAGTAATATGGAAGCGACGATTGACAAATCGGCTTTACGCATGAAGCGAACTCTAATGCCGACCGCAGAATCGCAAAACGCAAAGCCATGCTTCTGTAGCCGGAATCGATGATCCTGTGTGGAGTTCGCCTCTCCCTTCCTAAGGGAGAGGGTAGGGTGAGGGTTCTGCTAGAGTAGTCGTGCCGGACAAAAACCCCTCACCTCAATCCTCTCCCCTTTGTGAAAGGAGAGAGGCGAACCCAGCGGCTACCACGTTGAGCGCTCCTCCCACTCCTTCACTCGTGTGCTTCCAATTCTTCAAGCAGTTGCTGTTTCAGATGGTGGCGCGCTGCCTTTTTAATCGCACGTCGCTCGGCAGCCACTGCTTCCTTTTCCGCCTGGCGTTCTTTTCGAGTCCTTATCTTAACGGACTGTGCTAAATGCGAGATCTTTGGACGGCGTGCCCCGACCTTTCGCTCCTTCGGCTTCGCATAGGGATCCACGAGCAAAACGTTAACGCTTCTTATTCGCGATAAAAAGGACGGGAATCGCTACAAGTTGAAGAATGACTGAGAACAGCACCACAGCCAGGAGCGACTTGTCGTATAGCAGTCCCATCACTGCGCTTCCTAAAAACCACGCAATTCCGTAGCCGGTATCAAATAAGCCAAAAGCCGTGCTTCGTTTCTGCGGTGGAATAACGCCGGTAAGCATCGCTTGAAACAGCGAGCCCTGAGCGCTCATCCCGATTCCCCAAAAGATCATTCCAATTAATGCAAAGGTCGATGTGCCCAGAAAAATGAACGGAGCAGCAGCGGCAGAAATCAGAAAGGCGAACAACGACACATTCGGACCAAGCCTGTCAAATAGTCGGCCCAAAGGAATCGATGCAAGGGCGCTGGCTGCCATCGCAACCGCGTAAAACACGGGGATCAAGTTTCCCGGCATGACATTCGCTTTTTGAAAGTGAAAACCGATCAATGCGAAATCGGCGAATCCTGCGGCAAGCAATGCGCCTGCTACGAAATAGATCCAGTAAATTTGCTTCAGGTTAGCCTTTGCAAAGGTGTGTCCGGCGCCTTCTTCCAACTCATGCGGGCGCGGGTGAAGAACCCGTGCTAGGACCAAAGTCGCAAGACAAAGCAAAGCTGGAATGAGCAGGACGCCAAAACCGGTTCGATATCCGCCATGGAGATAAAGTACCAGCGCCATGAGTAACGGCCCGATTGTCGCGCCTGCCTGATCGAGCGCTTCATTCAGTCCAAACACCCAGCCGGCGCCGATTGATCTGCCGGCGTACGACAGCATCGCTTCTACAGTCGGTTTGCGAATGCCTCTTCCGGCGCGTTCTGCCACGACTAGACTTGCGGCGAGCGGCCATCGCCCTGTAAGAGCAAGTGCAGGAACGGCGAACATGTTGACGGCATATCCCACGAACGCGAATGCCCAATGCCGATGCGATTTGTCCGCAAAGTATCCCGAGACCGACCGCAACCCATAGCCCATCAGTTCGCCCAAGCCCGCGACAAATCCGACGATCGCCGCGCTCGCGCCTAACGAACCGAGGAACGGACCTATGATCCCGCGAGCGCCTTCATAGGTGAAATCGGCAAAGAAGTTGGCGATGCCGATGATGAGGACAAAATGAAGGGCCGATCTACTTTTCATTTAACCACGAATGAACACGAATAAACACGAATCCAGACAATGACGAAATCCGAATGACGAATGCCGAAGGAATGACCAAATGACGAACGCCGAACACGTGGCGCATTTTCAGTTTGTCATCCTGGCTTCGCCATTAATTCGTACATTCGACATTCGTGCTTCGGCATTTCACAGTTCGTGTCCACATGTCACGCCATAGCTTTAGCGGAGGCGGATTCGTGGTTAGCAGATGAAGATTCTTGGAATCATTGGCGGGCTCGGCCCTGAAAGTACGATCGATTATTACGGGAAGATCATCGCGCTCTATCGCCAACGCACTGGCGATGGGAGTTATCCCCAATTCATAATCAACAGTATTAATATGAAGAAGGGACTGGATTTCATGGAGGCAAACAACCTCGCGGGCATGGCCGAATACCTGCTTGAGGAAATCGGCAAGCTCGCGCGCGCCGGTGCAACCTTTGGTCTGATCTCGGCAAACACGCCTCATATTGTGTTCGACGAAGTCGCGTCGAAGTCGCCGGTTCCGTTGATCAGTATCGTGGAAGCAACATGTGCGGCGGCGAAGGCGCGAACGTTGAAGCGGCTCGCCTTGTTCGGGACGCGCTACACCATGCAGGGAACCTTTTATTCGAAGGTTTTCTCGCGAGAAGGGATCGAGCTTCTCATGCCAGGCCCGGAGGATCAGACTTACATTCACGACAAGTACCTGAATGAATTAGTCTCAGGGAAGTTTCTGCCGGAGACGCGCGCGGAGCTCCTGGCGATCGTCGATCGCATGAAAGCAAAGCACCACGTCGACGGTGTCATCCTAGCTGGCACGGAGCTGCCACTGATTCTGCGTGATGGAGAACACAACGGGATTCCGCTTCTCGACACGACGGAGATTCACTGTGAAGCAGCAGTGACCGAGATGTTATCCTAGGTGAAGTCTCACTCGCGAACTCGTGATGAAGGATAATTCGAAGAGGGTTGTTACCCTTGTTCTTCTTGGCTGGCTATGCTTTGCGGTAGGGCTAGGTGGCTGGTTTTACAACGCCATTACGCCAGCCGTCGCCGCGACAGTGTGGACGTTGACAGCGCTTGTGCTTCTCGCGTGTTGGAAAATCTCCCCAATCAGAGTGTGGGCGCTGAATGTCGACGTTCGCTGGTTGGTGTTATTTCATGTGACACGGTTATTTGCCGGCGCGTATTTTCTGGTCCTTTGTCAGCGCGGCGAATTGCCGTGCGGGTTCGCAAGACCCGCGGGTTGGGGCGACATCATCGTTGCTGTCCTGGCGTTGGCTGTGGTTAGCGCGACGCGCACTCGATTTGCGAAAATGCTGTTGCTCGTCTGGAATATGCTTGGACTTATCGATATCATTTTTGTTGTCTTCAGCGCGCTCCGATTTGGCTTAAAAGACTGGCAGTCGATGCACGCGCTGCGGGAACTTCCACTGAGTCTTCTCCCGACTTTTCTGGTGCCGCTTATTATCGCATCGCATGTTTTGATCTTTGTCAGGTTGACGCGAGCGCGAATTGGTTCGCAGTAACCGCCTGGCAAAGATCGGTCAATTGGGCGGTGAGTTCGAACCTACGATCTGTCGCCACGGCGACCGTTCTATCATCGAGCTAACCGCCCGATTCTAAACCTTACCCATGTAGGCGTTGCTGATTGAGGGGTAACGCGTCAAAAGCGCGATCACCAGAGGATGGCGCGTAAAGCGCGTCATCAAAAAGTCCTGCGTAAATATGCGAGTACCAACGTCCGAGACTCATCACAGGCAATAGGTTCTCATTGCTGCTAACGGAATCGGGGCTGTGTCTGAGCCAAAAGCGTTGGGGCGGAACTGGTGCGCGAAGACGAGCCTTCTTCACGACATCCGCGACGAGCGTTTCCGGACGATTTTCGACTTTGTACTGAACTTCGGTCGGTGGCTTCCGTAGAAGGACATGGAGAGGCGTGGGGAACGATGCCGAATACATCGAGTCCGTTTAACTTTTTCGACGTCCCATGAACCCCGCGGGCACTCTGGCTTGGGCACCGCTCCCAGAGGAGCCGGTCCCATGCGCAGAATGTGGATCAACATCGCGCGTTGCACGCGGTCTTTGTCTGAATTGTCTGCTCTGTCGGGGTTTGGGAGCCGATACTTCTAATAATGAAACGCTGGAAGACGTGCTCGCTGAGATCGATGTGCGCGATCCCGATCGGCGCCTCGGCAATTATCAAATTCTCGACGAGATCGGGCATGGCGGGATGGGAGTCATTTATCGTGCCCGCCAACGGCATTCGCGACGTGTCGTCGCGTTGAAACGGATTTTACCGTACGAGGCTGATTCGCGGGAAGCGCTGATTCGCTTTCGGCGCGAAGCACAAGCCGCGGCGAGTCTGGATCATCCAAACATCCTCCCTATTTATGAAGTGCGCGAGGACGAGGACGGACTCCCGTTCTTCAGTATGAAATTCGCCGCAGGTGGCAGCTTGCGCGATGTCGCACCCGCTTTACGCAGCGAACCATCCCGCAGCGTGGCGCTCATGGCAAAGGTCGCACGCGCTCTCCAGTACGCGCATGCTCAAGGAATTCTTCATCGTGATCTAAAACCGGGAAACATTTTGCTTGATGGGCGTGGCGAACCATTGGTGAGCGATTTCGGATTGGCCAAATGGCTTGATACGGCAAGCGATCTTACCCACACACTGACGATTTTTGGCACACCGGGTTATGTTGCACCCGAACAAGCCGAGGGCTCAACACGGAGTTTGGGGCCGAGCACAGATGTTTACAGCCTCGGGGCAATCTTGTTCGATCTCTTGACGGGCCGGCCACCATTCCTGGGTGACAACGTGCTCGCTGTTATTCAACAGGCTGCTGAAAAGCCGGCGCCAAAACTGCGCTCTCTCGCGCCGGCGCTCGACCGCGATCTGGAAATCATTTGCGCAAAATGTCTGGAGCGCAAGCCGAACGCGCGTTATTGCTCGGCCGGGGATCTGGCCGAAGACCTTGAACGCTGGCTAGCAGATCGCCCCATCATCGCGCGACCGGTTTCGGTCCCGGTGCGCATAGGCCACTGGTCGCGACGCAATCCCGCTGTTGCGGGAATGGCTGTGCTCTTGTTGGCCCTCGGAACGGCCGTCGGGATAATGACTTGGAAAAGCGGACTACTCCACCGTCCAACAAATATTGCAATAGCAGTAATGCCCTTTGAAAATCTGAGCCAAACTAAAGAGAGCGCTTTTTTTGCCGATGCTATCCAAGACGGCATCTTGACCAAGCTGGGCCGGGTGGCCGAGCTCAGAGTGATCAGCCGCACGAGTGTCATGGCATATCATGGCGCACGTAATACCCGGCAAATCGGGCGGGCACTGAACGTCTCTCATGTGCTAAAGGGAAGCGTCCGCTGGGAGGAGGGCAGAATTCATTTAAACGTCCAGTTAATAGACACTCGCACCGACAATCAAGTTTGGGCGGAGGAATACGATCAGGATCTGGCTAAGGTGTTTTTAACTCAAAGCGAGATCGCAAAAAAAGTCGCAAATCAGCTTGAAGCCAAAGTCTCGGCTGGCGAGAAAACCGCCATTGAAGAGCCACCGACTTCGGATTTTGTGGCCTACGATTTTTACCTGCGGGCGAGAGACCTTCTTTTGACCGTATTTAGCAGCAGGGCGAGGGCAGACCTGCTCCAGGCCGCCGATCTGCTGAACCAGGCTGTCGCCCGCGATCCCTCTTTTTTCCAAGCCTATTGCCAGCTTGCCTACACCCATGACCAGCTTTACTTCCTTGGCTTCGACCATAATCCTGCCCGCCTGGCGCTAGCGGAAGCGGCGATCCAGGCGGCGTTTCGCATCCGCCCTGAGGCTGGCGAAGCACACCTGGCACGCGCAGATAATCTTTATAGAGGATACCTCGACTACGAGGGAGCCTTGGCTGAACTCGCAGCGGCGAGCCAGACCCTCCCCAATTCTCCCCGCCTATTCGCCCTGAAGGGTTACATCGAGAGGCGTCAGGGGCGTTGGGAGGAATCGACCCGGAATCTGGAGCGTGCGATTGATCTCGACCCGCGCGACTTTTATATGCTCCAGCAGGTTGCGATCAGTTATGGCGTGCTCCGGCGCTATGCCGAAGAAAAATCCGTGTTAAATCGGGCGTTATCCATCGCGCCGGGCGATGTCGATACGAAAGTAGCGCGCGCGTCCGTGGAATTTCACTGGAAAGCCGATACTCGATCCCTGCATCAAACAATCGATTCAATTCGGGTGACAAATCCTACTGCCTTGCCGAACATCGCCAATGATTGGCTGAGTTGTGCACTGGCCGAGCGCGACGTTTCTGCAGCAAAAGATGCTTTAAACGCGTTCGGCGAAATTCCTCTGACCGACTATGCGGTTCACTCAAATCGCCAGCTAATGGAAGGCGTTATTGCTCGCATGATCAATGATGACGAAACGGCACGGGCGGCATTCACCGTTGCACGTGTGGAGCAGGAGAAAGCGGTTAAAGCTCAACCAAATTACGGCCCGCCGCTCTGCGTGCTTGGTTTGATCGACGCTGGTCTCGGTCGGAAAGAAGAGGCGCTACGCGAAGGCCGACGCGCGGTCGAGCTTCTTCCGGCGAGAAAAGATGCAATCAACGGGCCCCTTATGATAGCGTATTTGGCAATGATCGCTGCATGGGTTGGCGAGAACAATCTCGCCTGCGAACAGCTTGCAATCGCCGTCCGTTCCCCGAGCACTCTCAGCTATGGCCAGCTGAAACTACTGCCGTTTTGGGATCCACTGCGGAAAGATCCGTGCTTTGAAAAAATCGTCGCCTCGCTCGCGCCAAAGGAAACAGCTCCAACAAGGGGCCCCGCACCATGAGAAAGAGTGAACATCACCGGTTTTAGAAGTCGCCGACTGCTCTGGTCTCAAATGGTGTTGCCGTAGTATTCTAAACAAGCGAGAACCAGTTGCGACAATCACTAATCAACACTAACTGCGAAGCGCAGATTTCACGTCAATTTAGTCTTGCTAAAGCGCCGCCACTTCGGACACGCTGCCTATAATGGATATTCGAAAGATGAAGTACATTGTCGCGGTTGTGCTTGGGGTGGCTGTGGTAGCGATTCCTCGCGGCGTCTTCCAGTAGTACGATTTATTCCTTCGGCACGACAGACCCAATTTGATGGAGCTGTGCCAAAAGGGTCGCTGACTTCTGTGAACGGCTTGCTTTTCGGGCGCGCGACTACAACCATCGTCACGGCCAGGCCCCCGCCCATGACCATCGGCAGCTACGGTGTGATCTTCCACTTCGATCCTAACAATGTCGCGTCGAGTTATTCAATCGATCACGTGTTCACTGGTCATGACGCTGACTGCCCCGACGGTGATAATCCCGCCACGACGCGATGACCCCGTTTAACGGTCTATTGTACGGGACCACGTTGGACGGTGGAACACACAACAACGGGATTATCTTTTCGATCGGCCAGGATGGCACTGACTACCAAGTGCTCTTCAGCCTTCACAACTCCATCGGCGACGAGTCGCATAGCTGTTTCGTAGTCGCCAACAACATCCTTTACGGCATGACGGCGTCCGGAGGCGACAACGGCGAGGGGGTCATTTTTTCCTTTGACCCGGCGGGGCCGCCACCCACCTGCACACCAACGCCTACGCCGACGCCGACGGCGACGCCCACGCCTACGCCGCCGAATTTCCAAACATTATTCTCTTTGGAGTGTGCATCATCAACAGGCAAGGAGCCGCATGGGCGCCTGACACTGGATCCCAACGGGACCACCTTGTATGCGATGACACGCAAGGGCGGCGACCACGACTTCGGTGTCGTGTTCTCACTATTCACGAGTCACTTCTCACTTCAAAAGAATGGGCGGTGAGGGTTTCGAACCCCCGACCCTCTCGGTGTAAACGAGATGCTCTACCACTGAGCTAACCGCCCGAAGTAATTTGTATCCAACGAGTTATGATTATTTTAAAGGAATGCCAATTTAGCTCTTGTCACTGTCGTAGGATACTTTATCGTCTCTGACATGATCTCAAACAACGTTTGGACAAGAATCAAAAGGGAGCACGGTTTACTTCGCTACAATCCATCCGGCCAGTATTTCGCACGGGTGCGTTTCCACGGCAAGCTCTACCGCAAGAAGCTCGACACCGATGACCTGTCGCTGGCCAAGCGCAAGCTACGCACTTTCAAGGATGATCTTGAGCGCACCGACGCGACCAAAGGCAACACGAGTTTCGCAAAAGTGCTAGACGACTACGCCCAGACGCTCCAAGGCGCGGAATCCACTTTGGCGAACAAGCTGGCCGTCATTGCGAAGCTCAAAGAAAAGCGAGACGGCAAAGAATCGTGGTTCGGCATCGACTCCCTGCCGCTGCGGACGGTTAAGCCATCACAGGTGAGCGCGTGGCTGTCGAAGCATTATGGCGGCTGGAGCGCAGCCTACTACAATCTTGCACTCAGCGTGATTCGATCTGCGCTCGACATGGCTGTCGATGACAAGATCATCCTGGAGAATCCGGCCAAGGGTTTGAAATATAAAAAGCGAGCAAAACCGATTCGACCGACCCCGACGTTCGAGCAGTTCAAGCAGATCGTCACCGATATTCGCGCTCAGCGTTTTAATGCGGACGCCGAGCAGAGCGGTGACTTCGTGGAGTTTCTTGGGTTAGCTGGACTCGGACAAGCTGAGGCAGCGTCGATCAAGCGGAGTGATGTCGATCTGAATGCAGGGCGCATTATTCTTTATCGCCACAAGACCGATGTTGGTTTTGTCATCCCGATCTATCCGCAATTGCGTCCGCTAGTCGAGAAGCTTTGCCAAGGCAAGAAACACGACCAGCCTTTGTTTACGATCAGCAAAGCACGAAAGGCAATGGCGAACGCTTGCAAGCGTCTCGGCTTTCCATCCTTCACGCACCGATCACTTCGCCGGATGTTTATCACGCGTGCAATCGAGCGCGGCGTTGATGTGAAAGTCATTGCGGAATGGCAGGGACACAGAGACGGCGGGAAACTAATTCTGGCCACCTATAGCCACGTGCGACCAGAGGATTCAAATCGCATGGCACAACTGATGAGCACGGATGAGCCGGAGAATGTGATTGCGATCACGGCAGTGAAAGCGTCTTAAAAAATCTGGAAAAATCTGATTGCATTCTGTGACCTGACCTAGGACAGTCATCGTTACAAGCACCTGACCAATGCCGAGGTTGTGGTGCGGCATGAACCATAGAAACCGTCGGCGCCGTTGGTTTCAGTTCATGCCGGAAATTCAAAACGACCGCGAACAGCGCAGGGCGAAATTACTCTCAGCAGCGCCCGCTTTGTTATCTGCCACCGCTGAAGCGGCAGTGAGCGCGAACGAGCGAAAGTCGTCAATCGTTCTCGGCATTGACAGGGTGTTGAGGGCCACGCACCTGCCGATCATTCAAACCGGAGAAGCACGCCGCAAGGTTACGCGGTCTGGGAGATTCATCCGGTAATGAAAATGGAAGTGATTCAATGAAGTACTGGGAACTAATCGCCGACAATCTGAGAAAAGCCGGTTGGAATTGCGGCTGTATCTCAATTACGGATCATGAGGGCCGGCAGTTTTGGGTTGCAGCCGCCGAGCGTGAGGACATTGGACGTTTTATTGTACACGCCGATGAAACGTTGACTGCGTTTCTGGAACTCGAATCTGGATAGGGCGGTCGTGTTCCCCGGGGAGTTGCAATTTCCTGACCTTATCAATGCTTGCGGCCGCATCGCGGAAAAATCCCGTGATGTAACCGAATCGAATTTCAGCCCCATTCTTCAACTGAGCGTCACTAATAGAAACACCATTGATCTGTGTCCCATTTGTTGACTCTAAGTCTTTGATACGATACCCGCTCGGCGATTTCGTTAGTCGGGCGTGCTGCGCTGAGACTGTCGGATGGTCAATGACTATGTCGTTCGAGGGCGCACGGCCAATCGTAACGGCGTCGCCAATTAGCTCATGCGTCAGTACATCAAGGCCCTCAAAATCCAGAACCAGGCACGCCATGTTTGCCCTCAGATTTTGACAAACAGATGCCCTGTTGTCCAGTGAAAACGTCGGATTACCTTACAATCGTCAGTCGGAATACCTTACGGTTTTTCCCCGCACACCACGCACGTAGATGTAGCGCCACGCTACCACTCTTTGAACTCCCCAGCGCGCTTGTGCGTCCGGATCACGTTGCCTGCCTGGCCGTAAATGCGAATCACAGTATCATGTGACCGGCTGTAGAACTTTAGTCGAGCGTCGGCACGCAGCGCCGATGCTCATCGCTGTGGCATGAAAGTATGGCCTTTGGAAACCGCGCGGAATTGGGGCGTGACATTAGCTAATGGTTTCCGGGACGCCGGGCGCAAATCAACAAGCAACACCTGTCCGGGCAAAGTCATCTGTTTATGAGTCTCAAAATACTTCTCTGCAAGTTCGTGGCATTCTTCGCCGGATAGATTCCGGTCAAGGGACACAAAAATATAATCGACTCCAATCACGGCGCTGTGGAACGGATCGACATACGGCAAGGTTGCTCGCCGCGGCGTTAGGAAAGCCGCCGTGCAAAGAAATAGGAACACTGCCACCGCACCCGTCCATTCCCAAAAGCCCAAGTGCCAGAACACGGAATGTCGCAGCGCACTGTGGATCGGCGTCGCCCAAGAGGGGTCCAGTCGCGTAAGGAGCAACAAAGATTCGCTAAAGAAAATTCCAACCAGTGGCAACAGCGTCACTAATGACCAGATCCAAAACAATTGCGCTGCAAATGGGTTTCGTCGGCGGCCTTTCCACGCGCACCAACAGCCGCATAACATTCCCACTGCCAGAAAACCTGCGGCGGAGCGCCCGAGAAACTCATGGAGTCGGCGAACTCCCAAGACATCATGCGTGTGCTGCGGGACAACAAGGCAGGCGCAAATCAGCGCGATAATTCCCACTGTAAAAGTCGCAGCGCTAAGCTTTGCCGAGCGCGGCGCAATGACTTCTAAATGCCGCCGCAAAAGTCCGGCGAAGGGCAGCATTAACAATCCTGTTAGCACCACACCGCTGGCCGCGAGCCAATAATGATTTGGATTGTCGCGGGGCGAGAGAAGGTTGGAGATGACGCGGTATCGCCAGTCGTAATTTTGCGGAAACATCCACGCGCTTGCAGTCAGCGTTCCGAAAAACGAAAAGAAAATCAGTGCCAGCAAGACGGCGAGAGTTGATTTTCGGTAAAGCATCGCAATTGATCGGCTTGATAGCTCATTGTGATATTAGCGCCGGACAAACTAACCCCCGCTCCGGTCGGCGCAACTGGCGGTCCTCGCTACCACTCTTTGAACGGGACAACTTTGCATGACGCTCACGGCTCCTTGAAATCGCTCGCGTGCTCGTGCGTTTCGATCACGTTGCCCGCTGCATCGTAAACGCGAATCACAGCACGGTGTGAACTGCGATAAAACTGTGCGTAGTCGCTGACCAGGCCGCACCAGAGGCGACCGAATGGCGGCGCGTCAGAAATTTGATCGACGCTCACGAGGGCAAGAACAGCGTAGTGTTGAGGCGAAGATAAGTGGTAAAAAGGCAACTTAAGTTACCTGGCGATCATCAGGCGGTGCGCCATATTCGACGGTCGCGTGGTTTCGGTCTAAGCAAGTTTTACAAACCAAAAGCCAATCCGCGTGAAGTCTTGCGATCGCGCCGGCCGTAGGTTTGCCAAGCAAAAAGGGGTCAAAAAGGGTAACTGATGAAAACAATTCTTTTATTACATTACGAAAGCGGATCACCTAAGCCGAGATTGCAGAACGTTGCAGGTAATAAAGTGAGACAACGTCCGAGTGAAGGGATGCCCGGCTGCAATTGCGATCGCTGGGGTCACCCGTCTCCGGACTGTGTCGAACACAATGTCCAAGTGCAACAGAAGTTATCGACTTCAGTACCTGCCAAAATGAGGTAGGCGCATGGAATACCTGATTGCATATGGTGATTTATGCCTTAATCATCGCTGTCTCAGGCACGCATCACAGCGAAAAAGAGGGAAACTCATCGGCTTTCTGATTTTTTGGCCAACAAATTTTTGATGCTGATGTTCCCATTTCTGGTGATTGCCCTGCGAAGAGCAGCAGTGGCGCAATGTATCGCGTGAAATGCTGGGAGATAATCGCCGACAGTCTCTGTAAAGCCGGTTGGAATTGGGGCTGTGTCGCAACCTTGGATCGTGAAGGGCGTACGACCTTTATTGCTGATGCGCATCGTGGCGATGGACAGCGGTTCGTTGTGCGCGCCGATGAAATACTGACAGCGTTTCTGGAATTGGAGAGGGCGGTTTGTATCCAGCTATTGAGTGAACAATGCTGACCACATCGTGACGACAACGGGCAAGCGTTTCGTTGTGCACGCGGAAGACAAGCTGACTGCGTTTATGGAACTCGAATCGGCTATCAGAGTCGTGGCACGCGGTGGCTGCCGCACGGCTTGGTCAGATGACAGATGTCCGAAGCCGCCCGTCGAGGAAATCATGTACCTGCGTAACCAGCCGTAACTCTTGCGGTGTGAGATGATCAAGACTGAGTCTCTTCAGGTTTTTCAATGCTTCGAGCAACTGGAACTGCTGGTCAGTGTGCGCGGAGACTCCCGGGTAAGCGGGCAGCAAATACGCAAGTGGACGGAGCGCCCGGCGCTCACACCAGATATTGATCAGGTCGTCAAGCGTTTTGAAGAGGTTTAACTCCATCAAATATGGAGTGTCAGCTAATGAGGAAAGCGAGAAGTCACGTACGGGATCGATTGCAAGGTTGCTCTGGGTCATTGAACTAGATGCTCTGACTCCCATCGGCTGGTTGGACATTTTCGACGCCTCCGCTAGGGCTTTCATTTCCCACTTCGTTCTACGGAAACGGCGGAACGAAGTTCCGAAAACAGTTTGGGACCGTTGCCGTCTAGTTTCCGTAGATGTCAGCATGAACACGACCCGATCACTGAGAATGGTTCTTCCGACAACGCGAAAGGGTCTGCGGGTGGCCAGCGATGCAATGAACCCGGGTAAGTTGGAAGATAAGCTGCAAAAATACGAACAGATTAAAGACTTGGCGGCAATGCGTCACTATGAAGGGTGGCGGCACGATTGCACGGAGATGCCAGACCTTCTGTGAAAGTCACCTGTCAAACTACTGGGAAATCATAGCTGACAATCTCCGTAAAGCCGGTTGGAGTTGGGGCTGTGTCTCAGCCGTGGATTCTCAGGGACGAACAATCTGGATTGTTGATGCGCATCGCGGCGACGGAAAGCGTTTCGTTGTGCACGCCGAAGAAAAGCTAACGGCGTTTGTGGAACTGGAATCGGCGATCTGCGAGAGATAGCACACTGAGCCTGCTGCCCCTGATTACCGGATCCCCCCCATATAAGACTAAAGTCTAACAGGCAGAGCAGCCCGCACATGCTATTAGAAAAGAAGTTCAACGACTGCGGGGAGCTAGGAATTAAACGGGGACTTAACCCAGCCGGTGTTTTATGAATTAGCACGGCCTCCAAGGGCCACCTCTCCGCACCGTTGAGCCCGGCGCAGTCGTTGCTCCCTACAATTTCGTCCAAAAGCACGGATGCGGCTGGATGTTCCGACGAATCGTAAGGTTTTCCGACGACAACAAGAGTCTCAACTCTCTGGCAATCAAAAAACGATTCTAGCGCGGGACTGGCGTTTGATTCTTTCCGGCGAGCGGACAGCCTGTTAAAGACGAGCCGTGAGACGCGCACCGTGTGCTTTGTTCGCGTTTGTCGTTGCGTCGGCATTCGCCAAATCGACAGCGCCGGAAGTAACTTTTGTTTCGCCGTGCGAGTGTATCGGGTTTCACGGCAAGAATCGGTGGGTCGCTAAGACCGATCTTACGCCTGTCCCATCGGATAAGTCTGCGATTCAGTCGATGACACCGTCACAGATTTATGCATGGGAAGGGCTTGGGCCGGATGTGGACTTAACGCAGTACACAGAAGAGCGAATGCCCTCTGAACAAAAATGGTACGCGCTCACAGGGCGCGTCGTTGATGCAAAGGTCGAAGCAGACGACGACATTCATATCGCGCTTGTAGATGCAACTGGGGACAACGTCGGAACGGTTAGCGCCGAAATTCCGGTTGGGCCAAAGTGGTGCGAGATCCGGCAAATCGTGTTTGGCCAACTCCAATGTCCACTAGTTGACCCCATAAGAAACCCGTACGGAACTTCTGCTCGTAAGTTCCGTAGTACGTTCGTGGAGCTTATCATCAAGGCCGCACGCTCTTGACAATCGTGTCGATGAGGTGCGGCCCCACTCACAAAAGCCCGGTAGCCTATCGTGACTTGGCGGCATCATGAAAAAGAAAAAGATCGAGACGCACAAGATCGGGCTAGTCGGCCAAGCGCCGTCGCCACGTGGCGATCCGCGCAAGCCACTCACAGGCCCGAATGGGCAGAAGATCGCG
>WNGK01007976.1_pt1 | contig 15694 bp, 32 predicted proteins | sample 5400601 | NCBI WGS metagenome assembly WNGK01 (sample SAMN13153376, study PRJNA577476) | soil metagenome | isolation source: 60 cm soil or saprolite under Garry oak tree replicate 1 | place: USA:California | collected 2016-06-15
CGAAGATGATTTGGAGATGGTAACAGCATAGTAAAATACTAATGAAAACTAATGTTTGATTGGTTTTTGCTAACGAGGGGGGGATGCCTCCTACACATTATGAGCCCAAAATGGGGGAATTATATTCCTATTGGAATAAAGATGGGGGGATAGGTTAATTGATTTTGTCTCTATGATTAAGTATCCAAATAATGATTAGAAAAGGATATCCAATTAGAACTAACCAAGGGCCAATATGAAATTGAAGAAGTATATTACATCTATCAATTGATCCAGAATAGCATTCATATCTGATATTGTTAGCATCTAAAATTCCACATATTAAACCCATAAATGTTGAAAGGATTATCATGTGAAGAAAGCTAATACTTTGCTTTTGAATCAAATAGATTCCTCTCGGCCCAATTCTTTTGACGATCTGATTTAGATGATTTGAGTAAAGAAAGAAGATTCATAACACGAATAGAACATCGTTGACAGAGCCAGTAGGGATAGCCAAGAATAATGACTTTGTGGATACCTCTTTTCTTCTTGTTACACCTCCAACATTTCATTTGTGCTTCAAAGACCTTAGAAACCAATCAACTGTAGGATAGAGCCACCATAGAGTTAGATAAGTGTAAGTGCGAAGATGGTTTATGTCATTGACATGGCCATAGAGAGCATATTGGACATGTGGATCACAAAGACATAAGCTCCAACCAATAGGTAGTTTGATTAAAAGGGAAATGATGATGAAGATTGGATTGATGAAGCCAAGGACTGAGAACCATAGAACAGAAACGTTGGCTAAGCCTTGTTCGAAGAATAGTAAATCGGTGATTTGGAATGGGATGTAAACTCGTAACTTGATACGCTTGTAGATGAAGAATGAAAAGATTGTATCGATAATCCATAACCAGGATTGCCATAGAGGGATGTCAAGAAAAAGAGCTATAGGCCAGTTAAGTAGATACCAAAGGACACCATAAGGGGTTACTCCGAGAGATATAACAACAGGTAATGGCGGGTCGATTTGAAAGATGATAAGAAAGATGGCTTTGAAATATTGAATAAGGATTAGAAGTAGAAGCCAGTAAGGAATCTTCATTTGCTTTTGTCGAAGTGCTGAAGATAGTAACCATTGATGAAGAAGCCAATCATTGAGAGTATGGTGAGAAATGCTTGATAAGCGATAAAATAGAAGTAGGTTAGGTTAGAGTTGATATGGACAAGGGCCAAGATTAGAGCTACAAGGATTGGAATGATAGAGAAAATAGAGAAAGCTCTGAAAAAGATGTCAACATGTTCAAGGTTAGACTTCTTCTTACCACATGATGCACAGTATGACTCTTTGGAGTATGCATCAGAGACGGGTAAACCGCATCTCTTGCATCTAAGACTACTCATCTTTGGCTCCACTCCATCTTTTGACATACTCGATAAACTGTGCAATGCCGAGACCAAAGTGTATTGCTCCTATGAATACTGCAAAGTAAGTAGAGAGGAAAACGATAATGTCAATAGGGCCAATGATTTGGACTATGTACTTAGGAGCGACATTGTAGAATAGATAGGTTTCGAGTGATGCCTCACCAAACCATAGTAGGCCGATAGCTATCTTGACCCAGGCTCGTTGAGGGATAGGGATTACATGGAATAGGTATTTCATGGTGTTGTGATCCTATCTCTTTCTTTTGGCATTATTGGCCCACCTATTCTATATTCTGTTTCACCTATGTGAAATAGCATTGTTTTCCAATATGCTCCATCCATAAGTGTTGTTTCTTCTATGAATAGATTATGAAGTGCTGATCTTAGGAGTCTTTCCCAACATTTGTAATCATCATAATTACAATCTATCCTTACGCGTCTTTCAACCTGAATACTTATCTTTGGCATTATGGGAACACCTTATGATAGGAATAGATGCCCAATATAAACCCTCCTAATAGGGATAGCCACATTATCATGAAGCCATAACGGAAGATGATCCACCAGAACATCTTGGGACGCATATGAATCTTCTTACACTTGGTACAGACCTTGAAGTACTGGTCAATGATGTACTCGCTACCACACTTAGGACAGAATGATGGAGATAGTTTCTCTGCTTTGATTACTTTCTCAGGCTCGACATAGGGAACCTTAGTAACAGGCCATGTGGGAATGGATTGGATGATGTCAGCAACAAGAGGATTAGGAATAGGTACTTTGTTTGTACATGATTCATAGTGTTCATGCATTAGGGATATGGGTAGCTTAGTACCACATCCCTTAGGACATAGAATAGTATCTTCTTCTTGCATCTACATCATGCTTCCTTTGGTTGTAGCTCGACAAAGGTAGAGTAGATCGCGGATTGATTCGAGATTAGCTTTAGGTACCTTAGAGCCTGTGAATTCGAGAAAGGAACGTATGGCCATGTTGTTTAGATGATACATCATGTCGAAGTAGTATTCAGGTTTGGAGGCTCTATATATTCTAATCTCTTTCAACATACGGGTTAGCTCATGTACTGTGGTTTGGATGTTCATATTAGTTTGGCAACTCCTAATTTGATTGCTCCATCAGAATTCAATCCATGTTCACCTGCAAAGTGCCAAGGTTTCACTTCTACATTACATTTGATACAGAACCATCTTTTAGGTATTCTGATTGGTTTATGTTCATAAACTGTTTCTCCACAACAATTACATTCATCAATATCACAACAAGCATTACAATGATCTAAGCATTTATTACAATGGGCTTTAGAAATAGTATGTTCAGTTGATTGACAATAGAATGATTTGATAAGTTGTTCATAGGATAACTGTGTCATAGCTTGAATTCCTTACCATCAATATCAACATAGAAGTCTCCAATTGTGGATACAATGATAGTAGAATCATTGTAATCATGATCAAGTGTAGCTCGAAGCTCAAGATAAGCCCTAAACAGGGTTTCATCTACTCCAAAGTAGTCTTTCATTCTACATCACTTTCTTCTGTTATCAAGTATCCATTGTTGTAGATGTCCCAATTCATTTTGTTCAACTTCTTCAATTAGTTTCAAGAGTACTCGAATAGTGGCTTCTTTCTTGGTTTTGATTACAACTATCATTTTGATTGGTTCCTTTTCATCCCATTAGTTTTCTTTCTATTCTTGGAGTAGAGTATACAGTAATTTCTCCATCCTTTATTGAAATCAATGTTATAACTGTTTTCTTTGGAATTGAAGTCTTTGTTTCTAAATTGAATAATCCACTTTCAGGTATTTTAATTGATACTCTTTTCATTTGATTATCAACCCGACTATGATTCCTAATTGGAATACTGATATCATTGAGAATATCCAGAATAGACTACCTCTCATTTTGATGACTTCCTATTGTCATAGTAATCATCAATGGCCTTTTCTTGTTCTACATTCATTTCATTTCACCATGATACATAGGGGGTTAACAGGGATATTAATATGTTGATACTGAATCTTACTATGTATGGTAACAAAAAGAGGGGTAGTGATGCAGTATTCAGCTTGAAGTGCAATCGGGCATTTGACAGGTAGCCAAGGACAACCTGTTGAAGAATAGCCTTAGACACTTCGTTAAGCATACTACATCACTTTAGTTGTATGTTGTCTCTATGCTTTGACCAGTAGTGTTGAGCTTCAAAGTTAGGATGTAGCGTAGCTCCACAGTATTTACATACTACAATCCTATCTTTGATGGTTAATAGTTGAATTCCCATTAGATGGTTGATTAGTGCAGTAATAGATGGAAATTCTTTCTTATTGAAGATGTATACTTTAGGGATTCGTTTGTGCTTTGTTGGAGCTTCTGTTGACATTGAAATCACTTAGATATGTTGCGGCCGTGTAGGACAGAACCAAGAGCAGATGTAAGATCAGCAAACAAGCCAGCAGATACTAAGCCATTAGCTTCTGCAATAACTGCATCCTTTTCAGCTTGCGGAAGCGTAGCCCAAGATTTGCCAGTTGGAGCAGGGGTAGCGGTAGCAGTTGAAGTAGGTGGAGTATATGCAGATGTAGAAACAGGTGTAGATGGAGCTTGTGTAGCTCCACCATCTTGTCGCCGCTTTGCAACAACTAACTGTTGCATTAGGAAACGTTCTTTGAATAGCTGTGCTTCATGTGGAGCCACTGGTATCTCAGTATGTAAGACTACTGCTTTTCCATCTTCCTTTAGGAAGTAGGACATAGGGAAGTCACCACATCTGAGAAAGCCTTGACCCTGTTGGTTCTTGGTAGGGATACCCCATCCTCTTTGAGATAATGCTCTGTTCTTGAGGGTAAGGTTGTCAGTACCACCAATAAAGATGTTGTCAGTAGATTTGGATTTTAGTGCTCTGTTTTCTGTTTCGAGTTTGTCTAATCGAGCCATAAGCTCTTGGATACTTGGTGTTGCCATTGTATTTTCATTAATAATATGTGTTAGGTAACTAATAAGCTCTTTGTTCTCGGGATTGTGATAGTAGCATTCTTCACATATCCAGTAATGCATCTCAGGTATGTAGTAAGTAAGAATGACTTTCTCACAATTGACACAAGGGCCTATCCTCCGAGTAAAGTAGGAGAGGAAGCCTATCTTCTCAAGTTGTTGTACTATCATGGTTGTTTCTCCTTGCATAGGCCTGTAGATTGAATTTACGAAGTGCTGAAGCTCTTGAGCCTGATCCATCATAGTATTTCTGAGGATTCCAACCTCTAACATCAAAGAGAGGTTTCCAAATACGATAGACCCATCCGGTCTTAGTTAGTTTGTAAACATATTCACCTTTTAATGTAGTCTTAGGTGATAGAATTATCTGACACATTAGATCAACATCAATTGATTGTAAATCTTCGAGCTTACAGATATCAACTTCATAATCGAATAGACGATTACGCCAGTAAGGCGGATCAACATAATGACACTTAGGGCATTCTCTCATGGTCTAAACACTACTATCATACTTGCAAATGGAGCAGGGTCTTTAGATTCATTGAAATGTAATCTTCCTTTAATGAATCTGATTTCTGATGCTTGTGGTAATATCAACTCATGAAACCATTTCACATCCGTATATGCAGGTAAAAGAAATACTGTTGTTCTATTATGTAGTCTCTCTATGATTGCTCTAAGTATCCATCTTCGAATCTCTTTTCCATAAGGTGGATTTACATAGTTTGAATTACCCCATTGAGGTAAACTAAAAGCATCAAATGTTGGATTAGATGGACATGGATCAAAATCAAAATGAAATTCTTGATCGAGTTTATCATATAGATTCTTTGGAGTTTTCCACTTATCATAGAAATCTTGTGGTATCATTCTTGTTGATGTCATTTGATCAACAACTCTATTAGAGCATCTGATGTAAGTACAACTACATCATGTCTTTGTACTTCAGCATGATCACAGAATTCAGAATCAGTTTTGAGTATTAGATTGCAGGTTTTACAGTAATCATATAGAATCATTTGGTATACCTCTTGAATTCTTCGATTTGATTACCACACTTAGAACATTCAATGGTAACAAGTAATCCATCTTCATAATGTTGATAGAATGATGTTTGCCAGGTGTAAGTTGAACATTTGCTACACCAACCTTTGAATCTACTCAATTTGGTATCCACCTATGATCTATTGTCATTAGTCTTATTATAACAATGAACCACCATAGTATCAATGCTATAGCAAGGGCTATCTGTAAGTTATTCATAGATTGGATTACCTCTACCATCAGTATAGCATAATCTATGATATTTCTTTGTGTGACAATGACCATGTACTGTATTATGTCTCTTTACTACTATTTCTTCACCTAATACAAACTCATGATCACATTTAGCACATTTAGTTTCTCCTCTTGAAATAAACCAATTACTTACTATTAATAATCGAGTACTCATGCTATATCCCTATGTGATCTCTTAATATAGAACATTCTCTTTTGGTTCTGTCTCCATAGTCTATCATACTGCATCATTCTAACTCTTTGTTGACATCCACAGAAATCATCATATGTATTACATGAACACATACATTCAGGATGGTTTTCTCTAATCTTTCTGTTAACCCAATCTTGAATGACAAGCTCATTACCACAGTTTCGACACTTGAGAAAGCGATCACCATTAGCTACTTCAACTAACCAGAATGTACAGTTAGGCATTTGAGATATCCATTTGTAATCCTCTCGACCAGCCCAGGGGTTACCCTTAAACTTCTTCTTTTGTTCTTGAATAGGTTCAGTCTTAGGTATGTCAAGTATCTGTGGAGCAAGTAGTATTGAGATATCACAATTTGATCTATGAAATGCAATAGGTAGAGTATCACCAACTAATATGACAGAGATATCTTTGAATGGAACATTTTGTAACATTCTTGCGCAGTTGAGAATATCAGATTGGTCAAAGTCATAGCTCTTACCATCTACTTCTCTGTGAATATTTGGAAGTACCAAGCCAACCCTTGTTAATGATGGTTCAGATGAAGTATTAGCTTTTTTTCTCCATAGTTGAATTACATCATTGAGTTTGGTAGTTAGACCATACCATCCTTTTGTTAAACCTTGAACATAGTGAAACTGTGGCTTAGGATTTAATGGGCCTGCTTTCTCAATGAATTTATTTATTACTGATTGTCTATTCATTCTTCTTCAAGCTCTCTCTCTTGTTCTTTCCAATCAAATACACCTTGTCTTAAATTCTCTGATGGCCTACGTCTATTGCCTGTAACATTACTTCTTCTTCTAAACCATTCATCTAAGTAGAAGTCAAGTAATCCTCTTGATGCTTCAATCAATTCTTGATGGTCTATTTCTAAGTCAAGCTCTATTCTGTAAAGCAATTCAAAAGACATTAGATCATCTACCATTAGCTATCACCTAATATGATAATCGCATCCTAATTCATCAATTTTAGTGCAACAATTACAATCAATTCTTAAACATTGATCTTTTCTAATGCAATTACATTTCCAACAATTGCATTGATTAGGATACTCATTTATTGATAGATGTTTAATTGGTATTGTCATTAGCGAAAACTCTCATACTTGTGTATTGCTACTTTGATTGGATTAGGAGATGTTTCTTGAGATAGATGTACTTCAGGGTATATTGCATTAAAGAATGCTTCATGGTGTGGTGAACGAGTTGTTTCACCACCACATGATAATCTCTTAATCAAAATATTCTTAGTACCATCTTTCTCTGTGATTCTTATTACTGCTCTACCTCTAATGACTGAATGCTTTAGATAATTGATGTCAATGTATCTTGTACCTGCAAGTATTGATACAAAGAATTGAAAAGGCATAGGATCGAGGCTGAATGCTCTATAACTCTCTTTTGGATATGTTTGAAGAACATAGATATCACCAAGTAGATGTTTCATTTGAATACTTCTTAATGCTTTATAAATATATTCAATTGGAATATCTTCTACAAAATCCCAGAATGGAATATACTTACCATCAGATGTTTCATTAGTGATACCATAATGATTATGTAATTCTTGATTCCATATATTGACCTTAATGGCCAATATTCGACTACCCAATGATAATCTGATCAGTTTTTGGAGTCTCAACTATATCACCTTGATTAAATAATTCATCTGCTTCAGGTTCAGGACTAAAACAACAACATGTACAATCAAATGTACATTCATAGACCTTATGCCAGCAGAAATCACAATGTATAGTACTCATGTCCAATTCTTCCTATAGTTTTCAAAGTAATCACGATATTGTGGAGATAATGACCAAGTAGGACTATTGTTAGTTAGTATCTTCTTATGCTTCAGTAGATTCAAGTGACGATACATTGATGATGTTGAGAGATAGACTAAATCCTCTGATTGTGCAAGATGGAATGAATCTGCTAAATCTTGAGCAGTTATTTCTTGTTGGTCAAAATGATTCATGAAGTATTCAACTATTCTGAATGGGCCTGTATGAAATGATGCCTCTCTATCAGGATCGGAAGTGTATATCATTAGAGGATAGAGAGATAAGTATGGGCCAAACAAAATGTTGAAAGCTGAAGCATCGACATCAGTAAAGACATCTTTGTCATTGAGAGTACACCAGGCATTCATGTAATTCAATGCTGATAACTCTGCTCTACCACCAGTTAGATGATCTGAAAGCATCTTCAACAATAGGGGATGTGCAGGTTGTCTAAGCTCTCTGAATCTAAGTATAGGTAAATCAAAGTGTGGTGGATACTTCTTTGTATCTTTCTGTAGAGGATTAACTAACATCAACTTTACAAATCTATCATCAGCTAATGAATTCCAATTATCTGATTCTCTCATTAGCTTACCAAACTTGAATGGTTGAATTGCAATCATCAACACAAGATTACAATTCTGAATACTGATTGATGTTGCGAATCCTCTTACTGACACCATTCTTTCAAAGTTGTGATCTGTTTGTACTTTGGATGCGATAGCCATTAGAAGCTCTCTATGATAATCAGATAACATACTCCATTCTTCGACAGTCCATAGTAATGTTTTGTTGATCTGTAATCCTATCTTCTCTACAAGCTCATAGTATGTCATAGCATTCCAATTGTTGATAGTCATATTTGGAATTGATTTGCAACCATCAACAGTAGAATAGATCATGTGTGTCTTACACTTACCTGATGATGCTACATTGAATACTGATTGGCCAGCTAAGACCGACAATACATTGAATGACAATGGTACACCTATCCCCCTATGGGTTGTTTCAACTTGTTTGATGATCTTGAGGAGATTTTCCAGATTTGACACCTGATTTCTTCGTATTCTCGAACATATCGAGCAAAGCATTGACCATATCATCATAAGTGTATGCTTTTGGAGTCAAAGAGTCTAAACGGTCTTTAACTTCGCGAGATAGACCTATTGATGTCCAATTCTTTTCCATAGTTGAACCCTATTTATGACCATCATAACCCTTATAAATCTTTTGTTGATTACATTTCTAATCAATTGTAGATACGTTTGTCATTGAAAATGAGGGAGCAAATATCCCTATCCCAAACATTTCAAGCCTACTTTGCACACTACATTCTATTACTCTCTAAGAGCTTTCCAACCATTACACTACCATCAACCCGACTAACTAATGCATTTTCAGTTGCATCAACTGCAGTAGAAATTATCATTGCATTCATCTTAGCTCTAATCGCATCACTGATTGGAGTTAACTTGATTGGGCCTATAGCTACTGCAGTCGGTGGAGCATTGAAGAACGGTAACTTAACTGGCGCGGCCAATTCATTGACAGCACAGATCACATTGATATTCGTTACTGTGGTCATTGTTGGCATAGTAGTATTCCTTGCAATGTTTGGCAAGTTAGCATCCCACGAGGCGGAGTAGTCTCTTTGCGATCTAATCGCTTACTCCCTCTTTTTCTAATCATCATTAGTTTACTTATCTTCATACCTAAAGCTAATGCAAGTGGTTCACCAATTATTGTTGGAATACCTGTAGCTCAATCTGCATGTGGATCATCAAATGCGGCATGTCAACTTACAATGACAGTAATAGTTGGTGATGTTGTATTAGCAGGATGTTTTTCAGGATGTACTACTGGTATCAGTGTTAGTGATAGTTTAGCTAATACATGGACTAATGTAGTTTCAAATATCGAAGGTCAAGTATGGAAATCAGCTATCACAATAGGTGGTTCTGATCTACTTAATTTTGCATCACCATCAGCATTTTCAGGAGTAGTTGCAGTACAATATTCAGGAGTAATATCAATTGGAAATACAAATCAGGCATCAGGAACAGTAACAACTCCTACAACTGTTCAATCATCATTAAGTACAGTAACTAATGATGCAACATTTGAAATGTTCGGATTCTTCAACAATGGTGGAATAGGATGCGATACTTCAACTGCACAAAATGGCCAAACAAAGTCAGTTGATGCTTGTGTATCTACACCAAGTAATAATGGAGAATATATTAGTGCATGGAATCAAGTAATCACAGGTACTAACAACTATGGAATCAACATCTCAGGATTAGGTGGAGCCAGTATTATATATGGTCATTTTCTGGTAGAGCTTCAAGGTTCACAACCCCAAACAACTACAATCATTTCACAATGCTATGGTAACTGTGGATCACCACCAATCACAATCATCAATGCTAATGCTACTCACACAGTCAACTTTAATCTATCTTACACTTTATTCTACGAATTCCAATCTAATTTACAGGGTAAAGTGAACAATGTTACAGTTAACCTTGGCAAATCATATTCTAATGGTCAAGAAGTAGGTTTAGGATGGTATCTTGCTAATTGTGGAGCAGGACAATTACCTTTCACATTACAATGTGCAGGAACATTACAACCAGGAGCATCAATATCATCATCTAATCCATCAAAAGGTAAGATCACTATTTTAGGTAGTGATACAGTAGTATCTCCTGGTACATGGATAGGTATTGCAGTAACAGGCCTATTTTCTGGCTTAGACCTAAACCAAACTAATGTATCATGTGGAACAGCAGGAAGTGGAGTATGCAACAATCCACCAGGAATGAGTTTCACAAGAGGAATCATACCTAATATCATATCTGATTCATCAGTATGTTCATCTGTAGCATCACCATGTAATATTTCAGGAATTAGTAACACACTTCTATATGCATGGATCACAGGAAGCATAATAACAGGTTCTATTCCACCACCAACATCTATTGGATGTATCAATTCTGACTTATCATGTTTCATGGTTGCATCAGCATGTGGACTAACACCATCTAACTGTTTTGTAGGTGGTGGAATATTCTTGTTCATCTACTTCATGATATTTGTTATCGGAATCACATTGACAATATCATACATCAATAGAGAATATGAAACACAAGTACATTTTCCACCATCACTATTCTTTCTATTCTTCTTACTTGAATTGTTTATGTTTGGAGCAATAGGCTTGATACCTCAATATGTAGTGATTGTAATCTTCATCTTCACAGGCTTAGGAGTAGCAGGATACTTTGGATCATCATTTGCAGGTAGAGGTAAATCAGAATGAGTAACACTATGATAATGGGCCATATCAATGTCTCGTAAATGATACTCCTGCAACATCATGTAAGTTTCCTACATGGCATCCACCTACACCATCAAATGTTACTGTTGCATTGAATCAAACTCCTTGGTGGCAATGTATTCTATCTGCTCCATGTGTATTTTCATCTGTTGCAGGTTCAGTAGGTGGATCATCAACTGCACAATCAATATGGAATGGTTTCTCTACACTTGGATATGGTATAGGTATATTCATGCAAACAGTATTTGTATTCCTTGTCAAACTTGAAGCAGGTGGATTACTCCTAACTGGTTTAATCAGTTTCCTTAACAATAATTCAGGTGTACCATTTGCTGGTAACTTCTTCTTAGCATTCTCTATTCTACTTGTCATATTTGGAATAGCTCTAATCAAACCAGGTGGACATGGTCAATGATAATTCCAACACTAACTGACTTCTATGTCTATGGTTTTCCTCTATTCTCTGCTTTTCTACTCTACCTTGGCTTTAGAGAGAAAAGAAGATACTTTTACAAGAAAGCAAGAATCCAATTCATAATGGAGAACTACTACACTTGACACAACCTGAAGTAGTACAATCAACTAAGATTGTATCAACTGAAGATGCTCAGAAATTAGGCATACCAACATCTCTTGAAGATATCTTCAACTTTGGTGAAGAAGGTGTAGCAATAGCAACAGTCATTGACAGAATCATAGGTGGAGATCAAAGAGACTACTTCTCAGTCATACAGAGAACCAACTTAACAAAGAGAGAAACGGCAATGGTTCCTAAAGCTATTACTCTCGCCAGATATGGAGTTACTGACATCTTAGGCATCAAAACTAATCCTGGAGAATACGAACTACCATGGCTCAAAGAAGATATTGCATTACATCTTCGAGCATGTACATCAGTTGACTTTCACAGTATAGAGAAAGCAGTTGAAGCATTACAATCATTCAAGATAAAGACTGAAGTATCAAAAGAAACCAAGTTGAGCCAAATATGACAGACTTCACAATAGTAATTGCAGAATTATTCTTTCTTCAAATCATCTTCTTAGTACCTATAATGGTATTCATGCGCTTAGGTGGATGGCCTGAGGGATTCTATCGCATATTCAGAATCAAATACTTTGCATTCTGGCTAATAGATACTGATGGAGCTTTGATACCTCACATACTACATTGGAGACATCTCAAAACACATTCTCCTACATACTTTGACTACAAAGGACACAGATATTATACTGACACTTATAACACAATGAAACGTAACGGTCGCTCTGCATGGATGTACACAACTGCTAATGCATTTCCTATACCAACTATTTCAATGAAAAGACAGTCAGTTGATTCTGAAGCTATTCGTACTGCGTTTAACTCTAAACAACTACAGGACTATCTTCGAGCAAGAGAAGGTAAACAAGAGAAATCTAATCTTGGTCGCTATGCATTGATAGCTATACTTGCAATAGTATTCCTATTTCTAATCTCAATGGTGTTCCATCCATGAGAAAGAATCCTAAGAGAGTTGAAAAGATTAGACGGAGAATTAGTAATTCACAATGACACATAGAGATATAACACGACTACTCAACCAAGATTTGGATGATCTGAAGTTGAGGAATCCATCAGAATATGAAAGAATTGAAAAGAGATTGAGAAGATTAGAAATAGAGGCATCCTTTGATGTCTCTCAATCCCCTATTGGTACTCGATCTATGGAGAGATTAAAATGACTTCAAAGAAAGCTGAAAGATTCATCTCTCGACACATTAGAAAGCATAAGAAAATGGGAATGTCTCAAAAGCAATCAGTTGCAGTAGCATTACATGAAGCAAGAGAGAAAGGTTATAATGTCCCAAGAGGTACTCAATCAATGGAGAATATGAAATGATTAAACCATCAGAACAAAAATACATCATACAAATCATAGATCATCCTGATGGATCAGAAACCATAATATTTAGACATGGTACTCCATTTAGTGTAAAAAGAAGAATCACCGATAGATTTCTGAAAGAAGGTAGATCATCCACTTTGTATAGTGATAACAGATTAGAAGCAGGAGTATTATCAATGGAGAAACTGAAATGATTGAAAAGTTCAAAACTATCTCGAAAGAGAAACAAAAGACAGATACTAAAGGCATATCTCAAATCAATAGTTACAAATGAGAAGTCAGCAAAAATATTCCCATTCTCTATCTTAATCATTGAAATTTTGGATGATATAGATGTTATTTGAACACTGGGGAGATAACAGATCATTCAAGACTGGTGGTAATGCTCTCTTTGCATGGATTGCACATTGTCAAGGTAAAACAGTTTATTGTAACTGTCCACTCTCTCCTTTAACACATCAATACAACTGTATCCTAAACTTTACACATAAACATCTTGATGCATCACAATTCTTTGACAAAGGCATTGAATTGTTTGATTGTTACATTATGACAGATCAAGGAGAAACATCAGGTCTCGATTCTCTCCACATTACTAAGGATGTCAAAGAAGCTACATACTTTGGTGTCCAAGCCACTAAGCGTGATGTCGATTGGCACTTCGATACTGTACGACACAAATCAATTGTTAATCGCTTACGTTTAAATGTCCACTTCTACATCCAATCAATACGTTATCCTCAAGACCCTCGTAAACCTCTCTTAGCAGTCAAACTTAAAATCAAATCCCGTTACTCTGCTATTCCAAAATCATTATGGATACTTCAGCCATGGAGATTATTCCCTCTATTCAACTCTGAAGTGTTGATATCTCCAAGGCCCAAATCCGAGCTTCCTAACATTGATTCAATACACAAACAATTGGTATCAGCATGAGTATCATCTACACAACTGCTATCATTACACTTATCCTAATCTTCATTGCTTACATTCTTAGTCAAGATGATAAAGCTGAATCTCGATCACAACTTATCATCATCTTCATTAAGCGTCTAATCGCTATGTTTACATGGCTTACAATCAACATCTTCATGGTATCAACACAACAATTCTTCATTGAAAACTCAGGTACATTATCCACTTCCACTAAATTTCTTCCTCTTTCTTATATTGTAGCTCTTGGTACTATCTTCGCATCCATTGATTTACTATCTCTTGCACTACTCATTGAATCTCTAAGAGCATTCATTAACTTCAAGAAATGATATCCCAAAACAAACTCAATGGTCTATCATTTGCCATTGTCTTACTAATAGCTTCTATTTCATTAGCACAATCTGGTGGTGGTGGCCCACCATTTGGATGTGCTTTTGATACTGGCACAAAGAAAGGATGCATCCAAGGCACAACCAGTATGACAATAACTACTACATCAACTGGTTCTGTTTTATCAATAATTTCATTTGGTAACACTTTTGCTTCTAACCCAATCATAACAGCCAATCTTGAAAGTCTCTCTGATGATAGAGCCATCACCACAGGCATCATCAATACATTATCATTTCTTGCTCCTGGTTCTGCTGGTAATACATGGACAGCTATGCCTAATGCTCAAACAGAACTATTTGGTACTTCAAATAATGAGGGAGCAGTTGAAGTAACTGGTACTAATGATTGTAATCTAATTGTTAATGTTATATCAGCAGGTACCGCGACCGCGTTCCTCAAAGTCCAATACAATAATCCATCTGATGGCCTATGGTATGATCTTCTTCCTGCTCAAGATGTATCTATTGCATCAACAGGCTTACAAATTAATGGCAATATTAGAGTAGCACAAGGAGCTAAAGTCTTTGGTGGCGTCATTGTTAGAGTAGTCGGCTATGGTGGTAATGGTATTGTATCTCCAACATTTGGAGTTATCGAACTTTTCTGTACAACTGAATCAACATCAATGCCAACACTATATATTGGCCTAATCACAACTACTAACTTCCAAATGATTCTTGATCTTGGTTTTGAAGTATGTGGAGTAGTTGAAACACCATCATGTGCTACAATTGGTGTACCACATACATACACTATAGCCTGGCGAGCTATTCTTTAGAAAAAGACTATAGAGGATTAAAACACTCTACAAATGCCTTGGTACTTGTCCACCACTACCTGCATCACCATCACATAATCCCATGTCTCCACCTATTTGCCAGGCTCTCGCACAACTGATATAGCATCCATCAGCACTTTGACATGAGAATCCATAGTGTACAACTGCATCTACTGTTGTAATTGTGGTTGGTATCATGAATACTGCTCCAATGCATACAACAAGCACAACAAATGATGCAAGTAGTGATCCATCATTTCTTTCTTGTATCAAACTCTTTCACCACCCTTTCTAATGCTTTCTTCATCCTCTCTGTTGTTATGTGATCATCATACACTTTATCATCTCTTGAAATGAAACAGAAGTATCCTAATAATACTCCAATTCCAATCAATGTATAGTATCCCATTATTGCAAAACTGGCCAATAGAAACAATGGTAACAATCCAATCGAGACAATAAGGAGTACGATTTTCACACTTCTTTCTTCTCCATTCTACCTTAAAGCCTTACCGATTATTCCAATAGGAATATAATTCCCCCATTTTGGGCTCATAATGTGTAGGAGGCATCCCCCCCTCGTTAGCAAAAACCAATCAAACATTAGTTTTCATTAGTATTTTACTATGCTGTTACCATCTCCAAATCATCTTCG
>WNGK01012240.1_pt1 | contig 15694 bp, 14 predicted proteins | sample 5400601 | NCBI WGS metagenome assembly WNGK01 (sample SAMN13153376, study PRJNA577476) | soil metagenome | isolation source: 60 cm soil or saprolite under Garry oak tree replicate 1 | place: USA:California | collected 2016-06-15
TGAGAACTCCTGCTTGACGGTCCAAGGACGCGTCCACACGGTCGGGTCTTCGATTGTGACCTCGTAGGCGAGGGTCCTTGGGCCGGTACGGGTCCAGCGCTCGACTAGGTGCAGGTTCTCGCGCGATCCAAGGAAATCGGTTTTCAAACTGAAGTTGGTCACGTCGACTACGAGCGTGTCGCCCTCCCAACGGCCGCGTGAGTCACCGAACCACTGGCGGACGGTGGACGGCAAGTGGGGTCTCCCGTCCATGACGATGTTGCGTTGCCATCCTTGCCCCTGACCCACGTCGTAGAAGATCGAGATGCCGCCCGGCGTCTGCACGATCCGGCGGAAGCTGCCGGTGGCGCCGCCGAACTCAGGCAGTCCGCCGGTCAGGCAGCGCTCCGCCGACGCACTGTCCTCCGGACCATCGTTGCGATTCATGCGCGCGGTGTTGTAGCGAGGAGGAGCTTCGGCGCGGCGCGGCGAGGTCGTTGGATCGTATTTTCCACCCGCGCAGCCCGGCAACATTTTCTTGCACGTATCGGTCGATTGCACCAGGGCGAGACGAAATTCCCTTTCGGCGGCCGCCGTCTTCTGAGCCTCCGGCGTCAGAGGCGGAAACCGGCCATTGGGCGGATCGACAATCTTGGACGTGCGCGCCCCGGTACGCTTTGTGGAAAAGAACGTCGCCGCATTGTAGGCGCCGTTGATGTCGCGCTCGGTCGCGAAGCGGCCAAGTATCTCCGATCGCATTTTGTCCAATTCGGCGCGTTGCGCCTCGGTGAAGAATTCCTGGTTCGCATACTTGGCGGGACGCTGCAGGGGCGTGTCAAATTCGTCGGTCCAAATGCCCTGCAGATCTGGTTCGCCCCAAGGTGTTTGCAGTGCCGCGCCGGATACCGCCGGAGCCTGAGCAGAGGTTCGGGTGACAGACGACGAAATGGCGGCGCTGGCAACGGCGGCGGCAATGGCAGCTGTTATGATCGAGCCTGAGAAGCGGTCGCCCATGACGATCTCCTTTTGCGTAGACTGCCCCTTCGTAAGCTTGGCCGAGTGTATCGCGGTTCGGATCGCGGGGAAAAGATGATTTTGCGCGGCGTACCCGCGCCAATGTCACCTCCTGGCCCAGGCCGCGCGCGGCGCCAATCCCGCGTCTCGGAGAAAAAAAGCGCCTGTGGAGCGCTCGATTGTACGCAAATGGGTGTATACTCTCAGCGGGCCGAAAGGCCAAAGAGTCAATTCCGGCCAAGGGAGAAGACGATGCTAAGCCATGGGAGTCGGATCCTAGCTGCAAGCGCGGCTGCAGTGCTGTTTGTCGGCGTCCACTCGATTCGAGCGGCAGACTTTGCCGGCAGCGTCCAGGGAGTGGTCAAGAGTGCATCCGGGCAAGCGCTTCCCGGAGCGTATGTCAAATTGATCAATCAAGAGAGAGGTCTGACGTTCATGGTCGTCAGCCAAGCGCAAGGCCGTTACACAATGAACAACCTGCCCCCGGGGGATTACACGGTGCAGGGCATTGGGAACGGCTTCCAGAGCAAGCCCACGCCGGTGGCTTTGACGGCCGGCAAGCCAGCGACGGCCGATGTGTCGCTGACGGATAAGCAAGGGGATGTGGTGGCGAATGGATGGGTTCGGAGCCCCGGCCGCGTAGCCGGCAACGAACTGGATGCCGAGTTGCCACCACCGAATCTGCCGGCAGGGGAAGGCAAAGCGATCGTGCAAGCGAAGTGCGGCCAATGCCATTTCCTGCACCGGCTGACACAAATGAGATGGACCCACAAAAACTGGGAGAAAAAGATCGCCTGGATGCGAGAACGCATCCACGAAAGATCCGGAGCCGTAGATTTGACGGATCAGGAAGAAAGGACCGTGGTGGATTATCTGGCGAAGAATTTTTCAAACACCACGCCAAAGGCCGATCCCAATGGCCGCTTGTCGAGAACCCTGCTGCAGGGCGACGCCGCCCGGTATATCGCCGTGGATTTTGAGGGACCAAATCCCGATGCAGCGTTCCACGACATCACGGTCGATCCGCGGGGAGTTGCTTGGGTGAACCAGCTCAACGAATACAAGCTGGGGAAATTCGATCCGCAGACATATGAGTTTACCGATATTCCTCTGCCCCCCGGACCGAGGAAAATCGGCATTCTGGATCACGCGGGTCCGCCGGTGCGAGGCGTCGGGGACTCGATCTGGATGGGCGAGGTTGGCGCCAATCGCCGCTGGTTGCAGTTCGACACCAAGTACCAGGAGTTCACCGTCTATCAGGCGCCCGCCGGTTTTGCGGGCCCCATCACCGGCAACAGCATCCGAGTCGACCCGAATGGGAAGATGGTCTGGTCGACGACCCGCAACCGAATCGTGGGATTGAATATCCAAACCAAGCAGTTCGTCGGGTATGACATTCCTTACTGGGTCGAGACCAAGAAGAACCCGGGCGGTTACGGGATCGATGTCGCGGGGGATGGAAGGGTTTGGTTTGCCGAGCGAGAAGCAAACAAAATGGGCCGGCTGGACGCTGCCACGGGAAAGATCGACGAGTTCCCGACCCCCGGGGAAGACATTCCGCGCAGGATGGGAGCGGATTGGGAGGGCAATCTCTGGGTCGGCTTCCATGAGACCGGGAAGCTCGTGAAGGTTGATCATAAAACCGGCAACATGACCTTCTACCAACCTCCGACCGAGAACAATGGCGCGTATCACGTGGTCGCCGATCCAAAGAAGAAGGTGATTTGGGTGACCCTACAGACGGCGGACAAGATCGCCCGCTTCGATCCCAAGACGGAAACGTGGACGGAGTTCTCGCTGCCGATCGTGGAGTCGGATGCGCGAAGGATTGAAATAGATCCATCGAACCCGAACCGCATTTGGTGGTCGGGTGACACTTCGACCCATTTGGGCTACATCGAGGTGCTCGACCAGTAGGAAAAGCGAACGGGCAGTGGCGGAGGGGAGGCGAGCCCGAGCCGTCCGCCATGCCTTAATCCAGGGGCTGTATGCGCACGATGTAGCCTTGGTAATCCACGTACCGGACGGAAATCGGGTCTGTGGAATTGTCAATCCAGGTTCTCCGGTCGTGCGCATACGGTTCCGGCATTGCGTATTCGATCCACTGATCCGTTCGGGGATTGAGCCGGAGGAATCTGGCGCCTGCAATTCTCCCGCCCACACCTCGCCATTCCTGTCCGGCATCGCTTCATAGAATTCCACGGGGGCAACCGGAGGCCAGTACTCACGAACCTTGCGCTGTCTGGTGTCGAGCTCGACGATGGAACCGCCCCGGCTGCCGAACCAGGCGCTGCCATTGCGATCAAACCCTGCCCTTGCACCAGATGGATTTGACTTAAAGAGCAGTGCGAACTCGTACAAATCTTTGCGTTCGATAAAAACACTCGGCAACCCTCTAAACGAAATCATACCATCCTTAAATGTTTCGAGACGCATGATCTCCTTCCGCATTCCGTATAATGGCAAGGTGAATGGGCGGGTGCTGTCTGTGCTACAGAGGAGACACGCCATGCGATGCATCATTTTTTCCGCCACCGCCTTGATTGTGGTCAGTGCAGTCGCTGCAACTCCAAGCTCTGCGGCGACCAAGAGAGAAGGTACGCAGGTTGCGAATATGTCGGTAATGGACAGCTTCAATGCATGCGTCACGCTCGCGAAAGAGCGGGGCTTTAGATTGGACGGCCTTGAAGGAAGCGCCCCAAATAACTCGGCGAGGTCGTTCGTCATTCGCTGCATGCAAGGGAAGCAGCGCTGATCGGTTGCCGCATCTTCACTAGAGCATGTTCCGGTCGACTTGATTCGGCCAGTGCACACCCATGCGCGTCACCCCCGGGCTTGACCCGGGGGTCCACCGCATAAATGGACTCCCCCTCTATGGAGAGCCTGCCTGCCCCGGCTTCGATTTCGGCCAGCATGACGTACGCGGTCTTGTCCTTTTGCGAAAGGCCGGATAGTCGTGTATGGCCGTTGGATTTAGGACTCCACACAACAAGCAGTTTCCGAATTCAGATCAAGGAACGCGCAGCGGGTGTCATCCAAAGCGGCTGCAGGCCAACTGGCGATGGAAACCGACGGGCGAGCAGAAAGGCTGAGCGCAGACGTACTTTCAGTCCTTCGGGACTCCGCTCGCGACAAAATATTCCCTGGCGCGGTGGCTGCGCTGATCTCGAACACTGATGAGATATATATTCCATTCGGGTTTGAGACGTACGATCCAGCTGCTTCCCCCATTACGGAGGAGTCCATTTTCGATGTCGCCTCGTTGACCAAAGTCGTAGCAACGGCTACCGCCGTCATGCAATTAGTGGAACGAAAGCAACTCTCGTTGCACGACTTGGCTTGCAATTTTTTTCCGCAGCTGAGGCAGGGACCTAAGGACCGAATAACTATCTTTCAATTGCTCGCACATACGGCCGGCTTTCCCGGCGGGGAACCGCTTTCCCGACAACACAAATCGCGTGACGAAATATTGGAAGCAATTTGTTCAATGAACCTTTTGTACCCACCAGGCACTGGCCGCATTTATGATGATCTGGGGTACATTCTCTTGGGCCTTATTGTGGAATCCATAACAGGTGTCGCGCTGGACAAATACTGTGAGAACGAAATCTTCGGACCGCTAAAGATGAGCGAGACAATGTTCGTTCCTCACAAGACCCTTTTAGGACGCATTGTTCCAACGGAGATCGATGCGGATCGGGGTGGATTGTTGCGCGGTATTGTTCATGATGAACGCGCATACCTGATGGGAGGTGTAGCTGGCCACGCGGGGATTTTCACTACGGCTCGTGATCTCGGCAGGTTTTCCAGATTGATGATGGGGCATGATAAGAGTGCTGGGGCAGGAATATTGTCCAGCGCGAGCGTACAGCTTATGTGGTCCCGCCAATGGCAGGACAGCGAAGGAGAATATGGATTGGGCTGGGATCGACTGCGGCCTGGCTACATGAATGGAATCGATGATTGCGATGCCGTCGGGCACACTGGTTTTACAGGCGTTTCCCTGGTGATAAGCCCGCGACGGGATTTGGCTATTATCTTGTTGTCAAATCGTGTTCACCCTGTGAGGTCTGACCGAAGTCTAATCAATTTAGCCAGGCGTAGACTTGTGGAAGCCGTGATGCGACATTGGTAGTTGGACGGGCGCGTTGCCGGATGTCAAAACGACCAGCTTTCTGAGCGATCGGCATCATGTCCTGCAAAAGAATCTGACAAATTCGGCTGCGCCTATTGGAAATTGTGCCCCGACATGGTGGTGTGCGCCGAACTATACTTCGGCGTGCCGTTCACCTGCCAAGGAGGGATCATGCGAGCCCTTGTCTGCGCCATTGTTGCGGCGATCGGCCTGGCCGCGCATCCGGCGTTCGCGCAGACCGACCGCACCGCGGCAACGTTCTGGAAAACCGTGCAGGCCACCTGCGACGCCACCGCTGCGAAGCCTTCAAGCGAGCTCGGCCAGCGCATCGCCCAGACGGCGATCGACGAGTTCACCCGCTTCGGAGGGCATCAGATCGATTCCAACGGCCGGTTGTTCCGCTTCGGCCTGACTGAGGCGGAGCACGAGGAGGACGACGGTGGCGACCGGCCGGTGAGCCTCGGCCATCTCGGCTGGTGGCAGGTGATGAAATACTGGCGGGCGTTGTACGGCGACGACGCCGCGAACAAGCTCGAGGTGCGCGGCTATCGCGACGCCTCGACCTTGACGCAGGAGACGCAGGCCGCGGCGCTATTGCGGACCACGGCTTTCCGGCTCCTGCGCGAAGCCGAAGGTGTGTCCGATCCGGCGGAACGCGAAATCCTGCGCGAGACGGCCTCGCGGGCGGCAATCATCGATACGCCGTGGTCGGCGGCCTTTGTCAGTTACGTGATACGGCAGTCGGGCGTCGCGGCCGACGCGTTCCGATTCGCCAACGCTCATCGCGTCTATATCTATGACGCTTTCGAGACAAGCGCGGCCGAGCTGGCCAACGAGGCCAGCGACCGGCTCTATCGTGCGTGTCCGGCCGCCACCAGACCCCGTGCGGGCGATCTGATCTGCCAGCAGCGTGAGCCCGCGCTCGCCGACGCCAGCGACGGGGCGGTGCGCGAGCGCATCCGGGCGGAACTCGCCGGCAGCACCGGCGCGCGCTCAGTCCAGCGCACCCATTGCGAGGTGGTCGCGCATGTCGATACGCGGGCGCGCAAGATTTACACCATCGGCGGCAACGTCCATCAGGCTGTCACCGCAAGGAAGCTGAACCTGCGCCGCGACCTGAAGTTCCCGGTTGTGCAAGAGGGCCATTGCGGCGGCCCAGGCCATTGGACCTTGCCTCAGCCCTCGGCCCATCCACCGCGCGCACCGATCCTCGCTCCCAAATGCTCGCTCAACGACCGGAAATGGTTCGTGCTGCTGCAGTTGAGGTGAGCCGCGGTCCTTTTGCCGGCGATGTTTTTTTGCCATGATTCAGGCAGAGCGTTCGCAATAATGGCAGTCGAGGGATACAAAGGGGCTCAAACTTGTCTCCAGGACCGCGGTTTGCCGCTATGACAGTTTTGCTGCCGATTGCAGGTGCATTTCTCGTTTTCATTCTCTCGGCAATGGACGCACGGGCCGAAGGTTCGCCTGGCATCTGCGAAGACGCGGCCAAGCTCGCGATCCTGCCCTCGCCGATCGCGCCGTGGAAGGGCGCGCGCTTGCGCATCGTCTTCGCCGCGGAGATGCCGATCGAGGGCGAGCTTTCGCTGATCGCGCCCGATGGACGCGTTGCGGCGCAATCGCGCGAGCGGCGCGGTGGGCCGCCGTATTTCTGGCTCGCCGAGGTCGCGTCGCCGGCTGCGGGGACGTGGCGCGCGACGCTCGCGGTAGACCGCGCGCCGGCCGGGTGCAGCACGATCACCCGCGAAATAGCCGTAAGCGCCGCCCGACCGCCGCGGCCGAGTGCAATGCCGGGGAGCGTCTGGCCCTTGCGCAACACATGGAATCGCGGGACGGAAAACCTGTTCTCGGCATGGATCGAGAAGCTTTTCGACGACCCTCTGGACGCGGCGCCATCGTGGCCGGCGCTGCATGACGTGCTGCGCGACCCATCGCGCAATTTCCTGTTCAACCATTTGGATCTCGACGAAGACGCGATGAAGATGATCCGTCGCCCCGACTGCGCCGACCTCCCCTACTTCTTGCGCGGGTATTTCGCGTTCAAGATGGGGCTGCCATTCGGATATTCGAAGTGCACGCGCGGCGGCGGCGGCAAGCCGCCGCGGTGCCCCGAGTGGTGGAACATCCAGAATGAGGAACCTCCTCCTCCCGTGCCCGGCGCCATGTCGGAGGTGTTTCGCCAGCCAAGAGCCCCTCCACCGAGCGCATCCGCGGCGAGGCCGCCGGAACCTCCGGCGAAGCCGCGGGGACTCGCGGCGTCGTTCGGCGTTTATATGCAGACCGTTGCCGGCGGCGTCCATTCCGGATCCGGGCGGACGGGGGCGAGCGACAACAACACCGATTATTATCCCGTGTTGCTCAAGCAGGAGACGCTGCGCCCAGGGACCGTCTACGCCGATCCTTACGGGCACATTCTGATGGTCGTGCGGCGCGTGCCGCAGTCCGATGGCGCAGCGGGCGTCATTCTCGCGGTCGATGGGCAGCCCGACGGGACGGTAGCGCGGAAGCGATTTTGGCGCGGCAATTTCCTGTTCGCGCAGGATTCCGCGCTCGGGAGCCCCGGGTTCAAGCGCTTCCGGCCGATCATGCGCGACAGGAACGGCGCCTTGCGGCGGCTAACCAACGATGAGATCGCGAAAAATCCGCAGTACGGCGATTATTCGCTCGATCAGTCGCGATTAGGGATCGAAGAATTTTACGATCGAATGGATGACGTAATGTCGCCATCGCCGCTCGACCCTCTGCGTGCGATGAAGGAAGCGATCACGGCGCTCGAAGAGCAAGTCAAGACGCGCGTGACGTCGGTCGAAAACGGGCGAAAGTTCCAGAACAGCGGACACGGCGAGGCGAACATGCCGGACGGCGCGGCGATCTTCGAGACGACCGGCCCGTGGGAGGATTTCTCGACGCCGTCGCGGGATTTGCGTCTGTTGATCGCGATTGATGTGGTCCTCGGGTTCCCGGATCGCGTCGCGCGGCGGCCCGAGCGGTACGCGATGCCGAAGGAGAAGAGCGTCCCAAGCGTGAAGGCCGAGTTGGAGAGCATGCTCGTGTCGGAGCTTACGGCGCGCAAGTTTTCGTATCCGCGCAGCGATGGTTCCTCGTGGACGCTTGCACTAAGAGACGTGGCCGAGCGTGTGGTGGCTCTCGAAATGGCGTACAACCCGAACGACTGCGTCGAGCTACGGTGGGGCGCGCCGGCCAAGAGCGAAGAGGCGTCGACGTGTAAGCGGTATGCGCCGTCGGGGCAGCGCGCGAAGATGACGAAGTACCGCATGTGGTTCCACGAGCGCAGTCGGCCGCCGCGCGTTTAGCGGCCAGCGCGGCCCGTGCGAGCCTGCGCAGGCCGGCGTCGAGGGCCGCTCCGGCGGAGTAGGGCAGGGGGCGGCGCCGGGCTACGCCTCTTGATTCGCCCGTTTCGGGGGCGAAGCGCAGCAGCTTCAGCGCCGCGGGAAGCGCCTAACATTGTCCTGCCGTTGCCCATTTTTGCGGCACTGGAAGCGCGTTTTCCTCCCTTCCGAGCGCCTCGGTAAGCATGAATCTGTAAGGTACAACAATGCCTTGGATGTCGGCTCATGGATTGGCATACGTTATGCTCCATTTCTGCAGGGACGGGCGGCCCGCCACCCCTGTTTGGGTCGCTGACGCCGCATGAGCGCAAGCTGGTGATCAGCCATGGCCGGCGGCGCGTCCTCAATCGCGGCCAGACGCTGTTCAATCAGGGCACGGTGAACGAAGGCATTTACCTCATCGAATCCGGTCGCATCCGCGTGTTCTATGAGGCGCCGTCGGGACGCGAGATCACGCTGGCCTACTGGCACGCGGGCAATTTCGTCGGCGGTCCCGAAATCTTCGGCACCGGCTTGCATCTATGGTCCGGCGTTGCGACCAGCAACTGCAGCGTCGTGCAGTTTCCGGGCAAGACCTTGCGGTCGCTGGTGCAACAGGTGCCGTCGCTCGCGATCGGTCTCATCGAAGGATTGGCATTCAAGGGCAAATGCTATTCCGCGCTCGCGCAAATGCTCGGCACGCGCTCGATCACGGAGCGACTGGCGCACCTTCTTCTTCATCTGGTCGACGCCTATGGCATCAAGGACGACAAGGGCATCCTGATCGGTGCGGCATTCACCCACGCGGACCTCGCCCATATGGTCGGCGCGACCCGACAATGGGTGACGATCAGCCTGAAGCGGCTGCAGGAGCGCGGCGTCATCCTCTGCCGGAAATCGCAGATCGTCGTTCGCCAGCCCGACGTGCTGGACGACATCCGGGGTGGCCGTGAATGAGATTTTTTTGCTCACCGTGCACGCTTTTGCGGCGGTGATCGCTCAAGGACTGCGCAGCCCCTTTTTTTGGGCAACTAATCGACCGAGAGCGCCAGTCTCGGTTTGCGGTGCAACCAAGGCGGTCCAAGGATGGCGCAAACGAGGAGACGTTCGAGCCGAATCCGCAGGAGAGAGCAATCTCGGCCATCGCTATCAGCAAGGAGCTTTCAATGATCGCCAAACGAATCGTTCTCGGGGCGGCGGTGCTTCTGTTTGCCACGTCCTTTGCCGTCGCGGAGACCATCGAAGTGTCGATCGGGCACCAAAGCATGTGCACCGATACCTACACCGGCGGCATCGTGATCAAGGAACTCAAGCTGCTCGAAAAGCACCTGCCGCGCGACGGCAAATATGCCGGCGTCACCTACAACATCACCTGGAGCGATTACGCATCGGGCGGGCCCATCACCAATCAGATGCTTGCCGGCAAGCTCAATTTCGGCGTGATGGGCGATTATCCGCTGATCGTGAATGGCTCCAAGTTCCAGGAGACCAAGAGCCTGCGCACCGTCTACGTGTCGGGTACCGGCTATAACCTCAAAGGCGCCGGCAACGCGATCGTCGTTCCGGTCAGCTCGAGCTTCTACAAGCTGGAAGACCTCAAGGGAAAGGCGATCTCGACGCCGGTCGGAAGCGCGTCATGGGGAATGCTGGTCAAGGCGTTGCAGGACAAGAAGATGCCGCTCGCAAGCATCGACCTCAAGAATCAGACGCCCCCGGTCGGCGCCAGCAACATCGCGACCAACAAGATCGACGCCCACTCGGACTTCTGCCCGTGGTCGGAAATCATGGAATATCGCGGCACCGGCCGGAAGATCTACGACGGCAGCGAGACCGGCGTTCCCTATCTTCACGGCGCCGTCGTGCGCCAGGACTTCGCCGAGAAATATCCGGAGGTCGTCGTCGCGTTCATCAAGGCGATCTACGATGCCGGCAAGTGGATCGAGGAAGATCCGATGCGGGCCACGGAGCTGATGGAGAAGTGGACCGGCGTCGAGAAGGAGGTGCTCTACATCTACTTCTCGAAGGGCGGCCATCTGACGCTCGATCCGACGATCAAGAAGGCGTGGGTCGATGCGCTCAAGCTCGATCATGGCGTCCTTGTCACCGACAAGCTCGCCTCGGCCTTGGACTTCGACAATTGGATCACCGAGGCTTACGTCCGGCGCGCATACGCCGAGATGAAACTCGACTACGAGGCCGAGAAGGCAAAGGTCGTCGACACGCTCGTCACGAACGCGGGCCGACCGAGCGAAATCTGGCACGCGCGCGACGGCATGCTCTCCTATCCGACGATGAAGGAGTTCCTCAAGGCGGTCGGGGAGTTCCGGGCGACCGGCGCCAAGCTCAACTCGACCTATGTCTACGACCAGGCAACGGGGCTTAAGCTCTTCGGCAAGACGGCGTTCTTCGTCCACAAGCCCGACGGCGACTTCGCGACTTTCCTGCGCAAGGGCGAGGCCGAGGAGTTCGCCGCAAAAGCCAGCGGCAAGGTCATCTCGTTCGAGGAGGCCGTCGCAAGCTCGGCGTCATGACAGACCGAAAGGCAAGGCGCCCTCTCGCGCGGAGGCGCAGGCACGCATGGTCCCGCAGGCGACAGTGAAAGTAGCGGTCGTGGACGAAAGCGCCGACAACGCGCCAACCGCGCCGGCGGCGACCGCTACAGCTGAAAAGCTGTCGCGGCCCGATGCGGGCGAGGCGCGATCGGAATGGATGGCGGGCCTCTCGGTGTCGGCCGCCCGCTGGGCGGTGCGGCTGTCGGCGCTGTTGGCCGGGCTCGCTTGCTGGCACTATGCGAGCTCCAGCGGTCTCACCTTGTACGTTCGGTTCGAGCTCGTCCCCGGCCCGCTCAAGGTCGGGCAAGCGCTGATCAACCATCTGCAGCACGCTGCGTTCTACCTGCACGTCGGCGCCAGCCTGCGGCGCATCGCCATCGCCTATTCGCTGGCGGCCGGCATCGGGATCACGCTCGGTCTGCTGATGGGACGCTCGCGGCTCATCCGCGACCTCATCTTTCCCTACGTCGAGATTCTGCGTCCGATCCCGGGGGTGGCGTGGATTCCGCTGGCCATCCTGCTCTGGCCGACCGAGGAGGGCTCGATCATCTACATCACCTTCCTCGGCGCGTTGTTCCCGATCGTTCTGAACACCGTTCATGGCGTGGAGCAGACGCCCGAAGTTCTCGTTCGCGCGGCGCAGTCGCTCGGTGCCTCGCGCATGTGCATCTTCCGCCACGTCGTTCTGCCGGGGGCGCTACCGAGCATCTGCGCAGGTCTCGCGATCGGCATGGGCGTGTCCTGGTTCTCGCTGCTGGCGGGCGAAATCATCAGCGGGCAATATGGCATCGGCTATTTCACCTGGAATGCCTATTCCATCATCAACCCCCCAGACATCATCGTCGGCATGCTGACCATTGGACTGTTGGGCGCGTCGTCCACGGCCCTGGTTCAGCTGCTTACACGCCCAGCGCTGGCTTGGCAGCGGAAGGCCAGATGACCGGCGCGCTCGCATGCCTCCGGCGTGAAGTGCTCGCGCGCTCCTGGCTGTGGCTGAGCGTCGTGGCCGCATTTTTCGTGGGCTTCCACGGGCTGCAGCTCGCGGCGCTGATGGTGCGCTTCGAGGATTGGCCAAACTATGTGACGGTTCATGACTGGCCCGCCAATGTCGCGCGCATCGTTCGATCGACGCCGGCGATCAGCGACATGATTCCGATCATTCTCGACGAATGGCTCGTCGAAGTCGGCTCGATGAACTATTCGTTCGGGCGCGGCATCGCCGAATGGAGCTTCGTGCTGATCCCAGGCAAGGCCGCGGTCGTGCTCGGGATCGGGGTGCTCGTCGCCACCAACCTCGTGCTGCTGCTCGCTGCCTGGAAGACCTGCGGGGTCTCTGCCCGGCTCGGTTCATCGGCTGCGACCGGCGCCGGGGCGCTCGTCGCCGGCGCGGCGTCGACCACCATCACCTGGGTCGTATGTTGCGCGGCGCCCACATGGGTCGTTGGTCTCTCCGTGATGGGCGTCGGGGTCACGACCGCGCTCGCGTTGCAGCCATTTGGTGGTTGGCTATCGTTGCTCGGACTGTCGGCGCTCGTCGCGAGTGCGATCCTCATTCTTCGGCAGTTGTCAGGACGCAGATCCCGGGACGCGTCCATCCTGGCGATGCTGATGCCCATTGCACGGATGCCGTCATGATTCTGGCGCTCGCGAGATCATCACCCGTCGATGTGGCGAGCCGAGCTCGAGCCCGGACCGCGCTCGATCAGGGGTGTGTCGAGATTTGGGACGTGTCGGTAAAGTTTCGCGGCGGCGGCAGGACCGTTCACGCGCTCGAAAACACGTCCGTCGATATCGGTCCCGGCTCCTTCGTGTGCCTGCTCGGTCCCTCGGGCTGCGGCAAATCCACATTGCTCAACACGGTCGCCGGCTATGTTCGCCCGACCACCGGCTGGGTCCGGGTTGACGGAGATCAAATTGTCCAGCCCGGTCCCGATCGTGGCATGGTGTTCCAGCAATACTCGTTGTTCCCGTGGAAGACGGTCCGGGACAACGTCGCATTCGGCCCCTATGCGAAGGGGGTTGGCCGCACCCGCTCGCGCGCCGTTGCCGACGAGCTGCTCGACATGGTCGGCCTCGCCCGCTTCGCCGATCGCTATCCGGCCGAGCTCTCGGCGCGCTCGCGAACAAGCCCACCGTCCTCTTGATGGACGAGCCCTTCGGCTCGCTCGATGCGCAAACGCGCGTGATGATGCAGGAGAACCTGCTGCGGCTGTGGGGCGAGTTCAAGACCACGGTGATGTTCGTCACCCATGACGTGGACGAGGCGATCTTCCTCGCGGATCGCGTGCTGATCATGAGCGCGGCCCCCGGCCGCATCATCGAGGACATGCCGGTGCCGCTGCCGCGTCCGCGCAGCCTCGATGTCTCGACCGACCCGGCCTTTGTTGCGCTGAAGCGACATTGCCTGCAGGTGATCCGCACCGAGAGCCTGAAGGCGTTCGAGGATCAGAACCATTGATGCTTACGCGGCGGCAGCTTCCGGTGGTTGCCACAGTCGCGGCTGCTGTTGCATGGGCAACCATGGCAGTAGCGCGTGTGGACGGCGTCATCCTCGATCGTCCGGCGTTGGTGCAGGCCTTTACCCTCGACGATCACAACGGCAAGCCGTTCACAGCGGACTCGCTCAAGGCTCACTGGTCGCTCATCCTCGCCGGGTTCACCAATTGTCCGGACGTGTGTCCGTTCACGCTTGCCAATTTGGAGCAGGTCGTTGCCGAGCTCGGACTGCGCGTCCGGCCTGACAATCTGCCGGCGGTGATCTTCCTGGCCGTCGATCCCGACCGCGATCGACCAAACCTGAAGGACTATGTCGTTCAGTTCCATCCTGACTTCGTCGGGGTCACCGGCACGGTCGATCAGATCGATCGCGCATTGAAAGGCATCGACGCGGTCGCGGTCCGCGCCAAGCCCGATGCGCGCGGCAACTATCAGGTGACGCACAGCGCGGCGGTGGCGGTGATCGATCCGCAAGGACGCCTCGCCGCCAAGATCAGTCCTCCGTTTGATCCTGCGCCGACCGCGCAATTTCTCGCCGATCTGTTTCGTAAGCATGGCAATGCGCGCGCGCCGGAGAGCGGACGATGACCGGACGCCGCTTGGACCCGCTCCGATGCTCGGTGATCGGCAGCATGCTGGTTGGAGTTGCGCTTTGCGCCGCGTCGGCGTTGGCGGGACCATCCGTGACTGCCGAGGGCGCCTGGGTTCCGTGGGCTCCTGCCGTGCTGAAGGTCCATGTCGCTTACATGACGATCGTCAATCGGACCACGACCGACAGGCACATCGTCGGCGCCGATAGTCCCGACTACGAGCGGATCGAGCTTCATCGGTCGGCCATCAAGGACGGCGTGAGTACCATGCAGGCGGTCGAACAGGTGACGGTGCCGGCGAATGGACGCGTCGAATTCGCGCCGACCGGCTTGCACCTCATGCTGGTCGGCCCGAGGCGGCCGCAAACCGTAGATGGCCACGTCCAGATCGTCCTGCAGCTGAGCGACGGAGAGCAGGTCGACGTCTCTGCCGTCGTCCGGCGCCGTGACGACGCAAGCCACGGCGCTCACAGCCATCATTGAGGGGCGCTCGATGACCAGACTGATTCCGGATCGTGCGGCTTGGCGGGCTTGCGTGGCGTTGATCGCCGCCGGGTCGGCGGTCTCTTTGGCGCAGGCCGATATCATCGTCACCGAGGGCGTGCAGCCATGGCACCTCTGCGCGACCTGCCACAGCCTCGACGGCATCAGCGCAATGGCCCGCTTCCCGAAGCTCGCCGGGCAGCGGGCGGCCTATATCGTGAAGCAGGTCCGGGACTTTCGTGACGGCCGCCGCAGCAACGATGGCGGTCAAATGCAAGCCAGCGCGGCTGATATCGACGACGACGACCTGGCGAAGACGGCGGCCTATTTTGCGAGCCTTCCGCCGCCTCCTCCGGATGGGTCGCTGGGGACGGACGGGGAAGAATGGCGTCGAGGCGCCACGCTCTATCAGGACGGTGACGCGGCTTCCGGCATCGCGAAATGCAGTTCCTGTCACGACGGCGCGGAGAGGAAACGGCCGGACGCGCCGCTGCTCAATGCCCAGCACGCAGCCTATCTGGCCAAGCAGCTGCGCGATTGGCGGTCGGGCGAACGGGAGAACGACCTCAGCCAAACGATGCCGGCGATTGCGGCAAAACTGTCCGACCGGGACATTTCCGCGCTTGCCACGTTTCTTGCCTCCCAACCTCGGCTTCGCTCGAACGGCGAGGCGGTGCAATGAATTGCTTTTCGTAATCCGAAGTCCGGCCTAATCAAATCGAGACAGCCGGAGAGTTGCCATGACCTACGTCGTCAGTCGTATGTTGGACCAAATCAAAGGCGCTTTGCCGCTTCCAGGCCGCGCCTTATTGCGATGGTTCAAGGGATCGCTCCTGAAAACGATGTTCGATAATTACCGTCCCGAGCAACACTATATGCGAGGTTCCGGGCCGAAAAGTCGCCCAGTGGATTCCAAGCCATCAATGGATTCCGAGCGAGATGCGGGCTCCAAGCAAGCATGAGTGTCAAGCCAACGTTGCCGATACACTTCCGCCACGACGCCGATCCTCATCAAAACTGCCATCAACTGGGAGTCATCAATGCCTTCTGAAAGACCAAACATCCTCTTCTTCCATGTCGATAATCTGGGCATGGGCGAGCTAGGCTGCTACGGCG
>WNGK01004095.1_pt1 | contig 15691 bp, 14 predicted proteins | sample 5400601 | NCBI WGS metagenome assembly WNGK01 (sample SAMN13153376, study PRJNA577476) | soil metagenome | isolation source: 60 cm soil or saprolite under Garry oak tree replicate 1 | place: USA:California | collected 2016-06-15
AGCCGGGAATCGACCATGCCGAGCTGGTCCCGGCGGGCGTCCGCATCTGGGCGCAATCGTCACAGCATTTCATGGTCGCGCTGGCGCCCGCCGACGTCGAAGCGCGCGTGGGCGCCAAGCTGGCCTCGCTGCCCGCCGCCGAGCGGGCGCATTGGGAAGCGGTGGTGACGCGCTCCGGATTCCCAAGCGACACGCTGCGCTTTCCCGCCGTCTCGCTCGACAGCGCCGGCCAGCCGATTCCGGTGATGAGCACGGATCCAGCGATGTGGCTGCTGCTCGAGCGGCAGGACGACACTCGGGAGAGTGAGCTGCTGCGGCCGTTTCTGTTGCCGTACCCGGTGGGGCTCTTCATCGATGGTCTGGGATTGGCCGTAGCCAACGACGCCTACGCCGCTCCCGCCGTCTGGGAGATGTTCGAGGGCGATCGCTACCACTCGCCGCGCGTCGTCTGGGGTCGAGAAGTAAGCGTCCTGCTCGCCGCGCTGGCGCAGGGAGGGCGCAATCGCCCGGGCGCGATCGATTCGGTACGGAGCGCGGTGGCGCGCTCCGGCCTGCAGTACGCCGAGCTGTGGAGCTACAAGTTTGAAGGAGGGGTCTTGCGGCCAGTTCGCTACGGCTCGAGCTCCGACGTGCAGTTGTGGTCGCTGACCGAAATCGCGGTTCAATATCTCCTCCACTCCTCAAGGTCCACTCCATGAGCAATCTGCATGCCTTCGACCTGGTGTTCATCGTCGGCTACTTCCTGATCCTGGCCGGCATCGGCTACTGGGCGGCGCGGCGCGAGAAGCAGGTGAGCTCCGATTACTTCCTCGCGGCCCGCGATGTGGGCTGGTTCGCAGTCGGCGCGAGCTTGTTCGCCTCGAACATCGGCAGCGAACACCTGGTCGGTCTGGCGGGGTCGGGCTCGACCACCGGACTCGCGGTGGGCCACTTCGAGTGGCTCGCCTGCCTGATCCTGCTGCTGCTCGGTTGGCTCTTCGTGCCCTACTACCTGAAGAGCGGCGTCTACACGATGCCCGAATTCCTCGAAAAACGGTACAACTCGGCGGCGCGGACCTACTTCACCTGGGTGTCCGTGATCGGCTACGTCCTCACGAAAATCAGTGTGACGCTCTACGCGGGTGGCGTGGTGATTCGCGCGGTCACGGGGTGGGATTTCTTCACAGCGGCCGTCGTGCTCATCGTCGTCACTGGGCTCTATACGATCTTCGGCGGCCTGCGTGCCGTGGTCTACACTGAGGTGTTGCAGGCGATCGTCCTGATCCTCGGCTCGGCGACGCTCATGATCATCGGATTGCAGCACGTGGGCGGGATTGCGGCGCTGAAAGCGAAAGTGCCGGTCGGATTCTTCTCGATGTGGAAGCCCGCCAGCGATCCGAATTTTCCGTGGACCGGAATCATCTTCGGCGCTCCGATATTGGGAATCTGGTACTGGTGTACCGATCAGCACATCGTGCAACGCGTGTTGGCCGCCAAAAACATTCCGCAAGCGCGCACCGGAACGATCTTCGCCGGCTACCTGAAGATTTTGCCCGTTTTCATCTTCGTCTTACCCGGTGTCGTCGCCGCGGCGTTGTTCTCAGACATCAAGGGTGATTCGGCCTATCCCTCGCTGGTGACGCGGCTGCTGCCTGACGGGCTCAAAGGCCTCGTGCTCGCCGGGATGCTGGCGGCGCTCATGAGCTCGCTCGCGTCGGCCTTCAACGCGTGCTCGACCCTGTTGACGTGGGACGTCTACAAGAAAATGCGTCCGGCCGCGAGCGAGCAGCAGCTCGTGAAGGTGGGCCGCATTTCTGCCGGGATCATGGTGGTGCTGGGCTTGGCATGGATTCCGTTCATGAAGTACATCTCGTCGCAGGTCTACATCTACCTGCAGAGCGTTCAGGCCTACATCGCGCCGCCCATCGCCGCCTGTTTCCTGCTGGGCATCTTCTTCAAGCGCTTGAACGGGAAGGGGGCGATGGCATCGCTGGTCACCGGTCTCGTGCTCGGCGTGCTGCGCCTGGTCCTCGAGTTCGCGAATGGGACCGATAAGGCGGGGTTGGCCGCTGGCTCACTCTGGGAGTGGATCGCGGAGTTCAACTTCCTCCACTACGCGGTGCTGCTGTTCGTGATTTGCACGGCCGTCCTCTTCGTGGTGAGCATGGCCACGCCGGCGCCCGGTGTCGAGAAGACCGCTGGCCTCACGTACGAGAAGCGTGACGTCGGAGGGCCGGGTATGGCGATGAAAGAGGTCGAGAAGTCGAAACAGCGCACGATCGAGATCGCGCTCTCCGTTCTCCTCGTGGCGATCATCGGCGTGCTCTGGATCGTGTTTGCCTGATGACTGCGTACGCCGTGCGCCGTACGCTGTGCGCCGGACTGCTCGGGCTGGCTGCCTGCGGGCCGTCCGGCCGTCCGACCGTCCGACCGTCATACGACCCCGCGCACGACATCGGTGCGCTCTTCTCGGACGTCCAGCTTTCGGGAATCTTCCCCGATTCCAAAGAGTTCGTCGACGCGCATCCCAAATCAGAGCCTCGCGTCATCGAGGTGCGCTACGATTCGGCGCGGCGCACACCCGGATTCGTGCTCCGCGCGTTCGTCGCGCAGAATTTCGTGTTGCCGCAGCCGGCAGGTGATGGGTACCACACCGTCGCATCGCAGAGCATGGTCGCGCATCTCAACGCGCTGTGGCCGGTGCTGACGCGCTCCGCCGACAGCGCGGACACCCACTCGTCCCTCATCCCTCTCCCGAGTCCCTACATCGTTCCCGGCGGGCGCTTCCGCGAGGTCTACTACTGGGACTCCTACTTCACGATGCTCGGGCTGGTGCAGAGCGGGCGCACCGACCTCGTGAAGAGCATGTTGGACAACTTCGCGCATCTCATCCTGACGATCGGGCACATTCCGAACGGCAATCGCACCTACTACCGGAGCCGCAGCCAGCCGCCCTACTTCGCGGCAATGGTGGGACTGTACGCGCGCGCCACGGACACGGCGCAGGCCCTCCGGTACCTCGACGCGATGGAGAAGGAGTACGCGTTCTGGATGGATGGCGCGGACACGCTGGCGCCGGGACACGCGTTCCGCCGAGTGGTGCGACTGTCGGACAGCGTCGTACTGAACCGGTACTGGGACGACTCTGACGAGCCGCGGCCCGAATCCTACCGGCCCGACGTCGAGCTCGGTCAGACGCTCCCCGAGTCGCTCCGCGCCAAGTTCTATCGCAACGTGCGTGCGACGGCGGAGAGTGGCTGGGACTTTTCGAGCCGCTGGATGCGCAATCCCAAAGACCTGCGCACGCTCGAGACCACGGACCTGATCCCGGTCGATCTCAACAGCCTGCTGTACAACAGCGAGCGCACCATCGCGGCCTTCGCCTTCGTCCGCAACGGCAGGGGGGACGACACACTCTTCCGGCGGTTCAAACAGCGGGCCGATACGCGCCGGCGGGCGATTCTTGCGATGTACGACCCCAAGGCAGGCTTCTTCTTCGATCGGCGCTGGCGCACCGGGGCGCTCGTCACGGATCGTCCGTCGCTCGCCGCAGCCGAGCCGCTCTACTTCGGCATCGCGACCGATGACCAGGGGAGAAGGGTTGCCGCGCGCCTGGAGCGCGATTTCCTGAAACCGGGCGGCTTCGTGACGACGAACTTCGCGTCGGGGCAGCAGTGGGACGGCCCCAACGGCTGGCCGCCACTCGTGTGGCTGACGATCGAAGGGGTACGCCGCTATGGCCGGGGCGATTTGGCCGATCAGGCGGCAAGCCGCTGGCTCCGGCTCATCAATCGGACCTACCAGGCAACTGGGCGAATGATGGAGAAGTACGATGTGGTCAACACGACTCGCAAAGCAGGTGGCGGTGAGTATCCCACGCAGGATGGATTTGGATGGACCAACGGGGTCGCGCTCGCGTTGTGTGCCCAAAAGGCGGGGACATGCAAAAACTAGTTAGAAGGCTTGGTCCCATCTTTGAGAAAGCCGAATCGCCGAGCTGATCAGTCCCACCATGCTGTAGGTCTGCACAAAATTCCCCCACTGCTCCCTTGTCTTTGGGTCGATGTGCTCGGCGAGGAGCCCGAACCGGTTGCGGCACGCCAGGATGTCCTCGAACATGCGGCGCGCTTCATCGCGTTCGCCGATCGCGGCGAGGGCGTTGATGTACCAGAACGTGCACACCAGAAACGCGTTCGCCGGCGTGCCGAAATCGTCGGGGGTGGTGTAGCGGAACACGAAATCGCCTCGCTTCAACTGTTTCCCGATGGCGCGCACCGTCGCCACGAAGCGCGGGTCGTCGTCCGCGACGAAGAACAGCTCGTTCAGCTGCAAAAGGCTGGCATCCAGCGTATCCCCGTCGAACGTGGCGACGAACGTGCCCAGCTTCTCGTTCCACGCGCGGCGCGAAATCTCCTCGTGCAGCTCGCGGGCGCGCTGGCACCAGTAGCTGGCGCGGTCCTCGAGGCCGAGCTGTTTCGCGATGCGGCCCAACCGCTCGCACCCCACCCAGCACATCACGGCGGAGAACGTGTGCACCCGCGTGCTGCCTCGCAGCTCCCACAACCCCGCATCCGGCTGATCGAAGGACCGGAATGCGTGCTCCCCCAGCGGCTCGAGGCGGCGGAACAGCGACTCATCGCCTTGCCGGACCAGCCGCCGGTCGTAGAACACGTGCGTGGCGGCGAGAATGGATGAACCGTACACGTCGTGCTGCGACTGCTCCGCAGCCTGGTTCCCAACCCGCACGGGCCCGATGCCGCGGTAACCCGGCAGCGACTCCACCACGCGCTCCGGCGGCAGCCGGTGACCGGTGACGGTGTACACCGGATCGAGCCGCCCCCCCCCCTCGGCGCCCTCGGCGACGACGTTGCGGATGAAGCCGAGGTACCGCTCCATCGTCTGCGTCGCGCCCAGGCGATTCAAGGCATTCACGACGAAGTACGCGTCCCGCAGCCAGCAGAAGCGGTAGTCCCAGTTGCGGCTGCTGTCCGCGGCTTCGGGGATCGACGTCGTGACGGCGGCAATGATTGCGCCGGTGTCCTCGAAGACATTGAGCTTCAGTGTGATCGCGGCGCGGATCACGGCGTCCTGCCATTCGAACGGAATGGCGAGCGAGCGCACCCAATCGCGCCAATACGCCGTGGTCTCGGTGAGGAAGCGCGCGCCCACGTCGGCGACCCGGTCCTGGAGCGTTTCGTCCGGGCCGAGCACGAACGTGATGGCGTCGTCGACGAACAACGGGTTTTCTTCGAGAATCGCGGTGATGGGTGCGTCGCTCGTCAGCCGCAGCACCAGCGCGTTCCCGACGTAACGGATGTGATTGCTGCCGGAGGTCGTGGCGGCGAGCGGCTGGCCGTAGCTCTGCGCCGGCCGCGCGCGCACGCGAATGCGCGGGTGCCCCGCGGTGCGCTGCACGCGCCGCACCAGCATCATCGGACAGAAGATCCGGCCGTGGTGCTCGAAGCGCGGCGCGAAATCGCTGATCTCGATGGTCCCGCCGGCGGAGTCCGTCATGCGGGTGACGACGACCGGGGTGTTGTGCAGGTAGTACTGCTCGATCTTGACCCGGTCGAGCAGCTCGATGGTAAAGAAGCCGATGTCGGCGCGCTGTCCGTTTCCCGTCCGCGGCTTGAGGAGCGAACAGAACATGGGATCGCCGTCGAACCGCGGGAAACAGGCCCAGGTGATCTCGCCGGCGGGATCGACGAGGGCGCCGATCGTCCCGTTGCCGATGAGCGCTAGATCGAGCGTAGCCACTGCCGCACCGCCTCTACGTCGGGGAGCCGCCAGCGGGCCGCCGTCGCCCCCGCGCCGACCTTGATCGAGTGTCCGCCGAGCTGGTTGACTACGTGGAAACCGTATTCGTCGGTATCGTCGTCACCGACGAACACCGGCGCCCGGCCCGCAAACGGAGGCTCCTCCAGGAACTCGCGGACGGCGAGTCCCTTGTCCTTCCCCGCGGGCTTCATTTCGACGACGCTCTTGCCGAGCTGCAGGCTGTATTGGCCGGCGAGCTGCGGGAGGACTTCCTGCATCGTGCGCTGCGCGAAGTCCGCCAGCTCCGGCACGCGCCGGTAATGCAGTGCCAGCGAGACGCCTTTGTCCTCGAGCAGCAGTCCCGGCTTGTCGGCGATGGCAGCGGTGAGCCGCTGGCGCGCCTGCTCGACGCGTTCGGTCGGCGCCGCGTGCCGGCTGTAGACCCCGGCGGCATTGCGGCGCTCGACGCCATGCTGGCCCGCCACGGGGATCTGCACGGCGGGAAACAGGCGATCGACCTCGGCGATGGTCCGGCCGCTCATCAGGGCGACCGCGCCGCTCGCGCATTGGTAGAGCCGCTCGAGGAGCCGCCGCACTTCGTCGCTCACCTGAACGGAGCTTGGTGTGTCGGCGAAGTCGATCAGCGTGCCGTCGATGTCGAAGAAATACGCCCAGTCGGACCGCGGGAGGGGCGGGAGGGGCGGGAGAGGCGCCGCGCTCATCGCAGCCCAATTCGCTTGAGCGCCGATCCCTGGCGTTGTCCCGCCGGCATCGCGACGATGTCCGGCAGCCGTCCGCGGCGGCGCATCGCGGCGGCGTCCATCAGCATGCGTCCGGCCCAGCGGAACACATTGAAGTCCTGAATCAGGCCGCGCATCAGTCGCATGCGCGTCCGTTGCTCGGCGCTCGGCATCGTGAGCGCGAGCTGCAGCGCCGCGGCGCACTGATCGGTGTCATAGGGATTCACGATGAGCGCTTCGGGCAGCTCGCGTGCCGCGCCGGTGAAGAGGCTGAGTATGAGCACGCCGCGCTCGTCGTCGCGGGCGGACACGAATTCCTTCGCGACGAGATTCATGCCGTCGTGCAACGACGTGACCATGCACAGGTCGGCGCCGCGGTAATACTCGAAGATGTCGTTCGGTTGGTGGTGCTCGATCTTCAGGATGATCGGCGGATGGATGGCCTCGGGAAACCGCTGATTGATGCGCGTCGCGAGGTCGCGGACGCGCGCCTCGTACGTCCGGTATTCCTCTATATGAATGCGTGTCGGCGCGGCGATCTGGATGAAGGAGAACTTGCCGATCCACTGCGGCTCGACCTCGAGCAGCCGCTCGACCGCCCGCAGCCGTTCCTCGATGCCCTTCGTGTAGTCCATGCGCTCCACGCCGATCCCCACGGCGTGCTCGGGCGGGAGATTGTGCCGCTGGCGGATCTCCGTGCGGCACTGTTCGACGGGGACGGCGAGCAGCTCGGCGGCGGGGGGCCATTCCACGGAAATCGGGTAGCGCCGCACCGAGGTCGGCTTGCCGCGATACGTGACGGCGAACTCCTCGCGGTCGACGCGCGCCTCGAGTAGGCGGTCCACCGTGTCCACAAAGTTGTTGACGTGAAATTGCGTGTGGAATCCGAGGATCGCGCTGCCGAGGAGTCCATCGAGTAGCTCTTCGCGCCACGGGCAGATCGCGAAGGCTTCGGGGTTAGGCCACGGAATGTGCCAGAAGGAGATGATCGTGGCCGCGGGGAGGATCTCCTTGATCATCTGCGGCAGCAACGCGAAGTGGTAATCCTGGACCAGTACGATCGGGTCCTGGGACGTCGCCTCTTCGACGACGGTGTCGGCAAATTTGGCGTTCACCGAATTGTACTGTTCCCAATCGCGCCGGCGGAACTCCGGCCGCACGTGCGCGATGTGGCAGAGCGGCCACAGCCCCTCATTCGCGAAGCCGTAGTAGTAGCCGGCCTCTTCTTCCTCCGTGAGCCATACCCGGCGGAGCTGGTAGGCGGCCGCGTCGGGGGGCGGCGGCACGACAACGCGGTCGCGGGCGTCGACCACGTCGCGATCGGCCGTGCCGCTGCCGTGCGCGATCCACGTGCCCGAGCAGGCGCGCATGATCGGTTCGAGCGCGCTGACGACCCCGCTCGCCGGCCGCCACACCTCGATCGCGGGCCCCCCCCCGCGCCGCATATGGATGTACGGCTCGCGGTTGGACACCACGATCACCTCCTGGCCGCGCAGCTCGCGACGCAGGATTTGGCGCAGCGTCGCGGGCGACCAGGCGAGCTGCTCCCCATCGCGCGAGCGGTGATCGGCCTCCAGGTCCTCGATCAGCGCCCGCAGGTCTTTCACGATCGGCCGCAGCTCGGGGGGCGGCCCGGCGAACCCGCGCCCGCCCGCCCGACCCAGTACCACCAGCAGGCCCTCGCCACGCAGCAACGCGCGGAGTCCCTGCACCCAGCCGCGCCAGGAGAGCTGCGCGATCACGACGGTGATGAGCGCGACGGTGAGGCCGAGCCCGACAAAGAAGAGGAAGAGGTAGTCGCGTGTCTCGCGGCTGCGGCGTGCGATGAAACTCATGTCGTGCACCAGCACGAGCTTCCCGCCGCTCACCAGCGGGCGCACCGATATGAACACGGGACCGCTCGTGGTCTGCAGGAGATCGCCCGACGGCTGAGTGAAGCGATCCAGGTCGGAGCAGCGCACCGCCGCCGGCAATGTCGGGGTCGCGACCGGATCGCCGGTCTCCGCGGCGCAAAACGCGACCGCGAACAGGCGCTCGTCCTGCGTCAGGCGCGTGAAGAACTCCTGGATGCGGCTGCGGTCGCCGGTCCGAACCAGGTTATGGAGCGGATCGTCGACCGTGGTCGCAATCAGGTTGGCGCGCACCTCGAGGTCGCGGCTGAACCAGCGGAGCATGAGCTTGTCCACCAGTGGGAGCGCCGCGTAGGCGAAGATGGCGAGCGCGATCAGCAGCGGGATGACGAATCTCAGCGACAGTCGCATGGGTTTCTACATACCCAGGTATCGCAACGAGTTCCGCGATTGGTGGCGCGGAACCGTTCCATTTCGAATATTGGACTAGGCTCTACCTACCTGGGGGACCAATGGGTTACAGCTCACGCAGTAGTGCGATCGTCCTGGTGTTGTTAGCGCTCGGTGCCTCGGTGGCATCGGCACAACATCCCCAGACCCGCAAAGGATTCTGGATCGGTTTCGGATTGGGTTATGGGAGCTACGGCATCTCGTGCAGCACCTGCAGCGGACTCGGTCGCGAGAGTTCGTTCACGGGCCACGTCAGATTAGGCGGCACCGTGAGTCCCCATCTCCTCCTGGGTGCCGAATCAATCGCGTGGACGAAGAGTGATCAGGGCGTCACAATCACGGCTGGGAACGTCTCGCTTGCCGCTGACTACTATCCGCAGCCTGCGGGCGGTCTGTTCCTGAGCGCCGGCGTCGGGTTCTCGCGCGTCGAGGCCAGCGGCGGGGGGAGCAGCAGCGGCAACACGGGCCCCGGATTCACGCTCGGCGGGGGCTATGACGTGCGGGTCAGTGCGAACACCTCCGTCACGCCGGTGGCGAACTTTGTCTGGGGGCACCCGGACAGCGGCTTCAGTCACAACTTCTTCCAGTTCGGCGTAGGTGTCACGTTCCATTGAGCCCAGCAAGAGCGGGGACATGCAACAACTAGGTGTACAGACGCACCGCGGTTTGTAGGCTCCCGTCAACGGGACAACCACGGCGGGGTGGTCCCGTTGACCGTTGACTCAAGCCCGCGGTGCGTCTCAAGACTAGTTTTTGCATGTCCCCGTTTATCTCAACCCTTCAGCGAGTGCCATTCCTCCCAGCACCGCGCCCAAACATCCAATAATCGTTGCGCCCATGTAGAGGGCCGCACGCGGGTACTGCCCCTGCACGAGCAACGCGAGTGATTCGTAACTGAAGGTGCTCATCGTCGTGAGCCCGCCGCAGAATCCGATCGTCAATGCGGATCTGACCGCGGGTGCGATGGACCCCGATCGCGTCGCGTAGTGGACAACAAAGCCGAGGATCAGGGATCCGACAAAAGTGACTAGGTAGCGGACGGGGAATGTAGGGGCGCAGCATGCTGCGCCCCTACTTGTTCGCCGACCGTCCCTTACCGTCCCTTACCGTCGTATCTTTGTGCAATGGCGCACATCCGCATCGCCCTGTCCCAGTTCCGGCCCAACAAGGGCGAATACGCCGAGAATGTCGCGCGGATCGGCGCCGTCGTGACGCAAGCCGCGCAGCTCGATCCCAGGCCCGCGCTCGTCGTCTTTCCCGAGACGGCCACGTCGGGCTATTTCGTCGAGGGCGGCGTGAAGGAGCTCGCGGTCACCGCGGGAACGCTCGCCCGCGACCTGGCCGCCGCGTACCACGGTGCCGCGATCGACGTCGTCGTCGGATTCTACGAGCGCTTCCAGAATCACATCTACAATTCCGCGCTGTACGTCACGCTCGACAGGAAGAAGGCCGACGTGCGACACGTACATCGCAAGGTGTTCCTCCCGACCTACGGCGTGTTCGACGAGGAACGCTTCGTAGATCGGGGGCAGGATGGCGTCCGGTCCTTTGAGACGGGGTGGGGAGGCCGCGCTGCGATCCTGATTTGCGAGGATGCCTGGCATTCGCTGGCCGCGACGGTAGCGGCGCTCGCGGGGGCGCAACTGATCATCGTGCCAAGTGCGTCACCGGCGCGCGGGTTGGACGAGGAACAGGCCTGCGAGGGAGAGACGGCGCTGCCTGAGTCGGTGGTGCGGTGGGAACGGATCGTCCGCGGCATCGCCGAGGAGCACGGCGTCTTTGTGGCGCTTGCGAATCTCGTGGGGTTCGAGGGTGGCAAGGGATTCCCCGGTGCGTCGGCCGTCATCGACCCAACCGGGAGAGTCATCGCGCGCGGCCCGCTATTCGAAGAGGCGCTCCTCACGGCGGACGTCGATCTCGATTCGCTGACGACGGCGCGGTCCGATTCGCCGCTGCTGGCGGATCTGCAAAGTGCATTGCCAGTCTTGACGAAGAGTCTGTCCGGTCAGAAACAGAACGAAAAGGTCGGATTCGATCCTGCCACGAACGGTGTCCCCACGCCTGCTCACGCCGTTCCACGCAGTTCGACGCCTGTGTCAGGGGTTGAGTTGTCAGCCCGCGATCCGCTCACGATCGATCCTGAGCTGACGCGCAAGTGGTTAGTCAGTTTTCTCAAAGACGAAGTCGTCCGCCGGCGCGGCTTCAAGAAGGGTCTCGTCGGACTGTCGGGCGGCGTGGATTCCTCGCTCACCGCATTTCTCGCCGCCGAGGCGCTGGGCCGGGAGAACGTGATCGGCGTACGCATGCCGTACCGCACCTCGAGTCCCGAGAGTCTCGCGCACGCGCAGCTCGTCATCGACAAGCTCGGGATTCCGTCGCTGACGATCGATATCACCGACGCCGTCGCGGGCTACCTGAAACAGGTCGGCGATCTCGATCCGCACCGGCTCGGCAACGTCATGGCGCGCGAGCGCATGATCGTCCTGTTCGACCTCTCCGCCAAACACAAAGCGCTGCCGCTGGGCACGAGCAACAAGTCGGAACGGCTGCTGGGCTATTTCACCTGGCATGGCGACGATGCCCCGCCGGTGAATCCGCTGGGCGATCTCTTCAAGACGCAGGTGTGGGCGCTGGCCAGGCACGTGGGCGTCCCGGATGCGATCGTCGCCAAGCCTGCAACCGCCGACCTGATCAAGGGTCAAACAGATGAAGGGGACCTCGGCGTGTCGTATGTGCACGCCGACCGGATTCTCTATCATCTGATCAGGGGCGAGGAGCCGATCGGCTTTCCGAAGGAAGAGGTCGAGATCGTGCGGAAGCGGCTCGACTCGACGCACTGGAAACGCCGGCTCCCGACGGTCGCCGTGGTCTCGCAAACCGCGATTGGCGAATTCTATCTGAGACCGGTCGACTACTGATGCCACCGCCGGGCCGTCATCCGCGCGAATCGGAAGCAGTGCTCACGGAATTGATGATGCCGCACCACGCGAACATCATGGGCAACGTATTCGGCGGGCACATCCTCGCGCTCGTAGACCGCGTTGCTGCGGTCGCGGCGATCCGCCACGCGCACCGGGAGTGCGTCACGGTCTCGGTGGACAAGGTGGACTTCCGCGAGCCGATTCACGTCGGCGAGCTGGTGACGGCAAAGGCGCGCGTGAACTTCGCCGGTCGTACGTCCATGGAAGTCGGCGTCAAGGTGCTCGCCGAGAACGTGCTGACGGGAGACGCCCGTCACACGAATTCGTGCTACGTGACCTACGTCGCACTGGACGAGAACGGCCGGCCGACGGAAGTCGCGCCGATCGTGCCCGAAACGGCGGATGAGAAGCGCCGCTACGAGCGTGCCTCCAAGCGTCGCGCGAACCGGGTAATGGAACGCCGCTACGATCAGGGCCGGGGTGAGTAAAGTCGTACTGGTCTTGTCGGGTGGCGGAGCCAAGGCTCTCGCTCACGCGGGCGCCTTCCGGGCCCTCGAGCAAGCGAACCTCCTTCCCAGCCAGGTCTTCGCGACGTCGATGGGCGCGGTCGTCGGCGCCGCACTGTGCGCGGGGATGCCGTTCGATCAGGTGCGCCGCCGGGCCATGGGCATCCGCCGCAAGGATGTCGCGCCGTTCGATCCGCTGGTGCTCGTGCTGGGCCTGTTCGCCCGCAGTCTCTTTCCGGCTTCCGCGCTCCGCCGCGCCATCGCCAGCATCGTTCCCAAGACGCGCTTCGAGAACCTGAAAACCCCCCTCACCGTTACCGCTACCGATCTCGACAGCGGCGAGCTGCTGTTGCTGGGCGGACCGGAGCGCCGCCGCCGGGACATCGAGCTGGGCGATGCGCTATACGCCTCGTGCGCGCTCCCGCTCTATTTTCCGCCGCTTGAGGCCGACGGCCGGCGCCTGGGTGACGGCGGCCTCAGGGCCGTCTTGCCGCTCGAGCCGGCGCGTCAACTCGTGAAGGACGCCGACCTGTTCGTCGCCGTCGATGTCGGTCCCGGCTTTGACGAGCGCGGCGGTCCGGCGACGAACGGCGATCAGCCGCAGTCTCCCGATGCTCCGATCCCCGCGCGCCTCCCGCGCGTCGTGCGAACGCACGGCGAAGCGATGCGGATCATGATGGCGGAGCAGACGGAGCGCGTGCTCGCGGATTGGCCGAAAGACGGACCCCGACTCGTGTATGTGCGGGCCGTCGCCGAGCGGGAGGCAACGTTCGCCGTTGAGAGAATTCAAGAGTACGTCGAGCTGGGTTACCAGGCCACGAAAAAGGCCTTAGGATAAGCGCTATGCGAGCATCGGAAGTAATGATCGGTGATCCAGTCGTTGCCGCGGCGGGGGCGACGTCGTCAGAAATCGCCGCGCTCATGCGGCTCAAGAACATCTCGGTCGTTCCGGTGGTCGACAATCCGAAGGATCGACACTACATGGGCACGATCTCTGATCGTGACATAGTCGCCCGGTGTGTCGGTGCAGGCCACGATCCGACCGATTGTTCAGCAGCTGATCACGCGCGCACCGACACTCCCGTTGTGAAGCCCGATACCGAATTGAAAGGCTTCAAAGTCGCGAAGCAGATAGACCCGGCCGATCATCACGTACGCTCGACCATCGTAGTATTGAACGGCGATAGGAAAGTGGTGGGGTTCATCCCGCATCCCGAAGAAATCCAGGGAATTGTGGTGGGGTAGGTGGCGCACAAATTCTTCACTCTGGCCGAGGCCAATCGCACGCTCCCGTTGGTGCGGCGCGTGGTGCAGGACATCATGGCGGCCTATCCGCATTGGAAGGATCTCGTGGACCGCTACGGGCTCATCGCATCCCAGGCGCGTCCCGAGTGGGGCGAGTCCCAGGAGCAACTGAACCTCAAGACCGAGATCGATACCGTGGCCGTGAAGATCAACGGGTACCTTGGCGAGCTCGAGCAGATCGGTTGCGAGTTCAAGGGGTTCGACAAGGGACTCGTTGACTTCCACGGCCGGCTGGATGAGCGCGAGATTCTGTGGTGCTGGAAGCTCGGCGAGGACCGCATCACGCACTGGCACGAGCTGGAGGCGGGATTCGATGGCCGGCAACCCCTGCCGGAAGTCCTGAGCCGCAGATGAGGGGCTTCTGGCTGTTCGTCCACGTCATGGGGTTCACGGCCTGGCTCGGCGGCGGGCTCGCGGTCATGCTCAGCGGCATTACGGCCAAGTACTTCCCCCCGGAGCAGCGGTTGGCGGTGTACCGCGTCATGAGCGTCGTGTCGCGGAACCTGATCGGCCCTGGCGCGGTCCTCGTGGTAGTGAGCGGCTTTGTGCTGTCGGTCCCCTACTTCAAGAGCGCGACCGCGCCATCCTGGCTCCTGGCCATGCAGGGATTGGGTCTCCTTGGCGCCATCGTGGCCATCGGGATCGTGACTCCTACCGCCGCTCGGCTCGGCAGGCTGGAGCTCGACCCCAGGGGAGAACTGCCTGAAGGCTTCAGTGGTTTGCGCAAACGACAGGCCATTTTTGCGACCGTTGCAGGCGTTTTTGCCCTGCTCGCCCTGCTCTCAGGGACCATCTTTAGATAGGAAATGCGTCTCGTGGTATCTGACCCCGCCGTTTCGAGCTGTGACCATGACCCCCATTTGCGGGTCGTTGTCGGAGTGCGAGGATTGGTTCTGTTCGACTTCGGCGGGACGCTGGACGCGGACGGCTCTCGTTGGAGCGTTCGATTTCACGCCGCGTACCGCGCGGTGGGTGGCAAACAGTCGTTCGCCGCTTTTGATCGGGCATTTCGGGAGTCGGACCGAGCGCTCGAGCGGCTCGCCGGCATAGAGAGGCTGGGATTCCGCGCGATGGTTGACGCTCAAACCGCGTTGCTGTTACCCCGGCTCTCGGATGGCGCCGCGCTGCCGGGGCGAGCCATCGCCGACCAGTTCCACTCTACGACCTGCGCGGTCGTGCGGCGCAACGAAGAGCTGCTCGCGCGGCTGCACCAATCCTATCACCTCGGCGTCGTTTCTAATTTCACCGGCAATCTCGAGCTGTGTCTCGAGGAGCTTGGCGTGATGAAGTATTTCTCGGTGGTCGCGGATTCGGGACGCGTCGGGATCACCAAACCCGATCTGCGACTGTTCCAGCATGCACTGAGTCATCCCGGCTTGACCGCGAACCCCGCCTGGATGGTGGGCGACAACTTCGAATCGGATATCCGTCCCGCCGCCGCGCTCGGCCTGTCCACCGCCTGGCTCGCCGCGGCGAGCGAGAAGTCGCGCGAGTCGGGAATCCCGACCGTGCGCCTGTCCACGCTCTCCGACCTCGCCGGAGTGCTCGAATCGTGATGCAGGGACTGATCCTCGCGGGTGGACGCGGCTCACGGCTGGCCGCCGACGGCGTCGAGGCCCCCAAGGCCCTCGTGGAGGTCGGCGGGCGCCCGCAGATCGTCAACCTGATCGACACGTTCGCCGAGCTCGGCTGCGCGTCGATCACCTGCATGGTCCGCGAGGGGATCACGGTCGATGTGCCCAAGCCGACCGTGGTGCGGACGTGCCGCACGCCGTCGTCCCTGCACACCCTGGTCGCGGGCCTCGCGATCGTCCCGCCCGGACCCGTGTTCTGTGCGATGGTCGATACCGTGATGCCGGCGGCGGACTGGCGTCGCGTGTATCGCGGCGTGACTGACCGTCTCGCGACCAGGTCGATTGCCGTGCTCGCGGTCACGCCATTCGTGGATGACGAATTGCCGCTCTATGTCACGCGCAATACCGAGGGGCTCGCGACGAGCATCCTGGACACGCCGCCCCCCCCTCCGGGTCCGCTGCTCGTCACGGGCGGCGTCTACGGTCTGAGCCCCGAGGCTCGGCGGCTCGCCACGGTTGCCGTCGCATCGCTCCATCGCATGCGCGCGTTTCTGCGGCTGCTGGTCGAGCTGCGCGTCCCCGTCGCAACGGTCGAAGTGCCGCGCATCA
>WNGK01008399.1_pt1 | contig 15690 bp, 18 predicted proteins | sample 5400601 | NCBI WGS metagenome assembly WNGK01 (sample SAMN13153376, study PRJNA577476) | soil metagenome | isolation source: 60 cm soil or saprolite under Garry oak tree replicate 1 | place: USA:California | collected 2016-06-15
GCAGCACCGCCATCTCCCGCATCGCCTCGTCTGCACGAATGCTCGAGGCGACACCGCGACCATCACGGCGGTGATCAAGACCCAGGGCAGTGACACGAAGCTGATCGGCCAGATGCAGCCGTACTCTGAGGCCAAGGGTCTGTCTCGGTTGGATCTCGCCGGCAAACAAATACCCCCACTGGTCACCCAGATTGCCGACGGAGAGAATGGCGGGGTGATGATGAACGAATTCCCGGCCAAGTACTTCGAGGTGATGCGCGAGTGTTCCGGCTCTCTGACACCGATCATGAACGTCAGCGAATACCTGGAGCGGCTCGAGTCTGTGGGGGTCCATGCAAACGACCTCCCGGTGATCCAGCCTCTGTTTCAATCACGGATCTGGGAGCGCATGGTCCCAGGCGACGGACCAGATCGACTGGCTGAGGTGATCAAGCAGTTGCGGGCTGAGGACGGGCGCTTCCACATGGAAGGGGGCAGTTGGACCAACACCATCTCCTGGGTCCAGGGCTACGACACGGTGCTCGTGCCCATGGAGAGGGCCAGTTCCCTGTTTCACGAGCGGATCACCGCCTCGGGCATTCGCCGGGACGATCCCCGCTACCGCAAGGCGCTGTTCCACCTGCTGACCGCGGAGACCAGTTGCTACCGCTACTGGGGTGCGGGCATGTGGACGGACTACGGCAGCGAGCTCTGCCGGCGTGTCAGTGAGATCGTGACCGACGACCAGTAGCCAGCAGAGGGTCCCCACGTGACGCGCCAACGTGTCCTTTGCCCTGGTTCTCACCGTGGACCAGCCCTGTTGTAATGGCTACGTAGTTCATCCGTTCAAAAAACAGGCCCGACCGAGACGGAGAAAGATCTTCATCCCCTGCTTGCAAACACAGGCAGGTCGGTGTAGCATCAGACGTCGTCAACAGCATCCTCATGCTTGAACAACGATAGTTTCATGGAATGGAGAAGCTTCTTTTATGGCTGGTGTATTTACCTCTCTCCAGCGCCTCCTTGATGGCTGCTTGGATGCGCTCACCTCTCGTTTGACTCGATGGACCAAACCACTCGGGACCTCCCTGCCGATGGCAACCCTCACCGATCTAGTACATGGAGGCTGAGAAACATCCATGATAGAATAGGAGGAAAAAACAAAGGGGAAGAAAGCAACCATGCCCAAGCGAGCTACAGCAGTCATCCTGAGCGAGAAAGAGCAGGAAGGATTGCTTCAGATCACCAAGCGCCATCGCAGTGAGCAGCAAGTGGTGCTGCGAGCACGTATCGTCTTAGCAGCGGCCCACGGGTCTTCCAATGTAGAGATTGCCCGCGAACTGAACATCAATGTGGATACCGTGCGTCTGTGGCGGGATCGCTGGGTGGGGCTGCAAGGGATCGACCTGGAGACGTTAAGCCTGCTCGAACGGCTGCAAGATGCTCCGCGTCCGGGGATAAAGCCGAAGTTTAGTAGCGAGCAACGTTGTCAGATGGCGGCACTGGCGTGTGAGGCTCCCGCCCAAGCGGGACGGCCCATCAGTCAATGGACCGGGCGGGAGATCGCTGATGAATTGAAAGCGCGAGGCATTGTGGAGCAGATTTCGCCTCGGCATGCCGCACGCCTGCTCAAAAAGGGGGCCTTCAACCGCACCGCTTCCGCTACTGGTTAACTGAGGTACCCGATGAGCGCCGAGACGAAAAGATCGTCCAGGGCTGTGAGGTGTATGCCCAGGCGAAAGAGCGAGCCAAGGACGGCGAGCGCAGCATTAGCATGGACGAACTGACCGGCGTGCAAGCCATCGAGCGCAAGCATCCCGACCTGCCGATGCAACCCGGTCATGTGCCGCGACGCGAATTCGAGTACATCCGGCATGGCACGCTGTCCTGGTTCCTCAATTTTGATGTCGTCAGCGGGCACGTCATCGAACCCTCCTGGGGACCGACTCGCACCGAAGAGGATGCTCTGGCGCATCTGCAACGTCTGATTGCCAGCGATCCTACGGCGACCAAGTGGCACGTGATCCTGGATAATTTGAATATCCATCAGTCTGAATCCCTGGTGCGCTGGGTGGCTGGGCGGGAAGGGATCGCAGCAGAGACACTGGGCATCAAGGGCAAAAGCGGCATCCTGCACTCGATGGAAAGCCGCGCGGCCTTTTTGCACGACCCCACCCACCAGGTGGTGTTGTACTACACGCCCAAGCACGCATCCTGGATGAACCAGGTCGAAATCTGGCTCAGTATCTTAGTGCGCAAGCTCCTCAAGCGCGGCAATTTCCTCTCGCTGAACGACTTGCGTGACCAAATCTTGGCGTTCATCGCCTATTACAATCGCACGATGGCCAAACCCATCAAGTGGACCTACACGGGGCTGGTTTAATCGTGGAGCCTTTTCTGCCTCTGTGTACTAGGCAGAAACAAGTCCGAGCTCATCAGCGAAAATGCGCTCTTGCGCCAGCAACTGATCATCCTCAAGCGGCAGGTGAAACGGCCGGCATGCACGAAAACCGATCGCCTGCTCCTCGTCCTGTTGGCCAGGCTGGTTCGCGCCTGGCAGCAAGCCCACATCACTCGTTCAACCCGACACAGTGCTCGGCTTCCATCGGGAGCTCTTCCGCATGTACTGGAAACACAGGTCAAAGGCTCCAACTCACAAGCCGAAGGTCGCTCCAGAAACCATGGCGTTGATCAGAGAAATGGCGACGAACAATCGGCTTTGGGGTGCTGAGCGTCTTCGTGGAGAACTGTTGAAACTGGGCCTACGCATCTGTAAGCGAACCATTCAGAAGGACATGAGGACCGTTCGCACCCAGCAGCCACGAGGTCAGAAGTGGAGCACATTTAACACCCTCGCTCAAAACACGACGAGTGATCCATGTCGCAGTCCCACGATCCCCTTCCGATGCCTGGGTGGCGCACCACCTGCGAGAAGCCACCCCGTATGGACAAGCCCCGAAGGACCTGATCTGTGATAACGAGAGCAAGTTCGGGCCTTGTTTTGCTCGTGTAGCGAAAACGAGCACCATCAAGATCCTCAAAACGCCGGTTCATGCGAAACGAGCCAACGCCATCTGCGAACGCTTTTTGAGGAGTGTTGGGCAAGAATGCCTGGACCACCTGTTGATCCTGCATGAGAGGCAACACAAGCCGCGTGCTCAATGCCTATGTGGCCTCCTTCAACCGGGCACGGCCGCATCAAGGGATTGGACAACAGATTCCAGAACAGCGCCGATCGGATCCTTCCGCTCAGGATGCAGACAACAAGGTGATCGCTCTTCCGGTCATGGGTGGGCTGCACCATGCTTATCAATGGGCTGCCTGAAGGGGGACCACGTGTGCGAGCGTCCAACCGGTGGACGAGCTCCATCCAGCTGGGAGCGTCATGCCTGAAGAAGTCTGTGGCAGGCCTCTCATGCAGCCTTTGCATGCCTTCCCTGATGGTTTGCTGTCCATTCACCGGAGTTTTTTCTTGGGAACGAGAACGATTCCCCTCCTCGATCGATGGCTGAGTCCCTCCTGACAACGAGAAAGAGGCGGACAAAGAAAGCCCAAGCTGCCTTTTTCTCGAACGGATGTCCCAAGTAGCCATTACAGGGAGAAGGAGTCTGAGTTAGGAAGCGCGATGTCCGTGGCGGACAGGGAAGCGGATGAAAATGTGGCATACTGGGCTGGGGAGCCAGCGAGACGAGATCGTGGCATTTTGGTGCATTAAGCCCGATTATGAAGCTGATCCTGGTGCGTTCCCGTAAGGATGACTGTGAGCACGCAGGCGAAACTGGTGTTTCCCTCGCACCTCTGGCGAACTGCGAAGACAAGGAACAAACGGGATGCAAGTACTGTATCCGCGCTGTTGTGGCTTGGACATTCACAAAAAGACGGTCGTGGCCTGTGTGTTGCTGACTGAGCCGGATGGCACGACCCGTCGATTTGTGCGCACCTTTGGAACCATGACGGGAGATCTGTTGGCGTTGGGTGACTGGCTAAGTCTCCACGAGGTAGTGCATGTCGCTATGGAAAGTACAGGCGTGCTCTGGCGCCCCGTCTTCAACGTGCTGGAGGAAGGGCGCACCCTCCTGCTGGTCAATGCGGAGCCACATCAAAGCCGTCCCAGGCCGAAAAACGGACGTAAAGGACAGCGAGTGGCTAGCAGACCTCCTGCGCCACGGGCTGTTGCGTCCAAGCTTTCTTCCTCCACCATCGATCCGGGTCCTGCGAGATCTGACGCGATATCGTAAGAAGCTTGTCGAGCTGCGCACTGAAGGCAGATCAATCGCGTCCACAAGGTGCTGGAAACAGCTACCATGAAACTGGGAGCGGTAGCCAGGAATGTGGTCGGAGTCAGTGGGCGACGTATGCTCGAGGCCATCAAGCAAGGGGAGTCTGACGCGCAGGTCCTGGCCGAGCTGGCTAAAGGACGCTTGCGCGAAAAGCTGGCCGCGTTGCGTCTGGCGCTGGATGGACGAGTACAAGCGCACCACCAACTACTCCTTGGCGAACTGCTCGACCACCTCGACTACCTGGATCGCCCGATCCAGCGGGTGGAGGTCAATATTGCCGCTCTCGTTGCCAAGGAGGAAAAAGCGGTGGAACTCCTCCTCACCAGGCCCTCGACTGGACCGGTCACTGCTGCGGCCATCATCGCTGAGATCGGTACGGATATGAGCCGCTTCCCGAGTGCTGCTCATCTCGCTTCGTGGGCCGGGGTCTGCCCTGGCAACAAACGGAGTGCGGGCAAACAGCGAAGTTCGGCGAGCACCAAAGGCAACAAACAGCGGAAGCACGATCCTGTGCGAAATCGCGGCCACGATTGCTCGCACGCCAGACACGTATCTGCATGCGCTCTATCAGCGCATCGCGCGTCGGCGGGGCAAGCCGCGTGCCATGATGGCGGTCGCCCACAGCTTGTTGGTGAGCATCTCCTACATGTTGCGCGATCAGAAACCCTCTGAGGAGTTGGGATCGGACTACTTTGACCAGCTGCAAGCACAACACTTAGAGCGCCACTATGTGCGACGATTGCAGGCCTTAGGCTTTCAGGTGACACTCACCTCAGCGTCTTAACCGGCATCTGGCGCTGTCCCGTTCAACTCTCCCAACCAGGAGGTTCGGGAGCAAATTTTTTGCTGTCGTTTTTACGGGACCTCATGGATCTGCCCTCGTAAATAGTATACTCTCTATTGGCATAGGCTCTTAGCCAGGAACAAGCGAGCGTGGGAGAGATGATACAACGTATGGCCTCTCTGCATGTGGCATAATAGACGCAGCTGGTTTATCTTGTCGCTTGCAGAGTGCCTTCCGGGAAAGGAGCTTCTCGCTTGAAAGTATCGTTCTGGTTTGTCGTCATAGCCTCTCTGTTTGTCACGTGTCTGATTACCGCCAATATCATCGCCGTGAAGCTCATCCTCCTGTTTGGGTTCCTGGTCCCAGCCGGTATCATCGTGTTCCCGCTGAGCTACCTGTTTGGGGATGTGCTGACCGAAGTCTATGGGTATGCAGCCGCCAGACAGGTCATCTGGCTTGGCTTTCTGTGTAACCTGCTGGCGGTGATCGCTTTTTTTCTCGGTGGACTTGCGCCTGCTGCCCCGTTCTGGCACGACCAGGCCGCCTATGCAACCATCCTGGGTTTCACTCCGCGTCTGTTGCTGGCTTCGTTTGTCGCTTATCTGGTCGGGGAATTCACGAACTCCTTCGTGCTCGCCAAATTAAAGATCGCCACACGGGGACGCTGGTTATGGACGCGTACCATCGGCTCGACGTTGGTAGGTGAGGGACTCGACACGCTGATCTTTCTCAGCATCGCTTTTTGGGGCATCATTCCAGCGCAGTTGATGCTCACGGCCATCCTCACGCAGTGGACGTTCAAGGTGGTGTATGAGGTCGTGGCCACCCCCTTGACCTACCTGATCGTCGGCTTGCTCAAGCGGCGAGAAGACCTTGATACCTACGACGATCGGACCAACTTCAATCCCCTCCGCTTGCGCAGCGAAGCTCCCATGAAGGAACCAGTCTAAAGTCCTACACTTGCAGGTAGCGCCTGTACTCCGGGCGGGGTCCCTGGTATTGGGGTGTGGCATCCTCGGCGAAGACGATGGTCTTGATATTTCCGCGAACCGTGAAGTCTGCAACCACCCGCATCCAGCGCGGCGAGAGCAGGGCGATCAAATCGTTGAGGACCGTGTTGGCCGCAGTTTCGTGACTGATCTGCCGGTTGCGGTAGGTGTTGATATAGAGCTTCAAACTCTTGAGCTCCACGACATGCTGACCTGGCACATAATCAATGGTCATGGTGGCAAAATCTGGGAAGCCCGATCGAGGACAGAGGCAGGTGAACTCGGGGATCTCCAGATGCACGACGTAATCCCTCTCAACGTGAGCATTGGGCCATCTTTCCAGCTGGCTCGCTTCTATCTCGTCTCTCCCATATCTGCCGGGAGTGCGGCTTTGTTCGTCCATGGTTCGTTATCTCCGCAATTGTTATGCAATGTATATCTACGATATCATTGGGAACTGCAACGTTTCATCGTTCTCAAGACGCGCGTGCCACTCCCAATACTCTATTGTACGACACCTGGATATGACCGTAGGGTCTCCAAGAAAAGCGGCAAGGAAGCCCCGTTGTGCTGGCTACTTGGGTCATCTGTGCCAAATAGGCATCTTTAGCATGATTTGACAAGCCTTCGCTCTTGCAAAAAAACATGAGATGAGAGGACAATCAACAGGGTTCGCTCTGCTCTTGTGCTCAGGCAGCCCACCCACCTTCAAGAAGGAGAAGTTCATCCTATGTCTCGTGTCCTCATCTCCATCAAACATCTGGTCTGTTCCTGCCTTCACGTGCTCCAACATGACTTCTTGCATTGGACAAGACCATCGAACAGTTCAGTGCTGCTCGAGACGCTGGCGGATCTGATCAAGCCGAAATCCGAACGTGTCGCTGAAACTGCGCTCCTACGCCAACAGATCGTCATTCTCAAGCGGCAAGTGAAACGACCAGCATGCACGAAGGCGGATCGGTTGCTCCTCGTACTCCTGGCAAGGGTAGTTCGAACATGGAAACAAGCGCTCTTGATCGTTCAACCAGAAACACTTCTGCGAGGGCCGCGTGAGAGCTTTCGCCTGTATTGGAAGCGCAGATCCAAGGTCGACTCTCATCAACCGAAAGTGGCTGGAGAGACCGTCACCTTGATCAAGGAGATGGCAAAGAAGAACCGACTTTGGGGAGCCGAACGCATCCGTGGGGAATTGCTCAAGCTGGATATTCGCGTGTGTAAGCGGACCATTCAGAAATCTATGAGACATGTTCGCATCAGGAGACCGAGAGGACAAAACTGGGCGACGTTGCTGCGCAATCACGCAAAAGACGTGTGGGCCTGCGATTTCTTGCAGGTGACCGATCTGTTTTTTAGCTCGCTCTTTGCCTTCTTCATCATCGAACTCAAGTCTCGCAGAGTGATCCACGTTGGTGTGACACGCTCTCCTCCTGACGCTTGGACCGCGCAACAATTGCGAGAGGCGACTCCGTATGGACAGACGCCGAAGTATCTCATTCGCGATAACGATAGCAAGTTTGACCCCTGTTTCGCTCGAGTTGCAGCAACGAGTGGCATCAAGTTGCTCAAAACGCCTTTTCACGCCCCTCGCGCCAATTCCATCTGTGAACGCTTTCTGGGAAGTGTGCGGCGAGAGTGCCTGGATCATGTGCTGATCCTCCATGAGAAGCAGTTACATCGTGTCCTGCATGCCTACGTCGAATATTTCAATCAGGAAAGACCACATCAAGGCATCCGTCAGCAGGTTCCGCAAGGGGAAGAGACCTCCGGTGCATCAGATCAGCATGGTGATCGAATCATAACAGTTCCAATCTTGGGTGGGTTACATCACGCGTATCGAAGAGCGGCCTGAGTGCTACAATAAAGAAGCAAGAATACCGAGAGTGTGTTCCGAATGCCAAGGTGTTCTTGGCGTACTTGAAATCAAATTCCTTCCTGTCAAGCTCGGCCGAATGAGCAGATGAACAGCTTATGCTTCTGCATGAAGCAGGTAGACTTGAGAAATGCTCTTATCATTCTTTCAGTTATCAATGCCACAGCTCCTGGAAACATGAAGAAATCAAGAGCAATTCCATCTGATTTGCGAACGGACGTACCAAGTAGCCATCACACCCAGCCGAGCCAGCGTTTGAGCTCAGCCATGCCATGATAGGCACAGCGCCGCAGTCCGTCATCACGCCTCATGCTATGAATACGTCCTTCGATGCCCGCGAGCCCTCGATACCCTCGGCGGAAGGGTGGCAAGTGCTCGTCCGCTTGTCGTTTGGCGGAGATTTTGCCCACCTGTACTGACTACTTCCTTCGTTACGTCGCATACTTCTACCGCTTTTACGTTTTATACGCGAAGTATCATCCTCTTCTCTGCCTCGCAGAGGCATTCCGCTTGGGACATCCGTTTCTCCACCAGGAGAAAATGGGGGTGAATGAGGAGCAGGGAAGGGGATTCTCTTGTCGGCAGGGATGCGTTTCGAGCGCGTTTCCCGTGGCAGCCTCAGCTGAGCAAGAAGCGCGACTTCCTCCCCATCCTATTCCCCCGTGCGTTTGTGCAACACAGCCCTCTTCACTGAGAGAAAGGGAAGAGGAAAAAGACCTTCCCAAGACCCGAGAGAAGTCTTGGGAAGGAACGCGGAACCGACCGGAACCGACGGGTTTCGAGTCCTCTGTCACCAATTTTTCCCCTCTTCCTATCCCCGTCGGGCACACTGTCTCAAAAGGTTCAGCACCTGCGAGGCTTCGGAGGAACCAGCTGAGGGAAGCTCTCCTCCTGCGGTGATCAAGCACCGCCGTCCAGGGCCAAAGAACCCGGCAGACAGTCTTCCCGCTTAAGAGTGGCCGACCGTGGTGCAGTGTGTGGTGGAGCAGAAGGTACCGCTTCGCACCGTGGCAGCCGCCTCTGGGGTCTCGCCTGAAACGATTCGTCGCCTCCTTCTTCATACTCAGAAGCCGCATGGACAGCAAGAAGCGTCACGGTCCACCAGCCAGTCAAAATCCCTCCCAGCAGCAGGCCCTCTTCCTTGTGCCTACAGAGGGGAGCGACTGTCAGCTTCCTCGGTCTCCCCTGCTGTGCCTGGAGGAGTGCAAGGAGCGTGAGGCGACCAGCCTGATCGCCCTCAAAGGGAGAGCAGGCCCCACGTGTGGGATGCTTCCTGGCCAGGACCTTGAGCGCGGTGACGGCCTCCTCTTCCAGCCGTGGCTTCCTGCAGCCTGGGGCAGTGTGCTCTGCGGCCTGCTTTCCTTGTCTGCGGGCCGTCTCTGTCTGTGCAGGGAAAGGACGCAGCTGGTCCGTCGTGGGCGGCTACTCCCGTCGGCACAGACCAAGCGTAGCACAGGCGCGTGGCACGACAATGGGGAGCACCTGGACAGGGAACGGGAACAGGCTGGAAGCCGGAGCGATCAGGGGTGAGCGCAGGTACTCCACCTGCACTCCTGGCAGAAGTGGAGCGGTTTCCCCTCGCCCGGGACACCACCTCTGCCCGCATCCCGTGCCACGTGAACCCTCATCATCGTGGAAGGCCAGCACGAGCCTGCAGTGGGCTTTGCAGCAGGAGGTGGCAAGCTTGGATCTGGGCGGGAGGCGGCCAAAAGGTGGGAACCCCCTGGGAAGCAGCCGGGAGCGCCAACGAGGCACTCCTGGCCCGCTTCTGCCTCCAAAGGCGAATGCAAGGAGCCAGCCCTCGGGATGCGAACCCGCGACAGCCTGCTTGGAAGGCAGGTGGTCGCAGGATCACCGATTGCTTGTCGGACGGCAGCTTCGCCATCCAGCCCATCAGTCGGCTCATCAGACTCATGTTGCAGACCTTCTCTTCTCGTCAGGCGAAAGCATCGTCAGCAAAGCGCTCTAGCCCACATGTGCGAATACGCTCCGGCACCTGCCCTGTTGTCACCAGCTCGGCCATCACCTTCCCGGTCACTGCACTTGCCTCGAAGCCAATCCCACCATGACCAGTCGCCACGCTCACATTCTCCCATCCTGGAGCCCGTCCCAGGATGGGATAGCCATGCGCCGACCAGGGACGCAGGCCCGTCCACATCTTCACCATGGGTGCCTGTTCGAGCGAAGGCGCAATCTGCATGGCGTCGGTGAGCAGCGCAGCCATCCCTGCCACGGTGAGCTGTGTATCAAAGCCGACATGCTCCACCGTGGAACCAACGTAAATCGTCCCATCGGCCTTAGGAATGAGGAAGAGATCGCTCCCCAGTCCATACTTGACCAGCGTCGCTGCTGCACCAAGCATGAGGGAGTGGTTCAAAGGCTGCTCGGGCTGTCTGAGCGCAAGAATCTGCCCCTTGGCGGGATGAACGGGAATAGCCACGCCCAACCACGCTCCGCACGTCGTTGACCACGAACCCGCCGCAATCAGCACCTGGTTGCAAGCAATGGTCTCTCCTGCTCCCGTTTGCACACCCGTCACTCTGGAGGCGTGCGTCGTGAAGCCGGTCACCCGTAGGTGCTCAGAGATGACCGCACCCAGGCTGCGCGCAGCCCCCGCGTAGGCTCTGGTCAAGGCCCTTGCGCTGAGACTTCCTGCCTGAGGAGCATACGCCGCTCCCAACGCCTGCGGTGTGAGCATCGGTGCCATCTCCAGAACCTCATCTCTGCTCACCCACTGCATCTCGATGCCCATACGCTGACAAACTGGCATCAGCTTCCGCATCTGCTCACCCTCCTCTTCAGAGAGCACCGCACGCAGAATGCCAGTCTGTCGATAGCCGATATCGACACCGCTCGTCTCTTCCAACTCCGGAATCAGTTGCGCGAACAGTGACCAGCTTTCCAGCATGAGAGTGGTAAAGGGGGCAGGTCCACCAAGCCCGCCCAGTTGGGTAATCAGACCGGCTGCCGCTCCGGAGGACTCAGCAGCGATCTCCTCCCGCTCCATGACTCTCACCTCAATACCTGCCTTGCGCAGAAAGTAGGCGATAGGGCTCTGTTGCAAAAAGGATGGTGATCTGGTAGTAGTCTGTCACACATCCTTTGCAACAGAAGCAAGAATCTGCTATCCTTGAGTCTGGAAGAAAGCCCAGAGAACAAGGAGAAAACCATGCAGGAACGCTCGCACAAATATGAAGTCACCTTGAGTGAGGAACAGCGCCACGCGCTCCACCAGTTGATCTCGAAAGGGAAAGCTCCCGCCAGAAAACTTGCGCATGCTCGTATCTTGCTCAAGATCGATCGCAACGCTCCTGGTCCTCGCAGGACGGATGAACAGGTGGCCGAAGCCTTCGAGATGAGTCGCTACACCGTCATCCGCATCCGCGAACGCTTTGTGACCAACGGCCTGGATGATGCGCTGACCCATCGTCCTCATACCCAAACGCGAGCCCGAGCCCTGGATGGGGAACAAGAGGCTCATCTCATTGCGCTCTCCTGCAGCTCCTGTCCGGAGGGCCAGGCGCGTTGGACGCTGCGGCTGTTGGCCAACCGCATGGTAGAGCTAGGGTATGTGGAGCAGGTGAGCTATGAAACGGTGCGACGCACGCTCAAAAAAACGAACTCAAGCCGTGGTTAAAAGAGTGCTGGTGCATTCCCCCTCATGCCGACGCCCAGTTCGTCTGGCACATGGAAGATGTGCTGGAAGTCTATACCCGTCCGTATGACGAGCGCTTTCCCCAAATGTGTATGGATGAATCAGGCAAGCAACTAATCGCAGACAAGCTGGACGGACTCCCGATGCAAACCGGACAGCCCGAGCGTTACGATTACAGCTATGAGCAGGGACCCATGCTCAACCTGTTCCTGGCGTGCGAATCCCTCGCCGGCAAACGGATGGTCAAGGTGACCGAGCAGAAAACGAGCAAGGATTGGGCCCACTTCATGCAAGAAGTGATCGATGTCCATTATCCCAACGCCGAGAAGATTATCCTGGTGATGGATAACCTCTCCACCCATTCCCCTGCTGCTTTTTATCATGCCTTCCCTCCTGCAGAAGCGCGCCGCTTGGCGGCCAAGCTGGAGATCCATCACACCCCGCTGCATGGGAGTTGGTTGAATATGGCCGAGATTGAATTCGCTGCCCTGGCCCGCCAATGTCTCTCGCGTCACATCGCGACACGGGAAGAACTGGATCGTGAGGTGCAAGCCTGGCAACGCCGTCGCAATGCGGAAGCCATCACCATCAACTGGCGCTTCACCACCGCTGATGCCCGCATCAAACTCAAACGTCTGTATCCTTCTCTGAAGACCACAACCACCAACTCAGATCAAGAGACTGTTGCAAAGGAAGTGTGACAGGCTAGTAGAGTGAGCCTGATTTGATCTTCGCGAGCAAGGAGAGGAACATCCATGGACGACCAGAACCCCTTCAAATGGCGTCATTTCGAGGCCGAGATCATTTTACTCTGCGTGCGCTGGTACGTACGGTACTCGCTCAGCTACCGAGACCTCGAGGAAATGATGCGGGAGCGGGGTCTGCAGGTGGACCATACCACGATCTATCGGTGGGTGCAGCACTATGCTCCTGAACTGGAGCAACGATGCAAGCCGCACCTCAAAGCCACCAATGACTCCTGGCGTGTCGATGAAACCTACGTGAAAGTGAAAAAGGTCTGGATGTACCTCTATCGCGCCGTGGATTCGCAAGGCAACACGCTGGAATTTCTGCTCAGTCCCACACGCGATGCCGAAGCGGCCAAACGCTTCTTCTCAAAAACGCTGGCTGCGCCTCATACCACCACCCCTCGTGTCATCACGGTCGATAAAAACGCGGCCTATCCAAAGGCCTTTAACGAACTGCAAGCGGAAGGAGCCATTGCAGACTCCTGTGAACTGCGGCAAGTGAAATATCTCAACAACGTCGTCGAACAAGATCATCGGTTCATCAAACGACGCGTCAAACCGGGGCTGGGCTTCTTTTCTTTTGAGACCGCATGGAACACGTTACAAGGATATGAGAGTATGAACATGATTCGGAAGGGGCAGGTGCATGGTGTGGAAAAAGGGAACGTCACCGGTCAGGTTGCCTTCATCGCCAGCCTGTTTGGAGTGGCGGTCTAAGCTGAACAGGAAGTGAGGCTTCACGCCCATTGTGTTCCTCCGTGGGTTTTTGCAACACAGCCCGCTTGCCCATGCGATGGACGATCTGGATCAACAAGGTCACTAGGGCATCAGTGACGCGCCTTCGTGCGCTGATACACGAGGGCCGCCAGCAGGGTCATGCGAATGGCCTGGGGATGCTCACGAATATGGGACGGGGATTCAGCGGCGATGCGTCGGCGCAAGCGTTCTACCAACCTGGGTGTGTACCCAGCAAACAGATCAGGTGGCAAGCCAATGGCCCGCAGCGAGCGTAATTTGGCGATTTCCGAGAGCGCACTCTCGACGCCGACCGGACCAGGGTCCAGGCGCAGCAAACTGAGTGGCAAGGCCTCCTCTTCTTCTCCCTGCGGGACTGGTTGAGCCACGAGCAGCGCATCCAGGCGCTCCTGCACCTCTGGGGTCAGACGTGCCACGATGACGGTGTAAATCTGTGCTTCGTATGCTGCCAACCCGACCTCAACCAGCGCTGCGATATCGTCCGGGGCTTCGATCGCACGGGTTCGACACTCAGCACGAATCAACTCCCCCAGGCGCTCAGGATGCTGTTCATGCGCCAGGATGGAGGTCACGAGCCAGTCTAGGAGCGCTTCTTCATCGGCGCGACGGAACTCACGGATCTTCGCCAGCTCACGGATCTTCGCCCGGTGTGTTTCGATAGTCCGACCTTCCCAGGCATACTGGGCGAACAGAGTGGCATCCACCCCAACCTGGGTGGCGAGAAAGCGTACTACTTCGGGTGCCACCTCTTGCCTGGAACGAGGAAACCGGCCTTCGTACTGCAAACACTTGAGTAAGACGGCAAATCCCAGGCGCGTTGCCCCAGATTTGTTGCCGATCGCTGTTAATTCATCGGGTAACAGCGTAAAATGCTCCAATAACTCCTCTGAGGTCCACGTTCGCTTCATGTCGCTTTCCTTCTCACCCTTTCTCATCTTACCAGCCGAGTGTAGCAAAGGAAGAGGCTAGGCGACAAGAGAAATAGCCTAAATGGGGCGCGACATTTTTACCCTCCCAAAATCCCCTCTAAGGATCAAGAAGCCTGATATTCCTCTTATCGTTCCCCGCTGAGCGCTGAGATTGGAGGAAACATCTCCTCTCGTCAAGAGGGGCGATTGGTCACGCTGCCCGAGGCAGGAGGCGAAACGCCCGGAAGCCCGGCACAACTGAGCCAGCCAAATGCTCGCATGTCCTTCTTTGCGCCACCGATGTTTTCTCTGTGCATCCGTCATATCAAACTGCGAAAGGGTCTCCAGTTCCGAACAGCTTGAGAAAGGAGCGCATGTATCTGGAGGAGGGTTCTCGTCTTTCTCATTGGGAAGCTTGGGCCAGGGCGGCTTCCCGCAGCCGTTGCACATCACGCATGGGTGGGACACCGAAGAGGCTTTTGTATTCGCGATTGAAGTGAGAGGCGTCATGATACCCGACGCGGTAGGCGGCACTCGCCGCATCGAGGTCTTCGCCCAGCATCAACCGCCGAGCTTCCAGGAGCCGCAGTCGCTTCTGGAATTGCACAGGGCTGAGCGCCGTGACGGCCTTAAAGTGGTGCTGCAACCCCGACACGCTCATGCCCAGTTCGTGCGCGAGCCGCTCGATGCGAAGCGGTTGGTCGAAGTCTTGACGGAGGCACTCGACCGCGCGGGCGATAGAGGGGGTGTAGCCTCCCAGGAGTGCCAGGTGACGGAGCCGATCCCCCTGCTCTCCTTTCAGGAGTCGATAGATAATTTCCCGTGTGACGAGCGGTAGGAGCAACCGCGCTTCGGAAGGCTCATCCAGGAGCCGGGCCACCCGAACCATCGCGTCCAACAGGGACCCATCTACTGGACTGACGGTGATGGCTCTCACCTCCGCATGCGTTCTGGGCGAGACGTGACCAGTCTCCACGAGGATCTCACCGACGAGGGCCGGAGCAAGATCCAGGCGCAGACTGAGGAATGGACGCTCCTTTGACGCTTCCAGAACCTGACCGACGTAGGGCAGATTGACGGTCACGAGCAGATAGTGGAAAGGGTCATACCGAAAGCTCCTCTCGCCCAGCAGGAACTCCTTGCTGCCCTGGGCAACCACGCACACCGATGGCTCGACCAGGCTGTACACCGGCTCCAGAGGGATGGAGTGGCGGTACAGGTGCATCCCTGGAAGCGGTTGGGCACTCCCATCCTGGCGCATGGTCCGCCCAATCCGCTCCACCAGTTCCTCGCGGTTGGCTTGCATCCACTGGGTCTCGCGTTCTAACGGCCTCTGGTCGATCACACTCATCAAAACCTCTTCTCTTGGTACTCCATCATCCCTCTGATAGATTTGCAGAATCCGACAAGCATTTTCCGTAATTATTCTATCACCCGGGGCTTCGCCGCGTCTATAATGACCACCAGACAGGGCACATGCTCCTGTGCTAAGGCCGCGCAAGCTGGACTTTTCGTGCAAGAAGGAATACCCTGAAAACTGCAAGCGAGGGAGGCCTCATGAGTGACCAACACGGATGGAACAAGGAGAAATTCGTTGATGAACATATCATTTGAGAACCAGGTTGCCCTCGTTACCGGTGCAGGCTCTGGCATGGGGCTGGCAACTGCCAAAGCCTTCGCAGAGGCGGGTGCCTCAGTGGTGCTGGCAGATATCGACGAG
>WNGK01004097.1_pt1 | contig 15688 bp, 8 predicted proteins | sample 5400601 | NCBI WGS metagenome assembly WNGK01 (sample SAMN13153376, study PRJNA577476) | soil metagenome | isolation source: 60 cm soil or saprolite under Garry oak tree replicate 1 | place: USA:California | collected 2016-06-15
ACCCATGAGTTCCAGTGAACGACGAATATGGGGAAAGCCTTCCTTGGCTTGAGCGAATTCTTTTACCTAACTTGGCTATGGAAACCAAACAGGATAGAATCACATGACAAAGCGCAACCTTAGGTACGATGGAGGTTGCGCTTGTCTCTCGCCCGAAATTCATCACTGTACTTAGGCCATAAAAGTGGGTGCGCCAGGGGTGCAAAATTCCAAAAATTACCTGGCCTTTGCATGGCGTTTGCAAAGGCGCGTTGACGTAAGTTGCTGAAAGCCGCGGCTGGCGCGGGTCTTAGAAAATGGTTCCGAGATTTCTCGGTTTTGTATAGACTTCTCTCCGCAAAATCATTTTTAGCTTCGAGAGCGGAACCCCGTGCGGACGCGGTTATCAGTTGTTGTTCAGGTGGACGCAAGTTGCAAGCGCTCATTCACCCTTCTGCAATTTTATGGGAGGTGTTTTATGAGAAGTCTGAGGAGTGGCTATGTTTTCACGGCGCTGGTGGCGATCGGCGCGATCCTGATGCTGCCCATTTGCGGGCATGCTCAGGAATCTACAGTGGGCGGGACGGTAACGGATCCGAGCGGCGCTGTCATACCGGGCGTGACGGTTACGGCGACGCATACCGAATCCGGAAACAAATTTGAAGCGGTTACCGATGAGCGCGGCGGTTATCGGCTGCTGGTGCGCGTCGGCAATTATCGAATCACGGCGGGGTTGCCCGGGTTCGGGACGGTGAATCGGAATATCGAGGTGCTTGTCGGGCAAACGGTTGTCCTGAATATCGAAATGATGCCTTCGACCATTGCAGAAACGGTGAACGTCACCGGCGAAGTACCTCTTGTCGACACGGAAACCTCCAAGGTGAGTTCCAACATCGATCCGCGGCAGATGCAGGATCTGCCGCTCAACGGCCGCAACTGGATGGACCTGAGCCTGCTCGCGCCGGGCGCCCGCCGGAATGAGGCGAACGGGCTCGTGCAAAACCGGCAAGGCTATTCGCTGACAAAGGTCGATGGCCAGGAGGTGAGCACCTCTTACCATTCTGCTGTAGACAGCGAGCAGCCCACGTACAGTCGCGATGCGATCGCCGAATTCGAGGTGATCGCGAACAGGTTTGATGCCAGTCAGGGGCGCACGGCAGGCATGCTGGTGAATGCGGTTACCAAGTCGGGCACGAATGTCTTCGCCGGCACATTCGCCGGCTATTTTCGCGACGACAGGTTCAACGCCGCGGATTTTGTTGCCAAGCGTGTCCTGCCTTATTCGGATCAGCAGTTGAGCGGAACCTTTGGGGGTCCGATCGTCAAGGATCGCGTGCACTTCTTCGGCAGTTATGAATACGAGCGCCAGCCGACGACCTACACATACAACAGTCCGTACTCGGCTTTCAATATCGACGTGCACTTTCCGGCCCGGGTACACAAGCTTCTGGGGCGATTGGATTATCAATTTTCCCCCGCCACACGTTTGTCGGTGCGCGCCTCTGGATACAACAATTTGTACTATGCCCTCGTCGGCGGGGGCGGCGGCACTTCGGCCACGACCCACCCGTCGAACGGCGGCACGCGGAAGCGGGTTGCGCCGCAATATTTCGCGACTCTGACTCAGGCTATCAGCAACCGCACCGTGAATCAGATCCGGGGAGGTTTCACGAACTACGAGCGGCAGGATCAACCTGCCGTGCAATGGAAGGGCGGCGTCTTTCCGTATCATCCGGTACTGGATGGCGGATCGGTGCAAATTCAATTTCGCGGCTATACCATCGGAGGCAGCCCAATCAACATCCTGCAGGATACGCAGTCCATCCGCGACGACCTCACCATCTCGCTCGGGCGGCACGACCTGAAATTGGGCGGCGAGTACATGCGGTACCACAACGCGTTTCGTTGGTGTTTGCGGTGTGACGGCCAGATCTATGCCGATGCTGGGCCTCCGCCGGCGAATCTGGAGTCACTCTTCCCCGTCTGGAACGACGCCTCGACCTGGAATCTGGCGCCGCTCGCCTCCATCACTCGTTTTGTTTTCCATTCGACCTCCGACACGGAACACCGGTACAACGTCGTCCGGCACCTCTTTGCGGGGTGGTTGCAGGATGACTGGAAAGCGAGCAGAAGACTAACATTGAATCTCGGAGCCCGGTACGACTTCGATACCAATGCGCATTCGGAGAAACTCCGCTTTTTGCCGTGGTTGCCCGGCGATCTGCCCCATGAGAAGGACAACCTGGCTCCGCGGTTAGGCATGAACTTCCGGCTCAACGACCGCACGGTCTTGCGCGGCGGGTATGGACTATTTTTCGCTTTCTCGCCCAACGATGGAGTTCAGCAAACCATCGGCTATCTCCACCGCTTTGAGGGCCAGTACTCCAATGACGGCCGGCCCGATTTCACGACGCTCCGGGATGGGTATTGGGGTTGGTTCAATGGCGGCAAACCGAGCTTCCAGGACTCGCTCCAACACGCATGCGATATCAAGCTTGAAGCCGGCTGTTCGTATCGTTCGCTCACGCAGGAAATCGACTATCCTGGCCGCAAGACTTCTTACAGCCACCAGGTGTCGGTTGGAATTCAGCGGCAATTTGCGAACGATATCGCATTCGAGACCAATTACGTTTTCACCGGAGGCCGGCGCGAGGAAAGCGCTTCTAACGTGAACTTGACCTACAACCCGGCGACAGGAGCGAATTATCCGTTTGGTGAGGTCAACCGGCGAGCGTTCCCCCAGTGGGGCAACGTGAACTTCGAACTCCTGGAGGGTTGGTCGAACTACCATGCCATGGACTTTACGCTCACCAAGCGGTTCAGTCGCCGCTGGCAGGCCATGGCCACTTACACTGTTGCGCAGTTCAAGGATGCCGAGCCACCTCGCGACCAGTGGTATATCGGCAGCGACGGTGTCGTGGCACGCCAGCCGATTGGTTTCCGCCTGGCGCCGGATCTCGGCGGCGAATATTCGTTGGCTGGCGCGTACAACGGAGGAGGCGCCAACTCGAGTGGGAGCCAGCGCCACCGGGCCGTCACGAATGGGATTTGGGATTTCGGCCATGGATTCCAGTTGAGCGGAATCTATTTCTTCGGTTCCGGCGAACGTTTCCGGACGCGCTCGAGTTCCGATGTACGCGATGAAGGAAGCACGCTCAGTTCTGTCTGGTGGCGCTACCGCCGTGACGGCACGATCATCCCGCGCCAGGGTCTGGTCGGCTCTCCGATCCATCGCGTGGATATGCGCCTACAGAAGCGGATCGCGATTAGTGACCGTGTCCAACTCTTCGGCATCTTCGAGGTGTTCAACGTGTTCAATCACGCCAATTACGGCCAATATACAACCGTCGAAGGCACCCCGGATTACGGCAAACCTTCGTTCAGCGACAATCTCGCTTACCAGCCACGCATGCTCCAACTGGGTTTCCGGACCACGTTCTAGAGGGGCGATGAGCGGCACAAACCCGAATTCTTTTTATAGGAGGTGGCTATGAGGAGTTTGAGGAGTGGTTACGTTTTCACAGCGCTGGTTGTGATCGGCGCAATCCTGATGCTGCCCATTTGCGGACATGCGCAGGAATCCACAGTGAGCGGTACGTTAACGGATCCAACCGGCGCAGTCCTACCGGGCGTGACGGTGACGGCGACGCATACGGAAACCGGTAACAAATTTGAAGCGGTCACCGATGAGCGCGGCAGTTATCGGCTTCTGGTGCGCGTGGGTAATTATCGAATAACGGCGGGGCTGCCTGGGTTCGGGACAGTGAATCGGAATATCGAGGTGCTTATCGGGCAAACCGTCGTCGTGAATATCGAAATGATGCCATCGACCATTGCAGAAACGGTAAACGTTGCCGGTGAAGTGCCTTTGGTCGATACCGAGACGACGAAGGTCGGCGCCAACATCGACCCGAGACAGATGCAGGAACTGCCGCTCAACGGCCGAAACTGGATGGACCTGACGCTGCTTGCGCCGGGTGCCCGGCGGAACGAGGCGGTCGGGCTCGTGCAGAACCGGCAGGGATACGGGGTGACGAACGTCGATGGGCAGGATGTGACGATCAACTACCACTCCTCACCCGACAGTGAACAGTCAGGCTTCAACAAGGACGCGATCGGCGAGTTCGAAGTCATCGCGAATCGATTTGACGCCAGCCAGGGGCGTTCTGCCGGCATGGTCGTGAATGCCGTCACCAAGGCGGGAACGAATGTCTACGCCGGCACGTTTGGCGGCTATTTCCGCAGCGACAAGTTCAACGCCGCGGATTTTGTCGCCAATCGCGTCTTGCCTTATTCGAATCAGCAACTGAGCGCAACCTTTGGCGGACCGATCAAAAAGGACAAGGCACACTTCTTTGGCAGCTATGGATACGCGCGGGAGCCGCACACTTACACCTATAACAGCCCATACCCGTCCTTCAATGTCGATGTGAACTTCCCGAGCCGCGCGCACACGGTATTGGGGCGAATCGACTATCAATTCACGTCTGCAACCCGACTGTCGGTGCGCGGCTCGGGATTCAACAATTTGTTCTATGCCGGCGGCGGCAACTCGGCCACGAGTCACCCGTCGACGGGCGGAACCCGGGGACGCGTGGCCACACAATACTTCGCAAATTTAACGCACGTCCTTAGCAACCGGACAGTGAACCAGTTAAAAGGCGGGTTTACCAATTACGAGCGGCAGGACCAGCCGGCAGTCCGATGGAAGGGCCAGGATTTTCCATATCACCCGGTGCTGCACGGAGGTTCCGTCGTTGTCATGTTGCGCGGGTACACGATCGGAGCCAGCCCGCTGAACATCCTGCAGGACACGCAGTCCGTTCGGGATGACCTCACGACCTCGCTCGGACGGCATGACCTGAAAATGGGCGGCGAATATTTGCGATACCACAACGAGTTTCGATGGTGTTTGCGGTGTGATGGCGTGATACAGGCCGATAACGTTGCGCCCCCGGCCAATCTGGAGTCGCTGTTCCCGGTTTGGAACGACGCATCCACATGGAACCTGGCGCCGCTGGCCTCCATTACCCGGTGGGTCTACCATAGCTTATCGGATACAGAGCATCGATATGAGATCGTCCGGCATCTCTTTGCGGGCTGGCTGCAGGATGACTGGAAAGTTCGGCAGAAGCTGACACTCAACCTGGGCATACGGTACGACTTCGATACCAACACGAATTCGGCGACGGTCCGTTTCCTGCCATGGCTGCCGGGTAATCTGCCACGCGAGAAGACGAACTTCGCGCCACGGCTCGGAATTAATTTGGGTCTAAACGACCGAACCGTTATACGCGGCGGATATGGCCTGTTCTATGCTTTCGCTCCCAATGACGGAGTCCAGCAAACCGAGGGCTATCTGCACCGTTTTGAAAACCAGATTTTCTATGACGGGCGCTCGAACTTTACGACTCTCCGAGACGGGTATTGGGGTTGGTTCGACGGTCCCAAGCCGAGCTTCCAGGACTCGCTCCAACGCGCGTGCGATGTCAACTTCGTCGCCGGCTGCGTGTATCGTTCGCTCACTCAGGAAATCAACTATCCCGGACGCAAGACTTCTTATAGCCACCAGGCCTCCGCCGGCCTTCAGCACCAATTGGGGATGGACATGTCCGTGGAAGTCAATTACACCTTCACTGGAGGACGGCGCGAAGAAAGCGCGCAGCAGGTCAATCTGACGTACAACCCCGCGACCGGCGCCAACTATCGGTTCAGTGATATCAGCCTGAGGGCCTTCCCTCAGTGGGGCGCCGTGAACTTTGAGCTCCTTGAAGGTTGGTCGAACTACCACGGCGTGGACCTGACCTTCACGAAGCGGTTTAGTCACCGCTGGCAGTTAACGGCTACGACCACGCGTTCGTGGTTCAGGGACGCCGATCCGCGCCGTGACCAGTGGTATATCGGCAGTGACGGTATCGTGGCGCGAAGGCCGATCGGCTTCCCATTGGCCCGGGATATGGGCGGCGAATATACATTCGCCGGTTCGGCCTCCGGCGGTGGCTTCCAGCAAGGCGGAGACCAGCGCCAGCGGGCTGTTCTCAACGGCATTTGGGACATCGGCCGCGGAGTCCAACTCAGCGGGCTCTATTTCTACGGTTCCGGCGAGCGTTACAGGGTCACCTACGGCTCCGACCTTCGCGACGAAGCAGGCGGAAGCCCGGTCACATTGCAGCGCCTTCGAAGGGACGGTTCGATCATACCGCGCAACAGCCTTGTGGGGCTGCCGTTACATCGCGTGGACATGCGGCTACAGAAGCGGATCGCGATCAGTGACCGTGTACAACTGTTCGGCATGTTCGAGGTATTCAATCTGTTCAATCACGCGAACTACGGCGCCTACACCACCAACGAAAACAATCCGAGCTATGGCCAGCCGTCGTTCAGCGACAATAACGCGTACCAGCCACGCATGCTCCAGTTAGGTTTCCGCACGACGTTCTAACGCCGCGTTTCGTGTGAAAAGTGAGGCGGGTCTTCAGCCCGCCTCACGCCCGAACCTGTGCCGGGCCCTGTGGTATTCTTGCGCCGTGAATATCGAGCGGACCATCCAATTCATTCTGGAATCGCAAGCCAAAGCGGAAATGCGCATGGACAGATGGGAAGAGCGCGCGGATCGATCCGACGCACGCGTCGCTGCGATGGAGAAGAGGCTGGACCGGCGGATGGATGCGATCACGAAGCTCCTCCAGCAGGGCATGCGCATACTCGTCAAAAACCAAACCGAAATTGCGGAGATCAGAAAAGGCCAGAGGCGCACGGATAACAAACTGGCGGAACTAGCCGAAGCGCAGAAAGAAACGCAGCGCACCTTGCGGTCTTTTATAGCGAGCTTGCGCACTGGCCGGAACGGGCGATAGTCCTCACGGAAGCGCGAAAACGAGAATGTTGCTGGCGTTGCTGGGGTGAAGCTCGGGAGCGAGGCGGTTGAGACCCGTGCTGACGAGCGAATTCCCGGTGCTCACCGCGACGTATTGCTTGCCGCCAACAGCGTAGGTGATCGGATATCCAGTCACAGGAGAGCCGAGATTGATCTCCCATAGGACCGCGCCGGAATTCTGATCGAAGGCGCGGAAGTGTCCGTTGGTGTCGCCGCCGAAGACTAAGCCTCCGCCTGTGGCGACCAGCGACATGTAGCCTGCGCGCTGCTCGTATTTCCATACGGTCTTCCCGGTCTCGACGGAAATCGCCTGAACGGTGCCGATCTTATCGGTACCGGGAGCGATTTGATTATTGTTCTGGATGGCATAAAACGTCGTCGGAGTATTTTCGGTTGCCGTCACCATCGCACAGGCATTCTGCAGCGCGTAATACATCGTGTTGGTCAGCGGACTGTAGGCACCGGCTTGAAAATTCTTTCCGCCGTTCACCGTCGGACAAATGAAGCGCCGGTCGCCAACCGCGCTGAACAGCGTCTCCGGATTGGTTCGCACCCGGCCGGTTGCGCCGTCGATGCCGGCAACAACGTTTTGCATGACAGTCGGTTTGGCCCACAGAAACTCGCCGGTTTGCCGGTCGAGCGTATAAACGATTCCGGTTTTTCCGGGAATACCGGTCACGACCTTGCGACGCTCGCCGGCCCGGATTCGCGGATTGATCCAGCTCACGTCGGCGGCGCTCGGCGCCACAGCCGTGTCGACGAGCAAGCGCTCGAATGGATGATCGAAATCCCAATGATCCACGAGGTGTTGGTAGTACCAGACCATCTTGCCGGTGTCGGCATTCAGCGCGAGCGTCGAGTTGTGATAGAGGTACGTGAACTCATTTCCAGCAAGCATGAACTTTGGGGCTGGAGAGGTTACCGATGTTCCGACGTAGAGCAGATTGAGATCGGGATCGTAGCTCGGTACCATCCAGGTTCCCACGTGGGACCTCTTCTCATACGGCAGGCCGCCCCAGGTCTCATCGCCGGGTTCGCCCGGCATTGGAACCGTGCGCGTGCGCCATAGCTCTTTGCCTGTCTTCGCGTCATGAGCCACGATCACACACGCGAGCGCGCTTTTCTTCGGCTCGCAGCCGCGGCCCGAAAAGATTTTTCCTTTCGCGATGATCGGTCCCGATGTCTCCTGCGCGGGGCTTTCTTTCATATCGAGGATGCGAGTCTCCCAGGCGAGCTTGCCGGACCTGGCATCCAGCGCGTACACCTGATCGTCAGCGCTGGTGTCGATGATATTGTTCCCGTAGATTGCAATATTCCGGTTGATACTCGGCGCGATGGGCAAAATCTTCGCGACGTCCTCCGACCACTGTCGTTTGTATTCCCAAATCAAGTCGCCTGTGGCCGCGTTGATCGCTTGGATCAGGTCGCTGGGATTCGGCAGATACATCACGTCACGATACACGAGGGGGGTGGCTTCCTGGATTCCCGGTCCCATACCGCGGGTCCACACCATTCGCAGATTGCGAACGTTCGTGGCATTGATTTGGTCCAGCGGACTGTAGCCCCAACTGTTCAGCGTGCGGCGCCACATCAGCCAGTCGGCCGGATCCGGATTCTCGAGCATCACGTCGGTGACCGGAACGAAGCTCCCAGCCGATTGCCGTGCGATCGAGTAAATGGCCGTAGCCAGCAAGATTAGAAAAGCGGCGAGAAATGTAATTCGTTTCATGAGTGCTTAGGATACAGCACAACAAGCGATGTGGGAGAATTCGCGGAGGAGGAAGAGCAGCATGCCCGCAATGCACGAAGTCGATTACAAAATTTTTGGCGACGACATGCAGTTCGTCGAAGTGGAGTTGGATCCGGGTGAGGCCGCTGTCGCCGAAGCCGGCGGGATGTTTTACATGGAAGACGGCATCAGCATGGAGACGGTATTCGGCGATGGCTCCGCCGAGCAGAGGAGCTTCGTCGATGCGCTAATCGGGGCTGGAAAACGGCTTCTCATTGGTGAGTCGCTGTTCATGACCATCTTTATGAATACGGGCCACGCCAAGAAGCGAGTCTCGTTTGCCGCGCCGTATCCGGGTAAGATCGTGCCGATCAGGCTCTCCGATGTTGGCGGCGAGTTGATCACCCAAAAGGATTCGTTCCTCGCCGCGGCGAAAGGCGTGAGCATCGGAATTGCTTTTCAGAAGCGCATCGGCGTCGGCTTCTTTGGCGGTGAAGGCTTCATCATGGAACGCCTCGACGGCGACGGCTGGGCATTCGTGCACGCCGGCGGCATGCTGATCGAACGGACGCTCGCGCCAGGCGAGGTGCTTCGGGTCGATACAGGATGCCTCGTCGCGCTTCAACCCTCCGTCGATTACGATATTGAATACGTCGGCCGGATCAAATCCGCTCTATTTGGCGGTGAAGGACTCTTCTTCGCCACGCTTCGCGGGCCCGGCCGCATCTGGCTTCAGTCGTTGCCGCTGAGCCGTATGGCGCGCCGCATCGTTGCCGCCGCTCCGCAAACCGGCCGGGGAGGACGCGAAGAGGGTTCGGTCCTCGGCACGATAGGGGACATCTTGAGCGGAGATCGGTAGCTGGTGCTCTCCAAGGGTAGGGGCGGTCATAGGAACTGTGAAAAAATCGCCCGCACAACTTGTCAAATGTCGAATGTCTGTTGTGCGATGTCTAATGCAGTTGTCAGAGCACCAGATGACCTACTGACCAGAACACCAAATCCTTAATGGGAACGAGTTAGTCAGCAGGTCATTTCCTCAGTGGGTCGTTTTACAAGTTCATCGGACATCGCACAACAGAAATTCGACATTTGACAGTTTTGGCTGTTGTGAATTTTCCATCGACCGCCGCTACAGGTACTCGACCGCAGCCTACCGGCTGGTGCTCGACGGAATCAGCACGTTGCTGGCGACAGCTTCCGCGATGAGCCGGTCGGCATCAGCTTGAAGCAGGAAGCCTGCTGCGACCGCTTTGGCCGCTGCCGTGCGCACTGCGGCTACATAGCCGTCGTGATTCTTATACCGCTCCTCCAGCGATAGACGGGGATCGCCCGCGGCCTCACGCTCCGCCCGAGTCCTGGCAAATGGGATCATGCCCCCGGCGTAATTGCAGAGCTTCCCTTGATGGAATCCCTCCGACACAACGTTCCAGCCGAGATACGTGCCGAGCGGCGCGCCCAGGAGGACGACCGGGACCCCGCCCGTCTCATTGCCATCGGCGTCCACGCGCGGCACTTTCATTTTGATCGCGCGTTTCACTGTGGGTGGTACCTTCGTTCGCACACCCGAGCCGTCTGTGTAATTGAACTCAGACCCCCAGTCGTAATCTAGAACAGAATTCACAAGACCGGTAGGAGCGGTTTTCGGCGCACCGGGGATGCTTGGGAAACCGACCGCTTCTTTCACCGGATCGACCAGATTACCGTTGGCCAATGTTGGATACGAGCTTGACGGCATCGGAACGTCTTTCATGACCCAGTTTCGAAAATGGAAGCGGAGCGCATTCACCGTCTCGGTATGAGGAACCGGATTGGCTGGAAACATCCCAACGCCGAAATTCGGGCCGGGACACATCGGTGCGTTGGGCGGGTTGACAGAGAAGCCGCCCTGGCCGCCGCCGTGCTGAGTACTCGGGATATAGTATCGGCGCACATTGCTGGGGAGCGGGATATCCTTATCGGCGGATGTTCCGACGAACGACGGACTGAGCGTCAGTCCCCACATCTCCGCCGCGCCAAAGTGCTCGACGATCTTCGGGCATGAGTTGCTGGAACTGCAGCGGTCGAGAATGCCTTTAGAAGGCAATCCGCGAACCGGATCCGGCCAGTCGCCCCACCACTGCGGTCCTTCTGTTCCCGCTTCATAAAGTTTTCCCGCGCCGTCAGGCAGCGCGAACCGTGTATTCAGCGTCACACGCTTACCGGCAATGATCGGCCATGCGCCATCGTAGACTTTGCGGTTGTTCTCGTCTTGCGTGAAGCCAAGGTGAATCATGGCGCGAAGGTAGTTGCCCGACTGCGACTGGCCACGGCTGATGACCCAGGTCACCTGTCCGCCCACCGGGTTCGGCGCGCCTTCGCCGTCGTGTTGCTCATATTTAAAGAAAGAAGCAACATCCCTGAAGGCCGCGAAGCCGATGCCGAGCACATACGCATCCTGAGACGTGAATACGACCTGATACAGCAGCTTTGGATCGAACCCTCCCTTGACGCAGATCTGGTTTGGATCCGGGGTGCCCGGAAATGGATTCGTGGCGCTGCATTTCGCCCACGCCCAATCGGTGGAGGGAATCGTTGGCCCTTCAGTAATTTTGCCATCCATCGTCTCCGCACGATGCGTGGTGAGTTTCGCTTTCGAGGTATCCAGGGTCATCGGCTTATAGGGTACGGGGTTGGCATTGATGATTAACGGACGCGAATCAGGACCGCTCGCATTGACGATGCGTCCCAACACCAGACCCGTTACCGGCGAGCCATCTGAATTCTTCGCAACCGGGACCGTCAACCACTCGTTATCGTCCGCTGGGACAGTCCGGCCGGAATTGTCGCCTTGCCATCCGCTGCTCAAACCTATGTCACCATCGTTGCGCGAAGCCGGCGGAATGGTGATTCTGCCACCCCGGTTGGGGACGTCCTGCCACATCAAATGGCTGCTCTTCGACAGATCGATCGGCTTGACGAGAAAGAAGCTCGCAATGTACTCGACCCTGCCGTTCGCATTGCGCGGCGCTAATTTGATGTCGGTGATGATCGCGTTGTGCGGATCGTTCGGATCGAGCTCACCAAAGGCGCGGCCCGCCAGAGTCTCATACTGGCCGGCTGGTCCGAAAGATTGGCCGTTGAACGCCGGTGAGACTTTCTTGTCGATCACAATTTTCTTAACGTGAGCATCGGCTGGTGAAGCCCACGACGAGACCAACGAAACAATTAGAGCGAACACAGCAATTCGCGCGTTAGGTAGGGACATGATCTCCTCCTTCTCGAGTACGTGAGGGCATTATATAACGCATTCCCCTGCGCGCAGAGGAGGGGAATACGCTCACTTCGGGTTATAATTCGCAGCGAATTCTATGGACATCACAACAGGACGGAGACTTAAATCTATAGCGCTAACACTGGCGGTGACGGCGATCGGGTTCGGCCAGAGTGCCGCGAACTCGCGGACCGCAAACCTCACGCCGGCTTCGCTTCCTTACATCGATGCGCACACCCACATTTATCAGCTCGATCCGGAAGGCGCGGTCACGCTGATCTTGAGCGCGATGGAGCGGCTGAATGGCGCAAAGGCCTTTATCCAGACCGAGCCGTACGGGCCCGACAATCCGGCGCGCTGGGACGCGGAGATGATCCTGCCCGCCGTAAAGAAGCACCCGGACAAGCTCGCCGTGTTGGGCGGCGGCGGGACGCTCAATCCGATGATTCTGGAAGCTTATCGCACGGGCAACGCAGGGCCTGAAGCACGGAAACAATTTCGCCAGCGCGCGGAAGCGCTGCTTGAACAAGGAGTGGTCGGCTTCGGTGAGCTGTCGATCGAACATCTTTCTTTGCCGCAGTCCCCGGTAAAGGATTACGAATACGCGCCTGCCGATAGCCCCATGATGCTGCTGTTGGCCGATATTGCGGCCGAGCACAATGTTCCCATCGACCTGCATATGGAAGCTCTGCCGGAAACCATTCCGACGCCCAAGGAGTACGGGCCGCCCAATCCGCCGGAGCTTCACGGGAACATCGCAGCATTCGAAAGGCTGCTTGCGCACAACCGGCGCGCCAAGATCATCTGGGCGCACGCAGGCTCGGACAATATCGGATATCGTACTCCCGAGCTTTCGCGCCGGTTGCTTCAGGCGCATCCCAATCTGTACATGGAAATCAAGTTCGATCCGGGTTTCCCAGGCAAGGATCCGCCAATTGTCGACGGCAAGCTCAAGCCCGACTGGCTCAAGCTCTATTCCGATTTTCCCGATCGCTTCATCATCGGCAGTGATCAGCATTTCGACCCGCCCGCGACCGCACCTTTGGCGCGCGCGCAGCAGAATGCGCTTTTGCTGAATCAGCTTCCGCCTGACGTAAGGAAAAAGATCGCGATGGAGAACGCGCTTCGAATCTACGGCCGCTGATCGAAGGCCACAACGGAGGACGAAACATGAAAACGAACCATCTCATTAGAACCGGTATCCTGACGCTCGCGATCGGAGCCGGCATCATTTATGTGACTGCGGCCCAGGGGCAATCGGGTGCGCCGCGATACGAGGCCGACGTTTCCTGGCCGAAGCCGCTGCCCGATCGCTGGGTGCTCGGAGGCTTAGGCGGTGTCTGTGTCGATGCTCAGGACCACGTGTTCATCCTCAATCGGCAGGATGTCATCGAAGGCGACTTGAACGGCGGCAAACTGGCTCCGCCGATCATCGAGTTCGATCCCGCAGGTAATGTCGTCAACTCCTGGGGCGATCCGAAGCTTCTCGACCCGCGGCTGCATTCGTGCCGCGTGGATAAGGACAACAACATCTGGATCGGGAGTGCGCCCTCGGGGATGATCCAGAAATATTCGCATGACGGCAGCAAAATGCTGCTTCAAATCGGCAAGAAGGGCACGGTCGATTCCTCCGACGGCACGATCAAAGGAAAACCTCTCAATTCCGAGGCCGCGATTTTCTTTATGCCCTCGAGCATTTTCGTCGATCCGCAAAATGGCGACGTTTACGTTTCCGACGGCGAAGGGCGCGACAGCAACCGCCGTGTCGCCGTCATGGATCGTACCGGCAAGTTCCTGCGCCAGTGGCTGCCCGAAGGCATGGCCACTGTGCACTGCATGTCGATCGCGAATGACGGACAGGTCTATGTCTGCAACCGCGAGGGCTCGCGAATCCAGATCTACGACAAGATGGGCAACTTCAAAAAGAACATCGAAGTCCCGTGGACGCCGGTCACGCCGCCGAAAGACGGCAAACTCACCCAGAACGGCGGTTCGGCCGTGGCGCTCGATTTTTCGCACGATCCCAATCAGCGGTTGATTTTCATGATCAATCAGAACAACGCGCAGGTTGAAATCATCGACCGCCAATCGGGCAAGATCCTATCGAGCTTCGGCCGGCCGGGAAGCTTCCCGGGCCAATTCAACCAGGCGCATGGGATCGCTGCGGATTCCAAGGACAATGTCTATATCGCCGAGAACCGCGGCAGACGGGTTCACAAGTTCAGAGTCGTGAATCCGTAAAAGGGGAACAGCCACAAAAAGGCACAAAAAACGCAAAAGCTCGAACGCCAAGTAGAAGCCATTTTTGTGTTTTTTGTGCCTTTTTGTGGCCATTTCCTTTTTATTTCAGGGAAGCGCGAACCTGTTCCAGCTTAGACCGAAACGCGGGGAGGTCCGGACGCAAGCGGACTGCCTGTTCGTAACTCGCAATGGCATCCTGGACGTCTCCTTTTTCCAAAAGTCCTTCCGCTTTGTTGAAATGAGCAATTGCCGAGTCGGGCTTGATTGCGATTGCGCGGTCTGCCGCGGCGATTGCCTTCGCCGGTTCCCTCTGTCTCAAATACAGGACGGATAAATTCACGAAGGCCTCCGCCTGTTGCGGCGCCATTTCGGTGAGCCTGAGCAGTGTTTTTTCGGCCTCGTCCAACTTTCCACCGTCGAGTTCGAGGGCGGCTATATTGGAATATGTTGCGGGAACCAGGGGGTTCAACGATAGCGTAACCTTGTATTCGCGGATAGCGTCATTCGGTCGACTATCCAGCTGATAGGCGAGACCCAAATTGAAGTGCGCCCTCGCCTTGCCGGGCGACTTCCGGACCACGTCTTCCCACAATGTGATGTTATTTGCGAAAGCCCGATTCCGCTGAATGGTCATGGCTGCAAAGATAACGACGATAATCGAGAGCACTGCGATACGGAGACTCCGGAAATTCTTGCCGGCCCATCGGAACAGCGCGGCCGACAGGAGCGCGATGCCGAGACCGGCTATATATACGCGATGCTCGAGCACGACGTCGGCGAGTGGGATCAACGCATATGCCGTTAGAGGCGATAACAAGATTGCCGCCAATCCGGCCGGAGGCAATGATTCCGTCTTAGCAGGTCTGAGAATGAACCAGCTGAGAGCGGCGAGAACGAGAATCGACATCACGAACTCCGGACTGTACCAATGGGCGACGGCGACCGTCTGTGGATCGGCATTCAGAGCCGATGGATACAGGAAACGAGGGAAATAGTAGCGGACGATCGACGTGAGATAAGCTCGAATGTAGACCGGGAACGGCAAGACGGATTCGAATTCCGTATTGAAGGGAACAGTGTTGCCGGCCAGGCTATTGAAGAGATCTTGAAAGTGTTTCCACATCGCCGCTGCAACAATTACGGATACTCCCGCCAGGGTTACTACGTACTTCAAGCCTCTCTTCCGGGTCTTTAGCAACAGCAAGGCCGCGAGAAAAACGGGAAGCGTCATCGCCTCCTGCTTGGACTGCCATGCCAGTAGACCCGACGCAAGCGTCAGCGCTGCGTACACCGCCGAGAGATAAAGCCTGCGCTTCATACCCGCATCCAACAATTTCAAAAAAAACAAAACCGCAAGAAAGTAAAACACGGCGCACAATACAGAGGATCTGCCGGCAATGTAGCTCACTGCACTCGATAACAAGGGGTGCACACTGAATATCGCAGCGCCGGCGAATGCCGCCCAAGCGGAGTCGCGCTCTGTTTCATCAAGGACCCGAACCACCTCTCGAATAATGAAATAGACAAGCACGACATTGATGATGTGCAAGAGGAGATTGACGGCGTGATAGCTGTAGGGATTCAGCCCGGACCAATAATAGTTGAGACCGTA
>WNGK01004099.1_pt1 | contig 15685 bp, 16 predicted proteins | sample 5400601 | NCBI WGS metagenome assembly WNGK01 (sample SAMN13153376, study PRJNA577476) | soil metagenome | isolation source: 60 cm soil or saprolite under Garry oak tree replicate 1 | place: USA:California | collected 2016-06-15
CCGCCGAAGTTCAAAGGCACCATGGAGTTGCCGAAAGAAACCGCCGCCGCTTAGGATGATAGGGAGACGGCCTGCCCTCAGGCCGTTCAACACTCGACATGTATGATCGAACATCGGCATTTACCCCACGTTTCTTCGTTTCGTGACAATCCAATTGTATTCTTTACAACCTGCACGCATAAGCGACGAAAGCTCTTAGCTTGCGCCCAAAGCCACGTCATTTTACGTGGCCTGTGGGAACGATCGGCGGAACATGATGGCTGGTGGGTTGGTCATTACATTCTGATGCCCGATCACGTTCATTTCTTTGCGCGTCGTGCACCTTTTGCGCGGCCGATGGCGGACTGGATGCAGATGTGGAAGAGCGTCAGCTCCCGCCAGCTCGCAGCCGCCTTGGACATTGCCCCACCTATTTGGCAATCGGATTATTTTGATCGGTATCTGCGGTCGCGGGAAAATTATGGGCAAAAATGGAATTACGTGGAGCAAAATGCGGTACGGGCGGGATTGATTAAAGAAGACGAGGAATGGCTATACCGCGGTTCGATCTTTGATCTGATGTGGTAGATGTGTGGGGATTCTCCCTACGGCCTGGGGGCAGGCCGTCTCCATCACGGCGCTGTCTCCATCGCCCCACCATTAATCTGATTCGTCTTCTTCCTCCACCGGTTCGGCGCGCCGGACTTCTGGTTGTTCCCGAGCACGGCGCTGCCGGTGGCTGATTACCTTTTCACTCTTGTAAATCTCCTTGAAAATGTCGGCGATCATCGGCGCAGCAGTAGAGCCGCCGTGCACTTTGCTGCCGACGTCGCCCTCGTAGAGAGCGGCGAACGCGTATCGCGGTTGGTCGGCCGGCAAAAATCCGGCGAACCACGCCGCCGTGCGCTCTTTTTCTTTTGGTCCCCACTGCGCGGTGCCAGTTTTACCTGCGACTTCGACATTATCGAGGCTGGCTTGATGCGCAGTTCCGCCAGAGCCATTCACGACATCAATCATTCCGGTGCGCAATTCATCCAGCGTTTCTGGTGACAGCTCGAGTGTTCTCTTAGCGCGCACTTGATATGCGGTCGCAACCTGGTTATCGAATGTCTGCACCTGTTGGACGAGCCGCGTTTGGTAAAACGTGCCGCCATTGGCCACGACGCCCATGGCCTGGGCCATCTGCAGCGGAGTGACTTGCGTGTCTCCCTGGCCGATCGACATGTTTGCGATGTCGCCGTTGAGCAGTCTCCGGCCATGCGTTGCCTTCATGTATTCGTCGTTCGGAACGCGGCCTTCCGCTTCACCTCTTAGCGGGATACCGCACTTTACTCCAAAGCCCAGTTTTAACGCCGAATCGATGATTGGTTGAGCACCGGTTTTGATGCCAACCTGGTAAAACCATGTGTCGCATGACTCGGTAAGTGCCTGCACAAAGTTTAACGCGCCGCGATCGCCCTTTTTCCAATTGTGGAAAGTGACGTTGCCAATCTGAATTGCCGGGACGCATTCATATTGATCATCCGGCTGCACCGCACCGCTTTCGAGCGCGGCGATCCCAACCGCAATTTTAAAGGTCGATCCGGGGGGATAAGACGAACGATACGCTCGTGGCAACAGCGGAATGTTCGCGTCGTTTTGCAAGGCCTTGAGTTGCTCAGTCGAGATCGATGGAACAAACAGATTGGGATCGTACGTAGGCCAGGAGGCCAGCGCGAGAATGTCGCCATTGTTTGGATCGACAATCACGATCGCGCCGCGCTTTGCTCTTGCTTCCAGCGCCTTTTCCGCAAGTTGCTGAAGGCGCAAATCAAGAGTGGTAACGACGTTGTATCCGGGCTCAGGCGGAGTGATTAGTTTCTCCGAAGTCTTCCGCCCATCTTTGTCGAAAGTGAGTTTGTATTCGCCGTGCTTGCCGGTGAGCATTTCGTTGAAGGTTTGCTCGAGTCCTTCGCGTCCCTCCGTTTCCGGCCAAAGCGTTTCATGATTATCAACGATGCCGTCGAGATTTCGCCCTGTTTTCCCGGTGTAACCGATAATTTGGCCGGCCAGTTTTCCGTTCGGATAAACACGCACATAGATTGGGCGCACGATCACGGCGGGCGGCAAGTTATCTTTGACTTGTTCGTACTCCGACTGGCTAAGATTCTGCGCGATCTCCAGCGGCATGATTCCCCGGTTCCGGTAATGGCGAAGGATCGCTTCGTCGGAAATCCGAAGTTTGCGGCCAATTAACTTTCCTGCGCTGTCGATCTTCTCCCTCGCGAAGCTGAGCGCCTGCGCATCGGAAAAATCAAGCGGCGTGGGAAAGTTGATGGCGAGATTGTAGCTGAGCCGATTTTGCGCGAGCGGCGCGCCGTTGCGATCTGTGATCTGCCCGCGTGGACCTGGGACATCGAGGATGTAAGTGCGCGCGAGCTTTTGCGTTTCGAAGGTAGGCACAATCGTTTCCTCTTCGCCTGGCGGAGCCGCACTAGGCGCAGCAGATGGCGCTAGCGCCTGGGCCAACAATGCAGCCGGCGTCGCCAGGATCGACAGCGCGATCCGCAGACTGCGCAGATTTCCCCAGGTTGACCTCATTCGAAAGAATCTGCGTTAATCTGCAAAATCTGTGGATAAATCAATGCCGCTGCAAGAAACGATGCACTTCTTTGGCCAGCTTTCGGCCAATCCCTTCCGTGGAGGCGATTTCTTCCACACTCGCGTTGCGGAGCCGATTCACCGAGCCAAATTTTCGCAGCAATAAGCTCTTGCGGTTCTGACTCACCCCGGGGCAATCGTCAAGAATGCTTTCCCCGATGCGTTTTTTCATGAGCAGCTGATGATACGCGTTGGCGAAGCGATGGGCCTCGTCGCGAATGCGCTGGAGTAATCGCAAAGCGCCGGAATCCAATGGAAGTTGGAGCGGCAGCGCGCGACCCGGACGATAGATTTCCTCACGTTCTTTGGCCAGGCCGATGATTGGAAGATCGTGCAAACCTAATCGCTGCAATTCACGGCATGCGGCCGAAAGTTGCCCCTTTCCGCCATCGACAATGATCAGATCAGGCAAACGAACATACGATGGCGCGATGCCCTCCGAAAGTGTAGGGCAAGCGCTCCGCTTGCCATCCGCGGGGCCGGCAACCGAAGCGGTTGCCGTACAACGCTCCAGTGTATCGGCCGGATTTTCTTGAGAAAACTCCGCCGCATCGGGATTCGCCTCACGTGCCTCCAGCAAAATCCGCGAATACCTGCGTCTGACCACCTCGGCCATGCTCGCAAAATCGTCCTGTCCTTCGACTGTTCGTACTCGATAGCGCCGGTAATTGTCCTTGTCCGGTACGCCGTCCCGGAAACAAACCATCGAGGCAACAACGTGTGTCGTGGAAATGTTCGAAATATCGAAACATTCCATCACGCGAGGTGCATGCGGCAGTTGCAGCGCATCAGCCAACGCGCGTACGTCCGCCATCGGATCGATCGCGCTCGGCAAACTTCCGCGCGTAAAACGCCGCATAGGTTTGGTCGTCGCGCGCACGTCCTCGATCATGTTGCGCAGTTCAGCCGCCTTCTCGAAATCCATTTGCTCCGCCGCCTTGCGCATTTCCTCTTCCAGCGCTGCGATCATTTCACGCGAATGCCCCTCAAGAAACTCGCACGCCTGGGCGACGCGTTCGCGGTATTGCTCGGCGCTAACTTCGCTCAAACGGATCGGCACCTGATAGGTCGAAGATTTCAATTCACGCTCAGTCGGCGCGCCGCGGCCAAACGTGAGCACGCCAAATTTCTTGCGCATCAAATTGAGTGTCTGGCGCAATGCGCCTGCGTCTGCATACGGTCCGAAGTAGCGGCCATTGTCGTTTTTCTTAAAACGAGTAAGCCGAAAGCGCGGCCATTCTTCCGAAGTGTCAACCTTGACCAGCAAAAACCGTTTATCGTCGCGGAACGAAACATTGTAACGCGGTCGATATTCCTTGATCAATTTGCCTTCGAGTAAAACTGATTCCGCCTCGCTGCGAACGGTATGAGTGTCAAAATCCCATGTCGCCTCCAGCATGGCGCGCGTCTTCAAGTCGGCCTGCGCCAGTTTTGACGGCAGAAAATATGAACCCACCCGTTTGCGCAGATCGCGCGCTTTGCCCACATAAATTACCCGATTGAACCGGTCGCGCATCAGGTACACACCGGGCTTGTGCGGCACTTCATGCACTTTCTTCTGCAAATCCGGTTTCTCTATTGTTGATCGAGCCATCCGGCTGCGAATTTACGCGAGAAGCAGGCAGGTGGAAACCCGCTCCTTGCAGCCGCCTGGCACGCGGCACCGCACGTCGCGGTGGTGACAAAAACCGTGCAAAGCGCGCGCGGCCTCTTGACCAGCCACACACGCTCGCGTCGCGTTCTCTTGAGCGGCCACACGCCGTTCTGGCCGACGTCGCTAACCTCGGGCGCCACGCCCCATACTAAAACAAAGCCGCGCGGTCACCGACCGCGCGGCTATAATTCCACGTTATTTGACTTAAGGCTTTGTCGTTGTCGTCGTAGTCTCTCTTTTCTCGTAGATCGTTGCAGGCTGGCTCAGCACAACTTTGCGCACCACGACCCGGTCACCAACATTCGTGTAATAGATGGTCGCGGGCACATCCGGCCGAATCGCCGACCAACTTACGGCGCGACCTTCCGGATCTACAATGGTCGTGTCTCTCGTGTAGTAATAACGCACGGGCGCCACATCCGGCGCAGTTCGGAATGTAAAGTAATCCGAATCCGGCGTCGACGTGACGATTGTGCCGGCGGTGCTGGTCGTCGCCGACTCGGTTCTTGTTGTCCCGGTCACCGGGTCGGTCGTGGTCGTCGTCGTTGTGGTCTCCTGCGCCAGCGCTATCCCAAGCGCTGCCGCACAGGCCACGCTTGCTGCCAATATTTTCACTAATCTCGTTTGTTTCATATTTGTCTCTCTGCTTTGATTGGATGGATGTTTTCCATCGTGTACGTCTCCGGCCCCCTAGCGGCGGAGGTTCTTCAGATACGCCTTGATATCGTAAAGGCGGCCTCGCGTGGTCGCATCCGGGGGCGTGATCCCTTTTCTCGTGCCAGAGCAACGTAACCAGGAGTTTATGCAGACATTACCCGGTTTTCGAGATTTCCTGCCCGACGATTGCGCGGCCCGCAGTTATATTTTTGCACGCTGGCGCGAGGTCGCTCGTCGCTATGGCTTTGTCGAATGGGAAGGCCCCATTCTTGAGCCGACTGAATTGTACAAAAAGAAGAGCGGCTCCGAAATTGTCGACCAGCTTTTCAACTTTACCGACAAAGGCGAGCGCGAGGTCGCCATGCGTCCTGAGTTAACGCCAACGCTGGCCCGCGTGGTTGCCGCGCACGAACGCGAATTCAAAAAACCGCTCAAATGGTTTTCCATCGGCCAATTTTTCCGCTACGAAAAACAACAGCGCGGCCGTCTGCGGGAACATTTCCAGCTCAACTGCGACATCATCGGTGAGTCGGATCTCGCCGCCGATATTGAACTAGTCGCGCTTTGCATCGACATCCTGCGCCAGTTTGGCTTCACGGAGAAAGACTTCGTCGTCCGAATCAGCGATCGCGAATTTTGGACGGATTTTCTGCGTGAGAAAAATGTCCCGGCCGATCGCTGGGAGGAATTGCTGCAGGTAATTGACAGGTCTGGGCGTGAGTCGCGTGAGAGAACGGCCGAGCAACTTGGTAATCTCGCCGATCCAATCTTTGCGATTCTCAAAAGCGGCGGGAAAAGCGAAAAGCTCGAGCAACTGATCGATAGTCTGCGCGGACGCGGCCTCGCTGATTATGTGGCAATCGATGTCGGGATCGTCCGCGGTCTTGCTTATTATACCGGCATCGTCTTTGAGGTATTCGACCGCGACGCGAAATTCCGCGCCATCGCCGGCGGTGGACGCTACGACAATCTGATCGGACAACTGAGCGATGGCGCGGTGAAGATGCCGGCGCTCGGGTTCGCCATGGGCGACGTAGTCCTTAGGGAGTTGATCAACGAAACGCCACATGTGCGCAAGAAAATGCACAACGCAACCGCGGACGACCGCAAGATCGACATTTACATTGTCATTGCCAAAGAGGAGCGCCGTGCGGATGCGCTCGCCCAAATCCAGCAACTGCGCGATCGCGGCTACCGCGTCGATTATCCGCTCACTCCAGCGAAAGTCGCCCGACAATTCCAAGCCGCCGAAGAAACAGGCGCGGCGCTTGCGCTTCTCTACGGTGACGAATGGCCGCAGGTGAACGTGAAGGACATGGCTACCGGCGAACAGCAGCTCGTGCCACAAGATCGTTTACTTGCGCACTTGCAAGCGCAACCCAGCTTGTCATCCTGAGCGCAGCGTAGCGGAGTCGAAGGATCCCGTGGCACCATCCAGGATTCGCAACGGAATTCCTCGAGTTCGCTCGGAATGACAAAAAACATGTATCGCACGCACGACTGTAATTCGCTTCGCAAGAGCGACATCGGCAAGCGAGTTACGCTTGCCGGCTGGGTGCACGTCTCGCGCGATCATGGTGGCATCATTTTCATTGATCTGCGCGATCGCGAAGGCCTGACGCAGGTTGTCTTTCGCCCCGAAGAAAACGCGGAGCTCGCGAAGCAGGCGCATACATTCCGTAGCGAGGACGTGATTCAAGTCAGCGGCCGCGTCGCGCCGCGCGTGCCGGGCACGGAAAATCCGAACCTCGCCACGGGCGATATCGAAGTCATTCCAAGCGAGCTGCGGATTCTGAATCGCGCGGACGATCTGCCGTTCCCGATCGATGCGGAAGTTCACAACGAAGATTTGCGGATGATGTACCGTTACTTTGATCTTCGCCGGCCACGGCTTTCCCGCAATCTGCGTTTACGCCATCGCGCCGCGAAAGCGACGCGCGATTATCTGGACAGCCAGGGCTACGTCGACGTGGAGACACCGATCTTGTCGAAAAGCACGCCGGAAGGTGCGCGCGACTTCTTGGTGCCGAGCCGGCTGACGCCTGGGAAATTTTATGCGTTGCCCCAGGCGCCCCAGCAATACAAGCAACTGCTCATGGTGGCCGGTGTAGAAAAATATTTCCAGATCGCGAAATGTTTTCGTGACGAGGATTTGCGCGCGGATCGGCAACCGGAGTTTACGCAGATCGACATCGAAGCATCCTTTGTGACAGCGGACGACATCTTCGCGGTCACTGAAGGAATGTTGGCGGCGATTTTCAAGGCCGGTTGCAACATTAACATCAAGACGCCGTTCGATCGGCTCACGTATCGCGAGGCGGTTGGCCGATTTGGTAGCGATAAACCGGATCGCCGGTTCGAAATGGAACTTGTCGATCTTGGCGAAATTTTTCACGCGAGCGGCTTTAAAGTTTTCCGTGGTGCGCTCGATGCGGGCGGTGTGGTGAAGGCTATCAATGCGAAAGGTTTTGCCGGCATCACGATCGGACAAGCCGACGAATTAACTGAAATCGCAAAGTTATACGGCGCAAAGGGTCTCGCTTTCATCAAGATCGAGAACGGCGAATGGAAATCGCCCATCGTGAAATTTTTCTCAGGAGCGGAGAAGGCAGCGTTGCAATCGAAACTCAACATTGAAGAAGGCGACTGCGTTTTCTTTGCGGCTGATAAATGGGAAATCGCCTGTGAAGTTCTCGGCCGGTTGCGGCTGCGCATCGCCGAGATTCAGAACCTAAAGCCCAAGTCCGAAATCTGGGATTTCCTTTGGGTCACAGACTTTCCGCTTTTTGAATGGAGTCCTGAGGAAAACAAATGGAACGCGATGCATCATCCGTTCACGCGGCCGAAAACGGAGGACATGCCACTCTTTGAGGCAAAGAAGTTTCCGGAGATACGCGCCGAGGCCTACGACATCGTGCTCAACGGCGTGGAGATCGGCGGCGGCAGCATTCGCATTCACGAGCCCGAATTACAGGAGAAAATGTTCGAGACGCTCAGCATTAGTCCGGAAGATCGACAATCGCTTTTTGGCCATTTGCTGCGCGCGCTGCGTCTCGGCGCGCCGCCGCACGGCGGAATCGCGCTCGGCCTCGATCGGCTCGTCATGTTGATTTGTGGCGAGAGCACCATTCGCGACGTGATGGCGTTCCCGAAGAATAATCGCGGCATGGACTTGATGACGCAATCACCGGCGGAAGTCGATCCGCGACAGTTGCGCGATTTGTCGATTAAGTTAGCTGGTGAAAAAAAGTTGTAGTTGCGGCTGTGTCAGCGGTATATCCGTTGTTCGCTTTCGTTGATCGGATTCGATCAACGGGCCACCGCGAATTGTATCTGCGGGTTGCAAAAGCGCGAGCGCGCCACTGATCGCTCAATAACCCAGGGCTTTTTTTCGCTCCATGGCGCCGGGCAGGGCCTCCTTGCGAGCGGTGATTGCGGGCGCGCCCGAGTCTTTCAGTTGTCTGGACTGAACCGCGTTGAACTCGACATCTTTCGCGAATTCGGGCGGAAGATCATTCTCCTCATAGATGGCGTGCACCGGGCATACGTCCACACATGCCATGCAATCAATGCAATCCTCCGGATGAATGACCACCTGGTTGTCCAGTTCGTAGAAGCAGGCGACGGGACACACCTCCACACAATCGGTGAACTTGCATCCGCTGCATTTATCGGTCACGACGTGGGGCATGGGCTTGAGCGGTTGAAGGTTGTGTGAAGACTGCCGTTAATGACTCAAGTAATTGGTGATGCCCGTGCGGTCAATTCCTGTTTCAATATGCTAAGCCACGCCTGGGCGATGTTCGCGGCCAGTCCGGAACAAAATCGCCACAAAAAACGTGACGATCGTTCCGAAACAAATCCACCAGGGAAATGCCATCACCGGAAGCCAGTTCGGCTGCGGATAAGCGGTTGTTCCGAAAATCCCCGCGATGTTGTTAGGCAATCCGCTCAGGATGGCCACGACGGTGAAGCCGAGGATCATGGCAATGATGTTGCCGCGATCGTTCCCGCGCGTCCTGGTTAGCATTCCTGCGAAAAACACACCGAGAAGTGAGCCGTAGGTGTACCCGAAAATCCCGAGCACGATCGGGATGATTCGGACATTGGGATGCACGATGACAAGATAGGCCGTTGTCGATGCAACGATGATCATCAGGACAGAAAACCACACAGTCGCCCAACGCACGGCGCGCAAGCTTTGTGCGTCCGTGGCTTCGGGGTTGAGGTAAGGCTCATACCAATCGCGCGTGAAACTGGTGGCGAGCGCGTTCAATGCGGTGCTGAGCGATCCCATGGCGGTGGCGAAGATTCCCGCTAGGAGCAATCCTCGAAGTCCCACTGGCATTTGATAGAGAATGAAGTGGCAGAATGTTTCGTTCGGAGTCTTGGGCAGCGTCGGATCGGGATGGGCTTGATAGTAAACCCACAGCAGTAGTCCGATGCTGAGAAACGTAAGCGCGATCGGGATGTCGGCGAGCGCGGAGCAAATAAGAGAGCGACGGCTCCGGCGTATGTCGGGCGCAGTCAACATTCGCTGCACCATGTCCTGATCCGTGCCGTGTGTTCCCATGGTGATGAACGCTGCCCCGATCAACCCGGCAAAGATTGTGTAATCCGTCTCGAACATGCTTTTCACCTGGTCCCAGCCATGTTTGGCCGGGTCGAGACCGGTTGTGATGAGATCCGAGACTTGAAATGCGCCGTGGCGTTGCACGATCTCGTGCCAGCCGCCTGGAATTGCGAAGTAAAGCAAAGCGAGCGCAATTAACGCGCTCCCAATCATGATCGAGGCTTGAATCAAATCGGTCCAGATGACGGCCTTGATACCACCGAACGTGGTGTAAATCGCCGTGAGAATGACGATGGCAATCGTGGCACCGAGATAAATCCACAGAGTTTGAGTTTGGTTTGGTCGAGTGCCGCTGATCATTTCGTAGGCAAGAGCGAGTGCGATGGCTGCGACATATAACCGCGCTCCGGAAGCGAGCAAACGGGTGATCATGAAAACAGCGGAAGCCGCATTCTTACTCGCAACCCCAAAGCGCGCGGTCAGGTACTCATAGATCGAGAAAACTTTGTAGTCGTAATACGGTTTGATGAAAATATAGCTGACGAGAACGCGTCCGATGATCGTGCCGAAGGCGAGTTGTAGGTAGGTGTAATCGCGGTGGCTGAAGCCTTCCCCGGGCGTTCCGAAAAATGTGCCGGCACTTGTTTCAGCCGCCACCAGTGAAGCGAGCACCGCCCACCACGGGATTCTGCGCCCGCCGAGCGCGAAGTCTTTGAGGTCTTCTTCCTTCCGGCCCATGTAGAGGCCGATGGAGATGATGAGAATGAAATAGAGGAGAAGAACTGCGGTGTCGATCGCGAGTCTTGCGTCCATGTCGGCGGTTATTAAGCCACAGATGAACACAGATGAAACACGGATTATCTGGCTCTCTTGCTCCTGCTCCTGCTCGTGCTCGTAATCGATGCCGGATGCTGGATACTAGGTAGATCGCTAATGAACCCCAGGGAAATTGCGGCGCCAGACTTTGATCTCGCGATGACTCTCGACTCCGGCCAGGTTTTCCACTGGGAAAAAGTGGGCGACGGATTTGTGGGGACCATCGGCGAGCGCGCGGTTTACATAGAACAAAGTGGAAACGTCTTACAAGTTCGCGTGGGGGAAGGGGAACTTGACTGCTTAAAACAGCCAAGTTGGAACCGGACTATAGAGAATGAGCGTGTGGTCGGCGGAAGCGTTGCGCATTATTTCGCGCTCGATCATTCACTGCCAGAAATCTGCGCATCGTTTCCAGACGATCCGGTCATGAACGCAGCGCGACTCTTTTGTCGCGGGTTGCGCATCATTCGTCAGCCGAAATGGGAATGTCTGGCCACATTCATCTGTTCATCGATGAAACAGGTGGCGCATATTCGTCAGATTTCGCTGGCGCTCCGGAACTGCTTTGGTGAGGCGCGTCAGATCGATAATCACGTGGTTTACACCTTTCCGCCGACGCAGCGGATTGCCCGAGCTTCCGAGGAGGAATTACGCGAATGCGCGCTTGGTTATCGCGCCAGGAATCTGCTCGCAACTGCGCGGCTCGTCAGTTCAGGTGAAGCGGATCTGGAGGCGTGGTCGTCGCTTTCCGATGGCATTCTTCGCGAAAATCTGTGCGCGCTGCCGGGCGTGGGGGCGAAGGTTGCTAATTGTGTGATGCTCTTTGCCTACGAACGGCTGCGCGCATTCCCAATCGATGTTTGGATCGAGCGGGTTTTGAGACAGCAATATTTTCCGCGGAAGAAAACAATCACGGGACAGCGGCTGAGCGAATTCTGTGAAACCTATTTCGGAGAACATGGCGGTTACGCGCAGCAATACTTGTTTCATCATGCGCGAATAGCTTCACGGAACTCAGGAGCACCAATCCCGCAAGAGCGGGACACTTCGCTGCGATCGGAATGACAAAAGAAGGGGTCGCGCGGACGGGTTTAAGGAAAACAGGGTTTCCATCCGGTCCTGGCGGGCAGACTTCCAGCCTGCCGAGCAAGGAGGCGGGCTCGCCGCAGCGAGTCCGCCCGGCGGCGGACTGGAAGCCGAACTTCCGACATACCCAGGCCGCGCCACTTTCGCTGCGGAAGTTGTCAGTGCCTGCGGGCTGAGATAATGTTCAAGCCTTTAAGCCAAGGAAACTTTAAGCCTGAATCTCTTCCTATTTTTAACAGACCGCCATTATGACGACGGCTGACATCATGTTCGCCCAGCCAGGCGACCGACTGATTAATCGCGAATACAACGCTCGAGCGGTTTTGTGGGCGCTACTCGCGGCAATTCTCATTCACCTCGTTATCGCATTTTTGCTTGCTGCCTTTGGCGGCGTTTTCTCGCCAGCCCTTCCGATTGAGGAAAAGCCGGTGGAACTCACGTTTGTCGATCTGCCACCGACATCGCTGGCTCCAAAGAATTCCGCGTTTATCGAAACGGACGAATCGAAAAAATCAGTCGAGCCGCCAAAAGAAAAAACATTTGAATCGAATGCCAATTCGATTGCGGCAAGCGAGCTTGGTGCAACTGGTGAAGCGCCGTTGCCATCGCAAACAGGCAAAGATCGACCGCTTGTTGATTTAGAGACGCATCCGCACTCGCTGGAAATGAAGGGGGCGCAACCGCAACCGAGTGCGGCGCCACAGGAAAACCCGAAGCCCTCGGCTGCGCCGCAGACGCAACCGGCTCCGGTTACCGCAGCGGAGCAATTTGCGATGTTAACTCAAAGACCCACCCCGGCGGTCGAGCCATCTATTGCACCATCGCAAGCGCGATCTGCATACCGGCCTCTTAAAGAGCGGACGCATATATCGGGCCGGATCACAAACCACGGTGTCGCTTCCGTAAACGCACTGGGCACACCCCTCGGCCGATACACGAAATTTCTTTTGGATGCGATTGGTTCCCGCTGGTACGCGTTTGTCGATCGGCAAATCGACTTAATCAACATCGGCACCACTCGCGTCGTCTTTGTCGTTGACCGAAGCGGACGCGTGAAGAATCTCAAGGTCGTCCAAAACACAGCAAACGAGGCATTAGCAAACGTCTGTATTCAATCGATTCAGGAAGCGCAATTGCCTCCGATGCCGGATGATTTAGCAGCGACGCTGCCTCCCGAAGGATTGGACATGGACATTCCGTTCACGATTTTTCCGAACCGATGATCGTTGCCGCGATAACTATCGAAACTCCGGACACCGTGAATAGCGTGATCGGATTTTTCACGAAGGGCGGGCTCTTTATGTGGCCGCTGCTCGCATGCTCGATCGTTTCGGTAACGACGATCATTTTGCGCGGCATCGCGTTACGAGAAAAAAATGTGATGCCGCTCGTGATCCAAAATGAAATCGAACGGCTCGTGCCCGGTGAGAGTCCGGAGCGGCTGTCCCGCATTGTGCATCATGATCCGTCATCGCTGGCGCGGATCGCGCGGGTTGCGCTCCAGCACTTGCGCGGACCGCGCTCGGAGAATGTGGAGGTTGTAGAAACGCGCGCCCGTCACGAAATGGTTCGCCTGGAGAAGGGGCTCATCGTTCTCGAAGTGATTACCGGGATCGCACCACTGCTCGGTTTGATCGGTGCGGTCTCAGGCCTCGTACACGTTTTTTCGCATCTTGGCTTGAGCTCGGGCGCATCGGATACGCGTCAGATCGCGCTCGGCATTGCCGAAGCGTTGAATGCAACCGTATTTGGACTTTCGATCGCAGTGCCGACGTTGATCGCCTTCAGTTATTTCTCAAAGAAAGTGGAAGTGATGTCGGTGGAAATGGAAACCCTTGTCGTCGAGTTGATCAGCAAATGCTACCATGGACGCTTCTCGCGCGAAGTGATGCCGACAAAATCTCCACCGCTGGCAGCAGAGCCCACGCCGACGCCGGTAGTGTGAACGGCACGGCGGATTTCACTCTATGAACTTCGTCGTTCGCAAACGCAGGGCACCCACCATCATTATCGTTTCGTTGGTCGACATCCTAATCATCCTGCTCATCTTCTTCGTCGTTTCCACGACGTTTAAGAAGGACCAGCCGGAGGTTCAGATTAATCTGCCGGAGTCCAAAACGGCAAAGAAGCTGCCGGCTGAACTCGAACACGCGATTGTAAGCGTCGATCAAAATGATGAGATCAAACTGGACGGGCGAGCCATGGGCGTGGACGAACTAGGGGGCGCGGTGCGCGACCTGCCCGAAACGCGCAAGTCCACGCTCGCGCTGCAAGCGGACAAGAAAGCTTCGTTCGGCACGATCATCAAGGTGATGGATGCGTTAAAGCTGGCCGGCGTGAGAAATTTGCCGGCCTTTACCCGGGAAGAGAAATGATCTTGCCCATCTTGCAGTACGGCGATCCGGTCCTGCGAGCGAAAGGCAACCGGATCGAGAAAATCGACGATCACATTCGCGGGCTGATCGCAAACATGATCGAGACGATGCACGCGGCGAATGGCGTCGGCCTGGCGGCGCAACAGGTCGGTGAAGCTTTCCAGCTGACCGTGCTCGACATCTCGCAAGTGGAAGATCGGCCCAGCACGCTGAAGCTGAATGGAAAAGAAGTCGATCCAAAGACCGCTATGCCGCTGGTGTTGATCAATCCCGAGATCGAGTTGCTCGATGAAACCGAAGTGGGAGTAGAAGGTTGCTTAAGTTTTCCGGAAATTACCGGCGACATTGAACGGGCGAAGTCAGTGAGGACGCGCGCACAGACTTTGGAAGGCGGCACAATCGAAATCGAAGCGAGCGGATTTCTCGCGCGCGCGATTCAGCATGAAGACGATCATCTCAATGGAATTCTATTTATCGATCGCATGAATTCGGCAGCAAAAGCCGCATTGTCGAGTCGCCTGAAACGAATGCAAAAAGAGACCAAACGCGGCAGCAAACATCGGCAAGCATTCGTAAGTGAGACGACGTTGTAGCGGCACAAGATAGGCTGCCAGCCTGTCTCAGCAGACAGGATGGCTATCTTCCAGCCAGAAATCCGGTCAACGGACTGGTTGCCGCGGCCACATCCAACTTTTCGCCTAATCCGATTTCGCGCGCTTCGCGTCCGGCCTCAATTGCTTTTTTAAACGCTTTTGCCATGCGAACCGGATCGGATGCGATGGCGATCGCTGTGTTAACCAGAACGGCATCAGCGCCCATCTCCATCGCCTCCGCCGCGTGACTTGGCGCGCCCAGACCGGCATCAACGACCACTGGCACGGTCGCCTGTTCGATGATGATTTCGATTTGCGGACGCGCCTCGATGCCGCGATTGCTCCCGATTGGTGAACCCAGCGGCATTACCGTGGCGGTGCCAACATCCTGCAATCGTTTCGCCAGAACCGGATCGGCATTGATATAAGGAAGAACGGTGAATCCCTCCCTGACCAGAATTTCCGCGGCTGCCAGCGTCTCAACCGGATCGGGAAGCAAATAGCGCGGGTCCGGGTGAATCTCGAGCTTGATCCATTTCGGCAAGCCCGCGGCTGCAGCCAGTCGGGCGAGACGCACGGCCTCATCCGCATTGCGCGCTCCGCTGGTGTTGGGCAAGAGGAGAAAACGTTTCGGATCGACGAAATCGAGAATATTCGCAAACGGATCGTGTTTACCGGAAATATCGGCGCGTCGCAGCGCCACTGTCACCAGCTCGGTTCCGCTGGCAACAAGCGCGTCGCGCATCAGCTCGTTGGACGCGAATTTCCCCGTTCCAACCAGCAGACGGGAAGTGAACTCGCGATCGGCGATCTTCAGTTTCGAGGGCTTATCCGCCATTCCAGAAACAATAACGAATTTGCGCACGCTCGCGAATTCGCAGCATGTCTGGGGAGCACAGGCTGCCAGCCTGCCCTCTTTGGCAGCCTGTGCTCTCAGAAACAGAACATGCGGCATCTTCCACTTGTACGAAGCGCCTAATCACGCCACATTCCCTCCAATGGTTCAGTTTGATCTTCACCATCAAGATTGCGTCGAAGGGATGGCAAAGCTGCCAAATGAAAGTGTTGATCTTGTCGTAACGTCCCCGCCGTACAATCTCGGGATCGGGTACAGGAAATATTTCGACCGGCAAGATCGAGAATCGTATTTGCGATGGTGCCGAAAATGGGCTGCGGAAGTTCAAAGAAATCTAAAATCGAACGGCTCATTTTTTCTCAACATCGGGTCCGCCCCCTCGAATCCGATGCTGCCGCATGAAATCGCAATCGAGCTGCGTGACTTGTTAGTCTTGCAGAACACAATTCACTGGAT
>WNGK01006160.1_pt1 | contig 15684 bp, 11 predicted proteins | sample 5400601 | NCBI WGS metagenome assembly WNGK01 (sample SAMN13153376, study PRJNA577476) | soil metagenome | isolation source: 60 cm soil or saprolite under Garry oak tree replicate 1 | place: USA:California | collected 2016-06-15
GCTCAGCTCCTGCTCGCGCAGCAGGCGGACGATCTGCTCCTCGTGAAATCGGCTGACCCGCATCGGACGTCCCCTCTCGGGCACCCTGTAGCATATGTCTCATATCCGCTGGTCCGAAAGACGGGGGGCACTCCACGCGACCCCGCTTGGTGCCTCAAAAACGCCCCCTCGTGCCGCAAAAACGCCCTAACCGAGCCGGGACGGATCATCAAGACTAGTATCCCGTAGCGCGGATGCGCTCCTAGGCTTTCGCGACAAGACGTTTGCCATCTCTGAGAGGCGATACAATGGTCCAAGAGGAAATCGCCGCGTGCCGTACAAATCTTCTTTCGGACGAACCCGCCCAGACCGATTCATTCGGACCACACACACGGGTCGCAAAGGCGATCGCAGAAATGATCAACGGAGAGGAAGGTGGTAAGTCGATCGCCCTGGCCGGACCCTGGGGTAGCGGCAAGTCATCTGTGGTTCGGTTCATGAAGCCGGAGCTCAAAGAGGGCGTCGAGGTGTTTGTCTTCGACGCGTGGGCGCATCAAGGCGATCCGCTCAGGCGGACCTTCCTCGAGCGGCTGATCGCGTTCCTCCAAGCCAAGGCTTGGCTCCAAACCCCCGAGGGTTGGAGGCGGAAGAGCGAGGAACTCGCTAGACGCCTTCAGATCACAACCACGACTTCCGAGTCCCGCGTAACGAGCTGGGGAGCGGCTTTCGGCACTTCGGCTCTCCTGGTTCCGCTGGGCTTCCAGCTGTTCTCGAAATATGCCGAGCTTGGTGGGACTGAGATTTCGCCGCTTGCGACCCTGGGAGTGATCCTTTCGTTATCTCCGCTCATCGTTTTCCTTCTCGCATGGCTCTCTTGGCGTCCGAATGTGCGTCCGCTTCAAAAGGCGTTTTGGACGACGCACAAGAGAGGTCACGAGGAAGACAGCCTTTTGGCCTTGTTCCTCAACAAGACAGATCAGACAACGCGACAGCACACTACCCACACGCCGGATCCGACGTCCGTGGAGTTTCAGGGGATCTTCTGCGATCTGCTCCGAGATGCGTTGGGCGAGCCCGACCGGAAGCTTGTGATCGTGATCGACAACCTTGATCGCGTCGACCCGTCCGATGCTCTGTCGATCTGGGCGACCATGCGAACCTTTCTGGAGGCCGGTGACCAACCCCCGGGGACACACAGCGGCGAATTGTGGAGAGCTCAGTTGTGGCTGTTGGTACCGTATGACCCTACCGCGCTCAAACGTCTATGGAGTCGGCCAGACATTGCGGCAAATCTCATCGACGATCTTGTTCAATCCTTTGTTGAGAAGAGCTTCCAATCGACCTTCCGGGTTCCTCTCCCCGTACTTTCGGAGTGGCAAGATTTCCTTAAGAATCGACTTAAGGACGCGTTTCCCAATCACCGCGATGAGGATTTCCACAGCATCTATCGCATCTACAGCTTGAAAGGCCTTTCAGACGGTCGTCCTCCCACCCCTCGCGAACTCAAGCTCTTCATCAACCGAGTGGGTGCCGTGCATCGCCAATGGCAGGATGGGTTGCCCCTGCCTTTACAGGCCCTGTACGTCCTGGTCGAAAGGAAGTACGGCTCACTCGAAAAGGAGATTGTGCAGCAGGCCGCTTCAGTCATTAGCCCCGTTCCTCCCGATCTATTGGGTCAAGACTGGTTGGAGGGATTACTTGCAATTCATTTCAATGTCGAAAAGGAGCAAGCCATTCAGGTGGCGATTGGGGGTAGGGTCGAAGCCGCGTTGGTGGGAGGTAATGGTGTGACACTTGAGCCCATTCAGCATGTCCCTGGTTTTACCGAAGTCTGTGAAGAACTGATCGAGCGTAACTGGCAGCGGTGGTCAGAGAACGAACCGCGAACGATCGCGCTCGCTGCCTTTGCTCTGAGCACCTTGAGCACTGGGGAGGTTCCAAGCTGGAAGGGGATTTGGAAACGTCTCTGTAACGCAAGTAAGAGTGTGAAAGCCTGGCCTGCGCTTGATGCCCACACGGGACAGGGTCTGGCAGAGCTTGTGAGACGCAGACAGGGCGATGAAGAAGTCGCCGACAGGCTCTCAGCCGCTGCCGCAGCAGTCCCGCCGGCGGTCGGTGAAGGGGAACCACCATTTGACCCAACTATCGTTGGCGGCTGGATCGATGGGGTAACCACCGTGCTGAAGGAGGTGTTGTCAGCGCGGCCTGAGGCCCTATCGAGTTTCTCTGTTCCAGGAAACGCCCGGATCTATTTGGGTGTGCTAATGGGTCTGTCGCAGAGGTCAGACCTGAGGGGCCTTAGTGAGCACTTCAAGCCGAAAGCGGCTGCTGCGGACGTTGTGAGCGAACTCGCGCGCATCGTGAGTGCTGGGAGATTCGAAGAACAATACGCTGAGGCGATCGACTGGATGCTTCTGAGCCGGGAGAAGTGGGTGTGGACAAATCTTGTAAGCCAGCTTGCAGCTAGGTTGCAGGCTTCAAACAACCTCCCTCCGAAGGAACTCCGCGGATGCATACTCGGGCTTCTAGTTCTTGCTAAAGCAGACTCACAGGCTAGGGAGACCCTCTTGGGCTTGGCTCAGCAGGGGCACCTTGCGCACCAGTTTTACCACACGCAAGCCGATAGTCGCGCGATCGCTCTCAGCGTCTTCGCAATGTTGGAAAGCACGCCAGCCCTGGCTCCCCGATCCCTCCCTGGCAACGGTGCCGCGGGCATGTCCACGTTAAACCAAACGCTTTCGAATCCTGCGGGAGCATCTCCGAAGTTTTTGGATGAGCTCGTCGAGCTGGTCCTACGATTTGACCGGGTTACCAGGCTGTACGAAGTACCCCAGGAGACGCCCGCAGCCAGGGCATTCGTAGGTGCGCTCCTTGATCGGATTGTTCGACGTCCGGATGTCTTGTCCCTTGTACTGCCTGCGCAGATCGTTGGCCAGTACGGATTCCTCGAGACGACCATTACCCCCGAATCCCTCGAACGACTGGTGACGGATGGCATGAAATCAGGATCGCTGGGAGCGGCCATCCGCGAGCGCACATTCGATTCGCGCCTGGTTGCGCTATACCGACGCGCCTTCGACGTCACACGCGAGCAACCAAACCTGGAGTTCGTGGATTTCATTGTGCAAGGGCTCAGCCAGTTAGCCGCCACTGTCTGGAAGGAGCAGCTCGGCGCAGAAGGGCCGGTCCTTGATCTAGTCATTTCCCTTCAAGACGCGGGATACTCACCTGGCCTCTCCCGCCATTTCGGAGACGCCTTGCTTGGTCATGCCGAGCGGATCATGTCTAACGGGTCTACAGCGTCGCGGCTGGCTGGTCGCTGGGGGTCGCTAGTCAAGGCCATGAACCAGAGTACAAGGAAGACGTTCCTCAGAGATCTTAGAGATAGGATCGCTGCCTTTGATGGATCTGTCGCTCGCATCCTCTCGCTACTCGGGGACGAGTTGGTCGATTGCGAAGTCCTCGGGGACAGATCGGACGATCTCGTGCGAAGTCTCTTCAGAGGTTTCCTTGAACGCCTTGAGCAGATTGAGCTCAAGTGGCTGTTCAAGGTCCTGTCGGATTGTCCCGACGTATTGGACTCGTGCTACAAAGAGACCCTAGCCGATTTCAAGGAGCGCCTCGCCGGAGCCATAGGTGCAAAGGCCGGAGACGAGGAGACCGTTCGAGTATTACAGTCCATTGCAGACCTAGCAGCTGCCTGAACCGCGATAGACAGAACGCTCTACAGGCTTGTTCTTGGTCACCTATGCCGGCCTAGCGGCGCCTGGGCATCCTAAGACGCGCATTGATGCTCGCGGGCGCTGGTGGGCACGGCTGCGGCCCCCCAATCGGATGCGGGAGTGGCACGGCAAACATTCCGACAAAGCGCGTTCTTATCACAACAATGAGAACCGGTTAGCGGCACGCAGCGGACGACCAATCCGCTGCCCGCCTGTTGCCCCATGCCCTCAAGAATTGATGTTCACCAGTGGGCGGGCTTCCCGTCCTTGTCCACGACCCGCGAACTCGCTTCTTGGAAGACCAAGTCGCCCGGTCCGGTCGTAAAGCGACTCTGCGCGTTCACGAATTCATCGAGGCGGCGGTGGGTCGCCGCTGCCAGGCCCTGGCTTAGGAAATCGCTCGTCTCGTAGCACGCGTCGGGGTGGACCTGCAGATACTTGGCAAGCGTGCCGGTCACAAGCTTAGCCGCCTTGGCGACTGCGAAAGTCGATTGCCGGCGAAAGAGCTTGGGCACGATTGTAGCGCCCGAATCCAGCTGCGGATTCAACGCGCCGTGCTTCCGGTAGATGAGAGTCTTGTCAAACTGTGTGAGGTCAGAACTTGCGCTCTTCCAGACGCCCCTCTTCGCGGTCCGCGCTTGCTGGGCCAAGGTCATCACGTCCCGGATTTCCTGGTCCGTCATCGATGAGTAGAACGTCGGGAACGCCCAGCCGCTGCCGGTCAACCAATGATTCACGTCCTGCTCAGGCCCATTGATCGTGACAAAAATGTCGCCGACCAGCCGTCCGTAGGTGTCGAAGACGTCATCCGGTCGGTCTACTGCCGTACGCACCACGCATCGAATCGGGCTCGCGCCCGCCGTGGACAGAAAGTGCTGTAGTTCGACAGTGGCTGTCTCGCCGAGGTGCTGGCGAAAGTCTCCGTTCTTGGTGTTGAAATCGGCTCGTTGTTTGTTGGTGACCTTCTTGCTCTTAGGTGTTGGCGCCACCGGCCGGTAGTGCAGTTCTGGCGCATCGATCCCTTGCAGGCGGATCGTGACCCGCCCCTCGTTGTCGATCGCCGCCTTGCGCGCCTTGCCCTGGACCATGGCCCCGTTCTCAAACCCCGCCGTGACTTTCGACGGGGCGCTCGCTTGGGCGCGAAATCGAAACGCGCCCTGGGCCACTTTCACCTTCACGGTATCAGCATCCGACTCGCCGACCGGCCAGAACTGCGCAAGGTCGATAGTGCCAGCGACTTCCAGTAGCCCCTGGGCCATGTGCCTGCCCCCCGGATCTCGGTTCGCTTCCGCCTCCCCCAAGAATTGCCCTCGGGCTGTCGGCGTGTTAGGTCGTTTTTGCGGCAGAATGGGGTGGGAATGCGACAAATGGGGATGCTTGCAGCCGCTACGCGGCGCTCGAGGCACCTGGTGTTAGGCAGGTGCCAACGCCGAAGCCAGCGATGTGCCGCCGCCCGTCAAACGTTTACCGGTCAGAGAATTCGGACACGGGCCAAGCAGACTGCGGATTCCAAGTACGCGAAGTCAATCCCGAGGCTGTTAAGAACACACGGCGACCTGGCGCTGTCTGGGACATCAGTCCTAGCCTTCGGCGCCTGGACCGACCTTGCCTAGACCTCTCTGGCGCGCCGCCGGCGCTCCGCTGCGCGAGACATTTTTTGGTGTGGAGTCAGGTATCGAGCGCCGGCGTTCAGGGCTTCGATCTTCTTTCCCATCGACTTCGTACGAGTGACCTCCGCATACACCGCGGGCTCGCAATGCTTCTCGTTCTTCAGCCATCGAATCAGCCAGAGGAAGTCGTCGGCACTGCTTAGGTCGAGGAGTCCCCGCCGCAAGAAGCGCAGTTCGTCCGCAGAAACGGTGGTCAGTCTACCGCCGCTTGAGGCAATGAACTGGAGTGCGTCCCGTGCGTCCCATGATCGCCGCTCCCAGGGCGGACAGAACAAGCGGACGAATGTGAGGATGGCGCCTGACCAGTCCGTGGGCAGTCGAAGGGCAACCAGCTTCTTTAGGATTCCGGAGTCGTGAGCGCGGGCCGCCTGGCCTTCCAGGTTTGGCATCCTATCGATGCGTAGCAGGTCGAACAATTCGTGCCGACCAAACACGATCGCCGTCTCAGCGCTGGAAGACACGAGGTCTGGGTCCCAGGCATCTGCTCGGCCCAGGTCGCTAGCGGAAGGGACTCGCCTGTGTGGGTCGGCGCCAGCCCAGAGCAACAGGCGAACCGAAAGCTCCCGGTCGTCCATGACGGCCTCGACGAGAGCGACGTCGAGCGCGTCTTGGAGCCGCTGGTCCGCGCGGTGCCGCCGTAGCCACCCGTACAATGGTTTGTTGACCGTCTGAGCGAGATAGCGCACGAACTCAGGATCGGTGGTGTAGTCGAGGCCCGCCCTCCAGAATCGGTCGATCAGGTCGGTCTTGTAGGTGTCGACGACGTTGTAGGTGCTGACCTTGGTTGGGTCAGCCCCCCACGGGAGCAACAGATCAACGAGGTCGAACGCTCGAACGCTCAACGCCTCATCGAGCACGGAGTACCCAACCTTTGCTTCGAGATCCAACCGATAGCCGTTGCATAAGAGGAGCAACACCACGTCGCGGTGCTTCTTGCGGATCGCCGTGCAAAGGGGACTGATGACCGACGCCTTGCCTGGGCGCTTGTAGGTCAGTGCCTGGATGGGCCGGGCGTCCTGAATCCAGCGTTCGACATCATAGACCCGGCCAGCCGAGCACAGGTTGACGAGTTCCCGCAGTTCGTCGCCGTGGGCCGCGGGTTCGCGCGACACGTGCGCTGGTGGCTGGGGATTCGATCGCGGGTCAACGAACTCGGGTTTCATTCGGAAGGGTCGCTTAGCCTACTCCAGTCCGTAGAGGTTGGCAATCTCGCGCCGTGCCGATCCTCCGACGACAGAACAGCAGCGCGCCCTCTCCTTACCGGCAGGTCCCGGCCGGCCTCACCGCTGACGCGCGCTCCTTGAGGGAGAAGCGCACAACGGCACATTCCGTCGCATTCGCCAACAGGTTTCTCAGGGCGCAACGCGCAGGATCCTAAACGCGCGCGGCTGCTGGGGCGCGGGATTGTCAACCTGACTGTCTTACCGGCGGCGGATATTCAAAGCCCGCTGGTGCGGGAAGGGCCATCGCTATGTGCGACCTCGGCACGCCTTTGGATTTCGCGCGCACCTCCCCGACCATGCCTTTGGGAGTGAGCGACTCAGGCTTCTGGTCATCAGAACTCCCGAGAGATCAGGACGCGAGCCGGGACACCCAGGACCTTAGCTGCCTGCTTAACGATGGCCAGTGGCATTAGGCGCCGTGAGCTCATGCTTCCATGCGGTGTAATCCACGCCCAGGAGCGCGCCGCCCCCCTCGCAGCGTAGGACGAGTAGCGCGCGTCGAGCGACACCCTGCGGCAGTGCCCACGCCCCTTGAGCTGCCACGTCGTGCCGAGGAGCTGCTCGGCCTCGGCGAAGGCGCGCTGGACGTCGGCAAGCTTGAGACCGTGGCTGCTGTAGCCCTTCCGCCGGGGAATCGCTGACCGTCGGGGGACCGTGTGACGCGCACGAACGGTCGCGTGCGCCCACGCCTCTCGGCCTCGCTCGTAAATCGCTTGCGACGCTGCGTCGCCGCGGGGAACTCTGTCGTGAACGGCTCCACTGCGTGGTCCCGTTGTTGTGTCAGCCCCCATTGCTGGCTCTTGCGTAACCGGGCTAGGCCACCGAGCCACGACCTGGTGCCGCGCGGCATCGATCTCCGCGAACCGTCGGTTCCAGATTCCGCCGGTGCCTTCACACTTGGGGCACGACCGCCACGCGCTCCCGTCGCCAAGGGTTAGGATCGCACGCCCCCCGCAACGGGTGCATGGACTCCGCATCCCGGCAAACAGCCGGTCGGCGAATTCCCGGTGCGGTCCGATGGGATTGAGACCGTGGACGTAATGGTAAACGCGCAGCGCCTCCCACCATGCCAGCTGCCAACCGACGAATGCGCCACGGCGGGCGCACCGGCCGCACTCTGGCGACGTCCGCAGCACTTCGCGTAACCCGTAACACACATGATTCCAATATGGCTGAGGCATGAGTTTGCCCTTTCGTCGTTCTATTCACGCGCATGGCTCCGGGCGACTTCCCCGGCCGGCTGGGCCACCGTAGTGCTCCCTGGCGGGAGCAGGGCGACGGTTGGCAGGCGGATCAAAGAGCCGGTTGCTCTCCCCGCCTTCTCCATGTTGCCTTCGATCTACGTTTGGTTCGACGTTTCCGACCAAGGCCGACCGGCGCTCGTGCTCTGCAAGCGGACCTGCCCTTGACCTAAGACGGCTTCTCATCAGCGTCAGTCGAGGTCTCCATATTCTCGCAAACCGCCCGGCCAACTGGTCGACACAGCTCTTTACCTACGGCTGGATCTCGGGCCTCCTCGCAAGTACCCAATCCATCTGCAGTAGAGGAGCGCGCATTGCTCCTTGGTGTACGGCTTTTCAGGAGTCTTGATAGTCGCTGGCGGACCGCCGAAACCATCGTCCATGTACTCGGAACCCTGCAGTGTGTCGACGAATCCACGGTACTTTCGAACTCGGTCGACTAGGACACTATTCGCGCCGTTAAGGTCGCAGGTCAGGAAAATCTCGCCTAGGCGTAAGGTGTCAGTGGTGACACAAGATTCCCACCCTTGATTCCTGCAATACGCGAGCATACCGAGGGGATCTTCGCGAATAAACGTATACGAAAGATCCCGGATATTGGCGTAGACGCCGACCTCGGCGATTTCGGCGTGGATGCAGGCATCCAGAACGGGACTATAGAACGCTTCGACGCGAAGCAGCGTGTAGTCCTTGTTCAATTGCTTCTTTGCCTTTGCGATAAACGCAGAGCTGAGCACACGGCACCGCTGGTCCCTCGACGGCTGCACCCGCGAGGCCGTATCTGGTCCTCTGCCGTCAGGAACTTGGGCAGATGCACCAGTCACCATCATGAGCGTCAACCCGATTCCAAACGAGATCCCCATGGACAAAGGCCTGCTTGACGTCCGGGGAGTCGGTCGGTCGGAGTCGAGCTGGTACTTGGAGGTGTCGGCCATCGGATCCTTTCGAATGTGGTTTCTCTCGTCCCGTTCGCGCATGGGTCCCGGTGCTGCCGGGCCGGATGGGCCACCGTGAGGATCGGTTGGCGCGCGGGTCGTCGAGCCGGTGCTCTCGCCGCGCTCTTCATGCACCGACGGCCGGGACGGCACCGCCGGATTGTCGCTCTACGCCATCCTAGGGTCAGATGGCGTCAGCTGGCAACTCGAAGATAACCTATGATGGGGTATCCCGAAACAGGGTGCAGCGTGCCCCGCTATGGAGCACGCCAAGCGCCGCCGCAGCGCGGTTCACACCGCAGATTACCAGTACCTGCTACGACGCCTTCGCGAGGCCCGACGGCAGGCGCGATTGACGCAAGTACAAGTGGCCCAAGCGCTCGGGCGACCGCAGTCCTTTGTCACCAAGTGTGAACTCGGTGAGCGCCGCATCGACCCCGTCGATCTTCAACGCTTCGCGAAGCTCTATCGCAAGCCGCTGTCGTTCTTCTTGCCGCCGAAGCGCCGGCACCGCAGCGAGCCGACCGTATTGTGAGCAGCGGGCGCGCGACATCGCACGGGCACGCCTGAACTGGTCCGGTATAAAAACGCGGCCCCAACGCGGGTCCCGCGAATCCTCGACGCCCGGCTGCTGGGGGGCGGGAAGGGCCTATCGCCATGGCGACCTCGGCACGCCTTCGGATTTTCGACCGCACCTCCTTCGAACCGTGCTGCGGGGCCCCAGTATACGCGCGAGAGGCGTGACCTAGCGCCGCTCCACTACGGGGGGCCGCAAAAGGGGGGTGGGGGGGGTCCTGATCGAGGCGTCACCCCGGCGAACACGGGAGTCCCGCGGCGCTCGAGGGCCGGAGGGGGCCGAGGAGGGGAGCGATGATGGGTTTCGGGCCGCTTCTGGCACACCATCGGCACACCGGGCCATCCAGCCCGTTGGCGGACAAGGAGTTAGTGCGGTGCATCAGACCGGCGATCAGAAGTTCATCCGTTCCTCGACACCGCCGTTGACAGAGTTCTTGCGCGCGCGCGGAGATGTCAACCTCGCAGCGTGCCGTCTTGGTCGTCCCATCCGCGGATGGTCATCAATGGGCTCACGGCCACGTAATAAGCGATGGTCTGTAGTTTGTCCCTACGTTAGCGATGACCTGCTGGGGGGCCCAAGTGGTGCCGTCGCCGGTCGTGTAAAAGATCTGCTGATCGTTGCTCGCTCCCTTCCAGGCCAGAAAGAGCTTGCCGTTATAGACCGTGACAGACGGCCCAACGCTGGTGCCGACATTGGGAATGACGTGCTGGGCGGCCCAAGTGGTGCCGTCGCCGGTCGTGTAATAGATCGCCTGATCGTTGCTCGCTCCCTTCCAGGCCAGAAAGGGCTTGCCGTTATAGACGGTGACAGACGGCCCAACGCTGGTGCCGACATTGGGAATGACGCGCTGGGCGGCCCAAGTGGTGCCGTCGCCGGTCGTGTAATAGATCGCCTGATCGTTGCTCGCTCCCTTCCAGGCCAGGAAAGGCTCGGGCCCAATGTTGGTGATCGAGCAAGTCTTGCTCTCGCCCGCAGCGAGGGTGACATTGCCGTTTGCAGTGCAATCGTCGCCAATCACCACGCGGTAGTTAGAGAGGCTACTGCCCATGCCGGCCATCTCCCCGACAGTGTGCGCGCCAGCGGTGACGATCTGGAGACCTGTGCGGCCACCATCGCGAACATCTGCGGCGTAAGTCACACCATCGATTTGCAAATTGAACCTGCCTGGATCCCCCGTAGGCTGTAAGATTTTGTTCACGGCAAGTCGGGGTGGCCCACGATTGATAATGGTGCAAGTCTTGTTATCGCCAGGCGCCAGACTAACCGTGCTTGAGGCGCCGGCCGCCGAACCCGCGCCACAGTCGATGGACGTCACATAGCTGGCCAGACTAGTACCGCTGCCCGCCGTTTCGCCAACCGTGTGATTGCCGATGCTTTCCACTTGTTGCCCCGTGCTGCCCGCATTCCCAACCTGGACAGCTATTGTGACGCCATCGATCTGCAGGTTGAAGGTTCCAGGATCTCCGGCAGGTAGCAATACGTTGTTCACGGTAAGGCGGGGTGGCCCGAGGTTGGTGATTGTGCAGGTCTTGTTGTCCCCCTGCGCCAGATTGACTGTGGCAACCGCACCGCTTACTCGCCCTGCGCCACAGTTGATGGAAGTGGTGTACGTGCTTAGAGCGGTGGGTGGTACCGCAACTTCACCCACAGTCGAAGAGCCGACAGACATGACGAGGGGACCCGTGCTGCCTCCGCTGCCGACATTGGTAGCCTTCGGTACGCTATTGACCAGCAGGTTAAACAGGCCGGGGTCTCCAGGTGGTAGCAAGACCTTGTTCACGGTTAGTCGTGGTAGCGGTGGTGGCGTTGACGAACCGCTCACGGCGATAGTGTTGGCTCGCAGAGCCGGAGTGCTCGTCACGGTTAGCGTTGCGGCGAAAGTGCCCGTGGAGGTGGGTTGGAACGCTACCGGGACCGCTCGAGACGTACCAGCTGCTAGCACAAAGGACGAGAAGTTGACTGGTTGAAAGGGTGCAGTGGACGAGATGGCAGAAACGGTGAGGCAATCGTTTCCCGTGTTCGTAAAGGTAAAGTTGAAAGTGGCGGTGGTGTTCATAACAACGCTTCCAAATGAGTGACTTGGCGGCGAGATCGTGAGCACCCCCCTCGGCAGTGGGCATTCTGGTACTACAGGCTGGGCACCATCGAGGATTTGCACCGATGTGGGGGTAACCTTCGCCTGCACCTGCACTACGGCCGTGAACGACTGAGCAAAACACAATTGCGCGCCGTTATCGCTGCGGTAAATCCCCGCGTTCTCAATTTGCCCGTTGCTGAGGCCGTACCACACGAAGAAGGCGAGGCCATTCCCGGAAGACCCGGCGGTGTAGCCGGGGCTGGGGTAAATGTGCAACTGCGCCGTAGTTGGCTCGGACACGGGGGCAAGGAAGTGTCCCAGCTGCGCGGGTTGACCCGGGGACCAGGCGGTGAGATCCAGAACAGCCTGCTGATAATTGATAGATACCGACGAATTCGACGGATCCGTGTGAAGGTCGAGAACAAGAAAGCGGTTGTTTGCGCCGTAGAAGAAGAAGAAGGCGAGCATCCCCGGAGGCACCTGGACGAGCGCGTCAGGACTCGTGGTGTTGCCCTGAATGACCACGACTTGTTGCTGAGTATTGAGAGAAATGGAATAGACGCCACCCTGCACAGGTGTGCTCGTGACCCGCTGAAAGGGGGCCACGGTGTAGAATAGGCCGCCGTCGGGCAGGTAGGGTGTGCAGGTTAGCAGCACCGACGCTGGTTCCAAGGGGGTCGGCTGCGGGCTGCCGACAAGAAGAACCACGGACATCAGAGAAGTGAATCGGATCCGTGATGTCATGGGAATTCTCACCTCAAGGAGGAAATCGATTCGATCATCAGGGCTGTCCGCAAGCCTGTAGAAATCGACCGGTTTCTTCAGGCCGTTAAAGCACAAAGCCGGCCGCGTGGGTGCTCCCACTCAGCCGGTTTCGCGATTGGCTCCCCTCGAGGCATGGGCGACCCGCACGACAGCGCGCCTCGGGGTTCATAGCATCTGAGTTGCGCCGAACATGCAGGCCGTAACAGCACACCGCAAGGTGACCTGGCGCGGCAACGCGTGAGCTGTACCTACGATCGACCGCGTGCCACCTCGGCGGTGAGGCGAGCCCTTGAACGCGGCCGGGCCCAAGCCGCGCAGGATGGACAATCGACAGCTCTGCCCGCCGCAACGGCCGCCCACCCCCGGACGAGCCGGGAGCCCGCTCCGGTCGGCTTCGTCGTCCCGCGCGCTGATAATGATCGGCCCCATCAAGCCTAGTCTTCATCTGCCGCCAAACGGTCGTAATACGTCTGCTGCAGCCGACCCAACGCCTCCAGTGCACCGTCCCTCATCTCGGCCTGATTCGCTTCGGACATGAACTCGAACCCGGCATCGTGGGTCAAGAGGGCCGTGAATATTGCCCGCACCAACTCCGTTCCGAGGTGACCTCTGTCCGAGAACCAGGGCTCGAAGAGTTGCTCGATCCAGTCGAGGGCAGGCGCGTTGTCCTTGGCTGAGTACGCTCCGGCCCCGGCGGCGACCCGCCATAATCCAAACTCGCAGAGGTGGGAAATGACACCGATGATTCGATGGCCCCACGCCTCATATTCTCTGTCCGCGTCCGGACCGTAGCGGGCTTTCAAGTCCCGGCGGACCGCTGTCTCCGTCTCTTGCATCAGGTAGCTCCACCGCACATGCTGAGCGCTGGGCTGCTCCCAGTTCGATGGGCCCGTGCGCAGCGCGTCGCTGTAATGCCATTCGGGTACGTGCGGCAGGTCTGCTCGGTCTCCTGCCAGCCAGTCGGCCGAGACGCGAAGCGTCTTCGAGAGCTTCTTGATCGTTGCACGTCGGGGAACTGTCTTTCCTCTGCGAATCCGCGACAACGTGGGGCCCGGGATACCGGCTGCTTGCGCCAGCTTGGTCCAGGAACGTCCCTGTTCCCCCCGCCACGCGCGCCAAGCCGCGTTGATTCTGTCGACGACGCGAGTCTTTGCAGACCCACGACCCTTCGTCGAACCCTCTCTGATGGCAGCGGCTGCCCGCATTCGCCTCCTCGCTCGGTACAACCGAGTGCTGACCGCCCCCTTCGGCATCTTGTACCGCGAGGCAATCTGTTCGAGAGAGAGCCGCTCCCGAACCTGAGCAGTTACGAGCTGCTGATCCTTATGCGACAGGCACGGCAGGAGCGGCTCCAACAATTGCCATGCCAGTTCAGCCGTTTCCGCGTTCTCGTCATCCCACACACTCACGATCATATCGGTGTCGACGCTGGCCTTCTCATCGTCATAAGGCACGTGACGCTTGTGGCGCAGCACGTCGATCATCGCCTTCCGAACGATGCTGAACAGATATCGAACGGGAGAATCCGCTCCACGCACTCGGGCGAACACACCCGGATCTTGGAGCTTGGCCACGACTGTTTGAACGATGTCCTGCTCGTCCTCTTCGTCTAGCGGCCCCAGCTCCTTCACAAAGTGCCCGACGGCCCGATGGAGGAACCTGTACAGTTGCCCCCATGCGGGAGCGTCCTGTCCATGCCCGCCCTCTGCTGCTTTCGCCTGATCCGCAGCAAGTCGAGCCAGTAATCCGTCCCAGGGAATGGTCGGACCCGCCACAGCCACACCCCCTTGAAAAGGATCCGTTGCTTCGATTCGTCCGCTTCGCGCTCACACTCTGAACCTCACAGGCAGAAAGCACAAGAACCGGTGCATTACCCGGCGTGATCACGGCTCGTCTATGGCAGGAAAACCTCTTGCGTCTTTCGAGCACCAGGGGGGGCCGAATCACTTCCCGCACGCACAAGCTGCTGTGCACGGGATGCGTGATGTGTCGGCGTCTATGGACGAGAAACGCACGCGGCTTGCCCGGCGTGAGGCGACCTAGGGGCAGAGAACCTCTTCAGATGGGGCACGATGATCTCGCACGACGTGAATAGCCGACGCACTCGGGGACAAGGAGGTGAAGGTAGGCAGCGGGAGGTGTCGTCGCGCGCGCACGCGAGCGTCGGCGCTGCGGGCTGGCACGCGCACTCGCCGGACTCGGCGCTCGGCGGAACAGTCCGCGTGGGCACTCGGCGGACTCGGCGTCGCTCGGCGGAGCACGTTTCGTCGATTCCAGCCGAGGGGCGCCGAATACAGGTCATCAACTCGGCGCGGTCGGCGGGGCCCTAGGGGCCCGCCGCGCCGGGTGACCCGCTGCTCGGAAGGGAAGAAAAGCGGATCGTCGCCGGCGAGGCCCGCGGAGTGCCCGTAGGCGGGGTCGGGCGCGTGGACATGGCTGAAATCGACCAACTCCGCAGCTTGCTCGCGTGACAGTGCGCGGCGCACTGGCACGCCGGCGAGCAGCGAAGTGACGAACTAAACGGCGTAGGAATGGAGCGCGGCGCACCGTGGCCGGCCAGGGCTCCAAACGACAGGGGCGTCCCACCTCGCGAAGGTGGGCGCTCCCAACCACGAGAAACGGAGATCTTCTATGAGTCGTGTCCCATCGAATCTCAGCCCGCGAGGGCCGAGCGCAAGCGCGCAACGCCCCGGCAGCAAGCACTTGGCCGGGCTGTACATCGACGGCGCTCCTGCGTCGCTCGACGACCCCCAGGCGCTGTGGGAAATGATGGCGGTCCTCGACCTAACCGCGCGGCCTCTCGACCGAGTGGGGGAAGCCGCAGCGTGCCTACCGGTCGGCCCTGACACCGGCCCGAACAAGGCGGTCGAGATTGCGCGCCTGATCAAGGGCGCGGTCCCCCCCGAGGACGAGGCCGCCGCGCTTGCCGTGTTCGTGGAGGTAATGGAGCGACTCCCGAACCCCGAGTTCACGTTCCCCGACGGCGGGACGCCCGCCGAGATGTACGACGCGGTCTCGGGCAAGGACCGGCGATGGCCCGAGCTGTGGAAAGCCGCCATCCCGTACGGGTTCGACGCGAGTGCTGAGGTACGGATAGCCGAGCAGTGGGTGAAGGACGGCGGGTACGACCTCCCCTTCGACGAGGTCCAGCGGCGGATGGCAATCGCGTACGACAAGGAGGTACCGTTTACCTCATTCACCGACCCCAGGCTGCTACGTGCCGAGCTCACGCTGGACGAGGCGGTCGGGATTGCGAGCGAGAAGCTCGCGACGATCCGGGACCCGCTCAAGCGCGACGCCACGCGCGTGGTGGAGGTCACGCGGGTCGCCAACAAGCTGCACGTGCCGTACCGCGAGGTAGATCGGCTGGTCGCGGCGTATACGGCGCCGCACGGGCAGGTGCCCCCGCAGGTCCTCGCCGGCGGCATCCCGCTCCGAGACCGCCTGACTGCGCCGACGCCCGACTGGCTCGTCAGCGGGTATCTGCTCGCAAAC
>WNGK01012243.1_pt1 | contig 15682 bp, 17 predicted proteins | sample 5400601 | NCBI WGS metagenome assembly WNGK01 (sample SAMN13153376, study PRJNA577476) | soil metagenome | isolation source: 60 cm soil or saprolite under Garry oak tree replicate 1 | place: USA:California | collected 2016-06-15
ATGTCTTATGCTGTCTCAATTGTCGGGCTTCCACCGGTTGGTGTACTGCCCTGTGGAGGCGTCGTTCCCTGGCTGGCGGCTGGAGGAGTTTCCTCGGCATAGTCGCCCTCCTGCGCCGGACGCTTAAAGGTATAGTAGGCAGAGTTTGAAGTAAGAGGCTGGATACCTACCAGTTCCCAACCTTCACGACCGAGCGTGTTCATGTAACGACGGGCGAACGCACTACGTCGCTCATTGGCGATCAGCGTCTCCAGTCCCTCGCATGAAATGCGTCCACGGTAATCGATGTAGACCACTTTGTAGGCCCATTGTGCCATGTTTCCTGCTCCCCGGACAACTGCAACGAGTTGTCCTCCCTATGTTTCTACGAACTTAGTCTATCTTAAAGAGTCTCCCTACTTGCATAGCCCTTCCATGGCATATCCGATGCCATCGCTTCGGAAAAGACTTCAGGTATTCTGCCTCGCACGCAGCCAACGAGATCGCTTCTCCGTAAGCTAGCCTGCCGCTACCGGGTTCCACAATCAGTATCGTGCAGGTTATCGAGGGCTATGCTTGTAGGTTCCTCTGCACAGTAGTAAGTATAGCCGCCACCGCGTCACTCTACACCGCCAGATTCAACAGTTTTTGGAGCAGATATAATTAACTGGAAGGTACCTGTCCATTTGTACAGGTAGACAAGCAGGGCGACCAGGAGGGCTCACATGAATCAAAATGCGTACCCATTCTTCCCTCATTATATGGATGACTCATTCTTAATTGAAAGATATTGCCTGCAAGGATGGGAAGCTGTTAAGTATGGTGACGACTCCCCATGCTTAAAAGACAGGCAGATTTCGGCGCGATCTGCTAAAATAAGCTTATGAATCGTCCCAGCCACCGCACACAACGCGGGCGAGCCACTAGGAAAGAGGCGACCATGGATTTCTCCCTGACAGACGAACAACGCATGATCCAGCAAACTGTCCGTCGTTTCGTAGAACGTGAACTTATGCCTTTGGAAAACGAGGTCTTGCAGAACGAGGGTAAGTATCCTACCGGCATTGAACCCGATCTCTACCATTCCATACAAATGAAGGCCAAAATGCTGGGCTTCTGGGGCATCAATACGCCAGAGGAATACGGCGGCGCCAATCTGGGAGCGGTGATGATGGCCCTCATTGCCATGGAACTAGGTCGCACGATTGTCCCCTTCACCTTCGGCGGTAGTGCCGATAACATCCTCTATCATGCTAACAAACAGCAGAAAGAAGAATATCTGATCCCCACCATCGAGGGTAAACGCAAATCGTGCTTTGCCCTCACCGAGCCAGGGGCCGGTTCTGATCCCTCGGCCATTCGTACCACGGCGGTCAAAGATGGCAACGAGTGGGTCATCAATGGGCAAAAGGTCTTTATCACCGGTGGCAATGAGGCCGATTTCACCATGGTTTTCGCTGTCACCGACCGTACGAAGCCGCCTCAAAGCGGGGGCGTCACCTGCTTCCTGGTCGATCGTGACAGAGGATGGACATCGCGTCCCATACCGACTATGGGTGGCTGGTCGCCTGCCGAACTTTTCTTTGAGAATGTGCGTGTGCCGGACGATCACATACTGGGCGAAGTGGGATACGGCTTCTCACTGGGCATGCAATGGATCGGGCAGGGTCGCTGGCTCATCGCCTCACGCTGTGTCGGCACCGCCGAACGCCTGCTGCAAATGGCTGTAGACTATTCTAAACAGCGCGTCACTTTTCGAGAACCCATCGCCAATCGCCAGGCCATCCAATGGATGCTCGCCGACTCTGCCGTTGAGATTCAGGCCACCAAATGGCTCGCCTTCCACGCCGCTTGGAAAGCCGATCAGGGCCTCGACAATCGCCACGAGGCCAGTATGGCCAAACTCTACGGCTCCAACATGGCCAATCGCGTGGTTGATCGCGTCATGCAAATTCACGGTGGCATGGGCTACACCCGTGAAATGCCCATCGAACGCTGGTACCGCGACCTGCGCGTCACCCGTATCTACGAAGGCACGGATGAGATCCAGCACTTCATCATCGCCCGCAACTTGCTCAAGGGATATGTGAAGATTGGGGCGTGGGAGTAGGTTTCATTGTCCATCCATGTTCATCAAACTGACACTCCCCATGGCTAAAGCCAAGGGGGTTCTTGGTTCCGCGAGATGGCTTGCCCTCCTCCCCTCTCGAAGAGGACAGTAGAGGTCATCTCTCCCCAAGCGTTTTCTGAGACAAACTCATGGGTTTCCCTGTGCCCCAGGGTACCCTCTAATGCTTTTGCCAAGATGTTGGCTGCGGCATTCTCATCGCGGTCCATCACCAACCCACACGAGGGACAGACATGTGTCCGAGTCGAGAGCGTTTTCTTGACGCGCTCTCCACAGCCAGAACAATCCTGACTGGTATAGTGTGGGGCGACGGCGATGATCGGTACATCGTGCATAATGCCGTAGGACTTCACCCATCCAAGGAATTGACCCCATGCAGCATCATGAATGCTCTTGGCAAGCTTGTGGTTCTTCACCATATTGCGGATCTGAAGGTGTTCGTAGGCAATCAGGTCGTGAGACGTGACAAGCGCGTTCGCTGTTTTCCGAGCGAAATCTTCACGCTGCCGTTGCACTTTCAGATACGCTTTGGCTAGGCGTTGTCTGGCTTTCTTGCGGTTCTGGCCCTTCTTGTGTTTGCGTGACACGCGGGCGTGCAGGCGCTTGAGTTTCTTCTCGGCCTTGTGATAATGGCGTGGGTTCGAAACTTGATTTCCGTCGGAGTCAGTGTAGAAGACTTTCAAACCCATGTCAATGCCGACCACGCTGCCCGTCTCGACATGTTCGCACTTTTTGTGTGTGTCAACTCCCAATTGAGCGTAGTATCCATCGGCGCGGCGTAGGATGCGAACTCGTTTGATGTGCTTCACGGGAAAGGTTTCGATCTGCTGTCCAGGATTACCAACCAAGCGCAGGCGACCAATGCCACACGAGTCCGTGAAAGTGACGTGACGTCCATCGGGGTCTAACCTCCAGCCTGTGGCTTTGTACTCGATACTTCGGTTATCGTGCTGAAACTTGGGGTAGCCCTTCTTCCCTGGCTTGTGGTTCTGGCAATTCTCATAGAAGCGAGAGATAGCAGCCCAGGCACGGTCGGCACTGGTTTGACGAGCTTGGGAATTGAGAGAGCGGGCAAACGCGTACTCTTTCGCCAGAACGGCACAATAGCACTGAAGGTCATTCTTGTTGATGCGCCGTCCGTCCATCCACAAGCGGAGGCACTTGTTGCGAATGAACTGCACCACGCGGCAAGCTTCGTCGATAGCCGCATATTGCTGCTGGTTGCCATCCAGCTTGTACTCGTAGATCAACATGCCTCTTGCCCTCCCGTGTGTGTTCTGCTCGACTGATTATACCACAATAAATGCTGTATCGTCAAGAGGAGAAACCCATGAAGAGAACCAATTTCTCCCTCACGAACGCGCAAATGGAGCGTTTGCGCACAGCGTTCTGAAAGTGAGGGACTTTCCCTGGCAGAACTCGTGAGGCGGGCCGGAGATGCCTTTCTCGCATGCGATGACCCAACGTCTACCCCCACTCCCATCACGCCCGCAACGCGGAACGCGCCTTTCATCCCGCAGTCTCTCGCGCAGGGGCTTTCAGGCGCGGCGTTCGGTAAACTCTTGTAAGTGCTGGACATCAAGCTGGGTGTCAAAAAGGTAGTAAAATACCCTGGTTCGAAGTCATCAAACCAGGGTATTTCCGTAGTACTGCAAGAGTTCCTCTTGCTATCAGAGTATGTTACAATATGCACTAAAGATCAGGCGCGTGCCGCCAGAGAGGTGAAATTTCTATGCCAACTCAAGAAGAGAGACTTACTACTTTAGAAAAAACAGTAGCATTCTTACAGAAGAGTTCAAGCACAGATACCCAAGAGCTAAACCGGAACGTTACCATATTTCTTGGTATTCTCTCTTCCCAACAACTGGATATTAAGGAAATAAAAATCAGTCAGATTACTGTTGAAGAGCGTTTGAATACACTGAGTCAGCGCATAGATGGTTTTGAGCAGCGTTTTGTATCTTTAGAGGGCAAGCTTGAGCAGCGTTTTGCATCCTTAGAGGAAAAGTTTGAGCAGCGTTTTGTATCTTTAGAGGGAAAGTTTGAGCAGCGTTTTACATCTTTAGAGGGAAAACTTGAGCAAGTATTGCAAATACTCACTACTCCACCCAAGACAGACAAATGAACCTTCTCATAAATACAGAAAAATACCCCAGCCACGTTGGATAACAACGGCCAGGGTGTTTTTTTGGATAGTTATTTCTCATGTCCGTTCTGACTTTGCTGTCTCACAATCTCCTGGTATTCGCGAAACAATGATACAGTTGTGGTTTCTAGGTCGAGCCAGAAGCGTTTGACCGCACTGGTAGCAGTGTCTTCTTTTTCTTGAAATCTCATGTCCCTACATAAGCAATGGCGCTATTTACTGATTGAGTAGGTATTGCTAGGTTTAAACAAGCTCATTTCTTCAGCAATATCTCCTTCACACTAGGGTAAATCAGCCTTGGGCAGGCTGATAACTGGCCGATTTTGCCTTTTCTAGGGCTACTCAATGTATAAGTAGCACCATTGGTTAGTAAGTGGTGAGGTCAAGGTCGTGTGAATCGAGGTTCTTATCAGAATGCTTGAAACTGCTCCTAAAGAATAGAGTATCTATCGAATAATTGTTCCCATGCATTATCGTTTTTGGTTTTTGGCTTATTCATCATAATTCATCACTAAAATCTCGTCTACTTTACCCCGTTTTTGAGCATTGGAATTAATCGCACGCGAAGCCTCTACTTTTACCTGTCGGTATTGTTGGTATAAATCTGTGATGAAGGGGGTATACGCATTGCTAAGAAGAACTTTGCATCCCCGCTCATTGAGTTCATCGAATACTTCTTTTAGCCTAAGGCATGGTTCAAATGAACTTGACACTTTTCTGCTCATACGAGGTAAACATTGTCAAGCAAGATTGCCTCTCTTGAACCTTGCCTAATCTGCTTATCTTTCCCAAATCCATTAATGTCGTATCCTGTGAAAGAGGCTGTGTCTGAAACAGGATCGTAAGGGGGATCAAAATAAATAAAATCTCCTCGTTTTACATCGCTAACTGCGTTAGCAAAATCTGTATTGCATATTATTATCTCAGAATTATTGAGGTAGGCACTTACTGCTCTGAGAACACCTGCATCAACTATGTTTGGATCAGTATATCGCCCGAAAGGTACATTGAACTGTCCTTGAGAGTTCACTCGAAAGAGGCCATTATAGCAGGTCTTATTAAGATAGATAATTCTAGCCGCTCGCTCAACTGGTGATCTACTGGCATAGTCAGGTGAACGATCCAAGTTCCGCACTTCATAATAATGAGCTTCAGCATTCTGATGTTGGCTTAACAGAAGAATAAGAGGTTCGACTGCATCTTTTACAACTTGGTAACAGTTGATAAGCTCTGAATTTGAATCGTTGATAACTGCCCGGTTTTTTTGGAGTTCAAGTAACAGAGCACCTCCTCCAACAAATGGCTCATAGTACGTTTTGTACTGCTGCTTGGGAACATATTTCAGTAGTTCAGGTAGGAGTTGCCTTTTCCCACCGGCCCATTTTAAGAATGGTCGTACAAGTGTGTTGGTTTTCACAATCCTATTCCTAATGTGTGAGGTCGGGCGGTAAAGTCACACTCTAACTCCTCTACCACTCATCACAAATTTGCTTTACTCTACCCTCTTAAATACGAGTAAGCAATGAAATTAGTTACTGCGTTGTTACTAATGGCACTAATTGGCTATACCTCAGAACTCTTTTTCTCAGGTGATGTATCCCCGTATGCTGCTTGCGAATTGGTTACAGCACAAAGAGTTTGGCCACATAGGGGATCGCTTGGAGAAAGAAGCCGAGGAAGAGCAGAATGGTCCCGATCACACCCATTTGCTTGGGGGTATATCCTCCCCGTTCAAGCTGCGGAGTGATACTGATCATGAGACCGAGGGCGAGTCCGCCAAGGACCCCGACGACACCCCCAAGCAGCAGCAGCGGAAGCAGATCGGCCCCAAAAATGAGTTCGTAGGCCACTCCTGTGAGAGCCCCTCCTGTAAGGACCGTCACGAGTCCGACGAGCAAACCAAGCCCATCAAACGTTGGTGTCTTGAGGACGAAGAGGTGCCTGACACCAAAGCCAAAGGCGCTTGCAGCGAGCAGAGCGCTAATCCCTCCCCAGAGTAGTCCACTGGGAAAGTCGTGTACGAGCTTCAACCCCACAAGCAGTATTCCCCCAAGCCAATGTCCTAATCCCACCCCAAGGCCCATCCCGACTCCACAGAGTACTCTGAACCAAGGCGTAAGGTGTTGAGAGAGGCGGGGCTGATGGAAGACATAGCCGCAGGCGAAGCCAAAACCGCTGCCGAAGCCATAGCCAAGTGCCATGCCAAAGGTAGCAGGGTAGCCGAGTGCGGTCAAGATGCGCAAGTGGAAGCGCACCGCGAGGGTGAAGAGGGCGGCGGAGCAGACAAAGCCGACAAAAATCCCAATCACACCATACAGGAGCAATTCCGTCAGCGTATAGAAGTGTTTGTCTTTCCCTTCGGCCAGCAAGTCGAAGACTAACAAGAAGGCCCCGACGAGGTCGAACGTCATCCCTAACAAGGTGATACCTGCCACGACATGCGCATCGATAAACTGTTCCATATGAAGAACCTCCCTTCGCCTCAGAATCACAAAAGCAATAAACAAGCTGGATAACCTTGTTCAGGCGGTGATATAATTTTGACTATCATACACCCCTTTTGGAGAATATATCAAGATTGGGAGTTGGCAATGAGATGGCATGCCAGCCTGCCACTGCTCGCAGGCTGGCATGCCATCTCATTGCCAACTCAGATGAGGAGATTTGATGCTACGTAACCGCACCCTCTTAGCCATATGTCTTACCGTCTGTGCCGCCTATGTGGGTATTGGCATGGTGGGGCCGGTACGTGTGCTGTTTGCACAGGCCCATGGGGCTTCGCTGGTCATCATTGGAGCTATGGCATCGGCCTTCCTCATCTCGAATTTCGTTTTTCAATATCCCCGCTATTCTACCCTCGGCTCGCGCACTGGTTGTCGATACGTTACCATCCAGCAAGCAGGGTGAGGCTTATGGCGTGTTCAACGCCTTCTTTAATGCTGCTTTTCTGCTTGGCCCTGGCATAGGTGGCTTGCTCGCTACCACCGGTTACGCCAGTGCCTTCATTGGAGCTGCGCTCTTTCGTCTCATGGCTGTGGTGATAGTTGTGTTTGCCATCCATCCTCAGAAGCATAGCACGCACATCACAACTCACAAAGAGAAAAAGCTATCTTATAAAGCATTATTCATTCTTCCCCTGATTGGAGCTTACATCCTGGCTTTTGGTGACTACCTCTATCTGGGCTTTGACCAGACGCTTATGCCCATCTGGATGCACGATCACCTGGGGGCGTCGGTAGCCGTCATTGGTATCGTCTATATGCTATGGGCTATTCCCAATATGCTTATCTCCCCCTTCAGCGGACGCTTCATTGATCGACTCCGTCATCGCTCATGGCTCATCCTGCTCTGTGGCCTCGCACAGGTGCCACTCTACATTACCTATGGGCTGGCTAACACAGCGTTACTTGTTGCCATCCTGTTCGCCGTTCACGGTATAGTCTATGCGTTCATGCAGCCTGCCGTGGATACACTCGTCGCCTCTTCATCGGTCAGCTATATGCGAGGGAGAGTACAGGGCTTGTATGCCACTGTTGGCCTCATTGGTGCCTTTGCAGGTGCCAGTGGTTTCAGCCCTCTCTATGCGCTCAACTTTCGTTTGCCCTTGTTCGCCATGGGAACAGCCTTTGGTATATGTGTCCTGATTGGCAGCACCCTAATACGTATCTCAGAGTTGAAGAAGACGCAATGATCAAGAGGTTAAAAAACTCATTTTGCTACTGACATAATGCTGTCACTCCTGTCAGCTATACTGTGCTTGTAAGGATAAATCTTCACAAGCACAGTTACCAGGAAAGGAACATTCATATGCTGATAGGATTGGATTTCATTATGCTGCATGTACCCGATGTCGAGCAAGCACGGGCATTCTACACTGAGAAACTCGGTTTGGTTGTGGATGCTCAACAGCCTGATTTTGTACAATTCAAGCAACCGATGGGCCATGGAGCTGTCTTTGCTCTGGGTAAGGCAGAAGATAATGCCACTCTTCAGGGGGCCGAACTCTGGTGGTTTGTGGATGACGCCGATAAGACCTTTGCCGATCTGGTTGCTCAACATGTTGAGGTGGTCAGTAAACCCACCGATGAGCCCTTCGGTCGCGCCCTCGCTATTAAAGACCCCGCAGGTCATACTATTCACCTATTGCAACTGCCATCCCAACGCTAAAACTCATGTGAAGAGGCAAGAGAGCCACAATGAACATGATGCCCGCAAGGGGCATCACTACTATACTCCGCCTTCGCAGGCCGATGCATTCGTGTATAGTAGTGATGCCCCTTGCGGGCATCATGTGGCGGGGGCCGGCATCATGTGGCGGGGGCCGGCATCATGTGGCGGGGGCGGGCATCATGTGGCGGGGGCGGGCATCATGTTCACCACGCACTCTGCAAAAAAGTGAACTGCACTCTAATTTGTCGAGATTGCAACCGACTAGAAATAGCGTGCTATACTACATAGTACAGGACTTCTGCCTGTTTTTTCTTCACATAGTAACAATAAGGACTTTGTACGATGATTGAACTAGATGGAGCTATTTCACCAGAGAATACTCTTTTTGTCATGCTTTGTTTCGAGGGACCCGATGTCTATTCCACCGCCGGTGGTCTGGGCACCCGCGTCACCGAACTGGGCGAGGCATTAGCCCACCAGGGGTATACGACTCATCTCATCTTTATTGGTGATCCCTCCAAACCCGCTCAAGAGACGCGTGCCAATGGGAAATTTATCCTCAAACGCTGGTCGCAATGGATTAGCAGGTACTATGTTAATGGAGTTTACGACGGCGAAGAGGGCAAACTTCGCGATTATAATGATACCGTACCCTATCATGTCTATAATGAAATCGTGCGTCCCGCCGAGGCTGAGGGCAAAATGGTGGTCATTATGGGCGAAGATTGGCATACTTCTGAGGTTATATGCCGCACATCCGACCTGCTGCACTGGTTTGGGGTACGCCAGCAAGCTGTAATACTCTGGAACCTCAATAGCCTTATGTCCTTGCATCGCATTAACTGGGGACGCCTCAACTTTGTGTCCACCATTTGTACTGTCAGCAAGTACATGAAGCACCGTATGTGGAGCTATGGGGTCAACCCTCTGGTTATTCCCAACGGTATTCCCACGCGTCATCTGACTCCCGTCGATCCCGAGATGGTGCAACGGCTGTGCCAGATTGGACAGCAGGACGACCCTCGCCGTATGTTTCTCTTCAAAATCGGCCGCTTCGATCCCGACAAACGTTGGATCATGGCGATAGAGGCCGTTGCTCGCCTCAAATACAGTGGTCATCCGGTCACCCTCTTTGTGCGTGGAGGTCTCGAACCCCATGGAGCCGAAGTGTTGCGCCATGCCTATCAATGCGGCCTGAGTATCCGCGATGTGACCGCTCAACGCCCGAATATGGAGCAATGCTTGGAAGCCATTACCCATACTGGTCCTGCTGATATTTACAACCTGCGTTTCTTCTTGCCCGAAGAGTTTGTGCGCACTACCTACGCTGCTGCCGATGCTACACTGGCTAACAGTGGACATGAGCCGTTCGGTCTGGTCGCTCTCGAAGTGATGGCTGCGGAAGGTGTGGCTGTTACCGGCAGTACAGGCGAAGACTATGCCATCTCCTTTGAAAACGCCATCGTCACCGAAACCGACGATCCCGACGAAATTGTCGGCTACCTGCTCCACCTGCGTCGCCATCCTGAGGAACAGGAGCGCATACGTATTGGTGGTCGGCGCACGGCTGAGCAATTCTTGTGGGATCAGGTCATTGAAAATCTCGTCAGCAAATTGGAGTTCCTGGCACGCAAACAAGGTATTCCACTGACTTGAGGAAACAAGCATTACTAAAATCCCAAAATCTCAACCGTTTCTTAACAAACAGTTGAGATTTTGGGATTTTGGTACTATTTTTCCCGCTTGATGTTCAAAAAGCTGACCAGGGCCAGTCTATTTAGATAGATTTCTTGAACATGAAGAAAAATCAAGCTAGTGATGAGGTACATATGTCGCAATTTCGTTCATTTTCGTCGGTGAACAAAACTCAGAGCAGAGTCCTGATGGAAGAACAACCGGTTTCAACTACCCCATCTATTACCCATTCGCTTCCCTTAGTTTCGACGCAAACAGCGCCATCAACCGGAAAATTGAAGACTGTTTCAGAGAGTATACCGGTGGCACCTGTCATAGCTGGGCAATTTCAAGTGCCGCCTGGCGGATTACCAATAACATCTACTACCGGGCGTATCCTCAGAATCCCTGGCGTGCGTAAAAGACGTACCCCGACGACTGATGCACTGCCGGTTGTCCGGCACCGCATGAGTGCGCGCTTGCGTCACGGTATTATACTTTTCGCCATTTGCTTCGTTGGCATATTTACGCTGCTTTCACTCGCTCCTTTGGCCAACGGGCAGAGTGCATTGCCAATAGTAAATGGCATTACTGACTGGGTACATGCCGAGCAAGCCAGTTGGCAATTCCAGGCACATCTCGTCCCTGTCAGTACACCGGCGAGCTCTTCCTCCACGAATGATACTCAATCAGTAGCAACTCCCCCACCCATGCTCTTGCCGAAGAGCGAATATGTTGCCATTGCTCAACAGGATGCTATCGATGCAGGTATCTCACCTGATTATTTTGTGCGTCAGATTAACCAGGAAAGTGGCTTTAATCCCAACGCTGTCTCCCCGGCGGGAGCCGTCGGTATCGCCCAATTCTTGCCCAGCACGGCTGCCAATCTGGGCATCAATCCGTGGGACCCCAAGCAGGCTCTCTCTGGTGCCGCGCATGTCATGGCCGACTACGCCAGAAACTACGGTGGCGATTATGCCAAAGCCCTCGCCGCTTATAACGCTGGCTCCGGCACTGTCCAATACGCTGTTAATGCCTGTGGTGCCGACAATTGGATGAACTGCCTGCCAGGTGAGACACGCAACTATATTTATGTGATTATGGGCATCTAAACGCCATACTCTTGCTTTTCCTCTCTTTGTGCAACAATTCGTACAAGGATGGTGGGCGTGTGGACAATACAACTATCGGTTGCGCTGCCCACACGTCCACTATCCTTATTCTTTACGGGTGCAGTTCTTTTTTTGCAGGAAGCCAAGAGGCATGGTAGGGGCGGCATTCATGACGCCAGTTCAAGAGAGAGGGACTGGCGTCATGAATGCCGCCCCTACCGTCTTTTCAGGCTCATCTGTGCAAAAAAATGAACCGCACTTATTCTTTACCGGGAATCACGTGTATGGGATATAATACAAACAAGGCAGAAATAAGGCGACAACTCCCTGCCTCTGTTGTGGCTCGACGAGCACAGAACTCTTTTCGTTGTTCGGCCAACAATGGTTGACCGTGCCGTACTATTGAAATAGCTGTCGTACACTGTTTGTATGCATCAAAGATGATGACATTCTTGACGATCATGCCGCACGAAAGGAAGACCAACCATGACTACAACCAGTCAGAAAACCTTAGTCAATTACACTGCGACCGAAGGTATTGCCGTTATCGAACTGACCAATCTACCCGCCAACACCTATAGTTATGAAATGATGCGCCAGTTGGATGAGGCTATTTTACAGGCGCGTTTCGATGATAACATCCATGTGCTTGTTATTCGTGGGGCGGGCGAAAAATTCTTCTGTGCCGGTGCCGAGATCAGTATGCTCAACGCCGTCACTCCAGGCTTCAAATACTATTTCTGTCTTCACGCCAACGAAACCCTCCAGCGTCTTGAACAGACTCCCAAACTGGTCATTGCTGCTCTAAATGGTCACACCGTTGGTGGTGGTTTGGAGATCGCACTGGCCTGTGATATCCGCATTGCACGCCGCAACGCCGGAAAAGTTGGTCTGCCAGAAATCAATCTGGGTGTTCTCCCTGGCACCGGTGGCACACAGCGCATGGCACGCGCCCTCCCCAAAAATAAGGCCATCGAAATGATGACCGAAGGCAAGCTGATCACTTTTGAAGAGGCTCAGGAACTGGGCCTGATCAACTACATCTATGAGTCAGAGGGCTACTGGGATCAGGTTATGGCATATGCTCGCCAATTCTGCCCACCCAACCGCGCTTCCAAGACCGTTGGACGTATCAAACGTGCCGTGCAGTCTGGTGCTGAGGTTGATCTTGCCGATGGTCTGGCCATTGAGCGCGAACTGCAACAACTCTGCTTCCAAAGCGAAGATGCCAAAGAAGGTATTGCCTCTTACATAGAGAAACGTAAGGGGTCCTTTGTAGGACGATAACAGAATATAATTAGTACGTTTCAAATCTGGCACTCAATAGAGTGCCAGGTAGATTTGTACAACGAGGAGGCAAAATATGCGGCTTAAAGTCATTTTGGAATCAAGTGATCAAGGAGGCTTTACGGTCTACGTACCATCATTGCCTGGCTGTATCAGTGAAGGCGAAACAGTTGATGAGGCCATGAAAAATATTAGAGAGGCTATAGATCTCTATCTTGAGCCGGTAGAAGATGACTGGATATAATATTGTATGTCATACTTGCGTATTCGTCTCCATAAAAATATCCTCTGGCTGATTTTGGATCGGCCTCCCCTGAATATTTTGAGCATTGAGATGCTTGATCAGCTGACGGGGGCAATGCGGAATGCCATAAAAACGATGCCGCGCTTGATTGTGATTACGGGGGCGGGAGAGCGAGCCTTTTGTGCTGGGGTGGATATTCACGATCATCTGGAAGGACGTGAGGTGGGGATGCTACGGGCGGTGCGCGACAACTGTGCTGCTTTTGAGGAGTTGCGCACGCATGGCATTCCTACGGTGGCTCTGGTCAAAGGTCATGCTCTGGGTGGTGGCTGTGAACTGGCTGCCCTCTGTGATACGGTCATTGCTCACGAAGATGCGACCTTTGGCTTGCCAGAAGTCAAGCTAGGTGTTTTACCTCCTGTGGCCGCGGCCTATTTCCCCTCACTTATTGGCTATCACACTACTCTACGTCTCATGCTCACCGGCGAAACACTGAGAGCGAGCGAGGCTCGACGCCTCGGACTGGCCCATCAAGTTTTGCCTACGCATACCTTTCTTAGCGATGCCGAAGAATTGCTTACTATGCTAGCCACCCATCAGTAATCGTATACTCCACAAGTACAAAGGGGGATTTTATGGCTCACCTTCTCTGAGAGAATGTAGTGAAGAAAATGAATTTGCTGCGTTGAGGACAAAGCTACATTTGTACGCTTCTTCACGTTCATATCTATGAAGCAGGGAACTTTTTGTCATAGGGAAACGTCTTTTCGTTGTGAAGGTATGTAGCATATTAAGGAGTTTACATAATGCGTAGCTTACAGATCCGTGGCCGTATCATCCAACATCGTTCGTTCTTTTTGATCATTCCGTTCGTGTTTATTCTTGCTTTGGCCTTTGGCAGTTGTGGCTCCAATGGGGGCACCGGTGCCGGTGGCTCAACGCCTACACCTGCGCCAAAAACCCCTGTGTCTACAAGTGCGGGCACGTCTGAAGGTTGTCCCAGCACTGCCACCATTAGTGGGACACCGAGTAAACCTGATGTGACCATTTTGGCTACCACAAGCGATACCGTTATTGCTCACAACGGCAATCTGATCGAGGTACGTCTCCCCTTTGGTCAAAGCTGGAGCGGTCCGACTGCCTCTCAGGGTGTTCTGCAACTGCAACAACCGGCTGGCTATGCCTCTCAGACCGACAAAGCATGCATCTGGCATTTCATCGCTCAGGGCACTGGCAAGCAAACGCTTACCTTCTCAGCCCATGCCATCTGCAAGAAGGGTCAGCTTTGTCCTATGTATGTGCTCAGCCGACAGTTTACGGTTGATGTGAAATAGCACACAAGTAGTAAGAACTCCAACGGACGAGTTGCCCGTTGGAGTTCTTACTTAACTAGAAAAGAAATACATCTGCAATATCAATCAATGCTGTTGAGATTGAAGTCAAGCACTCGGTGATGACAGGGGGACAACCCATTGTGCGGCCCACTGATGAGTACGGTGGTCACGTAGGCGCATGAGAGCTTGGTGTTGCATCTTTCTTTTTCTTTCTATTGTCGTGCGGCAATGTTCATGAAAGATGAACAGAGTGTTGATTTCCTTATTATCTTGACCTGTACTTTATAATAAAGCTTACGCATAAGATGATAGATCAACACATAGAGAGAGATTGTGGACGCCCCCGACGAAGGGAGGAGAAGCAGTATGGCGGATCGACAGCAGGATAACCAGAAGGACAAGGTTCTGTCAATTATTAAGGACAGGAATGTGCGTTTTGTCAATCTGGAATTTACGGATGTAGTGGGATTGGCAAAGTGTGTGACCATTCCGGTGGAACAGTTTCCTGATTGTATTACGCATGGTAAATGGTTTGATGGCTCGGCTATAGAAGCCTTTGCGCGTGTAGCGGAAAGTGATATGTATCTTTTTCCTGACCTGAGCACCTTTGCAGTTCTGCCAGGAAAAGTGCGACCACTGTCAACGCTACAATTGGCCGGACAATCTGAGCAGGATTCTTATGATCAAGATGTCGTGGCTCGGGTGATCTGCGATGTGCGTACGCCCGATGGTGAACGCTTCGATGGCGATCCTCGTGCCATGCTGTTAGAAACTCTGCATGTAGCAGAGTCGATAGGGTATACCTTCCGAGTGGCCCCCGAACTAGAGTTTTTTCTGCTGCGCCAGGAAGAGAAGATACCTACGCCATTGCCCCATGATTCTGGTAGCTACTTCGATCTCTCAACTGATCTGGCGGCTGTGGTGCGCCGACACATGGTGCAGGCTCTCCAGGAAATGCATATCATCATTGAGGCCAGCCATCACGAAGTAGCGGCAGGACAGCACGAGCTTGATTTCGAGACAGGCGATGCCCTGTACATCGCCGATGGATTGATGACGGCCAAATATGTCCTTAAGGCCATTGCGGCGCAACATGGTCTCTATGCAACCTTTATGCCCAAGCCGTTTTATCATATTAACGGTTCCGGTATGCATACCCATCAACAACTCATTCATAAGGCTACAGGACAAAATGCGTTTGTTGATGAGCAAGGTGAGTATGGGTTGTCGGAGGTGGGTCGCTATTTTATCGCGGGCCAACTGGCGCATGCACGTGGCATATGTGCCATTCTTGCACCCCTTGTGAATTCCTATAAACGCTTGGTGCCAGGCTATGAGGCTCCTGTGTTTGTGAACTGGGGACGTGTGAACCGAGACGCTTTGATTCGTGTGCCTCGCCCTGGTAGCAATCGGCAGTTGTCGGCACGCATTGAATTGCGCTGTTGTGACCCCAGTTGTAACCCCTACCTGGCATTAGCGGTGATGTTGCGAGCAGGTCTGGATGGCATCCAACGCCAACTGCCTCTGCCACCAGCCCTGGAAGAGAGTCTCTTTCTCCGTGAAGAGAATGAGCGGTTACAACGTCGTTCTCGCTTACTGCCAGCCACT
>WNGK01006951.1_pt1 | contig 15681 bp, 12 predicted proteins | sample 5400601 | NCBI WGS metagenome assembly WNGK01 (sample SAMN13153376, study PRJNA577476) | soil metagenome | isolation source: 60 cm soil or saprolite under Garry oak tree replicate 1 | place: USA:California | collected 2016-06-15
TTTTCAAGAGACCGGGCATCCGTTTTTCTGATCAATCGGACCGTAACCGTTCGGGGCCTTCGTTTCCGTCCGGGCACGTTGTAACAAACACGATCATTGCCACGTACTGCACCCTATTTTATCGGCGGCGCGGCTGGCTGTACTGGATCGTTACCGCAGCGGTCGGCTACTCGCGAATCTATCTCGGGGCACATTGGCCCAGCGACGTTATCGCGACGCTGTTTCTGGCCATTGGCGAAGCGCTGCTCTTGTTGGGATCGTTCGAGCTGATCTGGAGAACAGTGACGCGAAAATGGATGCCGTGGCTCCTTGCGCAGCATCCGGGTTTGATTGGTGATTTTCGCGGTAGGGCGCGACGGCCGGGCGCGCCGCAACGATTCATATGAGCACCACGCGCGCGGTCTGGCTTTTCATCATTGCGCTGACGGCGATTCGATTGTCGATGTTAGCGACGACCGATCTCGAATTTGACGAAGCGCATTACTGGATGTGGTCGGAGCACCTGGCGCCGGCGTACTTCAGCAAGGGGCCGGGCATTGCCTTTGCCATGCGCGCCAGCACCGCCATTTTTGGGGCGAATGAGTTCGGGGTGCGCTTTTTCAGTCCAGTCCTGGCGGCCGGCACGAGCCTGCTTCTGTTTTATTTTGCGCGACGCTTGTTCAGCGCAACCGCCGGCTGGTGGGCAGTGGTCGCCTTAAATGTCACGCCGATTTTTAACATCGGCGCGTTCGTTATGACGATTGATTCGCTGTCGGTTTTTTTCTGGCTGGCGGCGATGTTCACATTCTGGCTGGCGGTGGAGAAGAGTCCGCGTTTCTCCTGGCATTGGCCGCTCACTGGATTGCTAATTGGACTTGGGTTTCTCTGCAAATACACGAACGCATTTGAGCTTATTTCAATTTTGCTCGTGCTCGCCCTAGCTCCCCGGCTCCGGCAGGAATTTGCGCGTCCCGGCTTATATTTGCTGCTTGGCGTGTTCGCTTTGTGCAGTGTCCCGCCGATCATCTGGAACGCGCAGCACGCCTGGATCACGCTCGCGCATCTGCAGTCACGCGGCGGCGTTGAGCACGGTTTTGGCTTCCATCCCGGTGAGGTGATCAAGTTTCTCGGCGAGCATTTCCTGGCCTATTCGCCATTCCTGTTTCTTGCACTCGCCTTGGGCGTGATTGGAAGCTGGCGACGGGTGAACCAGCAATTCAAGGTCCTGTTTCTGATGTGGTTTGGGTTGCCAGTATTCGTTTTTTATTTGCTGTTGTCGATTAACAAAAGCGCCGCGCCTAACTGGGACGGACTCGCCTTCTTTGGCTTCGGTTTGCTGGCAATTTATTTCTGGTGGGAGCGGCTCGAAGCGAGCCTCATCCTGCGCCTCTGCGCGGGCGCGGCGTTGCTGATTGGATTAGTCATGAGCATCATCGCGTTAGACACTGACTTGCTGCACACAGCGGGCTACGAATTGTGGCGGAAGGATCCGAGCAATCGAATGCGGGGATGGAAAAGTGCTACCAGCGCAGTTGAAGAAATCCGGGGCGATCTGGAAGCGAAACTGGGCGAGAAACTTTTCCTCATTGCCGACGCGCGCGATCGCGCGTCGGAAATCTCCTTTTATTTGCGCGACAAACGAACGGAGGGCCCTGGGCATCCGCCCGTTTATATCACCGAATCGCAGGACCTGGAGAATCAGTTCTCATTTTGGCCGCGTTACGATGAATTTGTCGAAATAAAGCCGGGTATGCCGCGCCCTGACGGCGAAGTTTACACGGAGGAGAACGGCATCAATCCCTTCGTTGGACGCGACGCGCTGTTCATTCGGGAAGGAGAAAACGAACATGTGCCTCACAATATTCGAGTCGCCTTTCAATCGGCCGAGCCGGTGGGAACCATCGAAGTGCGGCGTTACGGCAAGTTGTTGCGCTCGTGGAAAGTGTTTCTTTGCCGAAACTATCGGACACTTCCGTTATGAGCGACCCGTCCCACGCACCCGCAGTTTCCGTGGTAGTGCCGCTTTTTAACGAGGAAGCGAATATTTCGATCTTGCAATCGGAACTGCGCCAAGCTCTGGGCAGACTCGATCATGAGATCGTTTTTGTGGACGACGGATCAACGGATCGCACGGCGGAGCGAATCGAAGCCGCTCCGAACGTTCGATTGATCCAGTTTGAAAAGAATGCGGGACAAAGCGCGGCCATTTATGCCGGGCTCAAGGCCGCCTGTGGCGTGACCGTGGTTCTTATCGATGGCGATCTGCAAAATGATCCGGCCGATATCCCGAGGCTTCTCGGCGAGGTCGCGCGCGGGGCCGATCTTGTCTGTGGTTATCGCGCCCAGCGCAAAGACACGCTGGTAAAGCGACTGACTAGTTGGATCGCCAACGCCGTTCGCAGCCGGTACGCGAAAGACGGAGTGCGCGACACAGGTTGCACACTAAAAGCGATGCGGCGCGAATGTGTCGGCGCGCTCGTTCCGTTCAAGGGAATGCATCGATTCATCCCCGCGCTGATCAAAGGCGCAGGCTACACGCTCGTTGAAATTCCAGTCAATCATCGGCCCCGTCGGTTTGGTCATAGCAAATACGGTTTGGCTAATCGCGCGTTGCGCGCCACCATCGACATGTTCGGCGTGCGCTGGCTGCTCTCGCGGCGATTGAATTACAAAGCGCGAGACAGAATGTGACGACTGGCCGAATGTGACCTATGCCAAAACGCGCTTGTCAACCTAAAGGCTCCCGCTAAGGTTCCCCTCCCGTCCTCGGGAATCCGCATGTCCTTGGCCAACTTACTTTCTGCCGAGCAAATCATCCCGGAGATGAAGGCGACCGACCGTTGGCCTGCCATCGTCGAACTTATCGATCTGCTTGTTCAGCTGGGCAAAATTAAAGAGCCGGATCGCGATCCCATTCTCGCGGCACTCAAACAGCGCGAGGAAACAATGAGCACTGGGATTGGGTTCGGCATTGCCATTCCACATTGCTCCTCTGACCGGCTCAACGAAGTGGTGGCCGCGTTTGGGAGATCGACAAGTGGAATCGAGTTCGACGCGTTGGATAACGCGCCGGTAAAGTTCGTTGTTCTTTTTATTGTCCCGAAAAATCAATTTCAAACGCACCTGCGCACGCTGGCTTCGATCGCAAAGTTTCTGAACGACCGGTCCGTGCGCGAGAGCCTGGCCAGCGCGAAATCTGCCGACGAAATCTTGTCGATCTTTCGCGATCGCTCGTAGCTGCAGCGGCGGTCTATGGCCGCCGAGGGAATGTCGATGCGGCGCTCACAGAGCGCAGCTACAGTTCCGAGTCTCCTAATGGAAACCTTCCAGTCACTTCTCGCAAAGAAGCTTTCGGATGCTTTAGCAAACGCCGGTTTGCCAGACGCTGGCGAACTAGCGCAGGCGACTGATCCGCGCTTCGGCGATTATCAGACCAATGCTGCTCTCGTGCTGGCAAAGCAACGGGACGAAAATCCGCGAGATCTCGCGGAGAAAATCGTCGCGCGCCTCGATGTTGGTGATCTTTGCGAACCGCCGGTGGTCGCCGGCGTGGGTTTTATCAATTTCACATTGCGTCCTGGCGCGATAGCGGAAAAGACGGTCGAAGTCCTGGGAGATGAACGGCTGGGCGTTGCAGAGGAAAAATCGACTCGGCGAATCGTGATTGATTTCGGATCGCCTAACGTGGCCAAGCCGATGCATGTCGGTCATATCCGCAGCACCGTGGTCGGCGACGCGCTGGCGCGCATCGCGGCGTTTCTTGGGCACGAAGTCGTCCGCGACAATCACATTGGCGACTGGGGGACACAGTTTGGGATGGTCATTTACGGGTGGAAAAATCTGCTGGATCAGCAAGCGCTTCAGCGCAATCCGCTGGCCGAGATCGTGCGCGTTTACAAGGAGACAAACGAAAGAGCGAACAGCAATCCGCAAGTCCGCGAAGCCTGTCGCCAGGAGTTGGTGAAGTTGCAAGCCGGCGACAAGGAAAACACCGACATCTGGAACGAGTGCGTCGCGTTTTCGATGCAGGATTTCGAGCACGTTTACAAATTGCTCGATGTCCATTACGACCTCCAATGTGGCGAAAGTTTTTACCACGCTCGGCTGCCCGGCGTGGTCGAACGCCTGCTCAAATCCGGTATAGCTGAGATCAGCGAAGGCGCGGTAGTCGTTTTCTTTCGCGATAATCCTGAGCTGGCCGATAAACCGCTCATCATTCGCAAGCGGGATGGCGGATTTAATTACGCAACGACGGACCTCGCCACAGTCGATTATCGCGTCAACGATTTGAAAGCCGATGCGATTTGGTACGTGGTCGGCGCACCGCAGATTTTGCATTTCAAACAAATTTTCGAGATCGCGCGGCGCGAAGGTTACGCGGCTGATCTGCGTCATATCACCTTTGGCAGCATCCTCGGCGAGGACCGCAAACTGATGAAGACGCGCTCCGGCGAAAACGTGCCGTTACGCGACCTTCTCGAGGAAGCGTGTAACCGAGCCCGGAGAATCGTTGAAGAAAAGAATCCGCAGCTTAGCGAGGATGAAAAGGTTGGCATTGCCGAAAAGATCGGGATTGGCGCAGTGAAGTATGCTGATCTGTCGCAGTACCGGATGACGGATTACATTTTTTCCTGGGAAAAGATGCTTTCCCTGCACGGCAACACAGCGCCGTATTTACAGAACGCCTACGTGCGCGTTCGCTCGATTTTCCGTAAGGCGGGCGAATCCGCTGTAGCCACGCCCCTGTGGGGCGTTAAGGAGGAGACGGGCCACAGGCCCGTGGCTACAGAACTCACGCTAAACGATTCGGCCGAAATCAATCTCGCCAAACGCCTGTGTCAGTTCGCGGAGATCGTTCCGCAGGTGTTGAACAACTTTCGCCCAAATATTCTGGCAAATTATCTGTTCGAGCTGGCCAACAGCTTTCACATATTTTATGAAGCCTGCCCGGTCTTGAAATCAGATGAACCAGCCCGCAGTTCCCGCCTCGCCTTGTGCGATCTTACTGGCCGGGTTCTTTATCGCGGCTTGGATTTGTTAGGCATCAAAGTGCCGGAGAAAATGTAACTGCAAAATGACGAAGCACGAATGTCGAATGATGAAGCTCAAATGGGAAGGTGTCGCGGTAAGCGGCCAAGTGTTCGGATTTCGTCATTCGGATTTGTTTCGGCATTCGTCATTCGGATTTCGTCATTTGAGATGAAGTCTCCACTCCACACGGCATGAGATGACCAAAGAGCAGCGCCCTCGCATTCCCGGTTGCACCTACCGATTGCAGTTCAATCGCTGGTTCACTTTTTCGCAGGCGCGCGAAATCATGCCGTATCTACACGCGCTCGGCGTGACCGATGTTTATGCGTCGCCCTATTCCCAGGCGAGCGCGGAGAGTTTGCACGGCTACGACATTACCGACCACAATAAACTAAACGCGGCAATCGGTTCGCGCGCCGATTATGACTCCTGGATCGAAGAATTGCATGCGCACTCGATGGGGCAGGTGCTCGACTTTGTCCCGAACCACGTCGGAATCGCCGAGTCGCTGAATGCGTGGTGGATGGATGTGCTCGAAAACGGGCCCAGCTCCAGATACGCCCCCTATTTCGACATCGACTGGCATCCGCTGAAGTTTGATCTGCGCGACAAGGTTCTTCTGCCAATTCTGAGCGACCAATATGGGCGCGTTCTAGAGCGCGGCGAGCTGCAGCTGCGTTTTGAGGAGGGAACATTTTATTTGCTTTACGGCGAGCGGAGACTGCCGATCGCGCCGGGAACTTACCGTTACGTTTTGCAAATCGCGTTGGAAAACCTCGCCGAGCACAAGGAGGAAGACTTTTACGCGGAATTACAAAGTATCCTGACCGCTCTCGAATATTTGCCGAAACGCACCGAAACCGATCCGAAGCGGATCGCAGAACGCATTCGCGAGAAGGAAGTCATCAAGCGACGTCTGGAGCGGCGTTGCGCGGAAGCGCCACAAGTCCAGCGAGCAATCGAAAAAGCGCTAGCGCAGATCAACGGAAAGGCGGGCGACCCCCGCAGCTTCGACGCACTGGATGAGTTGCTTAACGCGCAATCTTATCGGCTAGCGTTCTGGCGTGTCGCGGCCGAAGAAATCAATTATCGCCGCTTTTTCGATGTGAATGATTTAGCGGCGATTCGCGTCGAGTTGCCAAAAGTTTTCGACGCCGTTCACCGGCTGGCTCTCGATTTGGTAAGCGCTGGCGCGGTGACAGGCCTTCGCATCGATCATCCGGATGGTCTGTACTTGCCCCGGGAGTATTTCGAAAAACTCCAGCAGCGCTGCGCAAAAGCGCTCGGGATCGGATTACCGCAGGATGGACGCGCCATTTATATGCTGGCGGAAAAAATTCTCACCGCCTCTGAAGCGTTGCGGAAGGACTGGCTCATGCATGGAACGACTGGCTACGATTTTGCGAATCAAGTGACGCAATTGCTGGTCGATTCCTCGGCCGAAACGGAGATTACAAAAACCTTCCATCGTTTCATCGGACACTCGATGCCTTTTGGGCATCTGTTGTATGCAAAGAAACTGCAGGTGATGAAACTCGCCTTGGCCAACGATGTCGATGTTCTGAGCAACATGCTCGATCGTTTGTCCGAGCAGAACCGCTGGTATCGCGATTTCACGCTCGAGTCGCTCTCGCGCGCGGTGCGCGAAACCATCGCCTGCTTTCCCGTTTATCGAACTTATCTCACGCCCGGCCAGCCCGTGAGCGAAGAAGATCGACAAATCGTCGAGCGCGCAATCACCGCGGCCAAGCGCCGCAACCCAGCGATGGAAGAATCGATTTTCAATTTTCTACGTGACGTGTTGCTTTTCCGTTTTCCGCCAAATCTCGATGATGCTGGGCGCACCGCGCACACGCATTTCGTTTTGAAGTTTCAACAAACCACAGGACCGGTCATGGCCAAGGGCCTGGAGGATACGGTGTTTTACATTTACAACCGGCTAGCGGCCTTAAATGAAGTGGGCGGTGAGCCACAACAATTTGGATTAACCGCTGAGGCGTTTCACGAGCGCAATATTGATCGACAACGCAATTGGCCAGCGACGTTGCTCGCCACTTCGACGCACGACACAAAACGCAGCGAAGATGTGCGTGCGCGAATGGTTGCTATTTCAGAAATCCCCGAGCTGTGGCGACGTTCGTTGCAGCGCTGGCGTGTGGCCAATCACCGCTGGAAAGGGACCATCAACGACGTGGAAGCGCCGGACGCGAACGAAGAATATTTGCTCTACCAAACTCTGCTCGGGACGTGGCCTATCGAGGCGAACGGCGAACCGCAACCCGCGTCAACGCCGGAGTACATCGAACGGATTCAACGCTACATGGCCAAGGCGCTTCATGAAGCGAAGATCAATACGAGCTGGATCCAACCAAATGAAGAATGGGACGCAGCGATGCGCGATTTCGTCGCGAATATTTTGGATTCGTCTCCGCGAAACAAGTTTCTGCCGATTTTCCTTCCGGTTGCACAGGAAATTGCGCGTCTGGGAGCGATCAATTCACTCGCGCAAACGCTGCTGAAGCTGACTTCGCCTGGCGTGCCAGACGTTTATCAAGGCAACGAGATTTGGGATTACAGCCTGGTCGATCCCGACAATCGGCGTCGGGTCGATTACAACCGGCGTCGCGAAATGCTCGAAACATTGTCGACCGCGACTCCCCACGAACTCCTACAGACTTGGCCGGATGGCCGGATTAAAATGTTTCTGACCCAGCGGGTGCTGCGATTTCATCGCGAACACGCCGATCTTTTCCAGCACGGCGAATATTTGCCGCTTCGCGCGAGTGGAACCTTTGCTGAATGCTGTGTCAGTTTCACCCGGCAGCTGGCAGACAAATGGATCCTCGTGATCGTGCCGCGGCTCTCGTCGCGGGTCGGCTTTCCGCCGATAGGTGAGGCGTGGAAGGACACGGCAATCCAATTACCCGAAGCGCTTCCGGTTGCGCAGGCGCACGATCTCTTCACTTGTCGCCCCGTTCCTCTCCAAGATCGACAAGTGAAGCTCGCCGATCCGCTGTCGATTGTGCCCTTTGCGGTGATTACCGATCTGTAAGTGTAGCGGCGGTTTGCGACCGACGAACAAACGCTTGTGCGGAATATAGACGGACAGTCGTGGCTCAGTTAGTCGCGTTCAAACCCTGGAAGGCCTGCACGCACAAGGCGCGAGAAGTCTGAGTCTTTGTCGGCTGCGTGTGCGCGTTCGTTGATGTGGCTGCGCTGCTTAAGTTCGGCGAAAGGGAGACCGCCGGTGGCGATCAGGTGGCGCTCATACAACAGTTCGTCACCCTTGCCATTGAGCAAGATGCGCCAATCCCTAGGCATTCGCTCGTTGGTGGGACGCTGGGCGCGGATGCTCGTGGTGCAGTTGGTGGTGATGGCGTTATACCAGCGTGGATGAGTGCGCAGGGCGTCGAGCGCATGTACGTATTCGAGGAATTGCTCACGGGCTTGCGCTTGCGAAGTCAGGACGCGGTAGAGATAGACATCTTCACCTTGACGGTAGTTTGTGCACGCGGATTGAGGCGCGCTCGTCCGCGACGACGTAGATGAGTTCATACTGCCGATAGATACCGCCGATGGCAGAGTAGTTTTCGCCCATTTCCATGCGCGCCTCGCAGCAAAGCGAGCGTTCGCAGCCAACGGCAGCGATCTTTCACATTCCGACGTGTTCTCTAAGAATTCTGGCGACTTCGGCGATCCCCTGCGGATTCTGATTTGCGCCGTGACTCGACGGCACAATCTTTTCGGATTTGGCGCCGTCGAGATGCGAGCTCCAGTAGGCGACGACGGCGTCACTGCTGTTCGGTGTATCGCCACGTCCGCGATCGCCTATGATCGAATGATAGGGAACGTATTTTGGCAGCGGGAGCGTGTTCATGATTTTCACGAAACGGTTGTTGGGCGAAAGCGTGTCGATGCTGTTAGGCATTCGTTTCATCCGCATAACAGTTGGATCCTCCTGGGTCGCCGCCGCCCGCAACACGTCAGGGGCCGATCGTTGCCAATTGCACGGGCATGCGAATAATGCTCGATGCAATTCGGCCCACCCAGTTTGAAGCGGTAATGCTTCCACGATGCGGCGTGGAGATGAAAACGACCCGCGCAACCTCAGGCCGACGCTTGAAGATCAGTCCCTCGGTCAGCAACGCCTTAGTTTTCGGAGAGAGATTTGTCTGGTCAGGCGACTTGCCAAAATAGATCCGCCAAACTTTGTCGCCGCCGGTATCCGTGATCATGAGCCGGCTGATAATGCCACCCATGCTGTGGCCGACGAGGACAATTGGGCGGTGACCGGGGAAGACTTTGTTCAGCGCGTCGAGTTCGCGCCGAAGCAGCAGCGCCGAGTACGGCACCGGATATCCGCTCGGGTAACTGAAAACCCAGAGCTGATAATTTCGGCGCACGACTGGATCAGCCCACAGCTCGTTGACCATCGGTGCCCAGGTGGCTGGCGTGGACTGAAGGCCGTGAATAAAGAGGACAGGAATCTTTCCGGGATCGTAAGGCTGGAGTCGCGTAAGCCGCGCCTTCTCTGCGAATTTCTCCGGGTTCAGCATGGCCCGCAAACCAATCCGCTCAGGCCGCTCGCGAGATAGTCCCAACGCCAGCGGTGCGGTGAAATCCGCGGCCGACGGTAGCCTGCGACCGGAAACGTTCGTGGTCTCGACGGCCAGCGGATCCATGAATTCGATCTCGCACCTCCGCTCGCTGAAATGCGCCACCGCAGTAACGGCAAAATAGATACGTGCCGCGAGGAATCGCTGCCGAGTCTCCGGGGACTGCTCGGCCTGCACGGCGACGAGCGACGCGCCCGCCCCTTGCCGAGTATTCCGAGGGAGGACAAATTTGCCACGCACATCGAGTTCGTCCGCCGGGATCAGGTCGAACTCCTGTGGTTTCCAAAGCCGGTTGGCATGTGGATGATGGGTGAGCACGTATTCGCCGCCGCCAGGTGCGGGCACGCGCAACGGACGCGTCCACGGATCGAGATGAGCGTCTCTGATTACCGCAAATACGCGCGATAAGGCGAAGTTATAATCACGCACGGCGAGGCGATCCTTGGCATCTCTCCGCAGTTCCTTTGTTGCTGCTTCTACTCCGCTGAGATAAAAGCCGATCGCACTCCTTGGATCGCTTTGCTCCAACTGGCGGCCATCGGCGATTGCCTGCTCCGACCGACGCAGCTCGGGAATTGTTGCCGGCGGTGGGCCCAAACCGGGCTTGGTCTCGCCCACCTTTGCCAACGGCGCGCAAGCACTTAGTGTCGCGAGTGTCGCGAGAAGGAAAAACTGACGATGATTTATTTTCATTTCCTCGTTCCCTTACTACCTGATTACTGCCGAACCAATCATTTAGTGCCGAGCGTAAGACTAAGGTCCAATTGGAACCCGCCCGCTAGTCGCCCTTCGGTAGCTCTTCGCGGATCACGCGCGAGAAATCCGGATCCTCGTCTGCGGCGCGCGCACGGTTGTTGATCAGGCTGCGCTGCTTGAGTTCGCTGAACGGCAGGCCAGCGGTGGCGATCAGGTGATGCTGATACAACATTTCGTCGGCTTTTCCATTAACGAGCATTCGCCAATCCCACGGTCGTGCGGTGTATTCACAAACGACGTAGCAGGCCAGCGCGATTAATCCAAACTCGGACGACAGCTGGGGGCAGCCCCAATTACAGAAAGAGGGCGACTCAGTGCCGCCCGGCTAAGCTCACTGGTCAATCGTTAGGCTGCTCTTGTTCCGATTCGGGCCACTAATCTTGTGAGTCGTCTTCCACATCATCCTGAGTTACTTTCCAGGTTTTGTCGGGGTTGTACCGGTCCATGCTCTGAAACAGTTTTAGTGTATCTGGTCCAAGATCTTTCTCGTAGACGATTCCGTCGGGGCCGACGATGAACGTCTGCACTCCGGTCACCCGGTATTCAGCGGGCGCAGCGGCGAGGGCGAATCCGCCGATCATGGCCCCGCCAACTACGAAGTCCATCTCTCCCATCGGTGCCGCAGGTCCTTGTCCTTTTAGCACCTTGAAATAATAGCCATGATATGGCTGAGGTTGACTTTGCTGCGTGTAGCCTTGCTCTAGCGCTTTGGCGACTTCTTCTCCAACAGGACCGCCCCACGTTCCGTCCGCGTTCTGCCACGCCAGCCCGTCATGTTTTCCCGGCGAGCTGATGATTCGTTGCGCGTATTGGTTGACCTTCGAATCATCGTGCTTTTCCTGGGCATACTCGTGTTGTGCCTCGTCGAAACCACGACAAATCTCAATGGCGTTCAGCTCGTTGGCACCGATACGTCGATTTAATATTTCCTCACGGCCTACCTTTGTATCAAATAACCACTTGCCTTTGCGCTTCACGATCGGAATGGGAAGCGGAAAATCATCGTTGCCCACCAAGAGAATGGCCCGTTTTGGATCTTTCTTGTCTATTTGAATCGAGTTCTTTTCCTTTGCCTTTGCCGCGAATGCCAGCGCGCGGTTTTTGTCCATTACGGGATCTTCGGAACTGACAATATCCTCGCTGTCCGGACCCAGAATTTCCTTTGCTGCGGCGACATCGAAATTCGCCGCTACCTGAACAAGGGCGTCGGCAGCCTGCTTTGGTGTGTCGAATGTTTTTTGCTGTGGCTGCGATGTCGCAGGCGCATCCGTTTTGGCCGGTGGCGCCGCGTGCACTGCGAGGCTTAACAAACAAGAAATAACGATCGCAGAAGCGACCAGAGAAATTTTTGGCGAAGTCATAATATCTAGTTTTGTTTTCATTGGTTTTTCCAAATCAATGGTTTGCTTATCTGCGACGCCCTCCGCCTCCTCCGCCACGACCGCCGCCTCCTCCGCCGCGACTCATTCCGCCACCTCCCATGCTATGACCGCCTCTGCAGCGGAACTAGGTCGGGACGATGCGCTGCGGTTACCGACTTGGTTCTTAGCGCTACCGCCAGCTGGGCGATTAGCGGCACCAGCCCCACCACCTGGCCGTGCACCTGCTCCAGCGCCACCACCGGGTCGTGCTCCAGCTCCAGCGCCACCACCTGCTCCAGCCCCACCACCGGGTCGTGCTCCAGCTCCAGCCCCACCACCGGGTCGCGCTCCAGCTCCGGCTCCACCTGGACGAGCTCCCGCTCCCGCGCCGCCGGCTCCGCCGGGCTTTCCGACACCACCGACGCCGCCCGCACCGCCGACACCGCCGGGTCTTCCGACACCACCAACGCCACCCGCACCACCGGGACGACCGGCGCCACCGGGGCCACGTCCGCCAAACTTATTGGCTGTTTGCCTGTTTCCATACGGAGCATTTCCGCGGTGTTGCGGATTGTGCTGCCAATTACCTTGTCCCTGGCGGCTGACATTGCGGTTGAAATTGTTGTTGCGATTGTAATTATAATTGTTGTTGATCTTAACGTTGCCACCGTTCCAATCGCAATCGCCCCAGTGGCCGCCCCAAGCGCCCCATGCGGCAGCACCCAGCGCAATTCCAGCGCCCCAGGCTAAAGCTGTCCCCGGCACGTAGCCCGGATAGGTATAGGGATAGTAAGGATATTCAGCAGGAGGAGGTCCGTACATGACAGTCGGGTCGTAAGACGGGACATAGACAACATCGGGGTTCGCTTGCTCGATCTTGATCACCTGTTTGCCGCTGGGAACTGTCTGGGTCTCTACCACCTGCTGCGCGCTGGTTTTTAGATTCCCAGTGCCTTGAGCCTTTGCACGCATGCGCTGGACCGCGTCCATCACGTCAGATTGCTGTGCCAGGAATGCGTTTCCCAAATCCGTCGTCCATTGGATATTGCCCGCCATCCGCTGGACCACGTCTGGAAATTCTACCAACGCCTGGACGCTTGGGTCCCACGGCTGCTTTGCCACGGCGTCCGCCAGCGCTTTGTCTTTCAAATTCTTGTTCCGGTCCATCCACTGCTGAAGTTGGATGATTTCAAGTGGATAAGTGGAAGCGGCGAGTGTTTGAGCCAGGAGTGAATCCGAATAGACAGCAATCGGCGCGACCAGAGAGTCCAATTCACCATTCGGAAGCTTGGGCGCTTCCTCCGTGGTTGTCATGACCTGCGATTCGGCTTGCTGCGCCAGGGCTGCGGAGGAGCCCGCTGAGAGCAATGTGACACCTGCGATGGCAATCCCAATATGAAATATTTTACGGTTTTGTGACTTCATAAATTTTTGCTTTCCATCCGTTGGCCGTTGCCCGTAAATATAGAACAATTCCGTCGATCGACACAGAGGACTTTCGTCCAATGGAAGCCGTCGGACAGAACCTTATTGTTACGGAAACAAATCGAACGAGATACAACTATGAATAATGTTAAGAAACTGTGCAACTCTACTGCTTGTCCTCGGCACGATGACGGGATTCGCGTGGGCGGCTGGCACGGAAAAGCCGGATGCAACCTTGCAGCTGAGCGGGGGATCGTTCGCAGCCGGCATCGGCTTTAGCTGGGGGTCAGGGACACTCACCTACAAGGGGAAAGATTATCCTGTCTCCGTGAATGGACTGTCGTTAGGCAAAGTTGGAATTACGGGTGGTTCGGCCACCGGCGAAGTCTATAATCTGCAGAGGCTGCAAGATTTCGACGGTCATTATGTCGCGAGTGGTCGGGGTGGCCGAGGCGTGATACTTGCCGGCGGGGGTTCGGCCGTCACCATGAGAAATCAAAACGGTGTGCGCGTGCTTGTTTGAGTCTCACACGAGAGGAGTGGACCTGACAATCGCGGCCGCCGGGGTCGAGATCACATCAAAAGATAAGCAGACGAAGCCGCGCGCTCGGCCCGGCGGCGCGTTAGACCGCCGCATAAGATTGCATGACAAACATATGAGCGCGCCGTTGACCAGGCGGCGCGCTTAGCAACTGTTTATGGCTAGCTATTCCTCATCGGCTGCTGCAGTTGAAATCGCAAATGCAGCGCGATGGGCTTCGAAATCGCCATCGCCCTGGGTGCGCGGGCCGCTTTGGGACGGATTCTGGATGCTGAGTGCGCTCTGGCTTGCGCCCATCGTGCTATGGCTTGCCCTTGGGTATTCCAACCCGAGTCCACTCGATCTGCTTTACTTCGGTTTAACGGCGCTTTTTTGGATTGGTCACCGGTTATCCAGCACCTATCTCGCGTACTGCACGGAAGCGTACCGACCGCTTCTTCGAGCACAGCCGATCCGGTTCGTATTGCTCCCGCTTCTCGTGACCGCGGGATGCTTTGCTCTATTTCTCCCTGCGGACTCGGCGCTGCCATGGACGCGCGAGGAGCGACTTATTGGACTGGCGATTATCGATTATGCCTGCGTGACATATCACTTCGCGGCGCAGCATTTCGGTGCCCTTTCACTCTACCGTTCGCGCGCGGAGCGCGGCTGGTGCATTCGGACTAGACGCCTGGATCGTTTCTTCGCGCTGATTGTAGGCGGCGTGCTTGTTTTTGTGGCGGATATCCTCGCAGGGGCGGTCGCCTATCAGGATCACTGGATCGATCGCTGGTCTTTCGCCACTCGGATTGTGTCAGCGCAGGATGGAATCCGCGGCGGCGCAATCCTGGCGCTGTTTATCGCGACAGCAGTAATGTTGTTTGCAGAGGCGCGTGCGCGGTGGTGGTCATTGCCACGCGTGTTGTACATTGTTGGAATCGCGGTTATGGTTGGCCTCGCTCTACGTCCTCGGAGTTTGTTTCTCTTCCTGGTGCTCTGGACCTCGCAGCACTGGATTCTGGCTACGGGTCTGGCATCGCGAACATCGTGTGCGGCGGCCGCTCCAACGCGCGGCATTGTGCGCCGAGTTCTGCATAGGCTCAACGTTCGCCCGTGGGCGGTCATGCTTTTCCTGATGGTGTTGTCGGTGGTTTTGTTACCTCTGTTCGAGGTAGAAGCAAACCGAGAGACAGGCACATACTATGGCGACCGGATATTCGGCGCCATTGCGACGCAATTAAGGACTTCTTCCTGGATACCTGTGCTCGTAGCTCTCGGTTTCGCAACGGGATTCATTCACTACCTGCTCGATCGAAGCGTCTATCGAATGTCGGACCCGCAAGTGCGCGCGGCAGCGTCTGGGCTAGCTGACCGACCGCGGTAGCAATGGAAACTGCCTGATTTGCTAAGGTACGTTAATGGCGTGTGCGCCATCTCACAACGGAAGCATCGCCGTCCGTACGAGGGCAAACGCGAAGACCGCCGCGGCGAAAGCGAACGCTAATTTGGAGAAGGTGCACCTTGCGCTGGGGGCGTCCCGCCAGTCGGAAATAGCAGAGTTATGACGAAACGAAGCCCCCATTCGGGCGCGCCGCTTGGACCTTCGGCATAGTACCTACCACCGACCGCCAAACTCACCGGCAGCTTTCCGATCCTCAAAAGCTGACTCACCGAAAGATTTAGCGGCACCATCCACTGACTATCATTCCAGTTATAGGTGCTTTCAGTGTTAAGGCTGAACGTAGTCTTGGTCTTCGTGGTATAAGCAATGAATGGCTGTACAAATGTCGCATTCACACTTCGCCTCTCCACATCTCCGGCAAAACTCCAGATCTGATTTGCCAGGCTTCCGTAAGTCCAACCGCCTGTTTGTTTGAGGATCAATCCAGTGGGCCCGGCGCCCCATTTTTCGCTTCCCAACAAAGGATCGGTCGCGCTTGGGTAAAGAAAGACCGGCCCGGCGGCAAGAATCCAGCCGGCGACGGGTTCTTTG
>WNGK01031688.1_pt1 | contig 15681 bp, 16 predicted proteins | sample 5400601 | NCBI WGS metagenome assembly WNGK01 (sample SAMN13153376, study PRJNA577476) | soil metagenome | isolation source: 60 cm soil or saprolite under Garry oak tree replicate 1 | place: USA:California | collected 2016-06-15
CGACCTCGAGATGCCGCGCGTCAGCGGCTACGAGCTGATCCAAGACCTGCGCGCGCGGGCCTCCACGCGCGCGGTGCCCGTGGTGGTGCTGACCACGCGCGCGGGCGCCAAGCACGTGAATCTCGCGCGAAGCCTCGGCATCGCGCACTATGTCGCCAAGCCCGTGGACGAGGAAGCCTTCGTGCGTCTCATCGGATCGCTGACCGCGGGGGGGCGGCCTTGACGGCCACGGAGGTCGCGCCGTGAGCGGTCGATCCGCCCCTCGGGTGCTCATCGTGGACGCCGACCCGGCCAAGCTCTCCGTGCTCAAGGCGGCCCTCATGCACGCGGCCTATCACGTCACGTCGGCGACGAGCGCCTCCTTCGCCCTCACCACCCTCGAGCGCGACCGGCCCGATCTCATCGTGAGCGGCAATCGTACCGAAGACATGGATGGTGTCGAGTTCTGCTCGATCATCCGGAGCGATCCGGCCACTCACGACATACCCTTCCTCCTTCTGTCCGGCCCCAAGCGTCCGACGCCGTGGGCCGTCGCCCAGGCCGGCGTGGACATGCTGCTCGCGGGAGATTTCGTCGTCTCCGCCGTGCTCGATCGCATCTCGAAGCTCCTGCGCAACGTCGCGGTGAAGAACCAGCCGGGCCCGCCCGCCTCGCCCCCCGTGGCCGCCCCCGTGCCCCTTCCCTCGAAGGTCGCCCCGTCGCGCGCGGGGGCAGCGGAGCGCACGCTCGAAGGCTCCTTCGGCGTGCTCGATCTGGCCGAGGTGACCCAGGCCATCGCGCTGGGGGGCAAGACGGGGCAGCTCTCCCTACGGCTGGCGGCGGGCGAGGGAGCGATCGTCTTCGACTCCGGGCGCGTCGTGCACGCCGAGTTCGGCGGCCGCAGCGGCGAGAGCGCCTTCGGGGCCATGATCTCGTCGGCCCAGTTCGATCCCGCGGGCACCTTTCGTTTCACGCCGGGGGCCGAGCTCCCTGCCGGCGCGGGCCCTCGCACCATCCAGAAAAGCGTCGACCAGCTTCTGCTCAGCGTCGCTTCAGAGATCGATGAGGGGCAAGCCGCGGCGGGAATGCCGCCTCCGCCCCAGAGGACCTAGACCATGCCGCGTGTGCTTGTCGTGGATGACAGTCTTTCCGTGCGCAAGATGGTCGAGCGCGCGCTGGAGACCAAGGGTCTCGAAGTCATCGCCGCGTCTTCGGGGGCCGAGGCTATCGAGCGCCTCGATAGCTCCCTGCCGGACATCATCGTCTGCGACGTGGTCATGCCCGACGTGGACGGCTACGGTATCTGCGAGGCGGTGCGTGCCCATCCCGTACTGTGCCACACGCCGGTGCTCCTCATCTCGGGCATCGTCAACAGCGCCGTGCTCGAGCGGGCCGCGCGCGTCCGGTCCAGCGCGGTCCTGCGAAAGCCCTTCGCGGCGGATGATCTCACCCGCAAGGTCGACGAGCTCCTCGCCGCCCGCTCGGCCCCCGCGGCCGAACCGGAGACGTTCGAGCCGGCGGGAGCGGATCTATCGGCGCTGCCCGACCTCAAGGCGGCGCTCGAGCAGCTCGTGGCCATGCCCGGCGTCTCCCTCGCCGCGCTCGTGGATCGCGAGGGATTCCTCATCGAAGCCAGCGGCGAGCTCGGGGTGGGGGCTGAGGTCGCGGGGGCTCTGGCCGCTTGCCTCGCCGAGTCCTCGGAGGGCATCGGGCGGGAGATGGGGCAGGGCCCGCTCTCGAGCATGATCCTCGACTACGAGGCGGGCATGCTGCTCCTCCATGCCGCCGGACCGTCGGTCATACTCGCGGTGGTGCTGCGGGATCCCACCGCGCTCGGAAAGGTGCGCTACTACGTCAAGAAGTCGCTGCCGGAGCTGCTCCGGCTCGTGGGATGACCAAACCCACTCGGAATTCCAGTCTGATGAAGCCGTGGGCGTGGCTGGCCGCGGCGGCGGCCGTCTGTCTTGTCCTCGCCTCCTCCACCGCGCTGTACGCGATCAATTCGAGCGTGAGGCTGGGACTCCCGTGGTGGACAGCGATGGTGGCTCCCGCCATCGTCTACGCGCTGGTGCTGCCGTTATGCGTTCCGCGGATACGGCTCACCGGCTGGACGACCGGCTTCTTCACGCTCGGGGCTTTGCACGGAGGGCTCGGGCTCGCTACGACGTGGCTCTACGCGCACGTCGGCCTCACGTCCTTCGCGGAGGCACTGGCCCCGGCCTTCTGGAGCTTTCCTCCCGCCCTCGTCCTCGAGATGGTCGGGTCGCTGCTGATGACGCTGCCGTTCCTCGGGGCCCTCGCCCCGCGTCCCCCTGCTCCGCGCGTTCAGCCCGAGACGTCGTTACCCAGGTCCGCGGCGCCGAAGAGGCCGATGCGGGAGGTGCCGGCAGCCCACGAACAGAACCGACATATGTGGACGCGCCCCACGGAGCCCCCCGCGGCCCCGGCGGCAGCCATTGTGTCGGCGGTGCCGCCTCCCGTCACTCGGGTGGCACCGATCGTCGAGGAGCCGCCCCTGGCGGCGCCCGAGCAACACGTCGTGCATGCCGCGCCTCTCCTGGGCACGAACGGCTCGGCTTCGGACGTCGCGGAGCCGAGCACCGAAAAGGCCCCGGACTTTCGCCAAGCGCTCACCGAGCTCTTCGGCGATCCAGTCCCGAAGACGAAGGCGGAGGTCGAGACCGTAGCGGAAGCGCTCCCCGCGCCGGTGGCCGACGAGACGACGTCCACCCTCTCCCCCTCCGCGGAAGCCCCCGCATGGACGGTGCCGGAAGCAAGCGTGGCGCCTCCCATAGATGTGCCTCCCATAGACGTGCCTCCCCTCGCCGACGTGCCTCCCGCCAGGGTAGAGCCTGTGGCGGCCGCGGCAACGGGCGAGCTGGTGCGCATCTCGTTCGACCGGGTGGTGGGGCAGCTCCCGCCGGGAGCTTTCCGCGTACCGCTGGCACAGGTTGGACCGAGGCTACGTGAGGCAGACGCCTTGCTGGTGCCGCAGGCGCTGATCGTGCCGCAGCTGGGCGAAGGCGTGGTGCAGGTCGCGTGGGAGGCGGTAGTCGAGCAGTTCCCCGCGGCAGTGTTCGCGGTGGCGCCCGCCGAGGTGAAGGAGCGCATCGTGAACGGCCGGCTGTTGCTCCCGCTGGACGAGATCGTGAGACAGCTGCCGCCAGACGTCTTCGGCGCTTCCATAGGACGCGGACCCATCGAGGTGCCAGGCATCGAGAGCTTCCCGGCTCCGTTCAAGCCGCTTGGATGGGAGCAGACGGCGCCAGCGCCGGCCGCCGCCGCGCCCGACCTCAAGCCGGCGCCCGCGATCGAGCCTGTGCCCCCGATCGAGCCCCCGATCGAGCCCCTACGAGCAGCCGACCTACGAGCAGCCGAATTGATCCGAAGCGATGCGCCACAGACCATCGAAATCCCCACGGCGGCCGAGATCGCCGAAGATCTGAAGTGGACGCCGGCTTTGTCCGACGTGATCGAGCCGCCCCGCGCGGAGCCGGAGCGGGCCGAGGTCTCCGCCGCGGCGGTGCCGGCGGATGCAGATCCCGTTCTCGAAAGCGCTTCCGAGGCGGCGATGGCCGCGGCCGCTCCGGCGGTCGAGCCTGTTCTCGAAGCGAAATGCGAGGCAGCGACGGAGGCAGTGGTCCGGATCCCGTTCGGCCGCGTGATGGCCCAGCTTTCAGAAGGGGCATTTCGCGTCCCGCTCGAACAGGTGGGAGCCCGGCTGCATCAGCCGAACAGCTTGCTGGTGCCTCAGGCGCTGATCGTCCCGCAGCTCGGTGAGGGCGCGGTGTCCGTGGCATGGGACGTCGTCGTCGGCCAATTCCCCGTCGAGGTCTTCCAAGGGGCGCCCACGGACGTGAAGGACCATATCGAGGAAGGACGGCTCCTCCTGCCACTCGATGAGATCGTGAGGCAGCTACCGCCCGGCGTGTTCGGTGGCGCGATGGCGCGCGGCCCCGTACACGTGCCAGGTATCGAGAACTTCCCGGCCCCGTTCAAGCCGCTTGGACACCAGGAGCCGTCGCCGCCTCCTGTGGCTGTCCTGCCGGTGAGCGCGCCTGCTCCGCCGAAGCCCGCCATAGCGGCCGCGGAGCCGGTGACCGCTCCGGCTCGGCCCGAGTCCCTCATGGCGTCGACGGACTCGGTCGGCGCGCCAACTCCGCCCGAGCCCGCGCCAGAGGTCGTCGCGCCGGAGATCGTCGCAGCGCCCCAGCCGGTGCCGGTCGCGCCGCTCTACGAGGCCCAGGTCTTCGAGAGGCCGATTCCCGCCGAGCTGCCCCCCGCGCCTTTGCCCGAGCGGCGGCGGCACGCGGAGATGGTGGCGGCACTCATGGGTCCGCTCAATACCGCCGCCTTCGAGGAGGCCCATATCGGGGACTTCGACATCATCAGCGTGTCGACGGCCGGGATGCAGGGGAGTATGGTGGCGGCGGCCGCGGGCCGGCTGAGCTCCGTCATCGCCCGCGGCGTGCCGCAGCCCATCGAGCAGGTGACACTCCGCGGTCTGGGCGGGGCGCTCGTGCTCACCCCGGTTGGATCAGGATGGAGCAGCGGCACGACGCTGGCCGTAGGCACGCGTCCAGGCAGCGCGCTCGCGCGGCTCGAGATGCTGGCCAGACGGGCCATCCGTCACGAGCGGGAATTGCCGGCCGTTCCCGCCCGCGGCGGTGCGCCTTTTGCCCGGCTCGAAGCCATCCCGCCGCCGCGGGCCGTCACCGCCGCCGCCGAAGGTCTCACGATCTTCGGGCCTCTGGCCGCCCAGTCCTTCCGCGAGCCGGCCAGCGGCGCGGTTGTCCACTGTCTCGTCTCTCCGGGCACGGTGGCCGCCGATCTGGCGCCCTTCGCATGGGAGCTGGCTCAGGCCATGGCGCAGAGCGCTCCCGCCGAAGCGCTCGGAGTTTTCCATTCCGCCGTCCTCCGCTCGGGGAGCACGCGAGTCGAGATCCGCCGGCTGCCGTCGGCCGCCGGTCTCGCCCTCATCCTCGTCGTGGGAGGCATCGATACGGGCCGGCCGGGGCTCGCGCGCCTGCAGGTCGAACGAACGGCGGCCCGGCTCAGCGTGGCCTGAGGGACACCATGGCGATCATCAACTACGCGCAGAAGGTCATCAACTTCAAGGTGGTCTACTACGGCCCGGGGGTGGCCGGAAAGACCGCGAACCTCCAGCACATACACAAGAGCCTGCCCGCCACGAGCAAGGGCAATATGATCTCGTTGGGCTTCACGGCCAAGTTCCAGCTCTACACGGTGCCGGGGCAGGTGTACTACAACATGACGCGCAAGCTCGTGCTGCGTGGCGTGGACGGCCTCATCTTCGTCGCCGACTCGCAGTGGGACCGGTTGAAGGAGAATGTCGAGAGCTTCCGGAATCTGGAAGAGAACATGCGAGAGTACAACTACAATCTGGATGAGATGCCCTACGTCATTCAGTACAACAAGCGCGATCTCGCCAACATCGCGCCCATCGAGTACATGGAGTTCATGCTCAACCGGCGGGCCCGGCAGGTCCCGTACTTCGAAGCCGTGGCCGTCAACGGCGATGGGGTCTTCGACACCCTCAACACCGTCTCTCGCATGGTTCTCGTCGGCGAATTCGGTCAAGAAAAGGGGGAGCACCGTGAAACTGCATGACATGGTCATCCACGAATCCGATGCCGAGCAGATCAACGCGGTCTTGACCACCTTCCTCGGCGAGTCCGGGGCCACCGAGGCCCTGCTCATCGATCGCAGCGGCCAGCTCCTGGCCATGACGGGGGCCAACCGGGCCCTCGATACCGTGTCCATCTCCGCGCTGGCCGCGGGGGCCTTCAGCTCGACGGGAGCGCTCGCTCAGCTCCTGGGCGAGACGGAGTTCACCGTGCTCTTCCACCAAGGGAACAAGGAGAGCATGCACGTCTCCACGGTGGACGACCAGGCCATCCTCCTCGCCATCTTCGGCGAGCGCACGACGGTGGGCATGGTGCGCCTCTTCGCCAAGGAGGCGGCGACGGCCATCGGGCAGATCCTCGCCGCCGCGCGCGCCAAGCCCAACAATCGGGGAGCGCTCTCCAAGCCCCTGACCGCTGACGAATCGCGCACGAGTTTCGGGGAGCCAAAGAAACCCTGAGATCTCGGGGCTCTGAGACGGAAGACGGGTAGGTAAAGCGACGACGCGGCGCTACATATCCTCGGGCCGCTCCGGCACGTCGGCCGGGGAGCCCCAGGCGCCTTCGAGGGTGGCGAGGGCCTTGCGCAGCGCCCACTGCACGAGGCCGATGTTGACTTCCTTGTCCCCCAGCACCACCACGAATCCGACGGGACTCGATCCAAGAAAGACTGTGCCATTGTCCGCCGAGAAAAGCGCGGCCTGGAACGGGGTCCGTTTCAGCCGGTCGGCGCCCACCTCGAGCTCACGCCCGAGAGTGGCCGCGAGGGCAGCCAGCGGCTCAACCGCGACCCCGCGCGGCACGCTTGCCGCAATGACCAGACCATCCGCGGCGACCACGAGGCCGCCCCGCACGCGATCGATCTTCAGCATCTCGGCGAGGATGCGACGGAAGGCTCTCGCGCGTGCCGAGCCGGCGGGCAGGCTGGGCTCGGGGCTCATGCGCGCATTCCCAGCTCACGAAGCGAATTGGTCCAGAGCTTGTCGGTCTCGAGCAGCCCGAAGCCGATCTTGACGTCGTGCGGGAAGCTCAGCTCCAGGATCAACCGATCATTGCTCCTGAAGAACAGTGTCTCGGTGGCGGCCTGCACGATGCCGCGCCTCAGCGCGCCGAGGCCGGCCCGCTGAAGCGTCGCGGAAGCGATGCGGTACACCTGGGTCACGTGCGCTGCCAGGTCCGCGCCGTCCTTGTCTCCGTGCGAGAACCGTCCTTGTCTCCGTGCGAGAAGACCAGTGTGCCGTCGGCCTGGGTCAGCACGAACTCGCGTCCCGCCGCCGGTGGCTTGAGCTTCTCGACGTGGAGCGTGGGGCCCGCATAGGCTGCCTGGCCTGCGCTTCCCGCAGCCGTGACCCAGCCGGCCACCATCTCCTGCAGCGCTCGCGCCTCCGGGAAGTCCGGGTAGTACTGGAGCGCCTTGTCCAGGAAGGGCCGGCACGCACCAAAATCCCGCTCCTCGAGGGCGATCTTGGCGAGACCGAGCAGCGCGCGGGGATGATACGGGTCGGCCTGGAGGACAGACTGGAACTCGCTCTTGGCCGGACCGATCTGGCGAAAGGCCAGATGGAGATAGGCGGAGAGGAGATGTCCGACGCCGTTGTTGGGGGATAGCCGTAGCCCCTGGGCGACGAGCTCGGCCGCTTCCTCGAAGCGACCTTCCTGGCGATAGAGGTCGGCGCGCCGGAAGAGCGTGGCGGCGTTTGGAGGACGGGTGAGGCTGGCGATGGCGTCCCAGGTGCGTGACAGGAGCCTCAGTAAGCCCACGTAATTTGACTCCCCCTGGCCCGTGAAACCCCGCCGACGGCTGCAACTACCCACATTAAATGCGTCTTGAAACGCGTCTTGGCCAGCATAGCACAGAGGCCACGAAGGCCCTGCACGGCGCGAACGGGGCCTTTTTACCTCGTCACGAGCACCCGGCAGGCCGACTTGGTCGCACGATCAATGGCCTCGGTACGGCTCCGGGTAGCCGGCAGGGCGGGCGGCTGCTCAAAAAGCGGCCTGGCAAGATCCGCCTTGATGGCCCAGGAGACGTTTTGAGGGAAAATGCCTGGTTCCCTCAGGAGCAGGATGATGGCCGCGCCGGAGCTGACCACGCCCACCACCGACCCGTCCGCCGCGACCACCGGCCCACCCGAGCCTCCGGGCTGGACGGAGACGGTCATCTGGAGAAAGGCCGTCTCCGCGTCCGGCCCGGACAGCGCGGTGAGCGAGCCGCCGGACAATCTCGGCGCGGCGTCCGCCGTGGCGGCGGCCGCGAAACCGACGGTGAAGACGGGATCGCCGGGCAGGAGCTGCCGCGTGTCCCCGAGAGAGAGGTAGGCGGGAGCGGCGAGCGACGTCTTGAGCGCCACGAGGTCTCGTCCGCGGACGCCGCTGCCGAGCGTGGCCGCGGCGGGCTCGCGGCCGGGACAGGCCACGGCGACCGCGCGTGCGCCGTCCACCACGTGGAGCGCGGTGAGCAGAACGCCATCGGGCCGAACGAAGAAGGCCGTGCCCTGGCTCATGCGCGGAGGCGCGGGTGGTTGAGCAGGAGGAGTCGGTGGCCGCGGCAGCGGTGGCGGCTGGGGCGGTGAAGCAGGAGCTGGTGGCGGCGGAGGTGTCGGCGCGGGCGGTTGCTGAGCCTGGACCACCGGAGTCGGCTGAGGCGTCGCGGGGGGCGGCGGCGCCGGAGCGCTGCCCACCTCGGCCGCGACCCGTGCGGGGGCTTGCCGGAGCTGCTCTTCGAGATTGTCGGCATGCTCCCGAAAACCTTCGCGCCGGAGGATGGCGGCTCCCCCCAGCACCGAGTCCCGGATCTCGTCGAGGCCTCCAGGCTCATAGCTCTTTTCTCGAACCCGGAAGGCCTGCCAGTCGTAGAGATCTCTCGCCAGATCGAGATTGAACCGCTCGCCTCGCGTCATGGCGCGGTGAAAGCCGCATCGGCCATGGAACTCGAGAGCGAGCGACTCCATGAAGCCCACCGCGAATATGTAGTCGACGGCCGCGGCCTGGCACGCCTCCCAATCTCCCTGGGCCGCCGCTTCCTGCGTCCGCCGCGCCGCGATCCACACTTCGGGCTTGATCGCGCAGATCAGAGTGAGATTGAGATTCTTCCCGCCGCGCGACACCCCGACCGTGTAGGGCGTTCCCGGGGCCGCGCGTGACGGCGGGCGGGCCTGATTCTGGAGCTGGGAGGCAGATACCCCGTCGATGCTCGTGATCCGGTCACCGCGTCGAAGGCCCGCGCGCTCGCTCCAGTCTGAAGTGGCGAGGACGGTCAGCTCTCGTCCCGCGATGTAGCCGATCTCGCAGGCGGGAGGCCGGGGCTTCTCGCGCAGGAAATCCGCGAGACCCTGGCGCGCCTGGGCCTTGAACTCATCCGCCTCCCGCTTCGCCGCCGTGGTTCCGCCCCCCGATGATTCGCGGGCACCATTGCGCGAGGCACAGCCCACCGCCATGGCGGCGATGACCGCGAGCGTGCAGCCTCCAAGCAGCCAGCGATTGCGCATCAATGACCCTCACGCGCGGAAACTCATGGAGTCGGATCGAGCGTGCCCTTCGGGAACGGGGGTGCCATATTAGCAGAAGCCACCGGAGCCTGCGGCGCCGGGCCGCCCGCTACTTCACGGCGGCCGCGCCCGCGTCCGAGCACTCCTGGTCCTGTTGTCCGGTTCCACCGCCGCAGCCGATCCCGCCGATGACCTGGCCGCCCAGAGTGATCGGGGTGGCGCCGAGGGTGGGCAGGATCTGGCCCTGGAGCACGACGGGCACCACGGCCCAGAATCCGCCCTTGGCCGCCATCTCCGACAGCTCCGCGTTCGATCGCCTGAAGGCCGCGGCCGCCATGGCCTTGGCCTTCGATGTCTCGGGAGTGAAGAAGCCGGTGCCGTCGCCCCGGGCGCACAGGACCAGACGCCCGGCCTCGTCGACGACGGTCACGGTCATCGCCGTGCCCAGCGCCTTCGCCTTTTGCTGCGCCGCCCGCACCGCCGTCTCCGCCAGCTGAAGCGTAATCTGTATCATTCCGGGTCTCTCCTTTGAGAAAAGGTCAGTGGCCGAGGAAGACACGCTTCACCTCGGGCGAGGCGAGGAGCTCTGCCGCCGGCCCTTCGAGAATGGTCCGGCCCGACTCGAGGATATGGGCGCGGTGGGCCATGCGCAGCGCCAGCTCCACGTTCTGCTCGATGAACACCACGGTGATGCCGCGCTCCCGATTGATGGCGGTGAGCACCTCGGCGATCTGCTCGATCACGCGCGGGGCCAGCCCCAGGAAGGGCTCGTCTACCATCAGAATGGAGGGGCAGGCCATGAGCCCTCGGCCGATCGCCACCATCTGCTGCTCGCCTCCCGACAGTGTGCCCGCGGCCTGGCCCTCGCGCTCCTTCAATCGCGGGAACAAAGCTTCGACCTCGGCCAGGGACTGTTCGCGCCGCGCCTTGGCTCCCGGGTGATACGCGCCGAGGAAAAGATTCTGGCGCACGCTCAGGTAGGGGAAGAGCCGGCGGCGCTCGAGCACGTGGGCAAGGCCGAGGGCCACGATCTTGTGGGACGGCAGGCTGTCGATGCGCCGGCCGCCCAGGCTGATCTCGCCCGCGCGGGCCCGCACGAGCCCCGACAGCGTGTTCATGAGGGTGGACTTGCCCGAGCCGTTCGGTCCGAGAATGGCCACGACCTCGCCGCGCGGGGCGACGAACGAGACGTCCCAGAGAATCTGATAGTCGGCGTAGAGCACGTCGAGACCGCGCGCCTCGAGAGCCAGGTCAGCGGACATAGGCCTGTCCCAGATACGCTTCGACCACCCGCGGGTCGCGCCCCACGGTGGCGGGCGGCCCGTCGGCAATGACCTCGCCCAGATGCAGGGCCACGATACGGCGCGAGATGTCCATGATCACGCCCATATTGTGCTCGATGACCACGAGAGCGGTGCCCGCGGCATTGAGCTCGCGGACGAGGGCGACGAGACCGGGGATGCTCCGGAGGTCCACGCCGCCCGTCACCTCGTCCATAAGCATGAGGCGCGGCTTCGTGGCGAGCGCGCGCGCCAGCTCGAGGCGCCAGGGCCTTGTCGGCGAGCCCCACGCGCTCGAGGGCCTCGAGCGCTTCCCGCCGGGCGCGCGCGGGATCGGTCGTCTTCTGAAACGCGCCCACCATCACGTTCTCGAGCACCGTCATCTGAGTGAAGGGCCTGAGCTTCTGGAAGGTGCGCGCCACGCCGAGGCGGCTGATCTCGTCCGGCCGGAGCCTGGCGATGGGCTGCCCGCCCAGCAGCACCTCCCCCGCGTCCGCCGTCTGAAAGCCCGTGAGGAGATCGAAGAGGGTGGACTTGCCCGCGCCATTGGGGCCGATGATGCCCACCAGCTCGCCCACGCTCACCTGGAAGGAAATGTCGTTGTTCGCCACGAGTCCGCCGAAGCGCTTCGTCACGCCCCTCACGTCGAGCAGCACCTGAGGTGCCTGATCCATCAGCCCGTTCTCCGACGACCGCGCTTGGCCAGGGCCATGATGCCGCCGGGCTGGACGACCGACACGATCATGATGAGCGCCCCGTACACGAGGAGATCCACGGCCTTGCCGCTACCCCCGAAGGAGATGCGCGTCCACTCGCCGAGCGGAATCAGGATGGCGGCGCCCACGATGGGGCCCCAGAGCGTGCCCACCCCGCCGAGCACGGCCACGAGGCAGATCAGAATGCTCAGGGCCGTCGGGAACACCGACTCGGGGTCGATGAAGAAAACGTATTGCGCGTAGAAGGTGCCCCCCAGCGCGGTGAGCCCGGCGGACAGGGCCATGGCCCGCTGCTTGTACGCGGCCACGGGGATGCCCAGGCTGGCCGCGGCGTCCTGGTCTTCGCGGATCGCGCGCAGGTAGTAGCCGAGGCGGGATCGCTCCACGCGCAGGGTGATCCAGAGGGCGAGGAGGAGGAGGCCGAGGGCGATGTAGTAGTAGCTCTGCTTGCTCTGGTGAAACTGGAAGTTGAGCCAGGAGTCGGGGCGCTTGATGGGCACGAAGAGGCCGCGGGCGCCCCCCGCCCAGTCCCAGTTGATCATGAGCGTGCCGATGATCTCGCCGACGGCGATGGTGGCGATGGCGAAGTAGTGGCCGCGCAGCCTGAACACCGGGTAGCCGATGCACTGGGAGAGCAGGACGGCCACCACCGCCCCCGCCAGCATCCCGCCCCACGGCGTGAGGTCCAGGTATTTGAGGAGGAGCGTCGAGGTATAGGCGCCCGTGCCGAAGAAGACCGCGTGGCCGAGCGAGATCTGGCCGCAGTAGCCTGCGAGAAGGTTCCAGGCCTGGGCCAGCATCGCGTAGAGGAAGATCGTGATCATCACGTGGCGCGGGAAGGGCTTGGTGACGATGAGCGGGAAGGCCACGAGGAGCACGAGGGCGATGGAGGCGCCGGCCCAGCGGAGGCCGCGCGACATCAGAAGCGGCCGAAGAGACCCTGCGGCCGCCACAGGACGACCACGAGGTAGAAAGCGAAGACCACGGCGTAGTTGAAGGCGGGCGCGATGAGGAGACCCGCGAGCACCTCGACGATGCCGACCACGACCCCCGCGGCGAGGGTGGCCGGCACATTGCCGAAGCCGCCCAGGGCCACCGTGACATAGGCGAGGAGGGCGAAGGTCGCGCCCACGTCCGGGAATATGTAGAAGAACATGGCGAGGAGCGCTCCCGCCGCGCCCACGCAGGCCGCGCCGATGCCCCAGCCGAGCGCGAACATGCGCTGGGCGTCGATGCCCATGAGGGAGGCGGCCTGGCGGTCCTGCGCCGTCGCCTGGAGGGCCAGTCCTGTCTCCGTGCGCGTGATGAACCAGTAGAGAAAGCCGAAGGCGGCGAGGGCGCCTATGCTCGCCGCCAGCTGGGGCAGACCGATGAACAGCCCGCCCACGGCGAGCCGCCCATCCGCGAGCGGGCTCTTGACGAGCTTGAAGTCCACGCCCCAGAGCGCCTGCGCGGCCGCGCGCAGGAAGATGGCCAGCCCGAACGTCGCGAAGATCTGGGCGAGCATGGGCGCGCCGAGTATCCAGCGGATCAGGCCGTGGTACACCGCGACGCCCAGGAGGAAGAGCAGCCCCGCCGTGATGGGAAGCGAGGTCAATGGGTCAAGCTTGGCCAGGGCCCACCCCCAGAACGTCGCGAACATCGCGAGCATGAGGAACTCGCCGTGGGCGAAGTTGACGATCTCCATGAGGCCGAAGATGAGGGAGAGACCGGCGGCGATGAGGGCATAGACGAAGCCCATGAGGAGCCCGCTCACGAGGCCCTGCAGGATGACTTCGGCGCTCACCTCAATGCTCTCGGAGCAGGGAGCCGTAGCCGGCGAAGCGATCGGAGATGCCACAGGCCCGGAGGGCATGCCAGAAGGTCGCCGCGTTGATGGCGATGACGGGCTTGCCGAGCCAGCGCTCCGCCTCGTCGGCCAGCCGCACCATGGAGAGATTGGTGCCGGCCTGGACGATGGCGTCGACATGGGGACCATCGAGGTCCCGGAGCACGTCCCGAAGCTCCTCCTCGCCCACGTCCGCGATGGCGGTGGCGGACTTGCAGCGCAGTCCGGTGACGCGCACGACCTCGAAGCCCGCCTCTTCGAAGAAGCGCTTCACCTGACGGTCGGCCACCGGCTGGTAGGGGCTGAAGGCCGCGATGCGCCGGACCCCGTGCGCCTCGAGGGCCGCCCGACAGGCGGAGGCGCCCGTGGACACGCGCAGGCCCGACTGGGCGTGGACGCGCTCGATGAAGGCCGTATTGCCCTCGACCCCGCCCCAGAAGGTCTCCGCCGACATGCCCATGACGAGATAATCTGGCGCGCAGGTCATGACGTCGCGGATGGCCGTCCGGATGGAGCCGCGGATCTCACCGAGTATGGCCTCGAAGGCCGCGTCCGAGTCGAGTACCGGGTGCTCGATGTACATGCGCCCCGCGTGGCACGTCACCCCGGGCGGCGCCATCCGGTTGAAGTCGTGCTCGACCACCGTGTTGGTCGACGGCACGATGACGCCGAGCTTCGCCCTCCAGCCGACCACATCAGGCATGCGCGCTCGCCTACTTCTTCTCCTTGTAGCCGGGCAGGGGATACATCACCTCGGCCGCCGCGAGGTCGAAGGGCCAGATGGTCGCGTAGGCGCCCTTCTGCATCTGCTGCAGGATGGCGCGGATGCCGGTGTTCTGCCCCTTCTCGTCGAAGCGCACCCCAGTCCACGGCATGAGAAGCTGATCCGCGGGAATGTTGGTGGCCACGACGGCCTTGCGAATGTCCTCGGGATTGGTCGACTTGGCGCGGTTGATGGCGTCGATGAGCACGGTGAAGCCGGTGAGGGCGCGCGCGGGCGCTTCCGAGATGTCACGCCCCCCCGGATTGTCCTTCTGCTTCTTGAAGAGCTCGTTGACCTGGCGGATGAGGGGCTTCTTGGCCTGGAGGTCGAGGGCGAAGGGCGAGCGCGTGATATGCCCTTCGATCTCGCCCTTCATCTCCTGCACGAAGGCGGGATCGACCCAGCCCGCGTTCTGCGCGATGAGCATCTTGGGGACGTAGTCGAGGGTCTTGGCCGTCTTGACGTAGAGCACGGCGTCGGACGTATAGGACGTGGGCAGAAACACGTCGGGATTGGCACTCTTGAGCTTGCCCACCTCGGCGTCGAGGCTCGTGGTCTTGGCGCGATAGGCCATGTTCACGAGCACCTCGTAGCCGTACTTCTTGGCCAGCTCGTCCTGGGTCTTGGCGGAGTCCACCCCGAAGAGCGTGTCCTCGTGCATGAGGCCCACCGTCTTGAACTTGAGAGACTTCTTCTTCTCGAACTCCTTGATGAACTCGAACATGGCGAGAGAGAAGTGGCCGTCATGCGGCGAGGTCCGGAAGAACCACTTGAAGCCGCGCTCGGTCAAGGTAGGCGAGGAGGACTCACCGTTCATAAAGGGCACGCCGTAACGCTCCGCGACCTGGCTCGCGGTGGCCGTCACGCTCGAGAAGACGGCGCCCATGATGGCCGTGACCTTCTCCTGCGTGATCATGCGCTCTGCTTCGGCCTGGCCCACGTCTGGTTTGCCCTGGTGGTCGGCGACCACGAGCCGGATCTTGGCCCCGCCCAGCCCGGGCAGGCCGTCCGTGCTCTTCTTCATCGAGGGCAGGTTGAGCTCCGATTTGCTGTTGTACTGATCCACCGCCATTCGGATGGCGGTGACGGAGTCGATGCCCAGCTGGGCGAGATTGCCCGTCATCGGATAGATGACGCCGATGACGATCTCCTTCGGGGCCTGGGCGTGAGAGGCGGGCGCCACCACAAGCAGGGCCACCAGCGCGAGCCCGAGCGCCAGATAGAGCAGTCCGATCACACGTCGCATGCGGGGGTCCTCCTCCACGTCGTGATTGATCCGGCGGGTCGGCGGTGACCGTTCAACTGGGTCGCGAGTGTAGCACAGTCGTCCTCTGTGCTAGGGTCTGGACTCACATGCCCATCCAGATAGCTCGCGCCGCCATCCTCGTCCTCGCCGCCGCCCTGCGGTTGTGGCGCCTGGATCAAAACGGCTACGACAACGAGTACTACGCCGCCGCGGTCCGCAGCATGTCGGCGAGCTGGCACGCCTTCCTCTACAACGCCTTCGATCCGACGGGCTTCGTCTCGGTGGACAAGCCGCCGGTGGCGCTGTGGCTCCAGGCCCTGGCCGTCAAACTCTTCGGCTTTCACGGGCTCACCGTGCTCCTGCCCCAGGTGGTGGAAGGCGTGGCGGCGGTGGCGCTCCTGGACTATCTCGTCCGGCGGCGCCTCGGCGCGTGGGCCGGATTGTTCGCGGGGCTTTTCCTCGCGGTCATGCCGGTGAGCGTGGCCACGGACCGCTCGAACAATACCGAGAGCTGCCTCGTGCTCGTCCTCCTCCTCGCCGCCTGGGCGCTTCTCGTGGCCGCGGAGGGAGGGAGCCTTGCCGCCTTCGTGGTGCTGCCTGCGAACGGCCGGCGATCAGGCGGGGTGAGGTCGTAGACCGCGGCCCAGGAGAAAGAGAGGGTCACGAGCACGACGCCCGCCACGGCGAGGTCGGCAATGCGCCTTCGCCACCCCAGCGGCGCACCCAGGGCATAGAC
>WNGK01004106.1_pt1 | contig 15671 bp, 11 predicted proteins | sample 5400601 | NCBI WGS metagenome assembly WNGK01 (sample SAMN13153376, study PRJNA577476) | soil metagenome | isolation source: 60 cm soil or saprolite under Garry oak tree replicate 1 | place: USA:California | collected 2016-06-15
TCGCCAAGTCAAGGCCCGGACCGCAATCGCTCTTGATCAGGCCATCACACAAGCACTCCCCGAAATCTCACCAGACAACGCTCAAGCCTGGTTTCGGCTCTGCTTAAAAGGTATATAGCTAAATGAGAAATGCTCTAGTGCTGGTGCTGATTGCGCTGGCCAATGCCGGCGTACACGCACAGGAAGCCTTTCAGCTGCTCACCAACGCCAGCGAGACGCACTACGAAGTTGCCTACCTCGCCATGTTTGCGGTTCCGCTGGCAGGCAGCGCCGTGCTCCGCAGGTCGCTGCCGGCGTGGCTTAAATGGACTTCGATAGTTGGCTTCTGCGCAACATCCTTCAGCCTGCTCATCTCCGCATACCCGTTTGTCACGGTGGTCAATGCCCGCGCCTACGCAGCCAAGATTCTTGGCACCATTCTGCTCAGCAACCTTGTGGCAGTCTGCTTCTATAAGCTGCGCTCGCGAGCTGTCGTCGCGAATACGGCAGGGAGTCTGAAGCCAGCGGGCGTCCCGCAAGATGCAGTTCCGCTCGATCCGATCTCACATGCAAAGATCGCGTCCGAACAATGAAACAGGCTTCCTCCGAAGAAGAAGCCTGGTTAACGGGTGGAACCTGTGGCCGGTAGCTGCGCTTATCGGGTCGCCGTTGCTGCGAACTTCCTCACCATGGCCAGCAGCAGCTTGCGGTCGCTCTCATTCAGATTGGTGGCGTAGCGCCGAATCTGGGTGAGAAACCTCAGCTCCTCGTCGGAGAGCTTCTGCGTGTCCATGTGCTTGCCAAGCGGGTCGTCAGCAAAAAACTGGGAAATCGGGAGGTCTAGCGCGAGGGCAATCTTGGAAAGTGTGTCGAGCGAGGGAACCGTGTGGCCGTTCTCGACGCGTGAAAGGTAACAACGGAGCAAGCCGGTCTTCTTCTCGATGTCGCCCTGCGACAGCCCCTTGTGGAGGCGGTGGGCACGAATCGTGGTGCCTATCTTGATCACGGGGATCCTTATTCGCGGCGGCTTAGCCAGCCCGCCGACTAAGTTTGTGTATGTTGACATAAGAGTTAACATGCACGTCCCCAAAAGGCAAGAAAAATATTACTAATGTGCTACGAAAGTGTTACTTCCGCTGGGGTTAGCCATTCAGTGCTTAGTGCCTCCTGAAAAAACGGGCCATTCGAGTTTGCGCATCGGCCCGCATCTTCCAGCCTTTAAATACGAGGAGGATCAGAGGTCTTTTCTAAGGTAGTCCAGCGATTCCACGGGATTGTCGTTATACGGATTACACGGCTTGAAACCCATTGCTAAATAAAGCCGATGCGCGGTCGCCATGGCGGTTGGGACGGTGTCGAGATACACCGCCTTTCGCTTCGCCGCTACGGCCCTGTCGAGGGCCGCTTGCGTCAGTGCGCGTCCCAGCCCGGTTCCGCGGCCAAGAGGGCGAACCCAGAGCCTCTTCAGTTCCCACGCGTGGTCGGCGAACTCTCCGGGCGCCTTTCGCCATGCCACGAAGCCAGCCGGCGCCCCATCCACCAACCCGACGAGAGCGCCGCCGCCCTGCTCGTGATAGCTCACCGGCAGCCGCGCAGCCTCCTTCTCGAGCGCCCCGAAGCAGAACCGCGCGGCAGCCGGCTGGCTGATGACGAATCGCCCGTATTCGAGCAGCAATTCGCGCGCCTGCGCCAGGAATTCCTCCGGCGCCGTTTCCGTCAACTCCACCAACTGCAGCCTGCGCGTCTGGTCTTCAATGAGCGGCATATCCCAGGTCCATGTCCCAAGTCTAAGGCCATTCATCCGCTCCCTACGTAAACCTTGTCAGCCTCCGCTCCGTCTGTCTGAGTACGGGCGCGAGAGGCCAGGAGTGAGAATGCGGCGAAGAGCCAGGCTGGGAATACTGTCGATTGTGTTGGGTCTTGCGGCGAGCGCGGTCGGCTTTTCGCAGGCGCCTTCGACTCAGGGCAGCGCGCCCGCTCCGGTAGTTGCGCCGCTGGCCCCCGCGACATCGACTCCGGCTAATCTTTCCGACGCCATAACAGGCGGCAAACTCCACGGCGTGGTAAAGAGCGGCAACATTCCACTGCCCGGCGTTAGCGTCACGGCACAGAACACGCTGACGGGCAAGCGCTTCTCGACGACGACCGACATTACTGGAGCCTGGTCCATGGAGATTCCGCAGAACGGCCGCTACGTGATCCGTACCCAGTTTGCGGCGTTCGCGCAAGGTTCCGCGGAGGCCCTGCTCAATGCGTCGAGCCACGATCAGGCGGTCAACTTCGACGTGACGCTAACCTCGCGCGCCGCGGCGCAGGAGAAGCAGCAGGAAGGCCAACAGAACCAGATGGCCCAGGCGATTCGCCAGCTTGCCGCCAACGGCCCGCAGAATCTTAGCCTGTTGAGCACCTTGACTGGCGACACAGCGGCGGGCGGGTCCGGCAACGGCGGATCTGCAACTGCAGCCGCCCTTCCGTCCATCGCAAACAACTCCGACTTCAGCGGCGACTCAGTGGCTATCTCCGGCCAGGCCGGCTCCGTAAGCCCCATGGCCGGAGTCGACATGGACCGCCTGCGCGACATGATGGAGACCATGCGCTCGCAATTCGGTGGCCAGGGCGGCGGCGTGATGACCAATGGCGGTCCCGGTAGTGGTCCGGGCGGCGGCCTGTTCGGCGGGGGAGGCGGCTTCGGTGGAGGTGGTTTCGGCGGCGGAGGGCAGGTATTCACGGGCGGCCCTGGCGGCTTTGGCGGCGGCCGCGGAAACTTCCGTGGCTTCAACCCCAGCCAGCCTCACGGGGCCATCTTCTGGTCGGGCAGCAACTCGGCTCTCAACGCCGAGCCCTTCAGCCTGCGCGGCCAACCGCAGCAACAGCCCGCTTCCGGCACCAATCGCTTCGGACTCACGTTCATGGGCGCGCCATTCATCCCCGGCGTTACCAAGCCCAGCGGCAAGGACTCGGTGTTCCTCACCCTCTCCGGCTCGCGCAATTCGAATCCGGTCGACCAGTATGCCACCGTGCCCACGGCAGCCGAGCGGGCCGGCACCATTCCCGGCCTAGCCGCGCCTATCAAGCCCGTCTCACAGGCTGCGGCGCTGCTCAATTACATCCCCGAGCCCAACCTCTCTGGTGACACGCAGAACTTCCACCTGCTCACCACGCAGCAATCCAACACCACGCAGGGCGGGTTGCGTTACATGCGCGGCATCGGTGCCAATGCTTCGCCATTCGGCGCTTTCGGAAAGGGTGAGAACAAGAGCTCAAAGCAAGGCCTGGGCCTGCGTCAGAGCATCAACGTCAACTACAACTGGTCGCACTCCGCGTCGGACGATGTGAACATCGTCCCCATCCTTGGCGGCAAAACCGCGTCGGACTCCGACTCCGTGCAGGCCGGCTACACGCTTGGCATTGGCAAGGTCACCAGCATCTTCAACGCCAGTTGGAACCGCACCAATGCTCACACTACTAACTTCTTCACCAGCGGCACCGATATTGCCACGCAGGTCGGCATCCTCGGTCCTGCCGGCAGCGCGCTCAATCCGAGCCCCTTCAACTACGGCCTGCCCGCGGTTATCCTCTCCAGCTTTACGGGAATTTCTCAAACCCAGCCCAGCTTCTCGATCGGGCAAACTATCTCCCTCTCCGAGACGCTTGCCTGGATCCACGGCAAGCATAACTTCCGCTTCGGCGGCGACTACCGCCGCGTGCATCGCGACTTCCTCGGCGGCAACAACGCCACCGGCACCTTCTACTTCACCGGTCTTTACACCGGCTCCTCTTTCGGCGACTTCCTTCTCGGCGAGCCGCAGGAGACCTCTATCGACTCCTCCATCAACAAAAGCTACCTGCGTGACAACGTGTTCGACGTCTACGCGCAGGACGACTGGCGCGCGCGCTCGAACCTTACCTTCACCTACGGCCTTCGATACGAGTTCTTCGCGCCATACAGCGAAAAATACAACCGGCTGTCTATGGTCGATACGAATCCCAGCGGCGGATTTACCAGCGTCTCCCAGGTCCAGGCCGGCGCCTCCAGCCCTAACTACGGCAAGTTGCCCAGCTCGCTGGTGTCACCTTATCCATACGCGCTGGCCCCGCGCCTCGGCTTCGCGCTGCGGCTCCCGAAGCAGACCGTCATGCGCGGCGGCTACGGCATGAATTACACGGTCAGCCAGTACTCCATATTTGCCAATACCATGGCCCACCAGCCGCCATTCGCCAACGAGCAGACCAACGAAGCCACCACGAGATGCGCGAATCCGCAGGTCGCTTGCTACTCACTTGCCAATGGTTTTCCCGCGCCCAATGCCGTTGGCAACTACGCCGTCAATCCCCATTACCACCTCCCCTACGTCCAGACCTACAACCTCGACGTGCAGAAGACGCTGCCCTGGGGCATCGTGATGAACGTGGGCTACAACGGCTCGCGCGGCAGCAACCTCGACGTGAAGATTGCGCCGCGCGCTGTGCCCGGCAGCCCCGACACCGATCCCGGCAACGTTCCCTTTTTCTTTGAGGAGTACGGTGCGTTCTCGCGCTTCAACGCCGGCACGGTACGCGTCAACAAGCGCATGTCGAACGGCATCTCGCTCGGTGCAAATTATCAGTACTCGCACTCCATCGATGACGCCGGCTCCGTCGGCGGCACCTCCACCGTGGTCGCGCAGAATTGGCAGGACATCGCCGCCGACGAGGGCAACTCCACCTTCGATCAGCGCCACAAAGTCAGCGGCAGCTACCTCTACGAGCTCCCCTTTGGCAAAGACAAGTTCTGGTTCACAACCGGCACGGCCTCGCACATTCTCGAGGGCTTCTCCGTCTCCGGCAACTTTACCTTTGCCACCGGCACGCCGCTCACGCCCACGTATCAGGCCAGCATCTCTGACGTAGCGCGTGGAACCACCGGTACACTGCGGCCCGATCGCGTCCCCGGTGTCTCGCTCACCGCAGGCGGAGGGTCGCTTAAGCGCTGGTTCAACACCAATGCGTTCTCCGCGCCAACCCCCGACGCGTTCGGAAACGCCTACGGCACTGCTTCGCGCAACTCCATCTCCGGCCCCGGCACGGTGTCCAACAGTATGTCGCTTTCCAAGACCATTCAATTCGGCGACACGCGCAGCATGGAACTCCGCGCCACCGCCGACAACGTCTTCAACACCGTGCAATACAGCGGCGTCTACACCACGCTCTACTCAGGTTTGGAGTCACAGCGCAGCTCCAACTTTGGCCAGGTCAGCTCCGTCGCCAGCATGCGCTCATTCCAATTCATCGCGCGCTTCCGCTTCTAGTTCGGACGAAGAAAAGGATTGTCGATGTTCCGCTGGACACACAAAGCGATCGCAATCATCACGGCTGTTGCGCTTGCTGCGCCCGCTGCTCAGCTTCGCGCGCAGGACGCTCCCAAGCCTTCCTCCGATCAGAATTCGCAGCAATCCGGATTCGTCCTCAAGGTAAACGCGGAGCTTGTCCTCACCAACGTCGTCGCGCGCGACGCCAAGACCGGCGAACTTGTCCACGGCCTCAATCAGAGTGACTTTACCGTCCTCGAGAACGGCAAGAAACAGGAGATCGCCAGCTTCGATTTTCAAAGCGTCGACATGGCCACGCCGCTCAATGAAGCCACCGTTAGCGGGCTCGCTGCGGGCGCCACCGGTCCAGGCAGCAAGGCCGTCGCGGTCGCAAAGCCAGAAGACCTGCGCAACCACCGCCTCATCGTTTTCTTCTTCGATCTCACGTCGATGCAGCCCGAGGACCTTGACCGCAGCGTCGATGCCGCGAAGGTTTTCCTCAAAAAGAAGATGCAGCCCGCCGACTTGGTCGCGCTCGTCTCGCTGGGCGACTCCCTCAAGGTCGATCAGGATTTCACCGCCGACAAGGACGCGCTCATCCACGAAGTCGGCATCTACAACGGCACCGAGGGCCAGGGCTTTACGCAGGGTGCAAATTCCAATTCGAACCAGGTGGAAGACACCACCGGCTACACGCCCGACGAGAGCGAGTACAACGACCTCAACACCGACCGCGAACTCTTCGCCCTGCGCGCCATCGCCAAGTCCCTCGAGAAAATCAGCGTGAAGAAATCTCTGCTCTACTTCTCCGGTGGCATTTCGCGCGACGGCATTGAAAACCAGGCCTCGCTGCGTACCGCAGTCAACGCCGCAGTCCGCGCCAACCTAGCCGTCTATAGCGTTGACACGCGCGGCCTGCAGGCGGTCTCGCCGGTTGGCGATGCCTCGACCGGCAGCCTGCGTGGCCAGGGTGCATACAACGGCGGCGCGCTCCAGAACAACATGAACGAAAACTTCGCCACGCAGGAAGTGATGGCGACGCTCAGCTCCGACACCGGTGGCAAGGCTTTCTTCGACTCCAACGATTTCGCACCGGCCTTCGCGCAGGTGCAGCGCGACACCTCCGCCTACTACGCCATCGGCTTCCACTCCACCAACCCATCGCGCGACGGCAAGTACCGCAAGCTGATCATCAAGATCAATCGTCCCGGCATCAAGCTTGAGTATCGTCCCGGCTACTACGCCCCCGCGGACTTCGTGCACTCCGGCAAGGAAGACCGCGAGCGCGATCTCGAGGAGCAGCTCGCCAGCGATCTGCCCGCGACCGACGTGGCTGTGTACCTCGACGCCATGTACTTCCGCCTCGATGAGAGTCGCTTCTACGTGCCCGTCTCGCTCATCGTCCCCGGCTCGCAGATCCCCTTCGTCAAAGGCGGCGACAAGGACAAGGCTACGCTTGACATCGTCGGCACCGTGATCGACGAAGTGAAACGTCCCATCGGCCGCGCGCGCGAAACCGTCAAGCTTAACCTGGACTCGTCCCAACAGGCGCGCCAGAAAAATATTCAGTACACCACCAGCTTCAACCTGCCGCCGGGCAAGTATCACCTCAAGTTTGTCGTGCGCGAGAATCAGACCGGCCGCATGGGCTCCTTCGAGGCAGATATCAACTTGCCCGAGATGAAAAAGGCGCCCCTCAAGATGAGTTCCATCGTGCTCGCATCCGCGCGCCAGCCCAGCAAGCAGAAGAGCCCGCTCGTCCGTAATGGCGAAGAGTACGTGCCCAACATCAGCCACGTCTTCCGCCAGGACCAGCATCTCTTCCTGCTTTACGAAATTTATGCGCCCGCGCGCCAAAAACTGGACAACCAGCCCAAAGGCACCAAGCCCGGCATCAACCTTCTCAGCAGCCTCGAACTTATCCAGGGCTCGACCAAGGTCTACGAGACGCCGGTCGTCAAAGCGACCGCCATCAACGTGGAAGGCCGCGACGCCGTCTCCATCGAACTCGACGTGCCACTCGCCGGCCTCAAACTCGGCCCGTACATTTGCCAGCTGAATGTAATCGATGATGCCGGAGGCAGCTTCGCCTTCCCGCGCTTTGCCGTGCTGGTGCGAGAGCCCGTCGCTCCCGCCGCGCCTCAACCCGCGTCCGGCGCATCCGCATCCACCGGCGCATCAGGCCGCTGATTCTCCGCCGCCCCCGGCACGTTGCGGTGCTCGTAAGGGCAATGCCGGCAGCCCGATCCGCAGCAAGAACCACGCTTCAAGTGGTACGCCGCAGTGAACACGATCATCCCGCCCTCAAGGTAGTAATCCTCGGGAGCAAGCTCGCCCGGTGCCGCTGCCGCATTCGGCGCTGCTGCTTCGCTTCGATCCATTCCTTTTATTCTCGCAAATCCCGCCGCGCACCTCGCCTTAGAATTGCACTATGACGAAAACCGCGACCGAACGCGCGCGCCGTATCAAGATCATTCTTTTCGACGTGGACGGCGTCCTCACCGACGGCACCATCTGGCTCGTCCCCGCGCCGGCAAAAGAGGGAACTCCCCAGCCCCCGCAGCATCAATTCCCCGGCAACGATGGCGGCGTAGGGTTCGGTATCCAATCCGCAACCATGATGGAAGCCAAGGGCTACAGCGCCCACGACGGAGCCGGTATCTCGCTGGCCCGAATCGGCGGTCTCAAGTGCGGCGTCATCACCAAGCGAATCAGCGAAACCGTGGCCACGCGCATGCGCGATCTCAAGATCGAGTATGTCTACATGGGCCAGGCATTCAAGATGAAGCCCGTTCGCGAGATCATGCAGAAGGAAAACGTCACGCTCGACGAGATAGCGTACGTCGGCGACGATGTCGTCGACCTTCCTGTCATGCGCCAGTGCGGACTCGCCATCGCGGTCGCCAATGCACGCGATCAGGTGAAGGCCGAGGCGCATTACATTACGGCGCACGCCGGCGGTTATGGCGCGGGCCGCGATGCCATCGACTTTATCCTCGATGCTAAGGGCATTCTCAACGACTGCATCGAAACCATGATCGACGAGGGCAACCCCATCTCGCCGTCAATGGACATCGGCACCGGCAGCGACACCGCCTAGAACGTCACTTCGCCTTCGCGTACGATGGAAAAACCGAATCGATCAGGGTCATTCGCAGCGCCATCCGCAGGTCGGTGTGCGGATCCGGTTCGGTGTTCGAGATCGCATGCGTCGCGTCGGCAGCAACCGGCGCCCCGGTATCGGTAGTATTCACAGCCAATATGCCGGCACTCCCACCTGCCGGATCCACAAGCAACTCCGATGAAAACCCGCCCTGGTCGCCATCGTGATAAATGTAACGATGCCCGTCCACGTTGAGCACGAAAAATCCCAACCCCATCTGCGGCAGCGAACCGTGCGGTCCCGACGTGTATGGTGTAGCGGGCTGCCCCTGCTGCTTTGCAGGCAGCACGCCGGTCCACGCTTCTTCAAGTGAACTGCGCTTCAACACCATCTCGTACCGCGCATTTCCCGGCTCGCCGATCAAAAAGCGCGCGTACTTCTCCATGTCCTTGATCGACGCCTTCAGCCCGCTGTTTGATGTCGTGATGCCTGTATCGAAGTTCACCGGCTGCGGCGTCAGCTTTTCTCCCGCGCGCAGATAGCTAGCCGACACGTGGCCCTCCAGAAAATAGGGCGCGCGATCGAAGTAGCTCTCCGTCATCCCCAGCGGCTTCAGGATGTTTTTGTCGATATATACTTCAAAGTCGTCGCCGCTGATGCGCTCGACGATCTGGCCGAGGAAGACATACCCAAGGTTGGAGTAGCTCCACTGGCTGCCGGGCTTGAATGCAATGTGCGTATACGGGAGCATCGCCGCCACCTGCATCCATTTCGTAGGCTCAAACGGCTGCCAGTCGCAATCCTTGGCATCATCGCAGTCCCAGGGCCACGTCGGATTGCGAAACCCGGCGCTGTGCGTCAGCAAGTCGCGAATCGTGATCGCGTCAATCAGTCCATAAGCATCGTGAACCTGCTGCAACTCGGGAACATATTTCACGGCCGGATCATCGAGCGACAGCCGGCCTCGATCGCGCAACTGCAAAATGGCGATCGCGGTCATGGTCTTGGTGATCGACGCCCAGTTGTACGCCGTTTCTGGGTCCACCCGCTGGTGCGTGTCGCGATTCGCCTCGCCCGCAAAAAATTCCGTCACCGGGTCCGACGCGTGCACAAGAGCGAAGCCGCCGCCCACCACACCATGGGCGGTCAATTCAGCGTTGAGACGCCCATGAAATGCGTCGATCGCGGAGTGGGAAGCCGCAGTCTCCTGCGCACAGGCGGTGACAGCTGGGGAAAGGAACAGCACTCCGCAGAGAACGGAGAAGGGAATCGTGAGCCGGGGCAGCATGGAAGCCATGATACCCCGGTACTCCTAAGCGTTGCGTACCGCATAATGCGCTTGAATCAGCAGCACCTCAAGCAGCAGGCCGAAGCCTCTCTTCGTGGACCTGACCGCTTCTCGGCGGCCGCACCAGAATCGGCAGCACCGTCGACACCGCCATGACGATGGCGATCACGCGTAATCCGGTCGTGTATCCTCCGGTCGATTTCAGCATGTACGCCAGCAGCAGCGGCCCCACAGCGCTGGCCACGCTCCACGCTGTCAACATCAGCCCATAGATCGGTCCCACGTTCTTGCTTCCAAAGTAATCCGCTGCGAACGCTGGCATGGTGCCGAACCCGCCGCCGTAGCACATCAGAATCACGAACGCCACCGTCGTCAACATCGCCACCTGGGCCAGGGATGGCAAAATCCAGAACAGGCCGAACTGCAGCACGAACATCACCACGAACGTCCATCGCCGCGTGATCGAATCTGAGACCCACGCCCAGAAAACCCGCCCCGCCGCATTGCCAATGCTCACGATGCCCACCATGCTCGCCGCCACCACCGCACTCACTGAGGCAATCTTCTGGAACATTGGCGACTCTTGCGAAATGAGCGAGATGCCCGCGGAGGTGTTTAGAAACAGCAGCGTCCACAGCGCCCACCATTGCCACGTACGCAGCGCTTCGCCCAGCATGTAATCTTTCGTTGCGCGTTGTGCGGTCTGCGTCGCGCTCGGAGTCCAGCCCTCCGGCCGGTAACCCTCCGGCGGATTCTGCATAAAGAACCCGGTGATCATCGTAATCACTAGGTACGCGATCCCGAGATACGCAAATGTGCTGAGTACGCCCACGGTCTGGATCAGGTAATTAGCAACCGGCGCCGTCACCAGCGCTCCTGCGCCGAATCCACCCACCGCGATTCCCGTAATCAGGCCGCGACGGTCTGGGAACCACTTCACCAGCACCGCGACCGGCACAATGTATCCAAACCCGAGCCCTACACCGCCAATGAATCCATAGCTCAGGTAAAGCCACCACAGCTTGTGCGCGGAAAAACTGGCCAGGAACACGCCCAAACAGTAGAGAAAACCGCCCGTGAGCGCCACCACGCGTGGGCCTTTCTTGTTGAGCCACAGGCCGCCGAGGAACGCCGCCACTCCCAGCACAAAAATCGCAATCGTAAATGTCAGCGTGACCTGCGGGATCGACCATCCGAACGACTTGGAAAGGGGAATGCGAAATACGCTCCACGCATACACCGCCCCCAGCGCAACTTGCATTAGAAATCCAGCTGCCGCAATGCCCCATCGATTGGTATTCGTCATCCTGACTCCTTTCCACACGGAGCCGTTGCACTTTCCTGACTCGTGGTTTCCTTCCCGCCGGAACGCACCTCTGCGCACGGCTACTGGATCGATGCCGTCCAGCACCCTCGGAAATTGGATGGCAAATTGAATTGCGTAGATGGCCCCGGGGACCGCGTCGCATTCCATGACCTCAAACGGCTTCGCGAAATACCACCGGCCAATTGAAGGCGAATGAGCGAGGGCCCCATTCAAAGCCCTCAATTCCGTTGACATTCGCGCGGTTCTCAACTTCCTTCGGGGTCGCCTTGCCAGGCCGGATCTCTGCAGCGCGCGTTGCTCGTCGCTGCCAAGGTTCGATAGCATCCAAGCAGGAGAGCGAGGCAGGCCGAATCCTCGCCAAGCACTCAAAGAGGATGCACGATGAAATTACGTATCATGGGAGACTCAATGCGGCTGCGCATCTCGCCCAGCGAGATGACCCGCTTGCTCCAATCCGGACGCATCGAGGACACCATCCATTTCGGCCCGCACCAGGATGCAAAACTCACCTATGCGCTCCAGACCAACGCCAGCCACTCCGCGCCCGACGATGCGATGACGGTGCGATATCGGCTTCAGGAGGTCGTAGTCGTGGTCCCGGTTGCGCATGCCCGCACTTGGGCGGATGGGACACAGGTTGGCATGTACGCCGAGGTTGGCACCGGCGCCGGTCAACTGCAGCTGGCCATCGAAAAGGATTTCGCCTGCCTCGACAAGAACGACGCAGACAACCAGGACACGTTTCCCAACCCGAACCAGGGAACTGCCTGCTAAAAGGAGAAGGCCCAGCTTCTCAGCTGGGCCTTCTGGTCTTTGGCTCCCAATTCAACGCAGATTCTCAGTCGGCTTGAAATTCGCTTTGCATCGTCGTCGACTGATGAGGCACCACGACGGGAATGGGAATAGGCTTTTCCGCTGGCCTCCGCACCTGCGCGGCAAATTCGGGGTGCATCTGGACCAAGTGACGCAATTCCAGATCTTCCCAGTTGCGAAACACGCTGTTGAAGATGAGGTGCATGTCTGACGTGAACGTCGCCTTCGCCATGTATTCTTCATCCAGCCGATGCTTCAGCGGTAGAACCACCTTGTGGTAGATCCCATCCAGCTGGCAGCTCGGAAGCGGCGACAACACCATCTCTTCGCGCGCAAATACGATGGTGGCGCGGCCGGTCACGCCAGGCCTGCAATTAAAACGCGTGGTCTGGTGGTCTTCCAGCTTCGGCCGCGGGCCCACCATACTCATGTCCCCGCGCAGCACATTGATGAGCTGCGGAAGCTCGTCCAGCTTCCAGCGCCGCAGGAATGGTCCCACCGGGGTAAACCGCTGGTTGATCGAGGTAGTCACCACGGGACGCTTGGCCGCCGCGCTGCGCCGCACCGGCATGGTGCGAAACTTCAGAATTGTGAACGGCCGCCCGTGCCTGCCCATTCTTTGCTGACGGAAAAGCACCGGGCCACGAGACGTGATCCGCACCGCCAGTCCCGCAAGAAGGAACGCCGGCACGGTCAGCGGAAGCGAGCACAGCACGCAAACGACGTCGAACACACGCTTCCATGCGGACGCTGACCACCGGCTTAGAGGCATCGCTTGACGAACAACCACCTTGTCTATTGGAGTCACGCTCGAATGAATAGACGTTTGCGGATCCCACTTGGTCTGTACGGGGCCGTGCTGAGACAAAACGCTGATCGAGGACCCTTTGGATCTCCCGGAAAAGCCCGGATTGGAGCTCATGATCCCTCCAGATTGATCATGCTGCCATGCACGCAAACCCGCCGAGAACTAAACTCGCCCGTCTACGCATGGTGTGCACCGCGACAAACGTTGACGCCAATGGCAGGAGCACGCCAAACTTGATTGCCTCCGGGGATCATTGCTAAGCTTACCAAAATACCACAATGTTGCGGCGGGCCCGGTTAACAGTTGAAAAAATCCGTTAATCATTTCCTCGATTGTCAAGGCCTTGTCCCAGGACAATCTAGCTTGCCAATTTCAAAGACAGCGAGGAGAAGATACGTCCTTTATACATGGAGATCACCCGAATCTTTTATCTATTTCTGCGTATGCACACGCATCGGAATCCGGGCTAACCCCCTTTTTGACGAAAAATCTCCGTCGCTTAGATGATACCCACAGGATAATCAGCGGGAGCCCTGCGAGCAACTGTTTTCACCGTTTTTGAGACATGATCCCTAAACAGACAACGAATTTTTCGTCGTCGGATAAATTCCTGAGGCTTGTCTTTGATCTGAGACAGTAGATGACAACGCAGTCATCTGTCCAGTTAGAATCAACAGGTTCCCTTGTTACTTTTGAGTCTTGCTCGAATGCCCAGCGAAGATAGGTCTCGATAGTAACCTTCCTGAGCTGCTCTGGTCTGAAGTTCTCTACGAAAGCGCGGCTGCGATTGGATGAGTGCTCAACGTCACCCTCATCGTATGTTCCTCCCCTGGCTCCAGTTGGATGGCCGCGGTCTGCACGTTACTGCCCTCCACAGCTACCATCTGTTGCCACTCGTCATCCCCAAAATCAGCAAACTTCGCCGATTGGTCCACCCACGGATTCCACACCACGGTCGTTTGCGAGTTCACCTTCTCCGTCCGAACGATCCGTTCCAGCGCAGCATCGATCACATCCACCGCCCCGCTCGTGTTGACAAATACGCGGTCCGTTTTCGTGGTGATCGTCACATCTCCGTTCTGCATCTTCTCGCGGAACGCGTCGGTCTTGTCCAGATATGCGATTCCATCCAACCCACGTACCGTCACATCCTGCGCTCGGCCCACGCGAAGATAGCTGTGCAGGGCCTCCTCAAAGCGCATCGCTGTCCTGCCCCTGTTGATCACCGTGAGCTCCAGCCGCAGCTTCGCGCCCAGGGTCATGCGATACGCCACGCAGAATTCGTGCGGCCACCACGGGCGCGTCGTCGCATCGCTCTCGCTGATGCACACCAGCGTCACCGCTCCATCGTCCAGTGCGCTCAATGAATCGAGCCGCCACTCTTTCGTGCGCACAAATCCGTGTGTGGGCGCCTTCGCGTCATCCGCCTTGTCGCCAAACCACGGGAAGCACACCGGAACGCCCCCGCGGATCGCACGGCCCTGCTCCCAATACGACTTCTCGCTCAGGAACAAAAGCTCCTCCGCTCCCGCGGGCTTCCACCGTATTACTTGCGCGCCATACAGCGAAATCTCCGCGGTCGCCGCCTCCGTGGCGACGCGAACAATGGGCAATCCGCCTTTGCCCGCAACCACTTGCGCCACCCCGGCAATCCCGAATCGTGCATTCAACGCGTCAACGTGCGAGAGCGTATCCATACTCAGGCCGATTCTAGCCGAAGCCCCCAATCTGACCCCGATCTGAGCTTCGAACAACGATCCAGGCGCCTCCTCGCATCGCAATAATTGTCTAGGCCCCGGAGCGCGCCCAGGGCCCCCTTTTGTTGAAGGGCACGCTCCGCCGGGCCAGACGTCCTGACGTTCCCGCCATCGCGTGGCTCATCGCGCGCCCGTCCATCTGCAATAATCGCATCTGTCTTCGCCGGAAAGGTCATCCGTTTGTCGACAAGCGCCCCCGCACACTCAGTTACGAATTTCCCAATGCGCGTCGCCATCGACACCGGTGGAACCTTCACCGACTGCGTCACCCTGCGCGACGGAAAGCTCGTCGTCCTCAAAGTCCTCTCCACGCCGCACGATCCCGGCGTCGCTGTTCTACAGGCACTCCATCAAATCGGCGGAGGTTCCGGCGTGATCGTCCGTCACGGCACCACCGTCGGCACCAACACCATGCTCGAACACACCGGCGCCCGCGTCGCCTTCATCACCACCCGCGGCTTTGAAGACACCATCGCTATCGGCCGTCAGGCCCGTCCGCGCCTCTACGACTGGTTCCAGCCCGCGCCCGAATGCCTCGTCCCGCCCCATCTCCGCTTCGGTATTGCCGAGCGCACCACAGCCGAAGGCGAACGCATCCTGCCCATCGATTCCGCCGGCCTCTCATCACTCGTCGAAAAGATCCGCGCCGCCAGCGCAGACGCCATCGCCATCTCGCTCCTCTTCTCCTTCGCCAATCCGCAACACGAGCGCGAACTCGCCGCCGCACTCGAACCGCTCGGCCTTCCGCTCTCCATCTCGCACAAAATCCTCCCTGAATTTCGTGAGTACGAACGCGCCTCCACCATCGTCGCCAACGCCTATCTCGCTCCGCGCTTAGGCTCCTATCTCGGCAATCTCGCTTCGAGCGTCGAAAGCGCATTCGACAACGCACGCCTTGAAGTCATGCAATCCTCCGGGGGCATCATTTCCGCGCGCCTCGCCGCGGCCGAGCCCGTCCGCACCGTGCTCTCCGGACCCGCCGGCGGCGTAGTCGGCGCATGGAAACTCGCCTCCGCTGCGGGCTTCGAACGCATCATCGGCTTCGACATGGGCGGCACATCGACTGACGTCTCGCTCGTCGACGGCGCATCCGGCGGCCTCCACATCAGCATCGAGTCCAGCGTCTCCGGCATCCCCATCGCCGTCCCCATGCTCGACATCCACACCGCCGGCGCGGGCGGCGGGTCGCTCGCACGCTTCGACGCCGGCGGAATGCTCCGCGTCGGCCCCGAGTCCGCCGGTTCCGTGCCAGGCCCCATCTGCTTCGGCCGCGGCGAGCGCCCCACCGTCACTGACGCCAACCTCATT
>WNGK01004099.1_pt2 | contig 15669 bp, 14 predicted proteins | sample 5400601 | NCBI WGS metagenome assembly WNGK01 (sample SAMN13153376, study PRJNA577476) | soil metagenome | isolation source: 60 cm soil or saprolite under Garry oak tree replicate 1 | place: USA:California | collected 2016-06-15
TCAGTCGCACGGCCATTTCAAGCCGATCAATTCGAAGCGATTTCTGAACGATTGCCAGGAATATATTTTTCACTTCACGAAATCGGGGCGAGTTGAAATTGGTCGGCTTGATCTCGGGGTTCCGTATCAGGACAAAAGCAACATCGCGCGCTGGCGCCATACGCGAGGTAGCGATCTGCGATGCAGAGGAAACACGTGGTTCATTCCTTACGAAACAATTCAGAGCCGAGCGAAGGAGCGGCCGCATCCGGCGACGTTTCCGGTGCAGTTAGCCGAATGGTGCATCAAATTGCATGGAGTGTCCCGCGTGCAGACGATGCTCGATCCGTTCTTAGGAATCGGAAATTCGGCCGTCGCTGCGCAACGCTGCGGCGTGAAAAAATTTATCGGATTTGAAATTGATGAAACTTATCTGGCGGAGGCAAAGCGCAGGATTCGTGAATCGTGATTTGTGACTGGTGAATAGACACCGAATGAAAATCCCATTTACTGATCACTGATCACTATTCACGAATCTAGTTTGAACAGATTACTCTTAATTGGCCAACTAGCGGTCACGCTGAACCTTCTTGCAACATTTGTCACGGAAGCCGCTGAGGCTTCTCTCAACTTCGCAGGCGTTCCCTTCTCTCCGGGTTCAACTGTCCGGGCTAATGTCCCTCTAAACACGCAGGAAAAATCGTTAGCCGGGCAAGGCGGCAACCCTGTGCCGCAAAGCGCAGTCGCCGTACTGGCAACGCCCCGAAATTTTGACCCGAAAAAGAGCTGGCCAGTTTTGGTAATCTGTTCCACAAGCGATTTCAAACGTCAGAATCGAGATGATCTCGCCGATTTTTATCGGAGGGTCGGGCTTGCTGAAGACTGGGTGCTGCTGGCGGGGGACGGCCCACAACATGCGCGGAATGATACGGCGGCATGGCGCGCGGCCATGACGCTTGCAGCTATCGACGCGCTCCACCACAGCTTCGCCGGGTCCGAGAAGTGGCCAATGGCTTGTGCCGGCTTCTCCGGAGGAGCGAAAGGCGCCGGCTCTATCGTGCCTTTACTCGCGAGAAGCGGTTGTCGCATCATTGGGATCTACCTAACTGGCGTGAACCAGGATTATCTGAGCGGGGGATATGCGAGGTCCCAACCCGGCGGGGATTTTCTTAGTACGCCAATTTACGTTAGCGCTGGACACGATGATAGAATCGCGACCTTAGAGCAACAATACGACGTCGTGGGTTCAATCAAGCGAACCGGCTTCAACCGAGTCCGAATCGGGACTTTCCGTGGCGGCCATGAAGTCAATGACGCGCAAACCTCGATAGCGTTGCGCTGGTTCCGCGCACTGCAGAAGTAGAATTTCTCACAGAAGTCGACGATCTTCTTGGGCCGCGCTCGACGCCTGCTGAAATTTGTCGAGCGACTTTACTAGATTTCCCGGGAGCGGCCGAACCCGATCAAAAATGCGCGCTGCCAGCGGCTTGGCTGTTGTGTAACCGGCGGCGAACATTTCGAGGCGTGCATCGAGGTTGTCGATGTAATGCAGCGCCATTGCTTCCGGCGTTTTCGGTGCGACCGGTGAACCAAATTCCATCTCGCCATGGTGCGCGCCGATCAAGTGCAAAAGATGCAGCCGAACATCTTCCGAAGCGGGCACGAGATTCTTCCACGCCTCCACATTTTCGGCGCTCAACCGCCTCCACAATGCATTTATTAACTCGAGCCCGATTGAAATGTGCCCTATCAGTTCGCCGCGTTCATCGTAATTCATGACGAATCCGTTCTCGGACAAAGCATTCTCCCAAAGTTTTCCAGAATCGTGGAAGAGAATGCCCGCAAGCAGAAGATCGAGATTCAGTTGCGGATAAAGCGGTGCGATCTCCTTCGCGACTCGCATCATCTGCGCCGTGTGCTCGACCAGTCCGCCTCGACGCGCGTGATGATAGTTGCGCGCAGCGGCGGTGCGGCGAAACCGGTCGCCCCATTCTATTAAGAACGCTTCGCCCAACGCGCACAGGCGCGGATCGAGAATTGTCTGGATCGTTTGAGTAATTAATTGCCAGTCCGCTTCTTGCCTGGCGCGCAAATCTGCCGGGCCTTGCAGGAGCTCATTTTTTTCCTGCTCGGTCAGCGGGCGCACTGTCCATTTGCGCGCTTCGAGTCCGTACTGCTGGTGCCGATGAAACTCACCCGAAAGCTCGATGAAGCTTTCAGCAGTGAGCGAGCTGCAGGCTTTGTAGGCAGGGTGATCGCTCCAGACACGCAGAGTCATGCGATCGCACGCGTCTGCAAGCGTAAGCTCGCAGTACGGCTGCTGTTCCCGCGTCAGCCTGGGCGTTGCGCTTTCCACTTGCACATGCACACGCGCCGGCACCGCGCCGTTCTGCGCGGCTCGCCGGATTTCTGTCAGTGTCATCAAGTTCATCACTTTAAATTTAGCACGGCTGACAAAGGGCGCCGTCGGAAGATAGACTGCCAGTCTGTCTCGGCGGACATGCTGCAGCATGTCGAAGATCCGCAAGCTAGCAGCTTGCCGGCCGAGTCAGGCTCGCCGCAGCGAGTCCGTCCTGTGGCGGACAAGCATGACTAACCTCCGCGCAGTCAACGGTGCCCGCGACGGGTCTTCGGCTAATTCGCCGTTGCGCCACTTGTACGCTCCATTGCTCAATGTTTCTGACACACTTGGAATGCTCTGCCTGCGGGCTGCGACATGACTGGTCGCGTCTGCAAAATCTTTGCACAGCGTGCCAGAAACCGTTGTTTGCGATTGTTGATCTCGCCGCGGCGAGTCGAACGCTGACGCGCGAGACCCTGGCTACGCGCGAGAAATCATTATGGCGTTATCGCGAAGTGCTGCCGTTGCCTGCCGGTGTTGAGCCGGTTTCGTTAGGCGAAGGCGGCACGCCACTTTTGCGCGCGAAAAAATTCGCTGGCGACATCGATCTTTGGATCAAAGACGAATCGCTAAATCCTACGCAAAGTTTCAAGGCACGCGGGATGAGCGTTGCAGTCTCCATGGCAAAACATCTCGGCGCGACGAGGCTTGCAGTCCCCAGTGCCGGAAATGCTGGCGGAGCGCTTGCTGCCTACGCCGCCCGGGCCGGTCTGGAAGCGCACATCTTCATGCCGCGCGACACACCACGCGCGAACGTCATCGAGTGTTGCGAGCTAGGTGCTCATGTCATCCTGATCAACGGACTAATCACCGATTGCGGGGCCGAGATCGCCCGGCGGAAAGCGAAGGAGGATTGGTTCGATATGTCTACGCTCAAAGAGCCGTATCGGGTGGAAGGAAAAAAGACCCTCGGCTACGAACTGGCCGAACAGTGTAACTGGCAATTGCCCGACGTAATTCTTTATCCCGCTGGCGGCGGCACGGGCCTCATCGGAATGTGGAAAGCGTTCGATGAAATGGAGATCCTCGGTTGGATCGGGAAAAAGCGCCCGCGCATGGTCGCTGTGCAGGCCACTGGTTGCGCCCCAATCGTTCGCGCATTCGAAGCCGGAGGAAAAAGCGCCGCAGAATATCCGGACGCGCACACGTTAGCCTCTGGTCTGCGCGTTCCGAAGGCGATTGGCGATTTCCTCATCCTGAACATCCTTCGTCAATCCAACGGCGGCGCAGTCGCTGTCGATGACGAAGAAATGATCCGCGTCGGGCGCGAAGTGGGATCAAGCGAAGGCCTTTTCGTGTCGCCGGAAGGCGCTGCCTGCTTCGCAGCTTTGAAGTCGCTGCGCAGCGTGGGCAAGATTAGTTCAGGCGAACACGTGGTGATCTTTAATACCGGCTCCGGAATCAAATACGTCGATTGCTATCAGCCATAATATTTTCTCTTCCTCGATGTCGAATTGGGTATCCGGGTGGAAGACATCTTTAGAATGATGAAATCCGAATGCCGAATGAGGAATTAATGCCGAAGCTGAATTGGATCAGCCGCGCTGCCGCTAGGGAACGAAGCAAGGTGATTAGGCCGCAGGATTAAATCAGCCAGCCGCCTCGACGGCGCAAATTTCGTCACACCATATCTCGATGCGCGCGCGGATCTGGTCGCGGATTTTGCGTGTGCCTGCGAGGCGCTCTTCACGGGTGCCACTGAGCGCGGTAGGATCTGGAAAACTCCAGTGCAATCGCTTGGTCACGCCAGCAAAGATGGGACAACGCTCCGTATTGCTCTCATCGCAGACAGTGACCACGTAGGGGAACAGTTCGCCTGACTTGAAAACGTCGAATACGGATTGAGTTTGATTTTGCGAAATATCAATCCCGATCTCGCGCATCGCTTCGACCGCCAGCGGGTTCAGCGTCCCCGGTTCGAGTCCGGCGCTGTGCGCTTCGAAATAGTCGCCGCAAATGTCGTTGAGAAAGGCTTCCGCCATCTGGCTGCGGGCGCTGTTATGGACACAGATGAATAAGACCTTTTGTTTCATGATGAGTGATCGACCATGCCATGAACAGCAATAGAACAACAGTCTTTTCGAACGCACCGGCACGCGCCGACGGCAAGCAGCGCGCCTGCGACCGGTGCGACAAGGTAAATCCAGAGATGGGCCAGATGTTCAGAGACGAAAGCCGGGGCAAAGGAGCGCGCCGGGTTCATCGATGCGCCACAGATCGGGCCGGCAAAAAGCGCTTCCAGTGCGATGACGGCACCAACGGCGATGCCAGCGGTGATTCCGCGTTCTTTGGCGCCGACAGAGACGTTGAGAATCACAAACATCAATATCGCGGTGAGAACAATCTCCAGAATCAGCGATTGCAACGCCGGACCAGCCGGGGCGGTTGTTCCCAGGGTCGAATCCTGCGGGAACAGCGCGCGCAAAAGCAAACTCGCAGCCAGCGCACCTGATAACTGGCTGAGCACGTAAGGCAAAATCAGTTTTCCTTCAAACCGGCGAGCCACAAAAAAGCCGAGCGTCACTGCGGGATTAAAATGCGCTCCGGAGACATCTCCGACGGCATAAATCATTGTCATAACAATCATCCCGAAGGTTAGGCCAACGCCCACATTTGTAACCGCACCGCCAGTCACATCATTAATGATGATCGCTCCAGTCCCAGCAAAGACGAGTGCAAAGGTCCCAATGAATTCTGCCGCATATTTTTCGCCTTCTTTCATCACGATTTCCGCTTGTTCGCAAAGATCGAGATTCGCTTGGCGAATGCCTTCGCGGGCTCTGCGTAAAAGCGTCGCCCGAGCTCGAGGGCATTCCTGCGCAATCGTCTGCCGCATTTGCGGATTAGCTTTTGCAATTCCATTAGTTCATCGCGCAGCGCCTCATCGCTGCTTTCATTCTCCAAGCGCGCCAGAAGAAAATCGAAATCGTGTTTCCGGCCGAGCAATTCGCCTAAAATCTCCGCGTCGGCGGCAATCTTTTCCAAAACCACCCGGTTAAGCGGCTGCAAAATGCGCAACTGATACCAAAGATCTTTCACCCGCTTGCGCCAGGCATGAAAATTTTCCGGGTCCGGTTTCTTGATCGTTTTCGCGAGTCCGCGCTGGCCACGCTTGTAGATCTTTCCGACTGTGCCGCAGATTTGTTTCCAGGTTATCCCGGCCAGCGGCCAGTTTAAAAGCCGTTCTCCCACGCGTTCCAACTGCGGAATCGCTTGTTTCTGCCAGCCAGCAAACGCGGCGGAGAAACTTTCCCTCTCCAGTGACAACAGTTCTTCGATGTGCGGAAAGTGGTCTTCTCCCGAGCTCTTTGCCGTTTCGTCGCGCAATTGAATTAGCGTTTGCAGTCGCACTTGTGCGTCGCGCAAATCCGAGACCAGCCGTCCGATCTTTCGCACGCAGCGATCCTCGCGCACATGCCGATTTTTACCGACTTCACCCATGGGAAGTCGCATTGCCGCGCGCAGCTTTTTAAGATGTTTGCGAACTTCGTGCACGGTAACGCCTCGTTGCTTTGCCGGGTGCCGGCACAATTCGAGGGCAGACTCGACTTGTTCGCGAAAAACCCTCTTCAGGCCGTCCGGCAACGGCTCGCGCAATTTCAAACGGAAGCCCATATCGTGTGTTTACTCGTTGGCCAATCTCACGTTGCTATAACGCTTTTCCCCGGTCACCTCCCGCCCAAACCAGGAGGGGGGCTTGAACTTTCGGCACATAGCACGGTCTGGGAATTCCACTTCCGCCACCACCAGACCGGCATGTCTGCCGCGATAAATATCAATCTCAATCAGCAGATTTTTGCAGGGAATTTCATAGCGCAACTTGCGCAATCTTCTCCCGGCGGTCGCCGGCCAGAGCGCGGCGAATTGTTTTGGGCTGAGTTTGATCTCGCGTTCTTCCCGGGCGCTGCCGCGGCCCACTTTGAAAGTCAGAGATGCAGTTTTCCCCTTTTTGCGGAGACGAACCTGCCTGCCCGCGGGCTCTGTTGCCAGATAACCCTGAGCGATCACATAGCGTCGCGAACGCTTGAGTTTATCAGGGAGCTGTTTCAGCAAAAACTTGCGTTCGATTTCCCGGCTGTTTGGCGCTCGACCACTCTTTTGCACAAGGTCAAGATGCTAAATGCGATGGGTTTGGCGGTCGAGCATTCCGCGTTGGCGAATAAAAGTTGTAGCCGGGGTCGCTGACCCCGGTTCGGCCCTGAGATTCCAGATCCCGGCCGGCATCACCGATGCCGGCCACAGCGTGCTCGCGCTCTCAGGTCGGCATGCGTTGGAAAAATTCGTTCAGCGCGCCAACAGCTGCAAAGATTGGCCAGGCCGAGATCGCCACAATTATCGCAAAAAGCAACGCTTCGATGGCAAATTCCCAAACCTTTTCACGCACCAAAAAATCACGGGTTAACTCGCGGAAAGATCTCCCCATTGCCGACCGTTTGTTCGGCATCCGTCTGATCACGGTCCTTTTCACTGTAATCACGCTCATAGTCGAGCGTTGGATAAACCGGAGCGCAGGCGGAGTCAGGTTACAAATTGTCAAAAGCACGTGACGATCCAGTAACAACGCAACTCAGTGTTTCAGAAAGCGATTAATCTGCGCCAGCCAACAGACTCTTCTTACGCCGCAGTGGATCGACGGTTTGACTTCTGGCTGATTGCGTCACGGAGGATAGATGGCAATTGACCATCGCGACGATACCATCTTCGCTCTCGACCAAGGCCGTGCAGCTCTCAACCCAGTCGCCGCAGTTATAATACGTGACGCGGCCGAACTCCCGGACGGCCGGGCTATGGATGTGGCCACATAGGACGGCGTCCACACGGTAGCGTTCCGCGTAATGCACCACAGCGGCTTCGAATTTGCCGATAAAACTCACCGCGTCCTTCACACGTCGTTTCGCATAGGCGCTGAGCGACCAGTAGCCAAGACCAAAGCGTCGTCTGACGAAATTGATAAACGGATTCAGCGAGAGCAAAAATTGATAACCAACATCGCCGGCGAACGCGAGCCATTTCACGTTTTGCACCACGGTGTCCAGCTCATGGCCATGAATAATTAGGATGCGTTCCCCGCAGGCGGTTACATGAATCGCGCTCTGCTTGATATCGATGTTCCCGTAGGCGCCACAGAAATCGGCCACCAGCTCGTCGTGATTTCCCGGGATGTAAATCACGTGTGTGCCCTTGCGGGCCTTGCGCAAGATTTTTTGGATGACGTCGTTGTGCTGCTGCGGCCAATAAATTCCGCGGCGCAGAGCCCAGATATCGATCAGATCGCCCACCACATAGAGCGTCTCGAAGTCGTTCTCGCGGAGAAAATCGAGCAGCGCTATGGCATTGCAGCCGCGCGTGCCCAGATGCGCGTCGGAGATCCACGCGGCGCGATAATGCCTTAGCGCCAGAAGTTCTTCTGGAGATTTGCCAAAGGAGAAGCGCTGTTGGGCCGTGAAAATCGATGGGGGGTTCCGTCGGGGAAAATTGAATGCGTGCATTCCCGGTCAGAAGCAAACGTAAGAATCAATCCGCCGCGCCTGCAAAAGAATTACTGTTACTTTTGTGTGGCAGAAACCGCGCCTTCGCTCGCGCTTTCCAGAGTGTCAGATTGCGCCCTGCCCGGCGAACAACATTTGCCGCAAGGAAAAGTCCGCCGGAGATGCACTTTCCCGGCGGGCTTTCGTTAACCTAACTGGAATGTGCTTAGTCAGTGTGAAAGAGCCGGCTAAAACATTACCTGCACGCGGCCGATGACTTCATTGAACTGATCATCGCCGAACTCAGAATTCGCTTCGCGGAAATCCGACCAGGTATGAATGTAGTTGACCATCAGCTTCAGGTCGTCGCCGTGGATGTAGTAATTCAGCCCGCCGGTGATCGACTGGATGCCGTCATTACCCCTTTGCCCGGGATTGAGGTGTTCCCAGCGGGCCGCCAGCTGAAGCTTCTTCGGGATCAAGAAATAGCCTCCTGTAACATAGAATCCGTCCGTCGTGAACTTGGAGAAACCAGGGGGTACATCATTGACTGTGCGACCGTGGACTCTTTCTTGAAGAAATTCACCGATCAGATCAAATGGGCCCAGCTTAAGCCACGCATCCACACTCCACGCCGTCCGCTCGTCAGCCCCCGGCAGAACGAAGGGCGAGAGGGAGCCGTCGTCGTTTACCAACAGGTTTAACGATTGCGAGATATTTGTTCCCTTGTCATCGCGGCTGTTGAGAACGTCCGCGCCAAGCTTGAGAGAGGATCCCTTACCGAAAAAGTCTTTGAACAGCGTGGACTCCAGCCGGCCTACATACATAAAGTTGTTGTTGTCGTTGTTGGTAATGTTCCGACCATTGCCGTTGAAAATGCCAGCGTAGTACGTCAGCAGATCCTTCTGGTCAGGCCAGATGCTGGCGAACGGTTTTCCCCAAAGCTGCGCGCCAATCTGCCTCTCCGGCGTGATTGCGCCGGTAGGCAAACTGCGCTCAATAATGTACAGGGAAGTGTCTGGAGTCAGCTGCTCCAAGCCAAATGGCGCTTTCCATTGGCCCACTTTGATCTGCGCCTCGGGGAATTGGTGCCAGTTGACGAAAATATCCGTGCCCGAAAACGCGGTGCGGCTCGAGTTAAGTCCATCGCTCTGGCCAAAGTCGCCTTCGATTTTGAAATCGAATTGTTCCGCAAAATCGCCGGTCAGATTGATACGCGCTCGGCGCAAACGGAACCGGTCTTTCAAGGCTGTTTGACCAAAGCGTCCCTCGAACGCGGACACGTCGCCATCTTCAAAATTGACCTGAATGAATCCGCCCAGAACCAGTTTTAGTTCCGGTCCTCGCTGCTGCACGTAAACTGGCAATTTCTCTTCTTTGACGACGGCTTTTTCCACATACGTTTTTCCGTCGTAAGTGATTTTGGTTTTCATTTTGCCAGGAGGCACATACGCAGCCTGCTTGGTCTTTAAGGTGCTGACTTCGGCTTCCAGCTCGGCATTGCGGTGTTGCAGTTGCTCGACTGCGCGTTCGAGCTTCTGAAGCCGCTCGGACTCGGATGCCGTCTGCGCGCCAAGCGGCTGCGCCGCCAGCGAAATGATTGCAGCCAAGCTCGCGCCCGCTGCCTGTAAATTGATTTTCTTGATGAACATTCGTTTCTCCTTTTGTGGTGATTGGTTTTTGGCTTTCTGCGGGGATTCGCTTCCAGTAAATGCGATGGAAGCTAGAAGCCGATTGTTACACCTTGATGACGGAAAAGTGACGATTCAGAAACTTTCTTCCGTGGCGCGGCCACCCTGGCTGTGGGGCGCGCGGGCATCTTGCCTGCGGAAGCCGCTTTCGGCAGGCTGAAAGCCAGCCGGCCACACAGGCAAGATGCCTTTGCCACGTTGCGATTCTGTTGTAATAAATCGCGGTCGCGGCGACTTTATTTACCTAGATCGACATCTTAAGATGGATCGCGACGAACAAAGAGTTCGATTTTTAAGTTTGCTTCGGCCGATCGAGCGCGATCTGGAAAATTATTCGCGACGCATGGTGTTTGATCGGCGCGATTGCGAAGACGCGTTGCAAAACGCGGTGCTGCGTGCCTTTCGCGCCTTCGATCGCTATCACGATGACGCCAGCTTTCGCGCCTGGATGTTCAAGATTTTGACGAACGAAATTTTTGCCGCGAACCGCAAGCGCGGTCGCATCGCCGAGTTCGAGATCGCCGTCGAGCCTGAGGAGATAGAGGAATTCGTTAGCCTCGACTTTACCACGGATGCGCTAATCTCATGGGAAACGCTGGCCGATGCACTGGATGAAGAATTGCTTGCCGCACTGCAAAGCTTGAACGACTCCGAGCGCGCTGTCCTGCTCATGCGCGCGATCGGCGATTTGCGTTATCGTGAAATCTATCACGGGCGCGTCAAAAAATGCGCGACGCCATTTTGCGGGCGCGAAGGCGATCATGCTTATGAAGTGCGCGGAAGTCAGAAAATTTGTGCGCCTCTATCTCGATTCCGAGCTGGACGCCAAACACAGTTTTGAAGTCGAACAGCATCTCGAATCGTGCGCGGAATGTGCAGGTTTGTTTAAGGCAGAGAAAAAATTCGACGAGCGGCTCGGTCGATTTTTGCGACACGGCCAGATGACGCGCCCCTTTTGGAAAAAGATCGAAGCATTGATCGCGCCGGGGCCGTTTGCGAAGGTCAAAATACTTTGGCCACTTGCGTTGGCAGCGTCGCTCGTCATTGCTGCGGGCACCGTTCTCGTCGCGAGATCGCGGCCTCTCGATCTTGCGAACGCAGTCGAGGAATGCCACAGCGCTTATGTTCATCAAATCACCACGCCGGAGTTCAGCGGCGCGGTGCCGACCAAGATTGCACAACAATTCGGCGGCCGGCTCGACACGGCGGCTTTTAACTACCGGCCTTCGGAGCCGGGGTTCACTTCCAGCGGCGCGCGGTTGTGCCACGTCGAAGGCGTTCCGGTCGCGCTGATTCTGGGTCACTGCGCTGAGACGCCCGTCTCGATGATCGTCTTTAGAAAAAGCGAGCTCGATCATTTCCCGGAAACGAAGCGGAAGCTGGAATCCGGCGATCCGATCGCCTGCAGCCGCTCGGGCCGTTATCAATTCGCGGCGCGTTTTATCGACGATCATGTCGTCTGCATAGTCGGCGACAGGCCGCGACCGGTACTCGAGGGTTTATTGAAAACGCTGCGCCACGCCGATGGATAAAGCACAAGCGATTCTTTTGTAATAAACGGCCGGTGCCGCGGCTTTATTTGAGCGACAGACGATGGTTAAAGCTGCGCTCAAAAATCCACACGCGGTCGTTGTTCTAGCGCTGGCGATCCTCGTCGTCGGTCTGACGGCGATCTCGAAGCTGCCTACAGACATTTTGCCCACGTTCAAGACGCCGGCGGTTCAAGTGGTGACATTTTATCCGGGCATGCCGGCGGAGGTGATGGAGAAAGATATCACTACGCGGTTGGAACGCTGGACAGGACAATCGAACGGGATCGCGCGGCAGGAAGCAAAGTCGATGGTGGGCGTGAGCGTGGTGAAGGATTTTTTCCGCGAAGATATTGATCCAAACACGGCCATGTCGCAGGTCACGTCGCTCGCTATGAGCGATCTATTCTATCTACCGCCCGGCACGATTCCGCCGATGATCATGCCGTTCGATCTAACTGCGGCGATTCCACTTTGTTTAATCAGCGTGTCGAGTCCGCAGTTCGATGAAACGAAACTTTACGACGTCGCCTATTTCGATTTGCGGAACCGTCTACAATCGATCACCGGCGTGATCGCGCCCGCGGTTTACGGCGGCCGTTTGCGACGCATCCTCGCTTATGTCGATCCACTGAAGGCGCAGGCAAGAAATCTTTCGCCGCTCGACGTCATCAATGCAGTGCGCGATTTCAACGTGATGATCCCGACCGGCGACGCCAAGTTCGGGGCGCTCGATTACCAGATCAACGCGAACGGCATGGTGCCGGCGGTCGCCCAACTCAACGATCTGCCGCTCCGAGTTGGCAACGGTCCGCCCACATTCATTCGCGATGTAGCGAAAGTCGAAGACTCGCACCAAATCCAGACCAACATCGTCCGCGTCCAGGGCAAGCGGCAGGTTTACATCCCGATCTACCGTCAGCCGGGCGCGAACACGATCGCAGTTGTTGAAGGAATCAAAGCGCAGCTGAAACCGATCCTCGAGCGCATCAAAGGCATCAATCTCGACGTGGTCATGGACCAATCGGTTTATGTGCGCCAGGCCATTCGCAATCTCGTACAGGAAGCTACGCTGGGGTTTCTGCTTGCGGCGGCGATGGTGTTCATTTTTCTCGGCAGCGCACGCCCGACCGGCATCGTGCTCATCGCGTTGCCGCTGGCGGTGCTGGGCTCGCTGATCGGTTTGTACTTTTCTCGGCAAACGCTCAACGCCATGACGCTTGGCGGCATCGCCATCGTGATCGGTTTGCTCATCGACGAATCGATTGTCGTTTTGGAAAACACCGCGCGGCACTTGGAGTTGGGCGCGTCCCCGCGCGAAGCCGCACTAATCGGCGCCAGCGAAGTGATGCGGCCGCTCACGATCGTCACCATCACGATCAGCGTCGTTTTTTTCCCGATCGTTTTCATCGGTGGGATCGGAAAATTTTTGTTCGCGCCCCTTGCCATGGCGGTGGTCTTCGCGATTTGGACCAGCCGCCTGCTCGCTTCGACGTTTGTTCCGGTCGCCGCGGCCAGATTTTTCACGCGCACCGCGAATGCGCAAGAGAAACACGAGAGCTGGTTCGAGCGCGTGCGCGCCCGCTATTCCCGCGCGTTGGATCGCGTTTTGCAGATGCGGCGGCCGGTGCTCGCCGCTACCGCCGCGCTGTTCATTCTGTCGATGTCGATCTTCAAGTTAATCGGCACAGAACTTTTCCCGCAGACCGATGCTGGACAGTTCATGGTCAAAGTGCGCGCGACGACCGGGCTGCGCGTGGAAAAAACCGAGGAGTTGATCGCGCGAATCGAAAACACAATCGGTGCAGTAGTTCCGGAGAAGGAGCGCAAGATGATCATCTCGAACATTGGCATCCTGCTGGATTGGCCGGCGGCGTACACGCCGAACTCGGGCCCGCAGGACGCGTTCATCCTTGTGCAGCACGCCCAGCATCACGCGCGGTCGACTTTTTCCTATGTCGATGAACTGCGCAAAAAACTACCTGAGCAATTTCCCGGCATCGAGTTCAACTTCGATACCGGCGGGATGCTCAGCGCCGCGCTCAACGGCGGTCTGCCGGCACCGATCAACATTCAAGTGGAAGGCAACAAACTCGAAGTCGCTCACGAGATCGCGGAAAAAATCAAGCGCTACGCTGACACGGTGCGCGGGGCGGTCGATGTACGGATTCAACAGCGGCTCGACGCCCCGCAGATCAACATCGACATCGATCGCGTCAAGGCCGCGCAGGTGGGGTTGACTCAGGAGGAAATTGTCAAAAACATCGTTACCGCGCTAAACAGCTCGATTAACTTCGCGCCCTCGTTCTGGATCGACGAGAAAAACGGCAATCACTATTTCATCGGCGCGCAATACCGCGAGAACGACATCCAGTCGATCAACACGATCCTCGACATCCCGGTCACGGGCAAAGATCAGCCGACACCAGTCGCGTTGCGCACCGTTGCGAAATTTTCCCGCGGCACAGCCTATTCGGAAATCAATCATCTCAACATCACGCGCGTGACGGATGTTTTCGTCAACGTGCGCGGCCGCGACGTTGGCTCGGTCGCCGGCGCCATCGAGCGTTACATCGAGAACATCAAAAACGACCGCTCACAAGTTCCCGAGGGCTACTATGTCCAGATGCGCGGCGAAGTGAAAGCGATGCGCGAATCGTTTAAGTCGCTCGGCTTCGGCTTCGTACTCGCGGTGGTGCTGGTCTATCTGGTCATGATCGTCGAGTTCCGTTCGTTTCTCGATCCATTCATTGTCATGTTCGCCGTGCCGCTCGGGCTCATCGGCGTGGCATGGATGCTCTTTCTTACCCACACGTTTCTGAGCATTCAATCGATGATGGGCATCATCATGATGGTTGGTATCGTCGTGAGTTTCAGCGTGTTGATGGTCGATTTCGCGAACCGCATTCTTGCACGAGCGGCGGAGAAAAATGAGCGCAGAACCCCGCGCGACGCCATCGTGGAAGCCGCTGCGATCCGGCTGCGTCCGATCCTCATGACCGGCATCGCCGCAGTCCTCGGTCTTACGCCGATGGCGATTTTTGGCGGCGCGAACGTTCCGCTGGCGCGCGCCGTGGTCGGCGGAATTCTTGCGGCGCTTGCGCTCGTCCTCTTCGTCGTGCCGGTGCTCTACGTCTTGTTCAAACGCGAGAGAGCGGCCGCATGAAAAAAAAGGCATTGCACAAACGTTGTAGGGCAAGCGCATCGCTTGCCCTGCTTGAGTTTGGCAGGCGGAGCGCCTGCCCTACAAATCTGCGGCCGTTGTGTCCGTTGCGACCTTGGCCCGACGTCACTCTTTGCTGCTGTCTTCTCGCGAGTGCCGTGTTTCAAACCGGCTGCGAATGGTTTCGCCCGCAAACGCCGGCGACGCCCGTGCAAACAATTCATCCGAAACGAGGCGAGATCGTTCGCCGCGTCACGTTGCCAGGAAACGTGATGGCTTACCAAGAGGCGACGCTTTACGCCAAGGTCGCCGGTTATTTGAAAACGATTGCCGTGGACAAGGGTGACGCAGTGAAGCAGGGCGATCTGCTCGCCGAAATCGAAGCGCCCGAGATGCTCGCGGATCTTGTCAAAGAAAAAGCGGAAGCCGAAGCGGCCGATCTCGATTACAAGCGCATAAGCGGGGCGCAGAAAAGGGCTTCCGATTTGGTCATGCCCCAAACGGTGGATGCGGCAAAGGCGAAAGCCGGCATTGCACGCGCGGGTGTCCAACGAATCGAGACGTTGCTCGCCTACGCAAAAATCACCGCGCCATTTTCCGGCGTGATCACGAAGCGCTGGGTCGATCCCGGCGCGCTCATTCTCGCGCCCACATCGAGCGCCGCTGCCAAGAACGCAGCCGTAGTGACGTTGATGGATTTCAGTACAGTGCGCATCGACGTAGCGATCCCGGACACGGACGCGCCGCTGGTCAAAAAAGATTTACCAGTGAAAGTGACGGTGAGCGAATTGCCCGGACGCACCTTCACGGGCACGATCACGCGCTTCTCCTACGCGCTGGATGAATCGACCAAAACGATGGCGACGGAAATAGAGATCTCAAATCCCGACATGGTTTTGCGTCCGGGCATGTGGGCCGCTATCGAGATCGAGCTGCAAAAGAAAGAAAACGCGCTACTCATTCCTGCCGAAGCGCTCGTCACTGAAAAGAACAAAAACTCTGTATTCGTCGTGCGCGACAACAAAGCGGAAAAAGTTTCCATCACTACCGGGTTCGATGACGGCGTGAACGTGGAGATTCTTAAAGGCTGCGGACCGAACGATTCCCTCATCGTCGCTGGCAAACAATCCGTGACCGACGGACAAAAAGTTCAAGCGACTGAAAGCAAATGAAGCGCTGGTGTTTCGTTGTCGCGATCTTTGCCATCTTTGCTCATTTCACCCCGAAGGCGTTCGGGGCCGAATCAAAGTTCCTCACGATTGATTTGCCCTCCGCGCTGCACCTGGCCAGTGCGCGCAACATCGACATCCAACTCGCGCGCGAAAAACTGGCCGGGGCGTATGCGGCAGAGGAGAGCGCAATCGAGCGCTTTTTCCCGTGGGTTGCGCCTGGCGTCACGTATCGCCGGCACGACAACTTGATACAAAACACCGAGGGC
>WNGK01016030.1_pt1 | contig 15666 bp, 8 predicted proteins | sample 5400601 | NCBI WGS metagenome assembly WNGK01 (sample SAMN13153376, study PRJNA577476) | soil metagenome | isolation source: 60 cm soil or saprolite under Garry oak tree replicate 1 | place: USA:California | collected 2016-06-15
ACGACCGCGATCCCTGATGACACTGCTGGCCGTGGCCGCGCTGCTGGCGTCGGTCGGTGGCACCGGTGCCGCGAGCGCGGCCACCCGGCAGACGCCCGTCGCGGTGCGCACCGGCGTCACCGTCTCGGCAGCCGGTGAGTCAACCGCCATACCCGGCTTCCTCATCCAGTCCTCGGCGAAGACCACCGACACCGGCGGCACCATCTCGCAGCCCGGCTACGCCGCATCGGGCTGGTATCCGGTCGCCGCGCGCTCCACGGTCTTCGCCGGTCTGCTGCAGAACAACAGGTACCCCGACCCGTTCTACTCGACGAACATGAGGAACGTCGCGACGACCGACTTCTCGGTGCCGTGGTGGTACCGGGCCGATTTCACGTTGGGCAGCGAGACGGGCCTGCGCACCTACGTCGACTTCAGCGGCGTGCTCTCGAAGGCCGACGTCTGGGTCAACGGCGCCCAGGTGGCCAACAGCACCCAGGTTGTGGGGATGTACACCCGCCACGAGTTCGACCTGACCTCGGTCGTGCGTTCCGGCACGAACAGCATCGCCGTCAGGGTGTACCCCAACGACCCCAACCGTGACCTCACCACCGGGTGGATCGACTGGGTGCAGACGCCGCCGGACAAGAACATGGGCATCGTCCGTGACGTGCGGGTACGCCGCTCCGGCAGCGTGGCGCTCCGCAACGCGCACGTGATCACCACGCTTGTTACCCCGACGCTGGACAGTGCGACGGTGACCGCCAAGGCCGCCGTCCGCAACGACTCCGCCAGCGCGGTGACCGCGACGGTCACCGGCACCGTGGCCGGCACTCCGCTCTCGCAGACGGTCAGTCTGGCCGCGCGCGAGACGAAGACGCTGACCTTTCCCCAGGTGACGCTGGCTAACCCGCAGGTGTGGTGGCCGGCCGGCATGGGCAGCCAGCCGCTGTACGACCTCGACCTGACCGCCAGCGTCTCCGGCGGCGTCTCTGACACTGTGCAGGAGCGATTCGGCATTCGGGACGTCAAGGCGCCGCTGGACGCCAGCGGCCACCGCCGGTACTCCATCAACGGGCGGCCGCTGCTCATCCGCGGCGGCGGCTGGTCGCCGGACCTGTTCCTGCGCTGGGATCCGAAGTACGTCGAGGACAAGCTGCGCTACACCGTCGATCTCGGCCTCAACGCCATCCGCCTCGAGGGCCACCTCGAGCCGGACGAGTTCTTCGACCTCACCGACCGGTACGGCATCCTGACCCTGCCGGGCTGGGAGTGCTGCAACAAGTGGGAGAACCACAGCTCGTGGACGAGCGCGGACTTCGTCGTCGCGAAGGCGTCGATGGCCGCTGAGGCCGCGCGCCTCCGTGACCATCCGAGCGTGATCTCGTTCCTGATCGGCAGCGACAACCCGCCCACGTCCACGATCGAGGAGAACTACGTCGACGCGCTCACCGCCGCGGACTGGCCGACCCCGATCATCGCCGTCGCCTCCGCCCAGTCGGCGCCGATCACCGGACCGTCCGGTATGAAGATGCCGGGTCCGTACGACTGGGTGCCGCCGAGCTACTGGTACAACAAGCGCGAGGGCGGCGCGTTCGGCTTCAACTCCGAGACCAGCGCCGGGCCCGACGTGCCCACGCTGGACACGCTCAGGCGGATGATGAGCACCAGCGAGCTGGACAACCTGTGGCAGAACTACAGCGCGACGCAGTACCACCGGTCGCCGTCCGCCACCTTCAACACCCTCCGGATCTTCAGTAACGCCATCACCGGCCGGTACGGCGCACCCACCAGCCTCGAGGACTACGTCCGCAAAGCGCAGCTGGCGCAGTACGAGAATGTCCGGGCCCAGTTCGAGGCGTACGGCCGCAACTTCACCGACTCGACCAACCCGGCCAACGGCGTCATCTACTGGATGCTCAACAGCGGGTGGACCTCCCTGCACTGGCAACTGTTCGACTACTACCTCGACCAGAACGGCGCGTACCACGGCGCGAAGAAGGCGGGCGAACCGCTGCACATCCAGTACTCCTACGACAGCCGCTCGGTGGTCGTGGTCAACTCCAGACACGCCTCGGAGTCGAACCTCACCGTCAAGGTGAACCTCTACAATCCGGACGGCACCGAGAGGTTCGCGCAGACAGTCACCGGCGTCAGCGTCGGCGGCGACGGCGCCCGGAAGACCGCGCTGACCGTGCCGTCGCCGATCACCGGCCTGGCGACCACTTACCTGGCGAAGCTGGTCCTCATGGACTCGACCGGGCGCGAGGTCAGCCGCAACGTGTACTGGCTGTCCACAAAGGCCGATGTGATTGACTGGGCCAACAACACCTGGTACTACGTGCCCACCACGAGCTACGCCGACCTCCGGGGCCTGTCGAGCATGGCGCAGGCGCCGGTGGCGGCGAGCGCGACGACCGCCGAGGCCAACGGCACCACGACCACGACGGTCACCCTGCGCAACACCTCAACCGGTAGGACTCCCGCGTTCTACGTCGACGCGCACGTGGTCGGCGCGGGCGGCCGGCCGGTCCTGCCGATCACGTGGAACGACAACGCGGTGAGCCTGTGGCCGGGCGAGTCGGTGATCCTCACCGGCACGTACCGCACATCCGATCTCGCGGGCGCCGCGCCCTCGGTGCGGATCTCGGGCTGGAACGTGGCCACCCAGACGATCCCGGCGGGTGGCGGCGGTGGCGACGACACCGAGCCGCCGACGGCCCCCGGCAGCCTGCGCTCCACGTCGATAGCCGCGAACAGCGTCGGCCTGGCGTGGGACGCGTCGACCGACAACGTCGGCGTGACCGGCTATGACGTCTTCCGTAACGGCAGCCAGCTGGCCGTGGTCACCGGCACCAGCCTCGTCGACAACACCGTGGCGCCCGCGACCACGTACACCTACACGGTGAGGGCGCATGACGCCGCGGGCAACGGGTCGGAGACCGCGAGCCTGACGGTGACCACGCCGGCCGGCGCCGCGCGCTACGAGGCGGAGAACGCGACGATCTCGCAGGGAGTGGTGGAGTCCAACCACCTCGGCTTCTCCGGCACCGGGTTCGTCAACTACGACAACGTGGTCGGCTCGTACGTGCAGTGGACGGTGAACGCGGCCTCGGCCGGCACAGCGAAGCTGACCTTCCGGTACTCCAACGGCACGACCACGAACCGGCCGATGAACATCATCGTCAACGGCGCGGTCGTGGCGTCGAACCTGGCGTTCAACAGCACCACCAACTGGGACACCTGGAGCACGGCGAGCGTCACGGTGAGCCTCAACGCGGGCGCCAACGCCATCCGGGCCGTGGCCACCACGTCCAGTGGCGGCCCCAACGTCGACTCTCTCGACGTCGATCCGCAGGCGCCGCCACCGCCGCCACCGACCCGGTACGAGGCGGAGAACGCGACGATCTCGCAGGGTGTGGTGGAGTCCAACCACCTCGGCTTCTCCGGCACCGGGTTCGTCAACTACGACAACGTGGTCGGCTCGTACGTGCAGTGGACGGTGAACGCGGTCTCGGCCGGCACGGCGACGCTGACGTTCCGGTACTCCAACGGCACGACCGCCAACCGGCCGATGGACGTCACGGTCAACGGCGTCCTGGTTTCTGACGAGTTGGCGTTCAACAGCACCACCAACTGGGACGCCTGGAGCACGGCCGGCGTCACCGTGAACCTCAACGCCGGCGCCAACACCATCCGGGCCACCGCGACCACCGCCAGCGGTGGGCCGAATGTGGACTACCTGGAAACGTCTTGATTCCAAACGGTGGATCGTGGACGGTCGTGGCCTTTCGACGGCCACGACCGTCCGCCCTCTCATGGGGTGTGCTGGATAGCCGCGGGGTCTACCTGTTACGACTCGCCTGCTCCCACGGGTGATTGCGGTGGGTCTGCCGCCCGGCGGGAAACCGTTCTGATCAACGGTCGAAACAACAAACCTGGATGGATGTACGGAGGGGGCACCGCATGCGACGAAGACGGTTCAGCTGGAGGTCGGGCAGCCTGCTCCTGGTGGCTCTGCTTGCCGCCGCCGTGACGATAACCCCGGTGGGCACACCGGCATCGGCCGCCGCCATCCAGTACGAGGCGGAGAACGCGACGATCTCGCAAGGGGTGGTGGAGTCCAACCACCTCGGCTTCACCGGCACCGGGTTCGTCAACTACGACAACGTCGTCGGCAGCTACGTCGAGTGGAGCGTCAACCTGGCCGCGGCGAGCACCGCGACGCTCACCTTCCGCTACGCGAACGGCGGCACCACGAACCGGCCCATGGACATCACCGTCAACGGCGTCCTGGTCGCCGACGAGCTCGCGTTCCCCCCTACCGGTAGCTGGGACACGTGGCAGAGCGTCAGTGTCACCACGGCACTCGCCGCCGGCGCCAACCTCGTGCGGGCGACCGCCACCACGGCCGACGGCGGGCCGAACGTCGACCGGGTGGACGTCGACGTCCCCACCCCGGCGTCCGACTACCAGGCCGAGGACGCCACGATCTCGCAGGGCGTGGTGGAGTCCAACTGGGCCGGCTTCACCGGGACCGGGTTCGTCAACTACAACAACGTAGTCGGCTCCTACGTCGAGTTCGCCGTCAATGCCGCCGCGGCGGGGAGCATGACGCTGGCGTTCCGCTACGCCAACGGCAGCACCGCGAACCGGCCGATGGACATCACCGTCAACGGGGTCCTCGTCGCCGACGAACTGGCCTTCAACCCCACCGGCGCGTGGTCGACCTGGCAGACCCGGTCGGTCACAGCCACGCTCAACGCCGGCACCAACACCGTCCGGGCCACGGCCACCACGGCCAGCGGCGGGCCGAACCTGGACTCGCTGACGGTCAGCAGCGACGGTGGCGGTGGCACCGACTGGTCGGTGGCGATGGTCGAGTCGACGATGGCCCGGTTCACCCCGGACACGCTGGGCGGCTGGTCGTACACCCGCGGGTTGTACCTCTACGCCCAGTACCTGGTCTACCAGCGCACCCACGATCCGCGGTACCTGCAGTACATCAAGGCGTGGGTGGACCGGTTCGTCGACAGCAGCGGCAACATCAGCAACAGCTTCAGCAATCTCGATAGCATGCTCTCCGGCCGCCTGCTGGTGATCCTGCACCGGGAGACCGGGCAGTCGCGCTACCGCATCGCCGCGCAGAAGATCCGCGACCGGCTCAACACGTACCCGCGGACCAGCGACGGCGGGTTCTGGCACGCGACCAGCCGGGAGCACCAGCTGTGGTCCGACGGCGTCTTCATGGTCAACCCGTTCCTGGCCGAATACGGCAGGCAGTTCAACGACGCGACGTACGCCAACAACGAGGCGACCAGCCAGCTCGTAATCTACGCGAGCCACCTCAAACAGCCCAACGGGCTGATGATCCACGCGTACGACGAGGCGCGGGCGCAGACCTGGGCCGACCCGACCACCGGCCTCTCGCCGGAGTTCTGGTGCCGAGCGATCGGCTGGTTCGGCATGGCCGCGATCGACATCCTGGAGGTCATCCCGACCACCCACCCGCGCCGGGCCCAACTCATCACGATCATCCGTGACATGGTGGCCGGGTTCGCCCGCTACCAGGACCCCGCGACCGGCCGCTGGTTCCAGGTGGTCGACAAGGGCTCGCGCTCCGACAACTGGACCGAGACCTCGTGCTCGAGCATGTACACCTTCGTCACCTCGCGGGCGGTGGAGCGCGGCTACGTCGATGCCAGCTACCGCACCATGGCAAGCCGCGGCTATCAGGGGGTGCTCGCCAAGGTGTCGCTCGGCGGTGACGGGCGCACGAACATCACCGACATCTCCATCGGAACCAATGTCGGCGACTACAGCTATTACATCAACCGCACCCGTGCCACGAACGACTTCCACGGGCTGGGTGCCTTCATCATCATGAACGAGCAGCTGATGCGCACCGGCGGCTAGATCAACACAACGTGCGGGAAGCCGGCGCTCCAGCCGCCGTTGGTGACATCGGACTCCCAGCCGCTGCAGCTGGTGTGCTGCGGCGACGTGCGCAACCCCCAGTGCAGGAACAGGCCCGCCGTGGAGTCGCGCAGGAACTGCTGCCGCGGGTTCTGCAGATCGGCGTGCGCGGGGCTCCCGACGGCGAACCCGACCGCGCCGAAGGCGATCACCACTGCGGCCAGATAGGTAGCCACCCGCTTGCGGAGACGACCTTCCGTGGCAATCCCTCCCCGAGACGGGAGAAAGATCGGATCAAATAGGGTTTCTTCGCTTACAGCCTGCCGAGGTGGGATGTCGGCGTTAATCGGGGGACGTCGATACCCGACCGATCTCCGTTCAAAGATCGGCCGAATCTCCAACCGGGCACTGGCCCCACCGCCGTCTCTTCCTTGACGGCGCTCCGTCTTGTCCGACATATTGCCCCGCCGCGCCACCCCGACCGCGCCGCGTCCGGGCGCGCGTCCACATATGTGCTGCCCAGCGCGGCATTTTCATTCCTACAACCGCACCTAATCGCCGGTTCGGGCGAGTCGTCACAATGGACGCATGGCGCACCCGGCTGGGGCCAGGTGCGGTTGTATTCGTAGCGGTTGCGGATGGCGTGGACCGTGCCGCCACATTGATGCCTGTCCGCGTCACCGCTTCGCAATCCAGCTACGCCTGCCGATATATCTTCTTGACTTTGGTCATGAACTCCTCCTACCTTTCGCCTTAGGTGAAGTGGATTCCTGGGGAATGACAAATCCGGCGCACCGGCGCCGGACCGATCTGCCGCGTCACCGTCCTCGACTCGCGCCACCCTGACTCGCTCCACCCCCGACCCGAGGAGCACGTCATGCACAGACTCCCCAGGCTCCTGGCGGCCGCAGGGACGAGCATGGTTGTCACCGCCGCGCTCACCGTCGCGGTCGTCGTCGCCACCCCGCAGCCCGCCATCGCCCTCGAGAACGGCCTCGCCCGCACGCCGCCGATGGGGTTCAACAACTGGAACGCCACGCACTGCGAGGCGGACTTCAACGAGTCGATGATCAAGGGCATCGCCGACATCTTCGTCTCGCAGGGCCTCAAGGACGTCGGCTACCAGTACGTCAACATCGACGACTGCTGGGCGCTGCCTCAGCGCGACTCGCAGGGAAACCTCGTGCCCGATCCGGTCAGGTTCCCGAACGGCATCAAGGCCCTCGCCGACTATGTCCACGCCCGAGGGCTGAGGTTCGGCATCTACACCAGCGCGGGGACCAAGACCTGCAACACCGCCGGGTTCCCCGGCGCGCTGGGCCACGAGTACGAGGACGCCCGGCTGTTCGCGTCGTGGGGCGTGGACTACCTCAAGTACGACAACTGCAACAACCAGGGTGTCGACGCGGTCCAGCGCTACACGACGATGCGCGACGCGCTTCTCGCGACCGGCCGGCCCATCGTCTACAGCATCTGCGAGTGGGGCCGTTCCGACCCCAAGGTCTGGACGTGGGGGGCGGACGTCGGCAACCTGTGGCGCACCACCGGCGACATCAGTGACAACTGGACGAGCATGATCGGCAAGGCGCAGTTCAACCGGACGCTCGCCCAGTATGCCGGGCCGGGGCACTGGAATGACCCGGACATGCTCGAGGTCGGCAACCCTGCGCACCGCGTCGGCCACCACGCTCAGCATCCTGAAGAACACCGACGTCATCGCGGTGGACCAGGACCGGCTCGGCAGGCAGGGCACGGTCGTCAGCAACAATGCCGGGTTGGTCGTCTACAGCAAGGTCCTGGCGAATGGCGACCGGGCGGTCGCGCTGTCGAACGAAACGACCACGACCGCGACGATCGGCACCAGCGCGTCCGCGATCGGCCTCGGCGGCTCCTCGTCGTACACCCTCAATGATCTCTGGTCGAAGAGCACCCGGAGCACCACCGGCGCGATCAGCGCGTCGGTGCCCGGACATGCCACCGTGATGTACCGGGTCTCGCGCGCGGGCACGACAAGCCGGTACGAGGCGGAGAACGCGACGATCTCGCAGGGTGCCGTCGAGTCCAACCATTCCGGCTTCAGCGGCACCGGGTTCGTCAACTACAACAACGTGACCGGCTCCTACGTGCAATGGACGGTCAACGCCGCACAGGCGGGCCCAGCCACGCTGGCGCTGGACTACGCCAACGGCACCACCACCAACCGGCCGATGGACATCACGGTCAACGGCGCCCTGGTCGCCGACGAACTGGGCTTCAACGGCACCGGCGCCTGGAGTCTCTGGAAGACCATCATCGCCACGGTGAACCTGAACGCCGGCACGAACACCATCCGCGCGACCGCGACCACGGCCAACGGCGGGCCGAATGTCGACTACCTGGACGTGAACATGAACGTGCCGGCACCGTCGACGGACTACCAGGCGGAGGACGCCACCATCTCGCAGGGCCTGGTGGAGTCCAACCACCTCGGCTTCACCGGGACGGGGTTCGTCAACTACGACAACGTCGTCGGTTCGTACGTGCAGTGGTCGGTCAGCGCCGCCGCGGCGGGCACCGCCACGCTGACGATCCGCCACGCCAACGGCACCACCGTCAACCGGCCGATGGACATCGCGGTCAACGGCGTCCTGGCCGCCGACGAGGTGGCGTTCAATCCCACCGGCAACTGGGACACCTGGCAGAACGTCACCATCACCGCGCCGCTCAACGCCGGCGCCAACACCATCCGGGCCACCGCGACCAGCGTGAACGGCGGCCCCAACGTCGACAAGATCACGATTAGCTAGCTCGCGCCCGACCCGTCCCCGGCGCGCCGTCGAGCGCACGGGACGTAACCACCGCCTCCACCGGAGGCATCCAGGGAGTCGCTATGGGAAAGAAGAGCACGTGCATGCGGACCGCCGCGGTGGTGGCGCTGGGTCTGATCACAACCCTGCTGGTGACCATCACCCGCGCCGAGGCGGCGCCCACCCGCTACGAAGCGGAGAACGCGACCATCTCGCAGGGTGTGGTGGAGTCCAACCACCTGGGCTTCAGCGGCACCGGTTTCGTCAACTACAACAACCTGGTCGGCTCGTACGTGCAGTGGAGCGTCAACGCGCCGGCCGCCGGGACGGCCACGATCGGGCTGCGCTACTCGAACGGGACGACGACGAACCGCCCGATGGACATCACGGTCAACGGTGCTCTCGTGTCCGACGAGTTGGCGTTCGGGTCGACGGCGAACTGGGACACCTGGGCGACGAAGACGATCACCGCGCCGGTCAACGCCGGCAGCAACACCATCCGGGCCACCGCGACCACCGCCAACGGCGGACCCAACGTCGACTTCCTGGATTTTGAGGTGGCCGCGCCGGTCACCGACTACCAGGCCGAAAACGCCACCATCTTCCACGGCGTAGTGGAGTCCAACCACCTCGGCTACACCGGCACCGGATTCGTCAACTACGCCAACGAGGTGGGCAGCTACGTCGAGTGGACCGTCAGCGCCGCCACCGACGCCACCGTCAACTTCGAGATCCGATACTCCAACGGGACGACCACCAACCGGCCGATGGACATCACGGTCAACGGGTCGCTGGTGCGAGACGAGCTTGCCTTCAACAGCACCACGAACTGGGACACCTGGCAGAACGCGACGTTCACCGCCCCGTTGAACGCTGGCGCCAACACGATCCGGGCGACCGCCACCACCGCTAACGGCGGACCCAACGTCGACCGCCTCCGGGCCAGCCTCGCCGGCGACACCGAGTCGCCGACCATACCGGGCCAGCCCAGCTGCAGCAACATCGGCGAGACCAGTCTCACGCTGTCGTGGGGTGCCTCGACCGACAACGTCGGGGTGGTGGCCTACGACATCTACCACGACGGCAACAAGCTCTCCGAGGCGCCGGGCACCGACACGTCCAAGAATCTGACCGGCCTTACGGCCAACACGGAGTACCGCCTGTCGGTGTTCGCGCGCGATGCCGCCGGCAACGTCTCGCTGAGCAGCGCCCAGGCGATCTGCACCACCCTGCCCAGCTCCGACGTCGTGCCGCCGACCGCGCCCACCAACCTGACGTACTCGGGAGTCACGGCCAACAGCGTCAACCTGACTTGGGGCGCACCTCGACCACCGTGACTGGCCTGGCTTGCAACAGCCCGTACACGCTGCACGTCGTGGCCAGGGACGCCGCCGGCAACACATCGGCCCAGAGCAACTCGGTGTCGTTCACGACAACCTCGTGCAGCACCGACGGGGGCGTGCCGTCCAGCATCACCACGATCTCCACGGGCTGGACAATCCCGTGGGGGACGTACTTCATGCCGGACGGTCAGACGGCGCTGGTAACCGAGCGCGACGATAAGGTGGTCTCGGGCCAGTTCCGGGTCTTCAAGGTCACGCTCACCGGTGCGAAGACGCTGGTCGGCACCGTTCCCAACGCGATGACCACCGACGGTGAAGGCGGGCTGATGGGCGTCGCGGTGGACCCCGACTGGGCCACCAACCACTACGTGTACTTCATGCACACGGCCTCGGAGGGCAACCGGATCGTCCGGATGACCTACAACGGCACGTCGCTGAGCGGGTACACGGTCCTCCTGCAGGGGATCAAGAAGAACCGCTACCACAACGGCGGCCGGCTCGCGTTCGGCCCGGACGGCTACCTGTACGCCTCCACGGGCGACGCGCAGACCTCGAGCCTGGCCCAGGACCGGAACTCGCTCAACGGCAAGATCCTACGGATGACCACGACGGGCGCACCGGCGCCCGGAAACCCGTTCGGCAACCACGTCTACAGCTACGGGCACCGCAACCCGCAGGGCCTGGCGTTCGACCGCAACGGCCGGCTGTGGGAGGCGGAGTTCGGCAACAGTTCCGCGGACGAGCTCAACCTGATCAAGCCCGGCCGCAACTACGGCTGGCCGATCTGTGAGGGCACCTGCAGCGTCGCGGGCATGGAGAACCCCAAGAAGACCTGGTCGGTGAGCAGCGCGTCGCCGAGCGGGATCGCGATTGTCCGCAACGTCATCTACATGGCGGCGCTGCGGGGTGAGCGGCTGTGGCGGATTCCGATCAACGGAGACACCGAGAGCGTCGGCACGGCGACGGCGTACTACGTCGGCACGTACGGCAGACTGCGCACCGTCACGAAGGTGCCGGGTGCCGACCAGTTGTGGTTGAGCACGACCAACTGCGACAACAACGGTGGCGCGCCGGACGGCTCGGACCGCATCTTCCGGGTGAGCATCGCGTAGTCAGCGACTGGTCGGTGCGGAACGGGTGCCCATTGCCCGTCCACCCAATGCGGGCAATGGGCACGCACACGGAACATCGTGGACCCGGCGAACGATTGACACGGACGTCGGACGAATCGTATTTTCCGCATAGCTCGATACCACATCGCAAGACGCCGGCGACCGGTATTCACTAGGGCCGTCTGGGTAATACGGGCACAGGCGACGACGACTTTCGTATTGGAACTAGCACCCATACACCCGATGTATACGCCGCTCTCCCGCCGGGTGGCAGCGGCGGCGCAGGACGCTCTCGCGTCGCCGTCGTTGATTTGAGGCTGACTCCCACACGACCGAGGAGAGCGCGTCATGAACCCCCGCCTGGCGAAGAAAACGATCAGTACGCTGCTCGCGCTGGCCGTTGGCGGCCTAGCGCTCGCCGTCGCGCCGAGCGCGTCGGCGGCGACGACGTTCAACGTGCGCGACTTCGGCGCCACCGGCGACGGCAGCACCAACGACACCGCGGCGATCAACCGGACGATCGTGGCGGCCAACGCCGCGTCCGGTGGTGGGATCGTGCAGTTCCCGGCTGGCACGTACCGGTCGGCGAACTCGATCCACATGTTGAGCAACGTGACGCTCGACCTCGCGTCGGGCGCCACCATCATGGGTTCGAGCGGGACCGGCTACGACCACGCGGAGCCCAATCCGTACGACGCCTACCAGGACTATGGGCACAGCCATTTCCATGACGCGATGATCTGGGGCGACCGGCTCACCAACATCGGCTTCACCGGCACCGGCACGATCGACGGCGGCGGGAATCTGATCACCGGCAACCCGGGCACCGGCCAGGCCGACAAGATCATCTCGCTCACCCGATGCTCGAACCTGATGTTCAACGGCATCACGCTGCGGCGTGGCGGCCACTTTGCGGCGCTGATCAATGGCTGCGACAACGTCACGGCGGACCACTTCAAGATCTTTACATCGAGTGACCGGGACGCGTGGAACATCATCAGCACCACGAACGTCACGATCACGAACTCCGACATCAACGGTAACGACGACGCGATCGTCTTCAAGAGCGACTACGCCCTGGGTGCGAAGCTACCCAACGGCCACGTCCGGGTCAGCGACACCCACTCCTCGGCCGGCTGCTGCAACGCGCTGATGTTCGGCTCGGAGACCTGCGGCGACTTCACCGACTACGTCTTCGAGCGGATCAACATCACCGGGGCGAACAAGTCCGGCCTGGGCATGGTGTCGATGGACGGCGCGAACATCTCCGATGTGCACTACCGCGACATCACGGTCTCCAACGTGGCCTCGCCGATCATGCAGAAGATCGGCACCAGACGACGGTGCGGCAACAATCCCGGGATCGGCCACATCAGCAACATCACGTACGACAACATCACCATCACCGGTAAGAGCAGCCCGCAGTACACCGCCACCCTGTGGGGCGAGTCTGGTAGCAACCACATCAGCAACGTGACGTTCAACAACGTCAACATCACCGTGCCCGGCGGTCACGCCGCGATGAGTACCACCGTGCCGAGCAACGACCCGAACAACTACAACCCGAACAGCATCGGCACCCGGCCGGCGTACGGGTGGTACATCCACAACGCCGACAACATCACGTTCAACAACAGCTCGGTACGGTTCAACTCCGGCGACGCCCGCCCAGCCGTCATCGCCAACACCGGCAGCACGGTCGACTTTGACCACTTCACCGCCCAGCGCAGCACCGGCACCACCGACATGCTGTTCCAGAGCATCGCTGGCTACTGCGTGTCCAACAGCACCAACACCGCCGGCGGCGCGCTCCGGGTCAGTGCCACCGACTCCACCCAGGTGTGCAGCCAGCCGCCGCCTCCGCCGGCGGGTACCCGGTACGAGGCGGAGAGCGCGGCCTGTGACGGCACGGTGGACTCCGACCATCCTGGGTTCTCCGGTACGGGGTTCTGCAACACGACCAACGCGGTTGGTGCGTCGGTGCAGTGGACGGTCAACGCCGCCAGTGCTGGTACGGCGATGTTGACGTTCCGGTACGCCAACGGCACTACGGCGAGCCGGCCGATGGATCTGAGCGTGAACGGGGTGGCGGCGGGCACGCTGGACTTCCCGCCGACCGGATCGTGGGACACCTGGCAGACGGCGAGCGCGACGGTGTCGCTCAATGCCGGGGCGAACACGGTCCGCCTCGCGGCCACCACCTCGGCCGGTGGCCCCAACCTCGACTACGTCGACGTGGCGGTGGCGCCGCCGCCGGCGACCCGGTACGAGGCGGAGAGCGGCACCTGTGACGGCACCATCGACTCCGACCACACCGGCTTCTCCGGCACCGGTTTCTGCAACACCACGAATGCGGTGGGTGCGTTTGTGGAGTGGACGGTCAACGCCGCCAGCGCCAGCACGGCCACCCTGGCCTTCCGGTACGCCAACGGCACCACCACCGACCGGCCGATGAGCCTGACCGTCAACGGCGTCGCCGCGGGCACGGTCAGCTTCCCACCGACCGGGTCCTGGGACACCTGGGCCACCGCCACGGCAACGGCCACCCTCGCCGCCGGCGCCAACACCATCCGGCTGGTGGCCACCACTTCGGCCGGCGCCCCCAACCTCGACTACCTCGAGGTCGGCTAAGCGATCCGGCAGCTTCGTGAGGGGCGCCGCATGGCACGACGACAGACCAACCGCACACGGCACATGTTGATGCTGCTGCTGGTGGGCGCGATGGTGCTCACGATGGCATCGGCGGCCACGCCGGCATTGGCAGTCGCGACCCGCCGCCAGCCCGTGTGAGGCGGAGGACGGACCGTCTCGTAGTAGCGGTGAAGGTCCGGTAATGGGGCTGGAGCCAAGGGGGCGGGTTGTCCTGGGCGGTGCCGGCCAGCGCGGCACCCCACCTTGACCACTCGGCTATTCGAAGACGAGGCCGAGGCGATTGTCGCTGTGGTCGTGCTGGCTCCTCAGCTTCGCGTTTAACGTCGTTTGGCTTGTTGATGAATCTTGGTGTTGGTCTTCTTGGCTGCCGGGTGGCGTGTCGCGGGTGTTGACTTTCGGCCTTTTGGCCGTCCGGGGCCTGGCCGGGAGGGTTTCGGCCAGTTGGTCTTTCGGCCTTTTGGCCGTCCGGGGCCTGGCCGGGAGGGTTTCGGCCAGTTGGTTGGGTTGTTCAGGCGCGGGAGTAAGTGCGCGAAACCGGCCCGGACGCGGCCGGGGGTCATTTTGTCGACCGGTAGCGGCGGCTGCCAGGGCAGGCGGTGGTCCGCGACGTGGTCGCGGGCCAGGCGCAGTTGGGTCAGCGCGGCGAGGATGAGCCAGGTCCACCGGTCGGCCTGCGCGGGGGTGCGGATCTTCGGTGTGGTCGCGCCGAGGGTCTGTTTGGCGAAGCGGATCGTGTGTTCAATATCGAATCTGCGGATGTAGGCCCGCCAGATCCGGTCCAGGTCGGCGGTGCTGGCGGGCGGTCCGGTCCACCACAGCCACAGCGTTTTGGGGGTCCGGTCGCGGCGGCCGGGTAGCCGGGAGACCTGTAGCCGGATGATGGTGCCCTCCACGATGGTCATGGCCCCGCCGGGGTCGCGGTAGGTGCGCTGGTGTGGGTGCAGCCGGTGCCAGCCGCGCACGTCGACGTGCCCGTACTGGTCGTCGTCGCAGCGGTGCACCGCGTCGGGTGCCGGCCAGGTGGAGGGGTCGGCGCAGGAGAACCGGTCGCCGTGGCGGCGGGGCCGTCCACCGCGTCCGGGCCGCCGCGGTGGCGGCGGGGTGAAGAACTTGCGGTCGTCGCGGATGCGCACCACGATCTGGGCGTCCACATCGGATAATCCGACCGACAGCTGGACCGGGTCGAAGCCGGCATCGAAGGCGAACAGCGGTGTCAGCGGCCCGGGTTCAAGCCGTGGCAGCAGGGCACGCACCCGGGCCACCGCCACGGTGTTGAGGTTGTCGGGGACAGCCAGCCGGTGGGCGTGCAGCGGCGCGGTCCACGAGTCGGCGCTCGCCGACAGGCCCACGACCCACAGGTAGCACCAGCCGGCCACAATGGGCTGCCCGGCCGAGTGCCGTGATGGGTGGTAGTAGAAGCCCCGGCCGGGCGAGCATTCGGCGTCGCAGCGCGCCCAGGTCGTGGCGTCGACGGCGAAGTCCGGTCGCCAGCCGGCGGGCCGGTGGGCGGCCAACACGTCGCCGAGCATGTCGACGTCGATCTCGCCGCGCGACAGGGCCGCGTAGGCGCTGCCGTGACCGCGGCGGCTACCCGCGGCTAGGGTTACATGCGCGACGCCGGCCACCGGGACCGGTGAACACAGCCCGTCGAGTAACTCGAACAACCCGTCCGCCCGGCCGGTCAGGCAGTCGTAGACGTCGGTGCGGAACCGGCGAAGGTCATCCTGGCCAACCTCGGCCGTCTGAGGGACACTACGAGAAGTGGCCACCTTGTCCTCCTTCGAGCAGATTTGGTCGTCTACTCAAAGAGTGACCAGGTGGCCGCCCCATCAGCCACTCGAGGGGCGCCAAGGCGGATCAAACGTTAAACGCGAAGCT
>WNGK01005033.1_pt1 | contig 15665 bp, 12 predicted proteins | sample 5400601 | NCBI WGS metagenome assembly WNGK01 (sample SAMN13153376, study PRJNA577476) | soil metagenome | isolation source: 60 cm soil or saprolite under Garry oak tree replicate 1 | place: USA:California | collected 2016-06-15
CGGACGTATAGGATTCACGCGGCTGCCCCATAAAGCTCGCGCGCTCAGGCGCAATACGTCCCATAGCAGCGATGCGAAACTTTGTTGCTTCGGTGGTGGTCGTGAACCCATTCCTGTCTACTCGTATACTGTTCATGCGCGGAATATAAGGTAATCTCTCCTCATCATGATACCACGAGTAAGGTATGCTTACTACAAAGCTATAGCGCATCTATGAAACGCAACGATGAGTGTAATCGTGCTTATATTCAGAGAATCGAATCGCCGTCATCTTTGCTGATAACAGGCGAACACCTGAAAGGATCAGGGCCATGGCAACTGAAACGAAAACACACGAATCAGCACCCGATACTAAGCAAGAAGTCGTATCAGGGGTAGAGCATACCGCTAAAAAAGAGGCGAAAACCCTCCAGGGGTTTTTCACCAAATTTAATAACGACTGGGTCATGAACTTCGCATCGGGACTCGCCTTTAACTTGCTGACGTCCATTTTCCCCATAGTGATAGCTATTATCTCCATAGCGGGATTCTTTGTCGGTAGCCTCGATCCTGCGGGAAAACAAATGCTTATTGACAATATTACACACGCTTTTCCACCCCCTATATCTAATCAAAATGTGCTAGAGCCTGCGCTCAATTCACTCAGCAAGGACGCCGGCTTCCTGAGCATTATCGCTATTCTGTTAGCCATCTTCGGCGGTTCACGCCTCTTTGTTTCTATGGAGGGCTACTTCGATATCATCTACCATACGCGCCCAAGAGATGTAATCCCGCAGAATATCATGGCTGTACTCATGTTGCTCTTATTCGTTGTGCTGATCCCATTGATGGTTTTCGCAGCGACCCTCCCAGCGCTAGTCGTTAACTTACTAAAAGCCACCCCTTTGAACACTATTCCCTATATTGGTCTCCTTTTCGCCTTGATTGGTATACTTGGCGGAATATTCATCGCGTGGATCTTCTTTGAAGCTATTTACATCGTCGTGCCCAACCAGCGCATCAGTTTCCGCAATAGCTGGGGCGGCGCACTGGTCGCAGCTATTGCCTTGCAAATCTATCTCACACTGTTCCCATTTTATGTATCCCACTTCCTGACGAGCGATACCGGCACAGTAGGCTTTGCCATCATTCTGCTCTTCTTCTTTTACTACTTCGCTGTCATCTTGCTCCTGGGCGCAGAGATCAACGCCTATTTCGCGGAAGGCGTGCGTGTTACTCCAGATAACCTGGCGGTAATGGTACACAAATTGACAAGCCATTTGCCTACCAGTGAGCAAGAAGTACAAAAACAGGCTTCTGCTTCTCATAAAGACGAAGAGCCAAAATCGATTCGTCCCAGGCACGAAGCGACTGCTACAGCTCAGTCAAATACTGGAACAACAGTGCAGCCAGGTGCTCCTCACGAACAAAATTATATGGAGCAGGCAACACATACATCAAAGAAAAAGCGGTCATCCTCACAAGGCTCTTCCAGAACGTTTGCCCTCATCGAGGCGATAGCAGGAACATCTCTTGCATTCGTTGTGACGCTTTTCCGCATGCGTCGTAAAAAGTGAGCACGCACGGTAGAGCAGGAGATCAGGCAATCGCCTCTCGAATATGGAGTCGCTCGACTACTTCGCTGGCGATACCAGGAAGGTAGAGACCTTCGGCAATGATGGCCGCTCCCAGGGCTGCTTCGCGTCCTGGCATATCTGCTTCACCGGTAGGGAACATGTAGACCTGGTACTTATCAGCGAAATGCCCGCTCAATGCATCCTGGTATTCACCTAGAACAACGATGTCTTCGCCATATCCTGCGTGAGCCCCTCCCACAGTGCCTGTTCGTAGAGGGATTGCAGCCCTTCTTGGGGAACAAGTTGCATAGTGGCTGCAATGCCATTCACAATCTGTCCTTCTTCCACAACCTGTATACTTCTCCTCTGATCACCCACCCGGACACAAAGGAAGTGCATTTCCGGCCAGGTCGCCTCCTTCTCCCTCAAGCGATAGAGCAGCGCGGCAACCGCGCATACATCATTAGATGTCCCCAGGGTAGCGCGCAGCAACTTTCTATACACCGGCACACCTGGCAAATACTTGATTGATGGCATGAGGAAGCTATGTAAATTGATATTTCTTAAGGCTATAAGAAATTCACGCGCCTGCTGCGCATCCAACGCGTCATAGGTACCGAGAGAGAGAGACTCCAACTGCTGATCACTAATAGCGCTTAACGCCAGAAAGGGCGTTTCACTCTCGAGAGCTATCGCCAGGGAGAGTTCTGGGTAGTCTACACAGACACGCTCTACATAAGCAAGCGCTGAGGCAGTGCTCTCAAAGGCGAAGCTTTCTAATACCTGTCCATCTTCTAGCATACAGGAATTCCAGGCATCTCCATCTCGCATCACACCTACACTGACAGCCATGAATATCTCCCTTTCTTCGTCATTTACCGGCGGAGTCATTATAGCATTTTGCCGTACAGGATAAGAAACCATAGAGGGAAAACGAACTAAAAGTCCTTTTTGCTTGACGTATTTCATGCTCATCTGTTACACTTGCACAGAAGACTTGATCTCCACTCCCTTATTTTATTCGAGTGTACACACCACACAACGCGTACAGAAAAAATGCATCTCTTTTTCGTTACACAATTCACTGACAATAATCACTTGACGAGGTCTTGAGCATGCCAGGCGATCTACTTCCATCACCCAACCCGCAAGAACATTTTCGTTTACAAGCAGCGCTGCGCGAAAGTGAAATACTACGCGAGCTGGCAGAACTACTGGCATCTTCCCTTGATCTTGAGCGCATCTTACAGGTGCTGGTAAAACGCACGACCCAGGTGTGCGAGGTTGAACGATGCGCGGTCTGGCTGCTTGAAGACGCGCGGGGGATGTTCCATCCTAAAACCTACCACCTGTCCACCCAGTTGCTCGATCATCAAACGATACAAACGGCCGATGCTATCTGGTATCGCAGTCCGCTGCCCTTTGATAACCCGGTCATCCATCGGCTGCTCTCGGAGCAGGGCATGCTTTACGTTGAAGATTTGCGCGATGAACCAGGCTTGCGACGTGTAGCGGAAACGTTTCTTGTGCGTTCCATCCTGCTTGTCGCGCTCGTTCGCGAAGGACGCCCCGTAGGCATACTCTCGCTTGATGATCCCGCGCAGGCACGCACCTTTTCACCAGAGCTACAGCAACTTGCGCGCGCCATCGGCCAGCAGGCAGCCATCGCCATAGACAATGCGCGCCTGTATCAACAGGCACAGACAGAGAAGCGGCGCGCGGAGGAACTCATTGACCGCGCACGCTCTATTCACCAGGTAGCATTAACCGTCAACTCCAGCGAAGATCTTTCGAGCATCTTTACAGTCGCGATGGACCACCTGGTACGAGGATTAGGGGCAGATGGAGGCGTAATTGCGCTGCTTGAGTCTGATGCGCTCTCGCTGGTCAACGGCAACCAGAACGGTTCCACGATGCTTGACGCGCAAAGCACAGTAAAACTCGATCATCTCCCCAATTGCCGCCACGCGGCCCTCACCGGACAACCCATGTTCGTGGCGGAAGAACAAATCGAGGGTGATGAAATTCTCTGGTATCGCAAGTCAGGCCTACATAACACCATGATCGTGCCGCTGATGGTGAACACAAAGCCTGACACAAAAGATGGGGGAACCGTCTCTGACATACCGGCGCGCTGTGTAGGATTGGCTTTCGTCAATTACTTCACACGCCATGTTCCACCATCTAAAGGCCAGTTTGCCTATGCCCAGGATATTGCCGCCCAATGCGCGCTGGCGGTAGAAAAAATCCATCTGCTTTCTGAGGTTCGACAGGCAGCCCAGGCGGCCAATGAACGAGCTACCACGCTCGACGCCATCTTTCACGCGATGACCGAGGGCATTACAGTCGCAGATATGCAAGGCAACGTCCTCGTGCTGAACAACGCCGCATCGCACTTCCTCGGCATCCCTAAAAATTTTAGAAACCACCTGAACAACTTCCTGAGACGCTACCCTACCTATACGGTAGATGGTCGTATTATTACAGAAGAACAATTCCCGCTCACTCGTGCGCTGCAGGGTGAACGTATTCGCTCGGAGCGCTTCGTTACCAGGCGCGCCGACGGCGAAGAGCGCATCTTGGAGATCAATATTGCGCCCATGTTGGATAGCTCGGAGCGGCAGATCGGGGTAGTCAGTGCATTTCGCGATGTCACCGAACCTATTCGCGCTGAACAGCGTATTCGCCAGGCGCTCGACACGATGCTGCACGTAGCCGAGGCCGTTTCGGGCATAACTGATATCAAGCAAATCCTGCGCAATGTGCTGGAACGCTCCTTGACCATCTTGAATTGCCAACGTGGGTCGATACACCTCTTTGACGAGGAACAACAGAAATTCACGCCGCTGTTAACCATTGGTTTTACTGAAGAGAATGAGGAACGCTGGCTCGAGGACCAGCGAATCTGGCTTGATCCGGAACCGGGTCAATATCACGGATTCTATTCACAGCTCCTGGCGGGTCACCCAGCCCTCATCAATGCTGAGCAATGTCCACATCAACTTAACCCACTTCAACATACTATGGTGCTCGCGGCACCTATTAAGCACGATAACCGGGTGCACGGGCTTATTGTGTTAGACCGTTCTCAACTTCACGGAGCCGAGGCTTCTCAAGTTCAGCAAGAGCCATCCCAGCAAGAGCGGCATGAATTTAGCATCTGGGATATTGCAGTGCTTGATGGCATAGCGCAGCTGGCAGGCATGGCCGTTGACCAGGCGCATTGGCAACAGGAAGCCATCGAGGCTCGCACGAGCGAGGCAGCCATGCGCGAGGCCAATGCCCTCAAAGATGAATTTCTGGCTATTACCGCTCATGAATTTCGCTCTCCACTCACCGTCATCCTGGCGCAAACCCAGCTGGTGGTTCGCAACCTGGCACGCTTGATACCGAAGGAACAGGAAGACAATAGTGAAATAGTGGCAAAAGCGGTCAAAAATCTTTCCATCGTCGAGGATCAGACTCGCCAGTTGACCGATATCGTCCAGACCTTCTTAGAAGTCTCACATCTCAATCGCGGTAATCTCACGCTCAGCTTAACAGAGGTCAACCTGGCGGAAATCGCGCGGCAGGTGGTGGTCCAGAGCAGCACAACCACCCAGGCTCATACCATCGCTTGCCTGCTTGAATCGGGGGAGCAATCCTACCTGGTAGAAGGCGATAGCGCGCGCCTGCAGCAGATTATTGCCAACCTGGTTGATAATGCGATAAAATATAGCCCATTCGGCGGGCCGATTACTGTTCGGCTTCGTCGATGCGCCGACAGCGAGGGCAAACTCATCGTCGAGGTGTGTGTCCAGGATAAAGGCATGGGCGTCCCGCCGGATGCGCAGTCCCGCCTGTTCGAGCGCTTCTATCGCGCCCCTAACAGCATAGAAAGCCAGACCAAGGGCATCGGATTAGGCCTGTATATTGTCGCGCAACTCATCCAGATGCACGGCGGGGCTATTCACGTTGAGAGCAATGGTGTTTTAGGGGAGGGAAGTTGCTTTATCTTCACTTTACCGGCCCTGGAGAGAAAACGCGAAATTGAGCATGCTTAGAAACTGGCTCCTGGAACTTGCCAGAGTAACGATGGAGCGCGAAGGCAGCGAAGATGCCGCCCACGATTACGATCACTTAGTGCGTGTTATGGCCCTTGCAGATACTATCCAGGCACACGAAGGTGGCGATCTGCCTACCATCTGGGCGGCGGTGTCTCTGCACGATATCGGACAGGCGCGCGAACGGCGGGACGGTGGAGATCATGCCTTCATTGGCGCCGAGCTGGCCGCAGAACTGCTCACAGGTACGACTTTTCCCCAGGCACCTATCCCCGCGGTGCAACAGGCTATTCGCGAACATCGCATGACCGGTGGAGTTATCCCGCGCACATCGGAGGGCCGCATCCTCTACGATGCCGATAAGATCGATTGTCTCGGAGCCATAGGAATCGGTCGCCTCTACTGCGTTACGGGCAGGTACAACCAGAAGGTCTACTCGCCTATACCCGGTGATATCGTTGAGCCGGTTGATCCCCTGCTGATACGCCAGCTGCGGCGCCGTCCCGATTACTCCCCCAGCATCGAATTTCAACTGCTCTTCGGCAATTTACCAGATCGTATGACAACCAGGACCGGGCGCGAGATGGCACGCGAACGATTCGCGTTCATGGAGGAGTTTTTTAGCCGTTTGCGCAAAGAAGTTGAGGGAGAACTCTAAACAAAAATGGTGTGTGATTTGATTAGATATCCCTCGTCCTCACTGATATTTGGAAAGGACTTGTAGCTAGCGCGAACACATTAGTGTAAGAACGTCTACGATTTTCGGCAAGAAAAAACATATTGCCAAATGTATACTGACAATTTGAGAGTGGGGAGAACAATTGCAAGCGGTAGCGATCAGAGAATACCTGATCTCTCCCCCGCCACTTATTAAAGAGGCGTCATAAGCCTCTTCTAGTGAGGCACTTGCGTTGGAAATAAAGCATAGACTATAATTGTACTGTCTTCATATTCCATTTATTTTAAATCATAAATCATATGCCTAAGTTGGTAGTATCTAGGCGTGTGAAGATAGTTAGTAGCGAGGTCTAATGATGAGTGTGCAGAAACCTGCTAGTCTCCAAGTTATTCTTAAACGTCGCCAACAAGAGTCCTTCGTGGGACGTGAGGAACAAATAACCCTTTTCCGTCGTAATTTATCTCTTGATCTGGACGATGATCTACGCTGCTTTATCTTTAATGTCTTCGGCCAGGGGGGAGTGGGCAAAACGAGTCTCCTCCGCCGTTTTTCTCAATATGCAGAAGAAGCTCGTGCTATTACTGCCTGGACGGACGAGAATGACGAGGATGTGCCAGATATTATGGCGCATCTGGCTGAACAACTTGAGCGACAAGATCAAACGTTCAAGGCCTTCAAAGAACGCTATCACATCTACCGTCAGCGACGGCATGAGTTAGAATCTGATCCCGAAGCTCCACAGAACTCTCCAGCTTTTGTAGGCCGTATTCTCGCAAAAACGGGTGTTCACCTCGGACGTCGTATTCCATTTGCAGGTGCAGTACTAGATTGCGTAGACGAAGATGCTTTTGCGAACCAAGTAAGCGAGTGGGCAACCTATATAACCCGCAAGATAACTAATAAGGATGAAGTACAACTAGTACAAGAGCCTATTGAGGTACTTAGCCCTCTTTTCTTGGAGGGATTGCGGAAAGCTGCAGAGAAGCACCTTATTGCTCTGTTCTTCGATACCTACGAACGAAGTGAGGAATACCTCGATTTATGGCTCAGAAATTTGTTAGAAGGGTACCACGGAGACATAGCTCCAAATATTGTCCTGACAATTGCAGGGCGCTACGAGTTAGATAGAAATAGATGGGCTACTTATAAAGATTTACTCTCACGATTGCCTTTAGAGCCGTTCTCAGAGTACGAGGGCCGCTCGTACCTCACAAAAAGGGGCATCACGGATACACGAGTAGTTGATGTTATCCTTTATCTCTCTGGACGCCTTCCGTTGCTAGTAGCCACGCTTGCAGTAGAGAGTCCTAATGATCCAAATCAAGTAGGAGACCCCAGTGGCACTGCTGTAGATCGCTTTCTCAAGTGGGTGGAAGATCCAAAACAAAGACAAACGGCTTTGGACGCTGCCTTACCTCGGCGATTCAATCGAGACATATTAGCAAAGTTAGTAGGAGAGAATGATTGTGATATCCTCTTCACATGGCTCAAGCAAATGCCGTTTGTAGAAAAAAATTTTGATGGTTGGACTTACCATGATGTAGTACGTGCCCAAATGTTGCGCTACAAACATCTAGAAACTCCTCAAGGCTGGGCAACTTTACACCATCAATTGGCTGACCACTATAAGGAGCTTAAAGATAACCTGGCATTGAGTGAGAAACAAGGCCAAAATGACCCAGTTTGGCAGAGTTTCACGCTAGACGAACTCTATCACCGGCTGTGTTATGAACCTCAAAAGCAGCTGTCTGTAGCTCTCAATGGTTTTCTTGCCAAATTCGGCACCAGCAGAGCTTTTGCTCGGCGATGGGCTGAAGCACTGTTGCAAGCAGGTGAAGATATGGCCAACGAAGAGATACAGCATTGGGGTAAATTGCTGATCAACAGCATGAAGGCATTGGACGAAAACGACTACGAGAGCGCAATAGAAATGTTTACGTCTTTGTTGAACAACTCTAGCATTGCAGAGCGTGGCCATAAGATAGCATTACTGTGGCGCGGACGTCTCTATATATGGACTAATAACTACTCGCAAGCCCTCCGTGACTTATCAGAGTACATACGGTTGGCCCCAGAAGTTGCGAATGCTAGGGTAGACCTTGGTTATACCTACTTTAAATTGGAGCACTACAAACAAGCGACAGAGAATTTTACCCGAGCGCTTGAGTTGAAGCCTAATAACACACGAGCAATTATTCTACAAGGGCGGGCGTATGAAAACATGAAACAGTATGAGCAAGCCCTCGTCAATTTTACTCATGCCGTTGAATTACAACCGCAAAGTGCTCACCCACTGGTGCATCGTGGACAAGTCTATATAAAACTCAGACGGTACGAAGATGCACGGAACGATTTTGACCATGCGATTGAATTCGAACCCGACTATAGTGAGGCATTTGTAGGTCTTGGTCGGTGTTATCTCTCGATAAAAGATTTAGATAAGGCGATTACAAACTGCTCCCGCGCTATCGAGCTCAATCCTAAGAACGCTAACGCATATGGCAATCGAGGTAGAGCTTACAAATTGCAGAGTCGCTATGAAGAAGCATTAAACGATTTTAAACAGGCTATGGAACTTGATAAAAATGTCGAACACAAAGCGCTAACAGATATAGGTTCAATACTTTTAGAAACCCATCAATATCAAGGGGCAGCCGAAGCTTTTATCAAAGCGCTAGTAGCTGTTCCTGCTTGTGAAAACTGCTGGACACTACTTGCTAAAACCTATAAGGTCTTATATCTCGATGTCGACATTCCCACACATCTATTAGACACACGCCTACCAAATGACAGTAAAACTTCCGTCATCCATTGCCATGCTAACGCGATGAATGCTCTGGGATATCATAAGGAAGCCCTCGCTGAATTTCAGCGAGCACTTGCTCTCGATAAGGAAGCAATCGGCGAGATAGGAGTTTCACTCGGCCTTACATTTACTTATCTTGGAAAATATGGTGATGCGATCGAGATCTACAGACGAGTTCTTAAAGAAAAGCCAGGAAAGTATGATCTCTTATACAATATAGCGGTTGCTATGTTCCGTGAAAAAGGTCTTATTGAAGCTCAAGAACATATCGATACTGCTCATATAGCACTATTAGCTGCAATGGGTACTCATCAAGGAGCAGCACTATATGGACTCGGTGGCTTAGAAGCTCTTACTAGCAACACAGACAAAGCATTGGATTACCTAGAGCAAGCGATATTGATCGAAGAGGAAGCTATCGATTGGGGACGAACCGATGTAGCATGGATTAACTTACGCAGTCATCCGCGATTTCAAGCATTAATTCCCAAATTTTGATAACCAAACAGCTGATTTCAATAATAAGATTTCAACTCTTTGAGAGTGTGTCTAATTTTTCGCGCTAGACGCCCCAAATTGGTGTAAGCTGAACAGTGCAAATTGCCTCTAGAAGGGAACTAACGGATAAGCTCACCCGTTCTTGATATCAAAGAACCACAAAATTTAGGACAGACTCCCAAACTACAAAAATGCCTGCATGCTAGGCTAACCTCCATCTTTGTCATCGAGTATCACATTTCCTTGCAGCCATTCTTTTGCACCTGGCTGGCCGCTTTCAAGGAGCGCTTGCTTATATTCCTGCACGAAAGGCATCCCCGACTCCCGCACTTTAATGACGAAGTTTCTTGCATGCGTAGTAGATGGGATTTCCGTAAATCCTTTTTTCATGATCCGTATGCCGTCCGGCGTATCACTTCTAGCCGCCAGAGTTTCGATAATCACCCCTCTTTTGCCCAGGTCTATAATGGCATTAACCATCCCACTTACAATACGAGCGCCATAGGATCGTTTCTCAAAATGGCTCAATCCCGGTATGACCCCTGCCGCGACGAGGTAGATAGAGATGGGTTTTTCCGGTTTGAACTCCTCGATTTCGTCGGCATTGGTGAGTTGTGAGGACTCCTCGCCGCTCAAGATTCTCTCGATTTTGTCGGGTTTAAGTGGCAGCATCGCCGCATACCCTACGACTTGCCCATCCGACTTTAGGACATAAAATATGTCCGGGTTCCGCTTGATCCAGCTTAAGCGCCTCGCTAATGTTTCCTCATCGCTTTCTCTCAATCCAAAGAGTACGCGGGTGATTTGTACGGTTGCTTTCAAATCATCTGCTGTAGCTCGCGTAAATGTACTGGAGGTCGCTTGACGTATTTCCTCGAAAACTTGTAGGTCGCGAGCGAGTTGATCCACCTCGCTCCGGCGGTACACACCCTGTTTTTTCCCAGGAGGGGTGAAAGGTTTTAAGGTGCCATTGCGAATATAGGTGTTGAGTCTCCCCTGAGTGATACCTAGCTTCTCCTTGACCTCTTTAGCTGTGTAGTACGAACCCGAAAACTTTATACGTGGCATACAACGGCCTCACATCTCAATGTAGTTATCTCCGATTGTATATTACCGGCGCAAAACTTGCAATCTTCTTAACTTTAATATCTTTAGCGATTTTCATATCATTTTACCCTTGACATCTACGTTGACTTAGCATATACTTTAATAAAGTTCTGAAAGATGATAATTTTAGTAACTTTGTCGATCCTTTCTCATTGTCTTTGTGAACATGACGCGTACCCGACACACTGTCAAGCACAGAAAGAGAGAGCCTCCACTATGGGAAATCGAGAGAAGCTAGAGGTAGGAAACAGCATGGTTGAAGCCGAGCATGAGTTTGCCGACGGCTACTGCAACGGAAGCCTGTACTACTACGACACGAACCACCAGCTACCCCGACCGCTTACTAGTGAAACACTGTGCGGCTTCATGATGGACAACCTGTTTGACCAACGGGCAACCGCTCGATGGAATGCCGGTTTTGTGGTTGGATGGATCACGGCATTGTCTGAAAACAATCCAGCGTTTTTCTTTGCCAGTATCGTCATTCCTGAGTCCACACGCCACACCGAACCCTTACCGACCCTCTTACAAGAGGCATAGAAAGGACAGGGACATGACGATGACAGAGGTACAGATCGGACGGCTGACCATTGCGCTTGACCCCCAGGTCAAGCGTGACCGGGACTTTCTCGACGGGTTGGAACAGGGGATGGGGTGCTACTATGATGAAGACCTGGAGACTCGCCGCGCCACGGTTGCCGACATGATCGACAACTTTGCCAGCATTTCCGATGAGACCGTTGACTTCGTGTCAACCCGCAAGATTGCCGACGCGTGGCTAGCGGGGTTTGTGATGGGATGGGTGACTGGACTCAATAACCCTGAGCTAGCCAACGATCCCTCGCCGCTTTTGTGGGCTGAATGTCTTACTCGCAAGCATACTCCCCTCTACTGTGATTTGGTCATCCAGGCCGATGAACCAGCGACAGCACAGCACCATCCCGATACCGAACCGTTACCCGTTACGATACCAGAACCGGCAACCGTCTTGTAGCCATGCAGTGAGCATGCCGATGATATATGCTCTCAGTACTTTCTACGCTTTGAGGTAAGCAGTTATGCACACCGTGAGAATCTACCGGCTCGATCATCTCTCACCCGCACTGTTTCAACGCCTCAAGGCCGCGCAGATGGAAGCGGCCCAGGTCTGGAACAGGTGTTGTGAGCTCCACAAAGAGGCGCGACAGACACGTAGTAAGTGGCCTAGACAAAACGAACTGCAACGGGCAACCAAAGGAGGGCAGTTTGCCTTAAATGCTCAATCCGTGCAGATGGTGGTGCATGCCTTTCTTGGCAACATCGAAACCACGCGCAAACTCCGTGCCAGCCACCCCAAGATGCGCATGAAATACCCCTGGAAGACCAAACGGTTCTACCCCGTTCACTGGCCCGCACAGGCGGTGAGCCGAGAGCGTGGGCGCGTGGTACTTCCTATGGGACGAGGGCGGGCTTCGCTGGTTCTCCACCTTGACTTACCGCCAGAAAGCGGGGCCTGCACGCTGGTCTGGAATCGCGGCTTTGAACTGCACGTCTGCATCGAGGTGCCACAGGCCGAACATGCTCCTGGTACTAATCGGGCTACGGTGGATTTGGGCGAGATTCACCTGGCTGCCGTGACCACCAATACAGGAGCCGCGCTCGTCGTCTCAGGCCGTGGCATTCGCAGCCTCAAGCGCCAGCGCAACATGCGGCAAAGAAGAGCAAGTCGAGACGCTCTTCATCGGCAACCCGCATGGGGTGCGGCAAGAGAACAGAGGACGCCATCACAACCAGCGCATGGCCCAATGGGAGTACGGCAAGGATATCAACTATCTGACCCACAAGAGTAAACAAGCCCGCATCGAGAGCTTCACTGGCTCAGAACGAGGAACGAGCAGCCAGTGTCCGGTATGCGAGCATCGACACAGGCCCAGGGGCAGAGTGTGGAAATGCAGGAAATGTGGTTTTCAAGGCCATCGCGATATTGTGGGCAGCGTCAATATGCATAAACTGGCTTATGGTGAAAAGGTGACCTTCCCTCGTTCGGTCACGTATCTACGTCCTGGCCCGTCCAGGCGTAGTAGTAGGGCAGGCACGCTCCTTGCATCCTCGTGATGCATGTTGTCTCAGCGAGTCAATGGGTCAACCGCCTCTTACAAGAGAGGGTTCCGCAAGGGACAGGCCGCACCGGCGAAATCACTGAGAAGCTCACGCCGATAGGGATGAGAGTGTCAAAAAAGTTCCCCCAGGAGAATCACGTAATTAAAGGGGGTATCTGTCTTCGCAGGTGAACTCAGGTGGACGGTGAACCCAAAGCCTGGCAACAGGGTGTAGTATTGTACAACTACAGGCCCTGGATCGCCCAGCAGTGTCACTATCACCACGCTCGCAGGCGTGACATGCGCATTCTCGACAGTCACCTCCGCATGACCCTGGAGAAAGCGGCCAGAACCTGCTAATTTTTCGCGTACCGGAACGCTATCCTTTATGGCTTTCACAGCTACCGGCGCTTCAGTCACACCTTCCTTGAGAGCCGTCACCGCAGGCGTTTCCACGTCCGCCGCCAGTTCGTTATTGGGACTTTCTGCCGGTGACTTTTTCACAACCTTTTTCTCCTGTTTTGGCACTGCTTGCAGGTGCACTTTCGTATTGTGCCCCGCCAGGCGCTTCTTCTTTTGCACGGGCGGGGGCATTTCCACGGGGTGGGTCACAGGAAGTGCATCAACAGCCCCGGTCTTCGCCGATTCCCCAGAAACGAGACGCACCGCGGGCAGTTGTTTTGATTGCAGACTCAGGCGTGGACGAATAAGCATCGGACCGGATTGCGGCTGTGCGATCTCATCCTCCTCCATCGACTCATCCTCGTCCAGTTTGGGTTCTGCCAGCGTTGCATCGAGCGAAGCCGAAAGCCCTAACCGCCCCCTCGCAAAACGCGCATTCCATCGCTGCTGGCTGGATTCTTCGTGTTCACCAGGACCTACCATCATGCTCTCCCCTATTTCTTAGCATAGGATACTGAAATACCTGAAGTATATTGATATACCTAGAGGCAGTATAACACACGCCCTGAGGAGGTCAGCCTTACGTAGCACATTTGGGCCAAGGGCGAGATGAACCTTCGGACGCATCTCTCTTAGAGCACGCCTGGGCATTAGACCCATTGAACATAGGAATAATGGGTAAGAGATCATAATTTGCTTGAAAGAACATCGCGTTACCGCTACAATGCATTTTGTGAAAGAACACAGAGTCACTGGCTTGACGGCAGAGAACCGTGAGAGCCAGAATATATTTTCTTGCTAAGGAAGGTTTCATGAAACTTAACGGCACGCACAAATTTAAGGCCAATAGCAGGCAAGTCTTCAATGCTATTGTCAATCCCTCAGTTCTACAGACATGCATTCCCGGCTGCAATTCAGTGGAAATTCTCGATGCTACGCGCATTAAAGCAAATATTACGACTCCCTTGCCCGGACTGAAAGGACCATACGGCGTTGTAATCAATATGGCACAGCGCCAGGACCCGAATCTGCTCGTCCTGGAAGTGAAACGCAGAGGCACTGGTGGGTCTGTCAACGCCACCAGCCAGATTACCATCACCGACGAACCAGATGGTGCGCTGCTCACCTATGATGCGAAAGCCGAACTCGAAGGGCCTATCGCCATCGCTAACAACCCCATTGGCCAGGGCATCACCAAGAACTCGCTTAAATCGTTCTTCGAGAAATTGGAAAAGTCCATCGCCTGAGATCTGTGCCAATCGCACAAAGAGAAGCAAGCATGAATGAAATGTTCATGCTTGCTTCTCTTTATATATTGACTTTACAGCTACCAGGGCAGGGGCAAGCCCAGCCCCTACCCTATACGAAGCACGACTTCATCCCGTATAGGGTAGGGGCTGGGCTTGCCCCTGCCCTGGGAATCCTTGCTACAACGTCCATCTTTTCGCAAAAAAATGACGCGCATCTCTACTATGCTAAATTAACACCAATTCAGAAGATAAACAATGGCATACATCGGGTATAATGCATCTAACCTGAACGCTTTTACTGAATCCCTATGAGTGATGGAGCACCCAACTTTGGCGACAGAAATAACTGATATACAGGAGTCTGATAGCTCGCAAACACCCCCAACCCATACACCCGTCCCATTGTGGGAGCGAGTCGCTCTTGGAGCCGTACTACTGATATCGGCTTTTTTCAATATCTTCCAGCTTGATCAACAAGGCTATGGCAATCTCTACTATGCGGCAGCTGTGAAAAGCATGATCCAGAACTGGCATAACTTTTTCTTCGTTTCATTCGATCCAGGCGGCTTCGTGACAGTAGATAAGCCGCCCTTAGGACTGTGGATACAGGCGGCCAGCGCGAAAGTCTTTGGCTTCAGCGGACTGAGTGTACTGCTGCCGGAGGCAATTGCTGGCGTACTCTCCGTCGCACTGCTCTATTTCCTGGTGCGCCGCATCTTTGGCCCGGCAGCGGGGTTGATCGCCGCACTGACGCTGGCTCTCACACCCATCAGTGTCGTCACGAGCCGCAATAATACCCCTGATAGCCTGCTGGTACTCACCCTGCTCCTGGCAAGCTGGTGCGTGAGCCTCGCCGCTGAAAAAGGCCGCCTGCGCTGGCTCCTGCTCACGGCGCTGATCGTAGGTCTGGGGTTCAATATCAAGATGCTACAAGCCTATCTAGTGGTTCCGGCCTTTGGACTGGTGTACCTGCTCGGCGCACCTCTTAAATGGCGCACACGTATTGTGCATCTAACGTTGGCTGCGCTTGTGCTGCTCGTCGTGTCACTCTCCTGGGTTCTGGCGGTTGACCTCACCCCGGCATCTCAGCGGCCTTACGTTGGGTCCAGCCAGGCCAACTCCGAGATCAACCTGGCCTTCGGTTACAACGGCCTGGAGCGTCTCACCGGGTATCATAGAGGAAACAGCGACGCCTCTACTCCATCCACAACTACCGTTGTAGCACCAAGTGAAAATGGAGGGACCG
>WNGK01010462.1_pt1 | contig 15662 bp, 12 predicted proteins | sample 5400601 | NCBI WGS metagenome assembly WNGK01 (sample SAMN13153376, study PRJNA577476) | soil metagenome | isolation source: 60 cm soil or saprolite under Garry oak tree replicate 1 | place: USA:California | collected 2016-06-15
CGCAGGATCCCGGCGAGCTCCACTCCCGAGGACCCGTCGGTGGCCTCACCCACCACGGCGAGCCCCTCCGCCTCGAGCGTCTCGCGCAGGAGCGCCAGGTTCCCGGCGTCGTCGTCCACCAGGAGCACCCGTGGCCCCTCCGCCGGACCGGGCTCCGCCAATCTGTCCCCCTCTGTGAAGCGGGCGATCGCGCGGGCAGCATGACCCGGCGGGAGGCCTCGACACAACCGACCAAGCGCCCGGTTCCGATCGTTCGGACCGGGGTCGTCGCTCCGCCAGCGTTCCCCCCTTCTGCGCTGAGCGCTTCGCCGGGCAGCATGCCGATGGACCGGTCGCCCTGCACCTACCGAGTGTGCTCTTCGGGAAGGAAGGATTGACCGCTCGCCACCGGGCGCGGTACAAGGGATCGGTGGCACTCCCCCGCCTTCTCCGACGCCTGAGGCACGGCCTGCACCGCCGACGGATGCGCCGGCGGTACCCCTGGTGGTTCCAGGACCGCGCGGGCAGGCGACCACGCTCCGCCGCATGATCGTGCTCGGCATCTTCTCGTCGCTCGTCCTCGCCGTCGCGCTCCTGTACTGGTACGGCACCTCGGCCATGAGTCAGGCCATCCAGGAAGGCGGTGCCGGGCGCCCGCCCGACCACTCGGCAAAGCACGCCGACATCGACGTCCGCGAGCGCGCTCAAGTGGGCGGCACGTAGCCGACTTAAGGTCCTGGGGCGCCGCGCACGCGCCAAGCCCCGATCCTTTGGATCGGCTCCGAGGGGTTGGGGCTGCCTTTCGGCGAACTGATCCGCGACGGCTCGGGGGCCCGTGGCGAGTCGACGGTTCGGGCCTGCGATCTTCCCGGCGTCCGTTTGATTCCCGTCCCCCGGGGAATCTCCCGGTCCCCGCCTGCGCACGGTCCGCCAGCACGGACCTGGGGTGGGCGCCCCCGTCGGCCTTCGAGCCTGCGGGGGCTTTTCTTGTTCTCCGCCTGCACGCGGGTCCCGGCTCCCGAGCTTCTCCAGGATGTGACCCGCGTGGGTCTTCACGATGGTCTCCCCGACGAACAGGGCGCCCGCGATCTCGGAGTTGGACATTCCCCGGGCGACCAGTCGAAGCACTTCGCCCTCTCTCTCCGTCAGGGATTCGATCCGTTGATCGGCGGAGTGTTTGGTCCAGGTTCGGGGGGCTTCTTCGTTCATGGTTGACAAGCGGCCTCCTGGCGCACAATCCTCCGCGGGAGGAGGCTCAGGTCGATGGCACTATTGGTCGCGCACTTCTCCGTCCGCGACGTGGACGAGTTCCGTCGGTTCCATGGCGCGAATGAGACTCTGCGACGGGACCACGGGTGCCTCGGGGCTAGGGTCGCCCAGGACGTCCAGGACCCGACCATCATCGTCGTGCTCCTGGACTTCTCGACCGTGGCGCAAGCCCAGGCCTACCTCGACGCCGCGCTCGCGCAGGGCGCGGTGGAAAGTTCGACGATGGACGGGGTCCCGCGCATCGAGATCTACGGGGACGCCGTCACGAAGAACTGAGGGTCATTCGTTTCCAGCCTGATCGCGCTCAAGCCAGGACCCACGAACAGCCGAAGTTCGTACCAGCGCCTCGCACGCGCCAGCCCCGGCCCGTCTGGATCGGCTCCAGGGGGTCGGGGCTTCTTCTCTTTTGGAGAGTGTCAGTCCTCTCCCAACCACGGCTCCCACGGCGACCAGTACTCGTAGTTCTCCGAACTCGCATACTCACCGACATCGAAGAGCCTGGGCTTCCCGGCCTTCTCGTCGCGGATCCGTCGCATCTCGGCCGGCATGTCCTTCATGGCCTGGTTGTAGAGGTAGGACATGATCTTCGTCCCAGCTGGGTGATCGGTGGCGAAGATCATGTCGTACATGACCCCGCCGTTCAGGTTCCGAATCTGGAGAGGGTGGGTCTGCCCATAGTGGAGCACCTCCTCGAGCCGCCAGCGCATCAGGTTCAGGTACTCCTGCCGGGCATCGGCTCCGTCGATGCCGCCCGCCTGCCGAGCCTCGAAGATAGCCCTCCACCGGCTGGTTCCGAACAGGCGGTCCGTCCGCTCGAAGTCCGCCTCCGGCGGCGGGCGGTTCAGCTCAAGCGACCGGAGGATCCCCATCGTGGGGAAGAGCATCCATAGTTCGACCTTCCGCGGCCCGGCGCGATGAGAGGCCAGCACCTCCAGGGTCTGCCACGTCAGCTGCATCCCGTCGGGGTCAAGGAACGCGAAGGCGGGAGCCCACCGCACATCCGCCAGGTCGGCAAGGGCACGCGCGATCTCCATGTTGCAGTCGCCGCCGTAGACACGGATATCCCGCCCCGGGTACTCGGACCTAAGGGTGCGCTCGAGCTGGGCGGCGATCGCGGGCCGTTCGAAGTACCTGAGGCGCGTGAAGGGGGGGTTGGCAGTCTCGATCGCGATCCGCGCCGAGCCCCGGAACGCTGCACCCGTCAGACGGTCGATACCGAACCCAGCGCCGGCGAACGCATCGAGGTAAACGATCTCCGATACGGACTTCGCCGCGCTGGTGAAACGGTCGAGGTAACGCTCCAAGATCCGGAGCTTTTCCTGACTCCAGATTCCCCAGGTTCGACCACGTCGCGCAGCTTGCTCGGCCATGCGAAGGATTGTGCCACTCGCGTCACGGCGGGTCGGAGCTAGGCTGCCGCAGGGAGTAGCACCCGGGGGAGTTCCCGGACCTTCAGATTCTCGGGCCAGCTCTCCCAGTTTCCAGCCTTGAAGTCCGCCCGCAGGTCCGGGTGCGTGTACTCCTCCGAATGGCCACGGGCCCACGCCGTTCCGAGCTGCTTCACGAACACCGGGAGACCGGCAGCCTGGCAATCCGCCACGAGCGAGCGCGCCCATGACAGATCCATCGGCCGGGGCCGAGCGCCGCTCTCGCCACCGACGATCACCCACCCGATCATGGCCCCGCCATCCTTCACGTCCAGGTGACCAGGGCCATCGAGGTCGACCGGTCCGACGAGAGGCTCGCAGGACAGGAACCGCACTGCGGCGGGGACCGCAAGGAGCTCGGTGACCCGCTGGTCCGCCCATCGCTGGTTCTCGGCGCTCGCCCCCAGCCACACGTTCGACGGCCAGGCTCCGGTCCACGGGGCCATCGACGCGGCGTTCTCCGGACGCTTCGTGAGGAGCTGCCAGACAAGCCATGGCGTCGCCTCGATCAGCTCCCACAGCCGCTCCCGCTCAGGCGGAAGAGCAGGATGGTCCTCGAAGACGTCGGCCATTGATGCGCAGAAGACGAGCACCGGCCGCCCTCGCTCCTCCGCCTGGCGGTTCCACTTCAGCGGCTCCGCCCAGTGCTTCTCTCCGAAGGTGCGCCGCTCACCATGCCGGCGCCACAGCTCGCCGTGGCCGTAACGTTTCGCCGTGGTGGCGGCGTAGCAGTGGACGCACCCGGGTGAGACGCGCGAGCAGCCCCACCACGGGTTGAAGGTCGCCTCGGTCCATTCGATGGTCGTGCCGGCACTCACGGTCGCGACCTCCCCGGTGGTCGTCCGTTCCCGTTGCCCATGGTGACGCCCCCCTCTGACACGGACAGTAGCCGCAGACGCCTCTGAACCACCACCGCCATCCGACCGCCGGCGAACCGCACCAGCTGGTCCGAAACCGCGATTCGAACCGGGACCAGCGTTTATACCTCGCCCTGTGCCAAGCTGGAGGGTGTGCCCGCACGCAAGAGGGACCGATGACCGGTTCGCGGATGAGCGCGCTGCTCGCTGTGGCGATCCTGGCGATCGGGTTCGCCGCGGTAGTGCCGGCGGCGCGGGCCGTGGGTGCACCGCCGGCGGCCCCCTCTCCGCGGTACGCCATGGCCATGGCCGACGACGCCGCCCACAGCCAAGTCGTGCTGTTCGGGGGGAACGGCCCTGGGGGTTACCTGGGCGACACTTGGAACTGGGACGGCACCCGGTGGACCCAGCAGACCCCTGCGCACACGCCCTCGCCCCGGTACCTCTCGGGCACGGCCTACGACGCCGCCCACGGCCAGGTGGTGCTGTTCGGGGGATCCGGCGCAAGCGGAGATCTCAACGACACCTGGACCTGGAATGGCACGGACTGGACCCAGCGCACTCCGGCCCACGCGCCATCGCCTCGCACCGGCATGGGCATCACCTACGACAGCGCCCTCGGCCAGGTGGTGCTCTTCGGAGGTTACAGCCAGAGCAGCGGCTTCCTCAACGACACCTGGACGTGGAACGGGACCGACTGGACCCAGCGGACGCCCGCCCACCCATCCCCGCGCACCGCCATGGGCATGGCCTACGACGCCCTTCACGATCAGGTGGTGCTGTTCGGGGGAGACCGGTCAAGCGGCTACTTGGGCGACACCTGGACGTGGGACGGGGCCGACTGGACCGAGCGCACGGCCGCACACTCGCCCCCCAAGAGGGGTCGCCTGGGTATGGCCTTCGACGCCGCGGACGGTCAGGTGGTGCTGTTCGGAGGCTTTAGCCAAACCAGCGGCGACCTCGCCGACACATGGACCTGGGACGGGACCGACTGGACCCAGCGCGCCCCCGCCCACGCGCCCTGGGCCCGCATCAGCATGGGCATGGCCTACGACGACGTCCAAGGCCACGTCGTGCTGTTCGGCGGCGGCGGCCTCGACTACTTCGGCGACACCTGGACCTGGGACGGGACCGACTGGAGGATCCCCTACGTGGCCGCGCTCGTACTCACGCCATCATCGGGGCCGGCGGGGACGGTCGTCACGGTCAACGGGTCGGGTTTCGGCGCGTTGGCGAACGTCGTGCTCACCTTCGTCGACTCCACCGCGGGCACCACGAGGCTCGGGACGGTGAGGGCGGATGGGACCGGCTCCATCACAACCCAGGTCACGATCCCGGTGACGGCGACCGCCGGCACGCAGCACGTCACGGCGAGGGCGAGAGCAAGCGGACAGTCTGCGAAGCGTACGTTCACGGTGACGTAAGGGCGCGAGCGTGGCCTCTACACTCTCTAGCGCTGGTCTTGGCCGTTGCTTGACAGTTGGCGGCGTGGGATGTCTAACCGTGTGTCGGAGGTTCGATTCCTTCCGGGGGCACGACCTGGTGTAATCCCGCTGCCGGACGCGCAAGCGGGTCATGATGAACTTCCCTCCATCCGGCTCGGCTCCGGACACCCAACCGAAGCCGCGCGGCCTCTGACTAGCTCAGCACGAAGTACGCCACCTTCACGGTGGTCGGCGAGGCGGGGGCCTTGTTGACGTAGATGGTGAACGATCCCGAGGCCGGGACGGCGTACTTGACGTAGAACCCCCCTGCTTGCTGCACGGTGGCCAGGATCATGCTTGCCGCCGTCACCCCTGCCATGGTGACCATGACGCTCTTGCTTCCCGAGGGGACCACGGCGAGCCCGCTCTGGCTGAAGTGGGCGGCGCCATTGACCCACAGAGCCGTGCCGTCCGTGCTGTGGGCGAGTACACCGGTTCCGTCCGTCGTGTCGCCGTACACACCGGTGCCGCTTCCGGTGGCCTGGCCGTACACACCGGAGCCTGTCCCGCCAGTGCTGCCGTTCACGCCGATGCCGGTCTGCCCGGAATTGTGACCGTACACGCCGGAGCCCGTGGTTGTGAAGCCTTGGACGCCGTAGGTGTTGCTTTCGCCTAACACGCCGTTGTTGTTGCCGAAGCCCTCCACGCCGTTGGCGCTGCCGTTGCCAACCACGCCGTTGAATCCGTCGGCCTCGACTCCTGTCCCGAACGCGTTCGACGACGCGCCGTGCAGGCCGATGGAGCCGGAGGTGGTGATTCCAGTGACTCCGGTGGTGGACTGGGCATCCACCCCAAGGACCACGTCCCCGTCTGACCCCGTGGTCGTTGCCCCCGCGGCGGTGGGACGGACGCCGAGGAACCCGAACGACGCCAGGGCCACCACAGTCGCCGAGGCGAGGAGCGCTCGCCTGGGAAGGAAACGAACGGTCACCGACACAGGAACCTCCTCTTCCGGCCCGCACGCCACGGGCCCGCGATCACAAAAGAGCCGCGCATGAGGTCCTCCCTCTGCCCCGGCAAATGCTCGGGCAAGGCTCACGACCGCCGCCCGTCGGCGGTCCAGCGCATCATGCCTACAAGTCGTTGCAGCGCGGTTGCAGCGGTCGCCTGGAATCGTCCTTCTCGTCCCGCGGCCCTCCGTCTTTCTCCCTTCGCCGAGCAGGATTGACGGGATAAGGCAGCGATGGCGTCCGAGCGTGGGACGCCTTGCCCCCCGGCCCGAGTGCCCCGGCCTTCGGCAGCCAGCGCGGTCCCTGGCAGGCTCGCCGCGGGCCGAGTGATCCGTGCGGTGGGACGCCCAATCTCCGCAGGCCAGGGCCCCGATACGGCGCCTGGCAGCCCCTGATTTAGCATCAGCGCGGGGTCGCGATGGTACTGATGGGCTGCTCAGGAGGCGAATCGGGGTTCCCGGCATCCTTCAGGGTGATCCGATCGTCGAGTTCGGCTACCTCACGGGCATCGGCGACGTCAATTCGACCGCCCCGGCGCTCACCATCACCCTCCGGTGCGGGCAGAACGCGATCGTGCCGACCCTGTACGAGAACATGACGGTCGATCTGACGAGCCATCAGATCGTCGCCACGATGCCCCCTGACATCGGTGCAAGCTCAGACTCGACGAGCATCGGGCCCGTTCCGGCACGTGCCCGTTCCCTCTCGCTGCGTCCCGTTCTACCATCCATCTGCCGTGAGCTCCGGCCCCGTGACCAGGTACGCCAGATCGGGCGACGTCCACATCGCCTACCAGGTGAGCGGCGATGGCCCGCTCGACCTGTTGCTCGTCCCCGACGGGATGATCCCGATGGAGGCCATCTCCGAGGAGCCTTCGTTCGAACGGTTCGTCCGCCGGCTGGGCCGCTTTTCCCGAGTCATCTGCTTCGATCGACGGGGGATGGGTCTCTCTGATCCGGTCACCCCTTCCAGTCCCCCCACCCTCGAGCAGTGGATGGACGACGCGGAGGCGGTCCTCGACACGACGGGATCCGGACGGACGGCGCTCCTGGGGATGGCGGAGGGCGGCTTCGTCGTGTCGTTGCTCGCCGCCACGCGACCGCAGCGGATCTCCGCCCTCGTGCTGGTCCACGCCACCCCCGGGTTCACGGCTCAACCCTTCAGCCAGGGGCCGGCCGCCGCGGTCCTGGAGCGGCTCGGGAGTAGCCTGGGGTCGATGTGGGGCGACGTCGATTGGGGGATTCCGTTGTTCGCCCCCAGCGCCGTCGACGACGTGCGGTACCGTGCGTGGCTGAACAGAGCGATCCGCCACTCGCTCTCTCCAGCCATGGCTCGTGCGGTCTTCGACGTCATGTTCAAGAGCGACATCCGAGATGTCCTCCCGGCCATCCACGTCCCGACCGTGGTCATCCACCGCGGCGGGAACCGCTACGTGGGACCGGAGCACGGACGCTACCTGGCCGACCACATCCCGGGTGCGCGCTTTGTCGAGGTCGACGGCCAGGATCACGTGCCCTACCTGGGAGATCAGGAGCCCATCCTGGAGGCGATCGAGGAATTCCTGACCGGCGAGCGACGAGAGCCCGAAGAAGAGCGGATCCTGTCGAGCATCCTGTTCACTGACATCGCCGGCTCCACCGAACACGCGGCTCGGATGGGCGATCGGCGGTGGCGCGAGCTGCTCCTCGCTCACTACACCACCGTACGACGAGAGCTGACGCGGTTCGATGGTCGGGAGCTCGACACGGCAGGGGACGGGCTGTTCGCGGCCTTTGACGGCCCCGCGCGGGCCGTGCGGTGTGCCCGTGCGATCGTGTCAGGGGGGCCGGGGCTCGGGATCGCCATCCGGGCCGGGGTGCATACGGGTGAGTGCGAGGTCATCGGCAACAAGCTCGGCGGGATCGCCGTTCACATCGGGGCGCGGATCGCCGCGCTGTGCGCGCCGGGCGAGGTCCTCGTCTCCGGTACGGTCCGCGATCTGGTGGCCGGCTCCGAGCTCAGGTTCAAGGATCGAGGCGTCCACAGCCTGAAGGGGGTGCCCGACGGCTGGCGTATCTTCGCCGTGGACCTGAACTAGCATCCTGGTGCCGGCCGCCGGGGAAGGCCCTGCGAGGGCGCCGCGACCGCCCGGAGATGCCTCCTCAGATGAGCTCGGCGATCCGCGAAGCGACCCGCTCGGCCGCCCTGGGATCGACCGGCCGATACGTGGCCGGCGTGCTGATCTCGGTCGCGATCGCCCCCGCGATGACCTCGGGAGTGCTGGTCTCGTAGTCCATGCACCGCCCCGCCCCGTACCGCTCCAGCCGGTGCCGGACGTGGAAGTTCTGCTCGAAGTGGTGCTTCAGCGGGAAGTACAGGAAGGGCCTGCCGTTCGCGGTGAGCTCCATCGTGGTGGTGAGCCCCCCCTGTACCACGGCCAGATCGCACGCGGCGAGGTGACGATGGAGGTCGGGGACGTAGCCGCGCACCTCCATCCCCTCGTGCTGCGGGAGCGACCCGGGATCGATCCGGGGGCCGGCCACCACGATCATCCGCAGGTCGGGCGTCGCCGCCTTGGCGCCAGGGAACGCCGCAATCACTCGCTGCAGGAGGTGGCGGCCAACCCCCGACCCTCCGACCGTGACGATGCACACCCGCTCATCCTGGGCATAGCCCAGCTCCCCGCGGAGGGCCTCGCGGTCGGCTACGTCGGCGGGATCGAACCCCGTGATGTAGTCGCCCGAGAAGTCGTAGTGCTCCTCCGTCCAGTCCCGAATGTAGGGCAGGTCCGGCCCGAACCGGTCCGGCACGATGTCCTCCGGCGCCCCGACGAAGATGGCCCGGTCCCGAACCCGAGGGAATCGGGCGATGTGCCCGATCATCTCGGCGTTGTAGTCGGCCGTGAGGTACGCCTCGTGCTCGCCGCCGTCGGGCATCGGCAGCCATCCCACGAAGTCCGTGAGCCACACGTACGCGGCGCGCTTCTGCTCGGGGTTCTCGTGGAGGTAGTAGTCCAGCTCCCAGGCTTCGTCCCCGATCCACAGGTCGAAGGTCTCCTCTCGAACCAGGTCGTGGAACAGCATGAAGTTCGCCAGCAGTATCTCGTCCATCCGCCGCCATGCCTGGAAGCAATGGAGATCGTGCTCGCCCTGCTCGGAATCGATGTGGTCGATCTCACTCGCCAGCCCACCCGACGCGGGATGGATCCGCTCGCCTCGGTCCTCCAGGAGCCTCGTCACCGGGTACTGGGCCAGCCACTGGATCTCCAGGTCGGGGTGGAGCTTGCGCAACTCCTCCGCGATCGCCACGTCGCGGCGAGCGTGCCCCAGCCCGATCGGAGAGGACACGTACAGGGCCCGCTTGGGCCTGGTGCTCCCGCGGGTCCATCGGCGTTGCTGGCCGCGGAGGGGGTCCACGGCATCGACGAACCCACTCAGGAGCAGGTTGACCTTCACGGGGTCACGGATGTGGGCGCCGTGCCCGGACCCTTCGAGCCTCACGAGCGTCGCGCGGTCCCCGAGTGCCTCCGCCAGTGCCTCCCCGTGGCTGGAGGGAACGATGGAATCGCTCTCCCCGNCGGATCCGCCCAGCGAGCGCCCGCGCCTGCCCATCGTCCGGGCCGGTTCCTTCGGTCGTCAGCGCCAGGGTCTGCCCGGTCGTCTCAAGCCCCCACCCGACGGCGTCTTCGAACTGCTTCGTGGAGTGCTCCTCGGTGAACATCTGGCTGATGAAGAACTGCACGAACCCCGGATAGTCCCGCAACCAGTAGTGCCGGTTGTACTTCGACCAGAACTCGTCGGAGTCGAGCACCTCATCGAACCAATCGAGCACGATGCGCTCGGGCAGCGTCTCGCCCAGCGGCACCGAGGGCGCCATGAAGACCGCGCCTCGCACCCGCTCGGGGTGATCGCCGGCCAGCAGGAGGGCCAACCGCCCGCCCATCGAGAAGCCGACGATCACGGCGCGCTCGGTCCCCGTGGCGTCCATGACGGCCAGCGCATCGGCCACGAACTCGTCGTCGTCGTACGCCCCGGCTTCCGTCGGTCGGTCCGAGCGGCCGTTCCCTCGGCCGTCGAAGGTGATGACCCGGTAGTGGCGGGCCAGGTACGGGACCTGGAACTTCCATTGCCGGGAGTGCACGATCGACCAGCACGGAAGGAGCAGGATCGTCGGTTCACCGTCGCCGAACACCTCGTAGAAGACCTTCACGCCATCGCGTTCGATGTAGCCGTCCGAATCCGGATACCGAGCCCGCACTGGGCGTGCCTCCTCGTCTGGTGACTGGATCATCCTCGCCAGGTGCATTGCAGCGCGATTGCAAGGAGGCTGCAAGCCGGGTTCCCGAGGGCCTCAACAGCCCAACCGGTTTAGCAACTCGGAAGACGCCAGTTTGGTCCATCCGCCTACGTCCGTAATAGTACGGCTGACCTGGGATTTTCGGCCTCGTCGCGGACTGGCGGACGGCCGTCAGTTCGGTCCTCGGACAGCGTGTGCAGGACGGAATCGAGGTGCTCCTGCTCGACCTACGTCAGCTTGGACAATGCCTCCCGCGTCCGGGCAGCGCTGACGAGGTTGCCCTTGGCTTTGAATAGCGCGAGCGCCTCTTGCAGGGCAGCACCAGACTCCTCTGTACGGCCGGCCAGCCGAAGCACCTCGGCCAGGTCGACCCACGCATCCGCCATTTGGTTGAGGTAGTCCACGCCTTCCGTGAGGGCCACACCCTCGCGGGCCAGTCGCTCAGCCTCATCCAAGTCTCCCCGTCTGGCCATCACCAGGCTTGCGGCACCCCGCCAGGCGATCTGGGAAGCCCAGTCGTCCACCGGAGACGTCTCCCTTCCCAGCTGTACGAACCTTGCCGCATCGTCGAGGTTGCCTGCGAGAGCGAGCACCCGGCCGAGCTGCCCCGCGAGGGTGGACACGTATGACCTCTCCCCCATCACGAACAGAGTCTCGACGGCGGGACGCATGTTGGCCTCTGCCCGCTCGAGGTCGCCGAGGATTTCCTCTGCCAGACCGATCCTGCTGGCGGCAGCCATCGTGCTGAGCACCCCGCCGCCGAGATCCTCGAGCATCGCCTGGGCCCTGGCACCCGTCCTTCTGGACTCTTCGGCCCTCCCGATCATCGCCTCGAGCGCAGCTCTCGCCGTGAGAACCGAGCCCTCGGCCAACCGGCTACTTCCCGACTCAGTGAGCAACGCGTCGCATCGCCGGAGGCCTTCTTCGACCGGCGTCGGGCCCCACACCTGGGTCCCTGCCATCCAGTGGATCAAGAAGGGGAATTCGCGAGCGGCGCCAGCTCTATTCGCGTGCTCCATGACCCGCACGAGCTCTTCCTCGGCAGCTGCGCTTCGGCCCTGGCTCCAATGAACGCCCCCGAGGAGACGGTGCGCCAGGTACAGGCCAAACTCGTCCTCGAGCTCTTCGAACAGCGGTATGGCCCGCTCCGCGGCTTCCTTTCGATCCTCCCAGGCCATCGTCGAGTCGAATCTAAATGTTCGGACCATTTCGGCCCGGAGCTCAAGGGCTCGATCCCCCGCGGCTCGGGCCCGATCCGTCGTCTCATCAAGCACCGGATCGACGCGGGCGAACTCCCCCAGGTCCAAGAGAGCCTGGGCGAGGTCGAAGAGCAGCTCGAGCCGGAGCGGATCATCGGCAGGCAACAGCTCGACGCTGCGGCCCAGGAGCCCGACGGCCGCCGAGAAATCCGATCGGTTGAGGGCGCGCCGTCCCGCCACTGCCAGATGGCGTGCTGCCTGATCCGCCATGGCCCGAGCCTGTTCGTCGAGCGCTCCCAGCTCCACGCTGTAGCGGTAGGCCTGCTCCAGGTGATACCCGAGGACCTCCTGGTACTCCGCGACCCGTTCGCCTGCGGTCCGCTCGAGCCATCCGGCGAACCGTTCGTGGAGCTCCGCCCTGGTCCGCTTGGGCATCGCCTGATACGCCGCGTCCCGGATCAGGAGATGGCGGAACCGGAAAGCCTCCTGCCCGGCAAACGTCGAATGATCCGGGCGGACCAGGTCTTTTCGGATCAGGCCGAGCAGGTAGGTGCCGACGTCCGGGCGCAGGCCTTCCGGGGCCAGCTCCGAGATGGCGCCTCGATAGAAGACCTGTCCGACCACCGAGGCGCCTTCGATCACGGTCAGCTCCTCGCGCCCCAGCCGGTCGAGACGGGCGGCCAGCAGGGCCTGGATCGTCGGTGGCACCTCCAAGGCAGCGGGGTCCACGGTCGCTCGCCAATCGTCCCCATCCCGGACCAGCAGGCCCTCCTCGATCAGTGACGCCAGCGTCTCCTCGAGGAAGAACGGGTTGCCCCCGCACGTTTCGAGGAGACGCGAACGCAGAACGGGCGGGAACTTCGAGCCGGTCACGAGGCTCTCGACCAGCATCTCGGATTCACTCGCGCTAAGGGGCTCAAGCAGCAGTGAGACCGCGTTCACCTTCCCGCCACCCCAGCCGGGTCGAAGCTCCAGGAACTCCGGGCGGGCCATGCACAGGAGCACGATCGGAGCATCCCGCGACCAATCCGCCAGGTGTTCGACCAAATCTAGGAGCGCGGGCTCTGCCCATTGGAGGTCGTCCACCGTGACGATGAGGGGGCGTCGCCGCCCGAGGACCTCAAACAGCTTCCTGACCGCCCAGAATCCTTCCTCGAGAGAGCAGCCGGCGGTGCTCAGCCCCATGAGTTGGCTCACTCGGTCGGCGATCGCGGCACCGTCCTCTTCATCCCGCATCAGAGCGTCGACTTTGGCGCAGGCCTCTTCGACGTTGTCGGCGTCGGTGATCCCGGCTGCCTGTTTGACGATCTCGGCGAGCGGCCAGAACGTGATTCCGTCGCCGTATGGAAGGCACCGGCCGGTCAGGACCATGCCGTCAGACACGGCCGCGAGCGCTTCTGCGACCAGCCGGGACTTGCCCACGCCGGCCACCCCGAGGATCGTCACGAGATGGCAGGCGCGGTCCGCCACCGCATGCTCGTGGGCGGCGGCGACCAGTCGGAGCTCCCGCGTCCGGCCCACCAACGGCGCGTCGGAGCGGCGGCTGACCGCTCCCTCCGGCTCCACCTCGATGAGGCGGAAGGCCCGGACGGGCTCGGCCTTGCCCTTAGCCGCTACCGGCTCCACGGCTTCTGCGGCAACTGCTTCGCGTACCAGTCGGTACGTGGCCGCACCGAGCAAGATCTCTCCCGGCGTCGCGGCCTGCTCCAGGCGAGCGGCCGTATTCACGGCGTCGCCGGTGACCAGGGTCTGACCGACGGACCGATCACCGACCATCGTCTCGCCGGTGTTCACCGCGATCCGTGCAGCGATGGTGACGCCCCAGTCGCGCTCGAGCCCGCGGTTCAGCTCGGCGAGGGCTCCTCGCATCTCAGACGCGGCGCGGACCGCCCGCAGCGCGTCGTCCTCGTGGACCCTGGGAACGCCGAACACGGCCATCACCGCATCCCCGATGAACTTCTCCACGGTTCCTCCGTGGCGCTCGAGCACGGCCCGCATCGCCTCGAAGTACCGGGTCATCACCCGGCGCAAGGACTCGGGGTCCAGACGCTCCCCGAGTGCGGTGGAGCCCGTCACGTCGCAGAACACGACCGTGACGGTCTTGCGGGACTCTCGGGCCGGTCCCACCGGGGCGAGCTGGGACGCGCAGGAATCGCAGAAGCGAGCCCCCTCCCGGTTCTCAACCCCGCAGTTCGGACAGATCAGCACGTCACACCGAAGCGTACGGTGGTCTCTGGAGGGCCGCCAGCCTCGAGCTCGAGCGCCGCCCTGCGCGGACGTGCTAGGAGCGGAGGTAGGAACCTACCGTTGCCCTCCGGGCGGTCCGCTGGTACCTGCGGTTCGGCCTCTCCTACCAGGACGTCGAGGAGCTGTTGGCCGAACGCGGGATCGAGGTCGACCACGTGAGCATCTACCGGTGGGTCCAGCGGTTCGCCCCGGAGTTCGCGCAGGCGGCTCGGGCTCGACAGCAGGTCATCGAGGACCGCTGGCACGTGGACGAAACCTACCTGAAGGTGGGATGAACCTGGCGCTACCTGTTCCGGGCGATCGATCAGTTCGGCCATGTCATCGACGTGTTCCTTTCACCTCGCCGGGACGCCAAGGCAGCACGACGGTTCTTCTCCCAGGCGATCGATCGGACCCGGATGAAGCCTGTGGAGGTCACGACGGACCGATACCGAGTCTATCCTCGCGTGCTTGACGAGGTGCTGCCGGCGGCCTTCCATGACACCGAGGTCCACGCCAACAACCCGCTGGAGGCCGACCAAGGACGCCTCAAAGCACGGCTCCGACCGATGCGTGGGCTGAAGCGAGACCGCACCGCCAGGGTGATCGTCGCCGGCCGTGCCTTCGTCCAGAACCTCCGCCGCGGCTTCTACGATCTCGCCACCGATGTCCGTCCGCCCCTCCGTCTGGCGGACGCCTTCGCCGAACTGGCCCTGGTGATCTGATACCAACCGGGCCAACTCGGTCCACCTCGCCCAGGCTTCAGCCAACGCAACAGTGCCCAGCTAGCCAACTCACGGACTCCTGCGGCGCCGTCGAGGGCATCACCCGCACGATCACCTGCATCCGGCCCGGTCCTCGCGCGCTCAAGCTCGGACCCGCTAGCTGCCCACAGTTCTGCTGGGATCAGCTGCCGCCTAGGTGCCGCCTCCATCGTCCCGCTCCCGCACGAGGGCCAGGAAGTCCTCGTCCCCCATGAACCGGAACGTCTCCAAGGGCAGCATTGAACCTGATTACGTTCGCCGTGAACTGGCCGAAGCGCTGGTCGGGCTCCCGCCCCAGGACTCCCCGAGCGGGCCGAGGACCGAGGCGATGTGGCCGGCCCCGCGGACCCGGTCGTCGCCCCGAGCCTCCCGCCGGCGCTTGGGCCCGGCCTTGTCCCAGGCAAGGAACGTCCGCTCGAACCCTTCGTCCTCCAGCCCGAGGACCCTCAGGTCCTGGTCCAGCGTTGTGATGCTTCGGACGAACCCGTCGGAGCGCCGATCGGATCGCGCCGACGCGATTGTCACCGGCCGCCGAGGCGGTCCGCGGAACACCCCAGAGCCATTCGCTACACTCGGCGGCGGAGAGGTCGCCTAGTTCGGTCTATGGCGCCGGTTTGCTAACCGGTTGGGCTGTTGAGGCCCTCGGGGGTTCGAATCCTCTCCGGATGTGTCTGTGATGTCTCAGGACATCGTGGACGGGTGTGTCGGCACATCGTAGACATCTCTCACCGGGGTTAGTAGTCCCGGGTCGGGTCCAGCGTGAGGTGCCGGAGCATCTCCCGTCCTCAGAGGTCACCCGCACGTCCAGCCCGTCGATGAGCATGATCACCCGCCTACCCACGTGCGCCCGCCCGATGCCGATGTGGTGTAGGCGCGCCCTGTGGCGAAGGGTCACCTTGCCGTTGCGGTCGATCCGGTCCCTGCGAACCCTGACCCCTGCCCCGATCCGGATCCTCGGTCCGCGTGGCCTCGCCTTGTCCAGCGCCTCGTAGGCGGCCCGGTGCGATCGGAGCGCACGACTTAGCGGCAGGACGACCTGCCACTGGCCGAGGCGGCCCTGGAGGCGCTGGCCGACCGGCCGGTTCGCGTGCTGCTCACGGTGGGACCCGATCACGAGCCGGGCGAGCTTTCGAGCATCCCGCCCAACGCGCGCGTCGAGCGAACCGTCTCCCATGCCTCCGTGCTCGAACGAGCCGTGCTCCTGATCAGCCACGCCGGTCATGGCTCGGTGA